>Ga0209017_10002944_pt1 | contig 10106 bp, 4 predicted proteins | sample YNPBryunderm2012_FD_185812 | JGI IMG/M metagenome (GOLD analysis project Ga0209017, IMG submission 185812) | Anoxygenic and chlorotrophic microbial mat microbial communities from Yellowstone National Park, USA - YNP Bryant MS undermat 2012... ... | reverse complement strand
TGCGCCGGGCAACAGTCGCGGGCTGGGCCTGGCTGGCCGTTGCGGGACTTTGGCTCTGCAACGGGCCGTCGCAGTGCGACGCCGGCGTGGTGGTGCTGGCCAATCGCACCGCCGAAAAGGTGGAGTTTGCGATGGCGCCGCCCGGTGGTCAGGAACTTCGCCGCATAATTGCGCCGGGCGATGTGGTAAGCGTTCCCGTGGAGACAGAGCTTTACGTGGCCTTTTGGCGGGAGGGCAAGTTGCGGCAATACACGTTGCCGGCCAACACGATCCATTATTTCATGCAGCACGGCGGCGGCTTGGATTTGGTGCAGATTTCGCTCGGTCAGGCGCGCAAGCCGGCCGCTGCCGGTGGAGCAGCAGACGCTGTTAGGCCGCCGGATAGCAAAGTCCCCCCCGCACAGCCGACATCCGAAGGCGCCACCACACAGCCTGCCGACAGTGCAGCTTCGACTACCGCCGCCGGGGCCGGCCAATTGACGGTCATTCCCGTGAAGATCCTGGTGGATCAGCACGAGCCGACCGTTCGCCGGGTATGGGAGAAGCGTTTACGCCAGCGAGTGGCAGCGGCTTCGGAGATATTCGAGCGCGACTGCCGGGTGCGGTTTGAAGTGGTGGCGGTCGATACTTGGGAGACCGACAATGCCGCCCCCAGCTTCGAGCACTCCCTGCGCGACTTCGAGAAGAAAGTCTCCCCGGCGCCGGCCCGACTGGCAATCGGCTTCACCAGCCGATACGAGATAGTTCCTGGGCAGGTACACATGGGCGGCACCCATGCTCCTTTGCGGCCGCATATACTTGTGCGCGAGTGGTCGCCGGCCGTTACCGCATCGTTGCGGTTGGAGATTCTCGTCCACGAATTGGGGCATTTTCTGGGAGCGGTTCACAGCCCGGAGGACGACTCGGTAATGCGTCCGCGGCTGGTCGATCATCGTTCGCACGATCGGCGTTTTCGTATCGGTTTGGACCCGGTCAACACGCTGATCGTCTGTCTGGTGGCGCAGGAACTGCGCAGCCGGCCGCTGACCAGCCTTTCGCAGCTCAGCGCCGAAACCAAGAGTGTGCTGCGCGAGGCCTACAGTGCGCTGTCGCGCACCATGGCGGGCGACGAATCGGCCGCACATTGTCTGGCGCTAATGGATCGGCCTGAATCGGCGCCGGTCGAACCGGTCCGCTATCCGGACTGGCTGGCAGCCGCTGTTCGCACGGTGGTCGAGGCTGTTGCGGCAGCCAGTCGAGAAAACGCACGGCGACCGGCGTATGTTGCCGGAGACAAAAGTCGCGCTCGGGCGATCGGCGACTCGCTGACCGAGCTGTACGTTCGCCAGGCCGCCCAGGCGGCCGGCCAGTTGCCGCCCGAACATGCCCCGGTGGCTTTCTTGCTCGGGCTGGGCATAGCCATGGACGACAGCGACTTGCTGCGGCAGATACCGCTGACGCGGGACCTGTGCCGTCAGGTGGAGTCGGCCGAGGTGCGCATCGAGCGGCTGGCAACCCTGGGATTGCCCACAATGCGCGGACGCCGCGATCTGGCGCAGCATTTTTTCCTCTCGGCCGCACTGACGGCCCTGCTCGGCCCGGATACCGCCGAAGCCATCGGTCTTGCCAAGGAGTTGCGCGACAGCCAGTCGGGCAGCGGGTTCAGTTTTGCCGATCTGGCTGCCAACATCTCGGGCATAGAGTTCGCCAGGTACGTGCTACGGCCGGGAAGCGACTGGCGGCAACGGATGGCCGGCTTCGCTGTGCGCGATTACATGCCGGCGGTCGGCGGCCTGCGCGAGTCGCTTTCCTTGCAGCAGTTCGTGGCCAGTTACGGCTCGCCGGCCGACAGCCGCTTTCAGGCACAACGCAAGGCGATCGCCGAGATGATCCGCGCGCTGCCCGGCCACGCCAGCAGTGGACAGCAAGCGGATGGCGCAGCGCGGTGACTAGTGCTTCCGGATCGAGTTGGGGCTGTCACCGCTGCCTTGTGATCATAACGCGACGTTCAGCCGCAACCAAACTGTGTTATTGGAGGGACGCGCTCTGTCGCGTCCGTTGGTTGTTCATGCAAGGCCACGACGGAGCGTGGCCCTCCAGATGACCCTAAAGCATCTGCGCAAAAAGCGCACAAGGTTCGCCGTAAGAGGCAGATAATGCCGCAACAAAATGGAGCGTCCTATAGTAGCAACGAAATGGAGGGACGCGCTCCGTCGCGTCCGGAAGCACTTGGACTTACGGCCACGACGGAGCGTGGCCCTCCAGATGACCCTAAAGCATCTGCGCAAAAAGCGCACAAGTTACGCGATAAGGGACTAATGCCGCTGTCAAAAATTGCCGCTTAATCGTTCTACCGCGACCGCAGCAGCGCCGGTTTACCATTCTACGGCCACCGCAGCGGTGGTCATGCCGGCCCCGACCGAACACAGCAGCAGCTTGTCGCCGGGGTTGAGGCTGTCTTCCACCTCGCATAGCGCCAGCGGGATGCTGGCGCTGGAGGTGTTGCCTACCCGTTCCAGATTCATGTAGAACCGCTCGACTGCGATACCGGCACGCCTGGCTGCCGCACGGATAATGCGGCTGTTGGCCTGATGGGGGATGATCCAGCGCATCTGCCCAGGCTGCCAGCCAGTCCGCTGCAAGGCGTCGCGGATCAGATCGCCGAAATGTTCGGCGGCGGCGCGGAACAGGGCTGGGCCATCCAGCCGGATCCATGGGTCCACTGGATGGCCGTTGGGGATGTAATAACCTGGCTCTTCGCGGCGGGCCATGTGCAGTCCGCGGGTGTCGGCTCCCAGGATCGCCTGATGCACCCGGTGGCCCGTACTGCCGGCGGCAAAAATGGCTGCTCCCGCTCCATCGCCGAAGATGAAGTAGGCGCTTTGGTCGGTCTTGTCCAGCAGCCGCGACTGTAGGTCAACGCCTACCGTCAGCACGCAGCTTGCCATACCGGACAGTATCATGCTCCGCGCCACCGACACCCCATACAGCCAGCCGGAACATGCCGCGTTCAGATCGAAGGCGGGAACATTGTGCAGCTTCAGCCGGTCTTGGAGGATGCAGGCCGTCGAGGGCATGGCCTGGTCGGGCGTGGTGGTCGAAAGGATGATGGCATCTATTTCCGTGGTGGAAATGCCCGCCTTGCGAATCGCCTCCTCGGCAGCCCGCAAAGCCATATCGGATGGCTTCTCGTCTTCGGCCGCCCAGCGTCGCTCTAGAATGCCCGTAACCCGATAAACGTACTCCGGCGATATATCCGGACAGCCAGCTACCAGTTCGGCGTTGGTCACGACCCGCTGGGGCAGATACGAACCGACGCTGAGCATCACAACGCCGCCACCGGGCTGCACCGCGGTCACTGCGGCTGGGGCCGGGTGACTGGCGGTCAATCGGCTGGCTGCGGCCACCGGGGGGATCCAATCGAGCATTGCCGGGTCGGAAGTTTCGATCTCCATCACCGGCTTCGATAGCGGTACGGCTTCGCCAGCCTGACACAACAAGCGCACCACCATGCCGTCGCAGGGGGCCTCGAAGTCGTAGACCGACTTGGCACTGTCCACCTCGGCCAATACCTGCCCTTTGACGAACCGCTGGCCTTCGGCAACCTTCCACTCCAGCAGTGTGGCCTCGGTTTCGGTGGCGCCCTGTGCGGGCAAGTAAAGCGGCAATCTGAAAGGCGCCTGGTGCATCAACTCTCCTCGCACATTTGCCGAATGGCCGCCAGAATCGTCTTGCTGCTGGGACGATAGGCCGCTTCCAGCTCCGGCGCAAAAGGCACCGGGCAGTCTGGCGCCGCCAGCAGCCGCGGTCGGGCGCGCCACCTTGCGCCAGATTGCTGCACCGCCTGCGATATTATCCGATCGCCCAACCCTTGTGTCGCCCCACTCTCTTGAACCACCAGCAGCCGACCGGTCTTCTCCAGCGAGCGGATAATGCAGGTCATGTCCAGCGGCTGAAGCACAAACGGGTTGATCACTTCGACCGACAGCCCGCTGGCTTGTGCCGCATCTAGCGCCTCGTGCAGCATCGCCCCGAAGGCCACCAGCGTCAGATCATCGCCTTCGCGGTGGACCCGGGCCTGCCAGAGGCCTTCCAGCCGGCCGTCGAAGTCGATCGTTCCCGATTTGCTCCAGTATAAAGCCTTGTGCTCGAAGACCAAGCAGGGGTTGCGGTCGTAAAAGCCCGCTACCAGGGCCTCGAATGTTTCCTGGGCAGTGGCCGGATACAGCAACTTCAGTCCTGGAAAGCGGGACCAGAGTCCCTCGAACTCGCCGGAATGGAACGCTCCCAGGGTAACACCCCCGCCGCAGGGCAGGCGGAACAGCAGCGGGGCGGCGCAGCGGGTGCGCGTGAACCAACTGCCGACGTTAAGTCCCAGTTGTGTGACCGCTTCGGTTGAAAAATCCGCAAACTGGAACTCCACGATCGGTTCGCCCCCCAGTTGCGAAGCCCCCAGGGCGAAGCCCACCTGTGCCGATTCGCAAACCGGCATGTCCAGCACCCGGGCCGCTCCGAACTTCTCGATCAGCCCCTTGCAGGTCTTGAATGCCGAGCCGTACACGCCCACATCCAAACCCATCAGGAAGGCTTTGGGGTTGTTCTGGAGCAGATACTCCAGTGCCAGACGCACTGCGTCGCCGTTCTTGACCCTTTCTGCCCGAAACGGCGGTACGCTACGCGGCGGCGTAGCAGCGTACACATTCCAGTGGTAGCGTCGCGGATTGGGCCGGGGTACAGGCATGGCGGCCGCCAGCGCCGCCTGAAGCTGATCTTCGATCGCCGCCTCCAGGGCCGCTATATTTTCCTCGGTGTAACCGCAAAGCTGTTGGAGCTTGCGGCGAGCGGCCGGCACAGGGTCCCGCTGACGCCATTGCTCCAGCAATTCCTGGGGAATGTATTCGCCCTTGTCGTAAGCCGCGTGGCCGTGCAGCCGCAGCGTGAGGCACTCCAGAATCGTCGGCTCCGGCTGGGCGTGCATGGCTTGCAGGGCGTCGCAGACGGCCGAATAGACCGCGTACGCGTCGGTGCCGTCCACGCATCGTCCTTTGATCCCGTAAGCGGCGGCCCGATCGGCCAGCCAACGGCAATTGTATTGCAGCGAAATGGGCGTGGAGAACGAATAGCCATTGTTTTCGATGACGAACAGCACCGGCGTCTTGCGAACCGAGGCCAGATTCAGCGCCTCGTGAAACTCCCCGGTGCTGCTGGCTCCATCGCCCAACACTGCCAGGCCGAACACGTCTTCGCCATTTCGTCGGGCGGCCCAGACGCCGCCTACGACCAGGCTGGGCATTTTGCCCAGGTGACTCAACATGGGAAAGCGCCGGTTGGCGGCGTCGCCGTGGTGGACGTTTCCTTCGGCGCCGTGAGTGGGGCTTTCGGCGTTAGCCATATACTGGCAGAAAAGCCGATACGGCGTAGCTCCCAGCAGCAGATGCGCCGCCAGGTCGCGATGCATCAGGGCGACAATATCCACCCCGGGCCGCAACGGCATAGCCATGCCCACGGCTACTGCTTCGTTGCCGGTTCCCAGCGCGACGGTGCCCTTGACGTATCCCTTGCGGAACAGTTCCAGCAGCATCTCGTCCATCCGGCGCGCAAGGTACATCACCGGATAGGCGATGGTGTAGTACTCGGATTCCAACAGCCGGTGAGGGAATCGGGCTACTGGCGTCGCGCAGGTCTGCACTAAATCGAAGCGCAGTTCCGCGACGCCATGAGGCGCGTGGTGATGAAGATGCTCAGCGACGTCCGGCGCGTGCGCATGGCCGCCGGATGGGGCCACGCGGGTCTTCCCTGTGGTTATGTCGGCGGCCACTGTCCCACCTCGACCTGATGCTCTCCGTGTTGATCCGCGTGGCAATTGCAGCGTTATACCATCCAGATACCTTTCGACCGATAGCATTTTTTCCGAAGATAGACAAGCGGCGGGGTGTACAAACAGGCCGAGTTGAGTGCCGATTTACCCAAGATTTACAGCAATACAGCTCGATTGACCGCCGACAGTCTGCGCATATTTCCCAGACAGCGCAGATTTACACAACCAAGAGCCGCTGCCATTCCAATCTTGCGCCGATGGTACTCAGCCGATGCTCAATCCCTTCGGCAGCGATTCGCCAAACACTAGGCTCTGCTCCTCGTAATCGAGCCTTCCGCCCTGGCGCACCAGTGTGACGAAGTGCTCCGGCGCCTGGTGCCGCTGGAGCCACGCAACGGCTGCCTGGCGAGTCTTTTCCGGAACGTCGCGGTACCGATCGTCGGTACGGCGCGCCAACTGCATGAGGGCCAGCCACTCGGCAGGCTCGCCATGCGCCACGTCCATTAACCTCTTGCACCATTGGGCCGCCTCCTCGGCCGGCAGCACTGTGTTCAGCGGACCGTAAAGCGGCACCCGCGCACCCAAGCGGCCAATCGCCCAAACCATCGCTGCGCGAACCGGCGCCATCCGCGGCTTGGCCAGCAGGTCCAGCATTATGTTGCCCAGTTCGATCTTCAGCACCACCGGCAGCAGTTCCAACGAGCCGAGCAGTCGCCATATTTCGGCCGTTTCTGGCACTTTGAAGCCGAACTCAGCCCGACCTTTGCCGCCGGTAATCTGGCGATGCAGATTGCGGACCGGGCCCAGCAGCGGTTCGGCTACTGCCTGTTGCTGTCCGGCCAGCAGGCCGCCGGCGATCCGCCGCCAGAGAATCCATCCCTCCTGGCGGCACATTGCTGTCGGATGGATGAGTTTGCCTTGCACCGCGCGCCAGGTTTCCGCCACCCGCCAATCGTCAACCGCCAGACCGTACCCGGGACGCAACGCAAATCCCACCAGATTGAGCCATCGTGCCTCGTGCATCGGGCTGCGGCGGCGTCCTTCCTGGTAGTCCATCAGTGCTTCCCATATCCGCCGGCAGAAGGAAGTCGGCCAGGCATTGCGGTGCATACCGGCGGCGGCCGTCAGTTGCTTGACTACGGCCTCGGGCTTTTCGGTTGCTTCAGGCCCAAAAGTGGCGGCGATTACCGCGTGGCACTGTTGCCAGGTCTGCTCGTCGACGACCCCTTCCGCTTCGGCGGCCGATTGATGGGGCGCCACGTCGGTCTGCGTCGCGCAGCGGACGTCGAACTGTAGCCGCCAGCTTTGCTTGCCTTCCAGTTGGCTGCACCACAGTTCCAGCGTGCCGATCTCGGTCAATCGCGCGTGCAAGTGCACATCGACAGTTTCCGCCGAGCTGCGTTTCCGCGTCTGCAACACGGTGCGTATCGGCGGCAAGGGGGTCATCTGCTCGCGGTCGACCGGGACCAGCTCGCCCGGCTTGTCGGTCAGTCGGGTGCTGGAAACATAAAGCGGAAACTCCACAGGCTCCGATACCCGCAGGCTGAACCGCCGCTGGGAAAGCTCGATAGTCTGCCCTGGTTCCACGCCGGCCGGAACCAGACACACTGCAATTGCTGGGGGCAACTGCTCCACAGCAGATTGCGGTTCAGCAAGAGCAGATTGCGGTTGGGACTGCAACGAAGCAGCGACTTCCTGCGGCCCGGCAACCTGTGTTTCCGTGTGCTGTGCAAGCAGCGTTTCCCGCTGATCGACAACTTGGGTGTCGGGCTGCTCGGCAACCTGAGTTTCTGTCTGCCGCGCAAGCTGGGTTTTCGGCTGCGGGGAGAGCCGCGGTTCTGCCCCTCGTTCAAGGCGGCTTTCCACACCGATGTAGTATGTCCGCGCCAGCCCAGCAGCGATCCGAACGCCCTCGCCCCGGCGCACCATACCGTAATAGGCGGCCCCCCGAGCGACTGCCAGGTCCAGCCGGTCATTGTCCAGCACGATGGGTTGCCATTGGCGGTTTTCACCAACGGACAACTGTCTTGGTGCCGACTGCGGAGATTGCCCTGCTGTCGATCGATGTGTTAGCGTTTGCTCCGCTTGTGGGTGTTCGGCGGCCTTGGCTGCCGTCGGAGCATCGCGTTGGCTGGTTGAAGTGCCGAACCAATGGCACAGCACTTCCAGCACGCGGCGGCGAATTGCCGGAGCGTTGAACACGCCGCCGTTGAACAGCACGACGTCGGGCCTGGCCGGGTCGTCGGCGCCGCCAGACCACTGGCCGCCTGTCCCCACGGCCATCTCGTCCTCGCCGGCGAACCGATGGGCAGTCAGAAATGCTGCCAGGTAACGGGTGATGGCCGCATCCGCCGCGTATGGCAGACCGAACTCTTGAAAACCCGACCGACGTCGAGCCGGACGCTCGTCGAGCCGCACATACGGGAAAAAGCCGTCCAGGATCACTTCGGCCGCTTCCTGCTGGGTGACCTCGATCTGGATGCCGCCGCCGATCAACCGCCGTCCCGCGGCGGGCAGATTAACTGTTATGCGATCGGGCGGGTTTTCTCCCAGAAGAACCTCTTTCAGTTGCCGACAGCGATTGACCAGTATTGCCCATTGGCGGGCATCGAGCCGATACCCGTCGGGCCGATAATGGTATTGCTCGCCGGCTGTTTCGGGCTGTTCGGCTTGCACAGCGTCCGCAGAAAGCTCTGCGCCATCAATTGCGTGTTCTTCAGAGGCGCCGGTGCTCGGCTCATTTGAGGTGCTCAGCTCATTTGAGGTGCTCAGCTCATTTGACTGGCGTTGTTGCTGATGCGCTTGTTGCCGCGCGAGCTTCTGTTCGATGTACTGGGCCAGGGCCAGATCGAAGTTGTCGCCACCGAGAATCAGGTGCTCGCCCACTGCTACCCGGTGGAATTGAATCTTCCCTGCCTGCCCGGCGCGGACACGAATCAGAGTGAAGTCCGAAGTGCCTCCGCCGATGTCGATAACCAGAATCTTTTGCCCGGGGCTGACCAACTGTTGCCAGTCATGCCGATGGGCATAAATCCACGCGTAAAAGGCGGCTTGAGGCTCTTCGATGAGAAACACCCTGGGCAGACCGGCCAAGGCGGCGGCTTTGACGGTCAGCTCCCGGGCAACCTCGTCGAACGATGCCGGCAGGGTCAGCACGAAGTCCTGCTGTTCGAGAGGATATTGGGGAAAGCGGGCGTTCCACGCCTGGCGGATATGGGCCAATACGCGGGCCGAAGCCTCCACAGGCGACAAACGCTTCAGGTCCGTAGCGCCGTGCCACGGCAGGATCGGTGCCAGCCGATCGACCCCCGAATGGCACAACCACGACTTGGCCGAGCTTATCATCCGCCCCGGAACCATCGAGCCGTGATCGCGGGCAAAGGCGCCCACGACGTATTCCGGGTTTTCCGTTTGCCATGGGCATTCCAGAGCGCCCCGGGCGGTCTCGCCCTCGGCCGGTTGGTACAGGAAGGAGGGGAGAGTTTCCAGCGCTTCGACCTGGCCTGGTGCGACCACCTGGGGAACCAAGAAAGTCCGCACTTGCCAAGGTTGTTCGGCAGTGTCGACGAAACACACGGCCGAGTTAGTTGTGCCCAGGTCGCAGCCGACGACATATCGACTGGGCTCAGTTTGAGACTGGCCGCCGGCAGTGGGTCGCGTTTGCGCGGTTTTGTACACTTCTCTTATCTGGCGATTGCAACCGCCAGGGACTCTCATAGTACGACGTTGGCGACAGGCAGCCGGCCGCTGTACAGCCAGTGGCCGCCGGCCGACTTCACAGGCGATAAACTACATGGTAGCGTAAAGACGTGAAACAGGTTATAGCTATCGTCCGACCGTTCGTGGCCGAAAAGGTCCTTCAGGCCGTCACCGCTCTGCCCATCGAAGGCTGCCAGGTTTGCGAAGTCAAAGGTTACGGCCGCCAGAAAAGCTATCTGGACGAATACCGGGGAAGCGAGTACTCGCTGGCTTATCTGCCCAAGGTGCAGATTACCGTCTGGCTTGAGCACGGCTACGTTGAAGAGCTGATCCGCGCAATCGTTGCTGCCGCCCGAACCGGACGTATGGGCGACGGCAAAATATTCGTCCTGCCGTTGGAAGCTGCGCACTGCCAGTAACGTGCCTCCGGTGGCATCTTCGCCGGCAGCCTGGAACAAGCATCCCATGAAGCGAATCGGCAGACACCAGGTTCCCCTGGCCCTCAGTCCGACCAAATGTGGGTAAATGCCCCACCATACTTGCCCGGCGCGCTACGGCTGGGTGACAGCATTGCCAGGGTATGCTGCGCCATCGTTGTTTCGCTATAGGC
>Ga0209017_10002942_pt1 | contig 10116 bp, 10 predicted proteins | sample YNPBryunderm2012_FD_185812 | JGI IMG/M metagenome (GOLD analysis project Ga0209017, IMG submission 185812) | Anoxygenic and chlorotrophic microbial mat microbial communities from Yellowstone National Park, USA - YNP Bryant MS undermat 2012... ... | reverse complement strand
AAATGACCGATGGATGCCCTTAACTCCGAAAAACGAATGATTCCCAGTGCGAAGGCCGGCGCGGCGGCAGTTGGGCTATTGCTGGTCGGCGTGGCCGCATTGGGCTGCGCGGCGGCCGTACAATTCTACCAGGACTCCAGCGGCGGATACTTCCTCCACAGCTACCTGGTGAACTTCTGCTTCTTCACCAGCTTGTCGCTCGGCGCGCTGTTGTTCGTAACGCTGCAACACATCGCGCGGGCCGGTTGGAGTGTAACCGTGCGACGGGTGGCCGAACTGCTGGCCGACAACCTGGCGGTGATGTTTCCGCTGCTGGCGCCCCTGGCTATCACGGTTTTGGCAGGCAACGGCGCGCTGTATCCCTGGGCCGCGCCAGAATCGACCGCTGCCGACCATGTTCTGCACCAGAAGCAAGCGTATCTCAATCCGGCGTTTTTTGTGGCGCGCGGCGTGGGATACTTCGTAGTGTGGTGCCTGATGGCGCGGTACTTTTTGCGGCTTTCGGTCCGCCAAGACCGAACCGGCGATCCGACGCTCACTCTGTCCATGGAACGCTTCAGCCCGCCGGCGCTGATCCTTCTTGTGGTCACCCTGACGCTGGCTTCCTGCGACTGGTTAATGTCCCTGTGGCCGCACTGGTGGAGTACGATCTTCGGCGTGTATTTTCTGGCCGGTGCGGCCGTAGGCGCAATGGCACTATTGATTCTGCTGGTGGTGCTGTTGGAGCGGGCCGGGCTGCTCGCCGGCGAAGTTACTATCGAACACTATCACGATCTGGGCAAACTCCTGCTGGCTTCCGTGGCCTTCTGGGGATATATTGCATTCTCGCAGTACCTGCTGATCTGGTACGCGAATATCCCGGAAGAAACCGCCTGGTACCACCCGCGACACGGCGGACCGTGGGCCTGGGTGTCGCTGGGCCTTCTGGTCGGCCACCTGGTGTTGCCGCTGTTTGCCCTGCTTTCGCGGTGGCCGAAGCGCAATCGGCTCAGCCTGGCCTTCTGGGCCGTCTGGCTACTGGTAATGCATTGGATCGACATCTACTGGCTGGTCATGCCCGCTTACGACCCCGAGCAGCCGCGGTTCGGGCTGGGCGACGTATGTTGTCTTGGGGGAATGGGCGCGGTGTACATGGCGGGCCTGTTGTGGCGATGCCGGAATCGCTCTCTGGTGCCGCTGCAAGACCCGCGCCGAGTTGAAGCACTGGCCTTCCATAATGAGTGAATAATGTAAGTCAATGGTGACAGCCGTGGACAGCGAAGTCAAGGTTTGGCAACTTTCGTTGATCGGGCTGATGGCCGTAGCGGCGGTGGTGATGGTGGTGCTCCTGTTGCAGGTGCTTTATTTGCGCTCGGCAGAGCGGCTGGCCGAGCGGGATTTCGCTCAACCGCCCGCCGAGCTGAGCCGCCTGGTGGCCAACCAGCAGGCCCAACTTCTGGAATACCGAATGCTAGACCCGGAAAAGAAAATCGTTGCGATTCCCATCGACCTGGCGGAGCAACTGGTTTTGCGCGAGTTGTCCCGCAGCGAGGGGTCTGATGAACACTCCCGTGGCAAGTAAAACTGGCTGCCTGGCGGTCCGGGCGTGGTCCGCTTGGCGCCGGGTGGCGGTGTTCTACGCCGCTGCCCCGTTGCTCTGCGCCGTTGCGGTGCTGCTCTGTGCGCCCCAAGAAGCATTGGCGCAGCGCAAAGAACCGCCGCCCCCGCAATTGGAGAATGTGGGAATCACCGAGAAGCTCGACGCCCCGCTGCCCTTGCAATTGCAGTTCGTAGACTCCCAGGGTCGTGAGGTGCTTCTGGAACGCTACTTCGACGGACGGCGCCCAGTGATCCTCACTCTAAACTATTCCAATTGCCCCATGCTTTGCAGCCTGCAACTGAACGGACTGGTGGAAGCCATGCGGCAGATGTCGTGGGACCTGGGCGACAAATACCAGGTGGTTACCGTAAGCATCGATCCCAAGGAAAGCCACCAGCGAGCGGACCTGACCAAACAAAAGTACCTGCGGCTGTATGGGCGGCCGGGAACTGCCGACGGCTGGCACTTCCTCGTCGGACGCGAAGAAAACATCCGCCGCCTGGCCGATGCAGTAGGCTTCGGTTACGCCTACATACCCCAAGAAAACCAGTACGCCCATCTGGCGGTGTTGATCATCTGCACTCCCGATGGTCGGGTAGCCCGCTATCTGCCCGGCATCAAATACGACCGCCAAACCCTGCATCTGTCGCTGCTGGAGGCCAGTGAAGGGAAAATCGGGTCGCCCATGGAACGCTTGCTGATGTATTGTTTCCACTACGACGCCCAGTCGCATCGTTACGGACTTGCAGCCATGCGCTTGATGCGCTGGGCGGCAGCGATGGTCACCGTGTTAGTCGGGGGAGTGCTGTTTTACTACTGGCGCCGCGAGCTCCGTAAGAGCAAGCCAGCCAGTAGGGAGGAACAGTCGTAATGGGTTTCTCATCGACGACAATCCTAGTTGCCGTTGCCCTGCTGGCGGGCGCCGATCTGCAACGGGACTCGTTCTGGCTGCCTCCGCCCGCCTCGTCCACCGCCCCATTGGTGGACAACGCCTTCTTGCTTCTGCTGGGCGTGTCGGCCTTCTTTTTCGCCCTGATAGTAGTATTAGGGCTGTGGTTCGTGGTGCGTTACCGGCGGCGAGCAGGCCTGGGGCCAGCGCAATCCCCAAGCCATAATACTGCTCTGGAACTGCTGTGGACGGCTATTCCCTTGGGGATAGTGGCCTTGCTGTTCTACGAGGGCTTCGTCGGATACATGGAATTGAGGACTCCGCCCAAACAAGCTTACGAGATAGAAGTCGTGGCCCGAAAATGGAGCTGGCTGTTCAGCTACCCCAACGGCCACAAAGACGAGAACCTGCACGTGCCAGTCGACCGACCGGTCCGTCTGGTGATGCGCTCCGAGGATGTGATTCACGGGCTGTTCATCCCCGCAATGCGCGTGCAGATGGACATTGTGCCCGGACGATACACTCGTACCTGGTTCCGCGCGCTGAAGCCGGGAGAGTACAACCTGGTGTGCTCCCAGTACTGCGGGACGAAGCACTTCGACATGCGGGCCTTGGTCATCGTTCATCCGCCTGGGGAGTTCGAGAACTGGCTTGCCGATGCTGCCCGGGCTGCGGAAAGCCTCTCCCCGGTCGATCGGGGAAGGGAACTGTACCGCATCAATGGTTGCTGGTCGTGTCATTCCATCGACGGCACCGCCGGTACGGGCCCGACTTTCAAAGGCATCTATGGTCATGAGGTTCAGTTCCAGGATGGAACTTCCGCAGTGGTGGACGAGAACTATATCCGCGAGTCGATCCTCGACCCGCAGGCCAAGGTGGTACGCGGTTATCAGCCGGTCATGAACACCTATCGCGGTGTACTCACCGACGAGGAAATCTCGGCCCTGATCGCTTTCATCAAGTCATTGCAATAGACCCGTTTCGATGACAGAGCCATCGGCAATCAATTACCTTACCTATCCGCGCGGGCTGCGATCCTGGTTGCTGACGCTGGACCACAAACGCATCGGCGTGATGTATCTGGCGTCGGTGGCACTGGCCCTGGTGCTGGGGCTGATCTTCGCGCTGCTGATGCGTACCGAGCTGATCGCGCCGGGACGGACCATCATGGGCGAAGATACGTACAATCGGGTGTTCACCGTTCACGGTGCGGTGATGATCTTCCTGGTTGTGATTCCGGCCATTCCCGCCGTGCTGGGCAACTTCTGCCTGCCGCTGATGCTTGGCGCCAAGGACGTCGCCTTTCCCAGGCTCAATCTGGCAAGCTTGTACCTGTGGTGGATCGGAGCACTGTTTTTCCTGGTGACCTTGGCCTTCGGCGGACTGGATACCGGCTGGACCTTCTATACGCCTTACAGCACCACCACCAACACCAACGTCCTGGCTGCCGTCACAGGAGTCTTCATCCTCGGCTTCAGCTCCATATTCACCGCCCTGAATTTCATCGTCAGTATCCACACTCTCCGCCCACCGGGTATGACGTGGCGCCGGTTGCCCCTGTTTCTCTGGGGACTATACGCCACTGGATTGATCCAGGTGCTGGCCACACCCGTACTCGGTGTGACGCTGCTCCTGCTGGGCGTGGAACGGATACTGGGATTGGGGATCTTCGATTCCGCCCTTGGCGGCGATCCGGTACTGTTCCAGCACTTCTTCTGGTTCTATGCGCATCCGGCGGTGTATATAGTCATCCTTCCGGGAATGGGAATCATCAGCGAAGTCATTCCAGTGTTTTCCCGAAAGCCTATCTTCGGCTACCGCTTCATCGCCTATAGCAGCGTGGCCATCGCTCTGATCGGCTTCCTCGTGTGGGGACACCACATGTTCGTGGCCGGACAGTCGGTGCTGGCCAGCACGATCTTCAGCGCCTTGACCTTCGCCGTGGCTATCCCTTCGGCGGTCAAGGTCTTTAACTGGCTGGCCACGATGTACAAAGGTTCCATCGAACTAGCCGCGCCGATGGTCTATGCACTGATCTTCCTGTTTCTGTTCGGCATCGGGGGATTGACCGGATTGTTCCTCGGCACCCTGTCGGTAAACGTCCCACTCCACAATACCCACTTCGTGGTCGCCCACTTCCACTATGTGATCGTCGGCGGAGCAGTGATGGCCATGCTGGCCGGACTGCATTACTGGTGGCCCAAGATGTTCGGCCGCATGTACAACCAGACATGGGCCAGGCTGAGCGCCTTGCTGATCTTCGTCGCCTTCAACATGACCTTTTTCCCTTTATTCATCATGGGCGGCCGGGGACTGGTCAGAAGATACTACGACTATTCGGTGTTCCTGGAAAGCAATCCGGAGTTCACCTTCTATAACCAACTGGCGTCGGTTTGGGGATACCTGCTGGTTACCGGATTTGTGAGCATGGCGCTGTGCTTGATCAGCTCGTTGTGGTCGGGACGTCCCGCCCCAGACAACCCCTGGGGGGCGCCAGGACTGGAATGGAAGTCCAGTTCTCCGCCGCCACCGGAGAACCCTCCCCCGCCGGCGCAAGTGGGCGATCCTTACGATTTCACCGAAGCCCTTCTCCCCTCTGGCACATGAACCATACAGACAATCATCCTGCCAATAGCGACCACGGGCACGACCCTTTTCTGGCGCATCATTTCTCCTCGCACCGGCAGCAGTACGAGGCAGGAAAGCTGGGCATGTGGATCTTCCTGCTGACGGAAATCCTGTTGTTCGGCGGGCTATTCTGCGCCTACGCTGTGTTCCGCGCCAATCGGCCGGAAGTCTTCCTCTGGGCGCATCGGTTTCTCGACAAGCCACTCGGCGCACTGAACACCGCGGTGCTGATAACCAGCAGCTTGACGATGGCCCTGGCCGTCCGTTCCGCCCAACTCGATCGCCCGCGCCGCTCCGCCTTTTTCCTGGTTCTCACCCTTTTGTGCGCAACGGCATTCCTGGGCGTCAAGTACGTGGAGTACAAACACAAATGGGAGGACGGGCTATTGTGGGTGCGGCAGTTCCGGCCAGTAGAGTCGGCCGCTGTTTCGCACGACGCCGAGGCCGCCGACCAACAGCCGCGCCACGCCGGCATCTTCTTCAGCATCTATTTCGCCATGACCGGCCTGCACGCGGTACACGTGCTGGCAGGCATGGCGGCGGTGGGCTGGGTGCTGGTCCGTACGCTGCGCGGCCACTTCAACAGCCAATATTTCGGGCCGGTCGATTACGTGGGACTGTACTGGCACCTGGTCGATTTGATCTGGATATACCTGTTTCCCTTGTTCTATTTGATCCATTGATTCAATCGGATCCACCGACAGTACTCTGCCCGGCGGCTATCACCATGACGCACCATTCACAGCACAACACTCAGCCGACATCCAACAGCCACGAACGGGGTTCTTTGCATGTCGTGCCGGCCAGCGTGCTACTGGCCGTTTTCGCCGCTTTGCTGGTGTTGACCTTTTTGAGTTGGGCAGCAACCTGGGTGGACTTGGGAGTGTGGAATCTATGGCTGGCTATGGGTATCGCCACGGTCAAGGCTGGTCTGGTGGCGCTGTACTTCATGCACTTGCGGTACGATCCTTCCTTCTACGCCTTGGTGCTGGCCGTTGCCTTGTTGTTCGTGCTGTTGTTCGTCTGCTTGACGCTTTTGGACGCCGTGGAGTATTACCCCGACATCCATGCTATGACCCAAGGCTGATTGTGTGAAAGACTACTGGCTGCTGGTTCGGCCGCGCGTGCTGGTTTTGGTGCTGGTATCCGTCGGCGTTTCGGCCTTCCTCACAGCGCCACGCCCGTTGCGGCTGACCTTGCTATTGCACACTGTATTGGGGACGTCATTTCTCACGGCCGGGGCGCTGGCGCTGAATCAATGGTGGGAACTGCCTAGCGACGCGCGGATGCCGCGAACCGCCCCGCGGCCGCTGCCGGCTGGCCGATTGAGCCCGCGCCACGGCGGTTGGTTCGGCGCCACTTTATCTCTGTTGGGAATGGGCTACCTGGCGATAACACATCGGGGAACGTGGCTGCTGATCATAGCAGCGGGCAGTTGGTTGCTCTATATGGGCGCCTACACCCCCTTGAAATCCCGTTCCACCTGGCAGACGCCAGTCGGGGCTGCCGCCGGGGCCATGCCGGTGTTGATCGGGGCGGCCGCCGCCGACGGCCTGCAAAACCCACTGGCGTGGAACCTGTTCGCCATCCTCTATAGTTGGCAGTTGCCGCACGCCATGGCCGTCGCTTGGATATATCGGGAACAGTTCGCCGCTGCCGGGCTGAGGCTGGCCACCGTCGCCGATCCCACAGGACGCTCCGCCGCCATAATCGCTTGCGCCGGAGCAGCCGCCGCCTGGCTGCTGGGGATGCTCCCTGTGCGTTTTCTTCCCGCCGGATGGCAGTGTGCCGCCGCGGCGTTCCTTTTGGGCTTGGGTTACTTCGCTTCGGCTGTGTGGTTCGCCGTCCGCCGCGATGAATCATCGGCCCGCTGGCTCTTGCGAGTTTCGGTAGTTCACTTGCCCATGCTTTGGGCTGTCTTGGTGGCGAGCAAGGCGTACCGGCTGTAGCAGCTCGGCGCTGCCTGAGGACTGCCGCCGGAAGTCACATCGCCGCATGGCCGAGTTTGGCGTGAACCTGGCATTCCGAGGCCGCCAAACCTCCGCACCAGGTGCCGCTACCCCACCGAATGCATACTACTTCCCCACAGAGCGCCCTCCATCAGAGCTATCCAGCAGCTTTTCCAGCTCGGCCGCCTCCGTTACAGGCTGAGCACATGTAAAACCCTGGCACAGGTACGCGGTGGCCTTCGCGGAGATCATGGGTTTGCCAACCGCCAGCGGAATAGCCGGGTATTGTGGATGGGGATCGACCTCCGGCTCCGCCAGGACCACGATCTTGTTGGGGATGAATCGGGAGCAAATCACCTGGAGGAGTTTGCGGGTATCTGCCTGGTTACGCCGGCCGGCAACGACGATCTGCTTTGTCGGACGCAGATAGAAGTCCACCGCGCACAGCAAACTCAAGTGGGCCATAGGATGCGCCCGCACTTGCTCCGCCGCCGCCTCGAGCAGCCTTTCTGCTTTTAGCAAGTACTCGCGTTTGTCCAGCAGTTTCGACAATCGCAGCAGCACCATTGCAGCCGTCGCGTTTCCCGAAGGCACCGAGCCGTCGTGGAACGTCTTGCTGCGAACCAACGGCGTGTCGTGGGCTGCCGAGGTGTAAAACAGTCCGCCGTGCTGGGCATCCCAGAATTCTGCCAGCATCCTTTGGGCCAGCCGCTCGGCATGTTGCAGCCAGCGCGGATCAAAGCCGGCCTCGTAAAGGTCCAGCAGAGCGGCGCTGATTTCCGCGTAGTCGTCCAGGTAACCGGGCAGTTTGCTCGATCCTTCCCCCTGCCCGGACCCGCGATAGGTGTGCAGCAGTGCCCCGTCACGGACCATGCGCGTTAGCACGAAGTTGGCCGCGCGCTCGGCCGCCTCCAGGTAACTGTGCTGGTCGCACACCTGATAGCCTCGCGCCAGTGCCGAAATCATCAGGCCGTTCCAGGCGCTCAGCACTTTGTCGTCCTTGGCAGGCGGCACACGGCGGCTGCGTGCAGCAAGCAGTTTCTGCCGCAGCACGGCCAACCGCTGCTGCACATGCTGTTCGGATATACCCCGGCGCCGGGCGAAAACACCCAGCTCGTCGGGAACGTAAAGGATATTGGCACCCTGGAAGTTTCCCTCCTCCGAGACGCCGTAGTATTCACAGAAGAACTCTCCCTCTTCGCTCCCCAGGATGTCGAAGATTTCCTCGATCTTCCACAGGTAGAACTTGCCTTCCTCCCCCTCAGTGTCGGCGTCCTGGGAACTGTGGAAGCCTCCGCCAGGATCGCGCATCTCCCGAAGCACGTACTCCAGCGTTCCCCTTGCCACCTGGCGGAACACCTCCTTTCCCGTCGCCTGCCAGGCTTCCAGGTAAACACTGGCCAGTTGGGCGTTGTCGTACAGCATCTTTTCGAAGTGAGGAACCAGCCACCGCGCATCGGTGGCGTAACGATGGAATCCTCCGCCGATCTGATCGTGTATCCCCCCGTAAGCCATTCGTTCCAGCGTCAGCGTGGCCATATCCAGCAGTTGCCGATCACCGCTGCGTTGATGTTGGCGGAGCAGAAATGAGATTGCCCCCGGCATGGGAAACTTCGGCGGTCCCCCAAAGCCGCCCCACTTCGGGTCGAATTGCCTCTTCAACTGATCGGCCCCCAGGTCAAGCATGTCCTCGCCGACAGCGTCGCCGCCGTCGCTTGCCGTAGTCAAGGTGAGCCGCAACGCGCGGGCGATCTGTTCCCCGACCTGTTCGGCCTGCCCACGCTGTAGTCGCCACGCTTCGCTGACGGCCTTCAGTACCCGTTTGAAGGCGGGCAATCCGTGGGCGTCCTTCGGCGGGAAATATGTGCCGCCGAAAAAGGGCCTGCCCGCCGGCGTCAAAAACACGCTCAGCGGCCAGCCGCCCTGGCCGGTCATCATCTGTACGGCCGTCATGAAGATTTCATCCAGGTCGGGGCGTTCCTCGCGGTCCACTTTGATGGCAACGAAGTGTTCGTTGAGGATGCGAGCCGTTTCCGGGTCCTCGAACGATTCCCTCTCCATCACGTGACACCAATGGCACGCCGAGTAGCCTATCGAAAGGAATATGGGCTTGCCTTGCTGTCTGGCGCGCTGCAACGCCTCCTCGGACCAGGGAAACCAGTCGACCGGATTGTGGGCATGTTGCCGCAAATAGGGACTATCCTCTGTCGCCAGCCGATTGACTGGACGTGCAGCGCGGTCGTTCGGCCGGCCCGGTCGAGCGTCTTCGTTAGTCGATCTGCCCCTTGGCGAAGTAGTCATAGAAATGTAGTTCCTTGGACCATAGTTCGCTGAAATGTAGTTCCTTAAAATGCGGTTGATTCGGTTACTCCCGACCGGCATGGCGCGTAACCGGAACAGCGCTATTCGAGCACATTGCCGGCCACGTCTGGCTCTGCACAAAGCTGGTCGATCATGGCCGCCATGGCGAAATCGTTTGCGGAAAGCCCACCGATGGAGTGAGTCCAGATGGCGATCCAGACCTGGCGGTAGCGTTCCAGGTGCAAGTCGGGATGATGTCCCTGTTGTTCGGCCAACTGGGCCACGCGTACCAGAAAACCCACCCCCGCTTTGAAATCCTTGAACTTCCAATCCTTGCGGATTCGTCGCCCTTCGTCGATCAGCCTCCATCCGCGAAGGCCTTGCAATTTCGCCTCGGCGTCGCTGCTAGATAGTCTTTGCACTGTTCCTTCACAGCTTATACACCGCGCAGATGCTTGATGCCCGCTGGTCTCCGCTGTCATTGCCACACCTCCTGAAAAACGGTGTCGCTACTTTGTACGCCGATTTCCGCAGGCCAGCCAAGATGGCACAGCCCATTGCAACAGCCTGCCGGTTTTTTCGACAGTCCTCACTGTGAATAATACGCGACAGGTTCTAGAAGACAATTCGTCCGTCGGCGACTGCGATCAAGGGTCCCCCTCACCGCACCGCGGCCATCTGGAATCTCGGAAAACCTGGACCAGTTTTCGCGTAGCGGGCCAACGCTTTAGATACTGCTGCTTCCAGAACCGCAACGGTTCTTGTTAGGA
>Ga0209017_10002933_pt1 | contig 10132 bp, 7 predicted proteins | sample YNPBryunderm2012_FD_185812 | JGI IMG/M metagenome (GOLD analysis project Ga0209017, IMG submission 185812) | Anoxygenic and chlorotrophic microbial mat microbial communities from Yellowstone National Park, USA - YNP Bryant MS undermat 2012... ... | reverse complement strand
GTACCGCTTGCCCTGGAAGCCAACCCGCTCCCCGGCATCATCGGCAAAGACGCGCAAGCGGCTATAGCAGCGCACCTGACCCGTGTTGAAGGGTGGATCAATGTAGATGAGGTTGGCGCAACCATCCGGCAGCGCCCGCAACACAGCCAGGTTATCCCCAAAGTAGATCCGGTTGCGCACGTTCGCCTTCTCCGCTCCTACCTTGTCCAAAGGCCGTCCGCCACGCCACGCGCACCACCCGGGGCAGGTCCCGGTACGTGCTCCAGCGGCCCAGCTGCCTCAGGATCCGCCTGGGCCGGAAGTAAAAGCGCCGGTACGCCTCCTTCCATTTGCGCTCAACAAGCTCGGGGGGCAGCCCAGGCATTTCAAACGCTGCACGCCCCTCAAAGAAAGCGTAGTCGTCATAATCCTTGACCAGCAACCGGCCCTTTTCCATCACGGTCGCATGCATGCGCGTGCCAGGGAAGGGCATCGCCATGGAGAAGTTGGCAACCAGCGGATCCAGCTCGCAGGCAAAACGAATGGTATCCTCGATCGTCTCCTCAGTTTCGCCCGGCAGCCCGATTATAAAGAAACCGATCGTCTCCATGCCCACAGCCCGCGCTGCCCGGAAGGCTGCCCGCACCTGCTCCAAGGTCAGGTGCTTGCCGATCACCTCGTCCAGGATGCGCTGGTTGCCGCTTTCCACCCCGAAGGCAGTGCGAATACAGCCTGCTTCCCGCATCCGGCGCAGCAGCTCTTCATCCACCAGGTTAGCGCGCATGCCGTTGATCATGATCCACGGCACGCGGTTCAGGCCCTCCTTTACGAGCAGCTCGCAGATGCGCAGAACCCGCTCGCGGTCAATGTTGAATGAGTCGTCCAGAACTCCGATTTCCCGCGCACCGAGCTCGCGCACCAGCCAACGCCATTCAGCCACCACGTTCTCAGGCGAGCGCGCTCGCCACCGCCGCGGGCCTATCTGGCAACAGTAGGAGCACTGGTACGGGCACCCTCGAGAGGTGAGGATCGGGTAGCTTGGCCCCTTGCGCGCATCCAGTGTTGGCTGCAAGTTCGTGTAGCGCTCGATGCGGAAATATCGATAGGCCGGAAATGGCAGGCGATCCAAATCCTGTATGGGCGCACGCTCCGGGTTATGACAGGGCCCCTCAGGGGCTCTATAGCTCAACCCGGCAATGGCGCGCACCCGGTCCGGCCAGCTCTCCCGCGGAGCTCCTTCGATCGCGGCGCACAGCTCCGCCCACGTTTCCTCGCCCTCGCCGCGCACGACGAAGTCCACTCCGTGCTGCTCCAGGCTCTCGCCCGGAAGAATGCTTGGATGTGGGCCGCCGAGCACTACCGCCGCATCGCTGCGCGCTCGAACCAGCGCCGCATCCCTCCATGCCGACTGCACCTGGATGGTATTGGCGGAAATCCCGACAACGTGGGGCCTGAAGGCCTCTACCACGGCCTCCAGGCTTTCTCTTTCCACGTTGCCATCATACACCCGCACTTCATCCCCACGCCGCTCCGAGATGGCGGCGAGGTAGGCAAGCCCCAGTGGCGGCGAGGAACGCGTGTCTATGGGCAGCTGCACCCGTGGCGCAACAAGGAGAACTCTCAACTGGACCTTGCCCCGGCCGGCCTTCTGGTAACTCTAGCGGCAGTATAGCATAGCAGTGCCCCACCCAAAACTCACACCGGCCCAGGCCTCATCTGCCCGATAACCAGCTCGAAGCTTCTCGCCGCGCACCGCGCAGCCGAAAAAGCGGCACCCGCAGCAGGCCAGCCAGCGCACAGGCGAGCACTAGTCCCGGCAGGTCGGCCAGCTACTCCTGATCCCCCAGGCGCAAGGCCTGGGCCAGTTGCCGCCTCGCCACGCCGTAAAGGAGGCCGGCTGTCGCTGAGACGAGCACCACCGCAAAAACGGCGGCAAACAACCAGATCTGCCGCCAGGCGATCTCGGCGATGAAAGGCGGCACGGGCAAGGTCGGATCTTCGGTGAGCTGAAAATAGGGCACAAAGAGGAACGAGGCCACCACCCCCAGGAAGGCCCCGCCGCCAACCCCGTAGGCAATGACGGTAGCGAACTCAAGCGCGACGACCGCAAGGAGCTGGTTAACGCTGAACCCAATGGCCCGCAGGACGGCAAACCGCTGCATCCGGCTCACAAGCGAGGCAGAAATGTACATCAACAACCCCACCACCGAGAGTGCCCCCGCGGCCAGGAACCCAATTGAGAGCATCCCGAATACACCTACCCGCTCCAGCCGGTAACGGTCGTCTGCAATCATCGCGCGCAGATCCCTGATGTGGCTGATCTGCATGCCAAGGGCCTCTATCTGCGGCTTGAGCCGCGCCGCATCCATCCCAGGCGCAGTTCGCAGCCAAACGCTGAAGGGCAGTATCGTTCCGGCCTGCTCGAACACGTAGTCGAGGTTAGCCACCACTGCCGGCTCTTGCGCAGGGTACACAGTTGGGAAGTAGTCGTACACGCCCACAATGGTGAATTCCATACCCACGCGGTCGTATTCCACACCGACCTCAAGCCGCAGCTTGTCCCCAATGTTCAGCCCAGTCTGCGAAAGCGCCTGACGCGGCACGATGAGCCCATCGTGGCTGAGCGCAAGCCGGTTCATCAGCTCGCCAAGTGGCACAGGAGCGTAATCCCGCCGCCAGTAAGCCACGCGCTGGAAATCCAACCTGTCCACACCCAGCAGCCGGACCCGCACTGAGCGAGAGGCATTCGGCGGCCGGAACTCGGCCGGGAATTCGCCCACACGCGTGGCGTCCTCCACACCGCGGATCTTGAGATAGTCACTGACGGGCAGCAACAGCGGCCCGTAGCTCTCCTCCGTCACCGGCTTGAACGTGAAATCGGCCCCCACCTTGTACTGCAGCCGCTCCACAAACCAGCGGTTCGCGCTGGCCGCCATCGAAGCCTCGAAGGAACCGACGGCCAGGCACAGCACCACCAGGAAAAGGGCGTTGGCGTACTGCCCGCCCTCCCGGCCCAGGTTGCGAAAGCCAAGGTAGCCTGGGGGAGCGAGAATGCGGGCCGCCAGGAAGTCGAGCGAGCGCACAAGCAGTGGGAAAACGCTCGCAATGAGCAGCGCTGCCGCGAAGAAAAACAACGTCGGCGTGAGAAACACCAGCGGATCCTGCAACGGGCTACCGGCGGGGTCCCAGGAAAGGAGCCCAAGCGTGCCGCGCACTTTGAGCTGCTGATAGGCATAGCCTGTGCCCACGAGCAGCGGCAGAAGCAGGCTCAAGCGCAGCCAAGGTGGCGAAATCGGCGGGCGCGAGCGCCCCCTCTCGTACTGGACGACACTCTGGCGCGCAGCAGAGAGAGCTGGCAGCAAGCGCGTGAGCACAGTCAGGCCAAGGGCTGCCCATATGTACCCCCACTCTGCCCCTGCAAGCCCTGTCTGCGGAAGGCTGCGCCTGCCAAACGAGAGGAAGTCGTAGGCTTGCGCCGCCAGCCGCGAGATGCCGTAACCGGCAAGCAGGCTCACCGGCAGCCCGACCGCCGCCAGGATGAGGGCCTCGGCCAGGCTGATCCCGAGAATGTGCAGCCCGGTGGCCCCGCGGCTGGAGAGTATCGCCGCCTCGCCGCGCTGATAACGCACCGCTATGGAGGAAATGAGCCCGAGGAAGAAAAAGAGCAGGCCAAGGACAGGCAAGCTCATGCCAAAGAGCATGAGCGAAAGCAACGTCTTGCGCCGGCTGGCGTTGCGCAACGGCTCAATTGGCGAAAGATCCAGCCCCGGCCGCGGCAGCTTCTCCGCCGAAAGCCGCCGCACCATTTCCAGCCCCTTGATGTAGCGCTCGACCTCATCCAGCTCCATGCGGTTGTCGTCTAGCACGAAATACCAGAAGTTGAACCCTGTGCGCTCGTAGACCCTCGGCTGCACGAACCGCACATAGCTTTCGCGCGTCGTCAGGAAGTAATCCTGCAAGCTCTTGCGCGGATCCCCGTACCAGAACGCCAGGGAACCCTCCTTGGGCCGCCAAATGCCGGCAATGCGGATTGGAATGGGCTCCTGCTGCCCGGCGGCGAAGTAGGCCAGGCTGTGCACATCCCCCACATTCAGGCCGAGCTTGGCAAAGAGCGGCTCCTGCACCCAAACCGGCATCGCATCGGGGTCCGCAGAATGGCCGAAGGGATCTCCCTCCACCACCTCCACATTCTGCTCGGCACCCTCGACGAAAGCGACGCTGAAAAACGTGATGGCGCCCGCAGATTTCGTTTCGGCCACCCCAGCCGGCCGGAAAAGAAGTCCTGGGCTCTCAAACTGAGCATAGGTTGAGAGTATCGGCAGGCCTATCTCCCGCCTTGTGATGTCGGCAAGCCATAGCCCAACCTTCTCCGCCTCCTCCACCGACATGGGCCAGCTTGTGCTCGGCAGGCAGTAGTACCGAACGGTAAACAGCGGCCGCTGCGCTGGGGCAGCGTAGTCAATAAGTTCCTGGCGCAAGACAAGGCGGCTCACCAGCTCCGCGAAGACAGGGATGCCCACAACCAACCCCACGCTCAGCGCAATGCCAATAAGGGAAAGCACCGTGAGGCCAAGGCGCGCCCGCAGGCGCCGCAGCGCCAGCTTGCCCATAAACGACCAGTAGGCCAGCCATCGCCCAATCAAACCATTTCTCCCGTATCAACCTTAACGAGTCTTGCCGGGGGGCGCTGCCAGCAACGCTGCTGCAGATTTCTTTCGGCTTGAGTGTACGCGGCACGCCTGCTGCGGGCAATCGGGCCGCTGGCGTCGGCCTCAACAGCCGCCTGACAGGCGCTGCAAGCGCCTCGCCACCTCGCGCAGCGTCTCATCCGTTTTGGCAAAGTTGAAGCGCAGCCGGCTCTCCCCCAGCCGGCCACCCTGGTAGAAGCTCGATCCCGGCACGGCGGCCACGCCAACCTCGCGAGCCAGGAACTCAGCGAAGGCCCGGTCTACCCGCTGCTCCGGCCGGCAATGCCGCGCCTTGTCCCACGGCACAGCACTGAAATCGGCCATGACGTAGTAGGCCCCCTGTGGCGGCGCGCACTTGAACCCCGCGGCGCGCAACCCGTCGAGCAGGATCTGCCGGCGCACGGCGAACTCGGCACGCATCTGCTCGTAGTAGCTATCCGGGAGGTTGAGAGCCACTACCCCGGCTGCCTGGAACGGATGCGGGGCGCAGACCGTGAGGTAATCGTGCACACGCCGGATCCGCGCGGTTAGCGGGGCTGCGGCAACTGCCCAACCGACGCGCCAGCCCGTTGCGGAGTAGCTCTTGCCCAGCCCACTGATCGTAACAGTGCGGTCCTCCATGCCAGGCAGGCTCCCAAGGCTGATGTGCCGGTTGCCATCGTAGTACAGGTGCTCGTAGATCTCGTCCACGATGGCAATCAGGTTCTGTTCTTGGCATAGCGTCGCGATATCGCTGAGCTCTTCCCGCGTGAAGACCTTGCCTGTGGGGTTATGCGGCGTATTGACGAGAATGAAGCGCGTGTTCTTATTGCAGGCTGCTCGCAGCTGTGCAAGCTCAAACGTGTAATCGGGCTCGTGCATCGGCACGAAGCGAGGCGTAATGCCCGCGATAATGCAATCGGGCACGTAGATCTCAAACCATGGCTCTAGGATGATGATCTCATCTCCGGGCTCGCCCAGTGCAAGGAGGGCCGAAATAAGGGCCTCGCTCACCCCGCAGGTGACGGTCACGTCCGTCTCCGGGTCACAGGGTATGCGGTTGTAGCGGGCCGTCTTCTGGGCGATGGCTGCTCTGAACTCGGGGCTTCCGAAGGAAAAGCTGTACTGATTGCGGCCGCTGCGCAGGGCATCGATGGCCGCTTCAAGCACTTCCGGCGGCGGGTCGAAATCCGGCACGCCCTGCGAGAGGTTGATCGCGCCCACACTCGCAGCAACGCGCGTCATCTCCCGGATGACGGATTCCACAAAGGGGTCCGTACGCCCGCCTATCCGCGGCGCCACTCGCGAAAGGCCAGAACTTGTGCCCAATTTGAGCTCCTCCTGGGTTATTGATAGCTGCTGGAAGCTTCAGGCAAGGCATCCAGGGCCATTATGTGCCCATTGTGGCAGGCGGATCAAGGCCAAGAAAGGCACCTGCAGCAAGGCGCCATCGGGGTGCACCCCAACGCTTCCCGCCACAGGTTCACGGCCGGAGCAACGTGGCCCGCTGGCCCGCAATAAGTTCCTGCCAGCGCACAGGCACCCAGCTGGGGCGCCCTCCGCCATCGGCTCTAGCCAGTCCAGTCGCAGGATCGCCCTTGCGGCGCACGCGGGCGCTTGCTCAGCGCCACAACCACCGACACGTGATAGGCGGGCTAGAGATCCCGCCCGTTGAAAGCACGAAAGGCAAGTGCCAGGGCGGCAGCACCGTAAAGAAGGGCGTAGACAACCATCGCGCTGCTCGGCACCGAGAGCGCCCCGAACGGACTTGCAGCGAAGGTTGTGTCCGGCGGTTGCATGAGGTAACTCGCTCGCCGCCAGAGAGCCTCTGTGGGCAAGATCAAACTTGTGAGGATGCCAATCTGCACGGCGCTCTCGTTGTGCATGAGTGCGCCAAACTGCTCTACCCAGCTTCCGAGGAAGGCCACGCCAAAGAGCATGAATATGAGCACTCCGTTGCTCAGGGTCGACAGCCGCGCCCCGCCCGCCAAAGAGAGCGAGATAAGCACCGCACCCTCAAGCACGAGCAATGCCAGCCCTTCGGGCACATTGTGCGGCCAATAGCCGCTCCAGCCCCAGGTGATGCCGAGCACTCCCCCTCCCAAGGCAGCCACAAGGCTCAGCACGAGCAAGAAGAAGGCAAGCCATTTGCCGAGCACCACCTCCCACCGGCGCAAAGGCTTGGCGACAATGGTCTGGATGGAACCAGAAGCTATTTCCCCGGAAAGGGTATCGACGGAGGCCAGCACGCTCAACATGACGACGAGGAAGTTGACGCCGTACAGCCCAGCCATGGCCAGGCCAAGCGCCATCGCCCGGGCCATCTCCTCACTGCGCGGCCGTTCCCCCAGGTACTCGCCGAAGGCAGCGCGAAAGCCCCAGGCATATACGGCCAAGTAGACGGCACCAAGAGCCAGCCCAATCCACAAGAGCCTGCGCCGCCCCACTTCCTGCAAAGTGAGCCAGGCGAGAAAGAGGACTCGCCTCATCCCGCCTCCTCCCCTTCCATCACCTGCAGGAACAGCTCCTCGAGAGAAAGCCGCCTTGGCTCCACGGCGTAGACGCGCACTCCCTGCGCCACGAGCTTCTCCACAACGTCAGGAACCTGTTCCTCGCTGGCAAGCCGCAACCGCCAGCCCCCATCCCCTTGTGGCCAAGCATCACCGAACTCGCCCCAATCGATTTGCGTCTCTGGCTCGCGTGGCTGCGCCCTCACCTGCACTTCCACCGCACCCGAAAGCAGCTGCGCCAGTGGCCCGGCCCGCACCAGCTGCCCACGGCGCATGAACGCGACCCAATCGGAGGTGAGTTCCACCTCACTCAGAAGGTGGGAATTGAGAAATACTGTTGTACCGCCTGCGCGCAGCTGCCGCAGCACGTCGCGCACAAGCAAGCGCCCTAAAGGGTCCAGGCCAGAAGTTGGCTCATCCAAGAAGACAAGCTCTGGCCGGCAAAGCAGCGCCTGCGCGAGGCCCACGCGCTGCAGCATGCCTTTGGAGAACTCCCGCAGCGGCCGCTCTGCATGCCGGGCCAGCCCCAACATTTCCAGGAGCTCTTGCGCCCGCTCCCGGCGCTCCTGAGCAGGCAAGCCGTACAGCCGACCGTGCGCCTCGAGGAACTCCCGGCCGGTAAGCCAATCCTGAAAGCGGAAGTGCTCCGGGAGAAACCCAATGCGCCCGCGCACGCGCCAATCGCTCACTGGCCTCCCGAGCACGAACGCCTCGCCCGCAGTGGGCCGGACCAAGCCAAGCAACATCTTGATAAGCGTTGTCTTGCCAGCACCGTTTGGCCCGAGCAGGCCAACGACCTGGCCCGGCTCCACCTCCAGGTCGACCCCAGCCACGGCCACGGTGCGGCCGTATTCCTTGCGCAACCCGCGCGTGCGGATGGCAGGGGCGCTCGCCACAGTGGGACCCCTGACACTCACCTCAGCGATTCGGCCACCGCCATGAGCTCGCTTGCCGGCAAAGCCCCCGCAAGGGCACGCACCAGCCCACCTTCCTGCCAGATAAGCGCAAGCCTCGGCTGCTCCGCCGCGCCTACCTCCTCCAGGAGGTACCCTGGCTGCCCACGCACATGAGCCGCGTATGCCCGGACCTCATCGCGCGGGATGGGTATGACCAACGTACTAGCCCAGTCAATGCTGCTGGCCAAACTTGCTGCCTCCTGCGCGGATAGGCCCAGCAGCCGCAGTCCGAGCTCCGCCAGCTGCCTCTCGTCAACCCACTCCGGCGCTTCCACTTGCGGGCTGCGCAGCTGAGCATACGTTAGCTCCGCCCCCTCCCCGGCATAGCGCACAAGCACCAGTGGCGGAACGGAGATAAACAGCGTCGCCTCCTCAAGGCCCATAGGCAACGCGTCTGTGGGCAACCCCGCCGCGGCAAGCATGGAGCGTGCCGCCGACAGGTTCAGAACAACTCGGCCTCTTTGGGCTGGAGCTACCGCCACCTCCACCGCCGAGAACCCGTCCGGCAGGTAGCCCGGCTGCAAGACCTGTTCCCCGCTCTGCGCCTCTGCCGCAACCAGATCCGCAACAGGCGTCGGCTCCAGCTGCGGGAAGTCTCTCTCCACAACCAGCGCCTCGAGCTTGCCCCTGGCGCGCAGCGCAGCCTCAGGCTCGAACGGGATAACGGCCACATTCTGCACGCGAAACAGCCGCAAGAACTGCGCCCCGGCCTGCCGCGCGGGCGCGAATGATGCCATCGCCACCGCTAAGACGAGAAGCCCGCCTACCAGGTAGCCACGGGCACCCAGTGCCAGCTTGCCACTCACTTTGGCTCACCTCCTTTGTTCACTCGCGCCGACCATCTCCCCGGCACATTTGCACTATAGCTGCAACAGCGCACTGGCGCAAGGAAGCACAAGGCCTGGCGCCCATCCGGAGAGGCGTCTACTCGACGGCGCCTATGAGGAAACTCAACATCAAGACAAGCAGCACGTAAAGGGCGATGAGCGTGAAGAGCCGTTCCTTCTGCCAGGCGAAGGCGAGGGCACAGGCCGCAACGCGCACTACAGGCGTGAGCAAAAGAAGCAGCAGGCCAGCAGCGATGATGGCGTATGGGTCGTGCTCGCGCAGCCCGGAAAAGACCTGGGCTGGTGTGCGCAGGATGACCGCATGCCCGTAGGGCGCAGGCAGAAGTGCTTCTCGGGCGCCACTTGGGGCAGCGGAACCGATGAGGGCCCAGACCAGACCAATAAGGATGATGCCGAAGGAAAGGGCAACCCCATAGCGCAGGATGCCGCTCACAAGCAGCTCAAGCTGGCCAAGCTCCGCCGTCCCAGCCGCTGCCGCCGTCGCCTCGGCCTGCACTTCAGGCGCAGGCTCAGAACCAAAGCCTTTCATTTGCCAAACCCCTCGCCACCGCACCAGCTAGTAGAGCGCTAGCCCCAACCCCTTGAGGATCATCTGCACGGATATGAAGCAGAGCACGACGACAAATATGTAGCGGATCACCTTCCCGCGCATATAGCACATGAGCCTTGCCCCTGCCAACGCACCCAGCAGGACGCCCAAGGCCACAGGCGCAGCTATGAGCGGGACCACATCGCCCCTGGCAAAGTACACGCCGGCGCTTGCGGCTGCCGTCACGCCAATCATGAAGTTGCTCGTGGCACTGGAAACCTTGATCGGCAATTTCATGGCCAGGTCCATTGCGGGCACCTTGAGCGCGCCACTGCCAATCCCAAGCAGCCCGGAGATGACCCCGGCGCCGTACATCAGCCCCAGCGCCAGGGGAACCCCTGCAACGTTGTACTGCACCAGTCCACCCTGGGCAGGCTCCGGGTAGCAGGAAGCAAGCCTAAGCCGCTCCGCCCACGGATGGTTTTGAGCCGTGGTGCAGAGCTCAGCGTTGCGCCGCCGGAACATCATGAGCGCCGAATAGGCAAGCACCAAGCCGAAGAGCACGTATAGCGCCCTGCCACCGACAACTCGCGCGAGGAGTGCCCCGGTGACGGCACCGGTAGTTGTGGCCGTCTCCAAGAAA
>Ga0209017_10002926_pt1 | contig 10158 bp, 8 predicted proteins | sample YNPBryunderm2012_FD_185812 | JGI IMG/M metagenome (GOLD analysis project Ga0209017, IMG submission 185812) | Anoxygenic and chlorotrophic microbial mat microbial communities from Yellowstone National Park, USA - YNP Bryant MS undermat 2012... ... | reverse complement strand
CTGCCTAACTATTTCTTGGCGGATCTGCCTTCGGATACTCCCGTGACCCCCGGGTTGATAGCCGACGCCTGCCATGCGTTGCGGCGGAACCGCGAGCTCTACCTGCTCCCCCGAACGACTGCCCAACTGGTGGACCTGCTGGCCGAACTGGCCCGAAACTGGCTCCAACCGGATGATCCCTTCCGACAGCAGGCCTTGGCCGAGGGCCCGGCCCAAACCGGCTTCAGCCGCGCTACTCTCGAACGGGGATTGGACAGCTTTTTCAGAGGCCTGACGGAGGCAAACCTCAGGCGATTGCTCCGACAGGATCTGGGCGATGAACGCGCCTTGGACGGGTTCCAACCGGCACAGGAACCGCATCGGATGATCCGGGCGCAGGGTCCGCGCCTGCTGGTCCACGTGGCCGCCGGAAACTTGCCTGACCCCTCCCTCCAGGCGCTGGTGTTGGGATTGCTGGTAAAATCGGCGCAATTCATGAAGTGCGCTTCCGCAGGCAGCTTCCTGCCGCGGCTGTTCGGCCATTCCCTGCGCGCATTAGATCCCAAGTTGGCCGCCTGCCTCGAACTGGCGGCCTGGCCTGGAGGCCGCGCGGACCTGGAAGAGGTGCTCCTCCGCGAGGCCGATTGCGTCATGGTCAGCGGGCGGGATGACACTGTGGCTGCCCTGCGAGCGCAAACGCCGGTGACCACTCGGTTCGCGGGTTACGGACACCGGGTCAGCTTCGGCTTCATCAGCGCCGGCGTTCTGCAGCAACGAACCATGGAGGGGCTAGCCGACCGGGCCGCTGCCGACGTGTCCGCCTGGGACCAATGGGGATGCTTGTCACCGCATCTTTTCTACGTGCAGACGGGCGCGGACCAGCAGGTGCCGCTGCAATTTGCCGAGGCCTTGGCGGCCGCGCTCCAACGACGCGAAGCCCTCCAGCCCCGCGGTGCGCTACCTCCAGAACGCGCCGCCCTCATCGCGAGCCGCCGGGAACTCTACGCAGTGCGGGCCGCTTGCACCGCCACCACCCGCATGTGGGCTAGCGCCCGGTCAACTGCCTGGACCGTCGTGTACGAGGAGGAACCCGATTTTCAGGTTTCCTGTTTAGACCGTTTCGTGTACGTGAAGCCGGTAACTTCTTTGGCGCGCGCCCTGCAGGCGGCCGAACCGGTGCGGCTGCACGTCTCCACGGTCGCGCTGGCGGCCCCAGCGGCCCAGCAGGCCGCGCTGGCTGAAGAATTGGCCGCCTGGGGAGTCCGGCGAATCTGCCCGCTGGGACGTATGCAGGAACCTCCTTGGACCTGGCATCATGACGGACGCCCGGCCTTGGGAGATCTGGTCACTTGGACCGATTGGGAACTGGAGACCACGGAGGCGTGAGTCCCGGGCAGGACGGAGGGGACCGGAGCCAAGCCGGGAGGCTTCCGGTCCGCCAGGGCCGCGCACCATGGCAAGAACCCATACCCGCGCCGGCAACCCTGCCGCCGGGGCCGAGAAACCATCGATCATGAATGTAGAGTTGCGAAAGACCTTTCAATTCGAAGCAGCTCACCGGCTGCCGAACCTGCCGGAGGGCCATAAATGCTGGCGGTTGCACGGCCACAGTTTTCAGGTCGAAATCGTTGTCCGCGGCGAGTGCGATCCGCACTTGGGCTGGTTGATGGATTACGCGGAGATCGCCCGACGCTTCCAGCCCCTCTGGGAACAACTGGATCACCGCTACCTCAACGAAATCCCTGGCCTGGAAAACCCTACCAGTGAAGTATTGGCCGCTTGGATCTGGCAGCGGCTAAAGCCGGTGTTGCCCGAGCTTGCGGAGGTGGTGGTGGCCGAAACCTGCACCGCCCGTTGTGTCTACCGCGGCGGCTGAGGCGCACTTGCGCTAGGGCCGGCTGCGGGGTGCGCGACCTCTTCCAGCGCTCGTTGCCGGCGCACATGCTCGAAAAACTCTTCCGCCACGATGTAGCCCACGCAGTTGGGCGCACCACAGTTGCAGGGATAATCCCGGTACTCGGTCAGATCGTACCCGTAGTTGAACGTCAGCTCCTCGCCGGCGCGGATGTCCCGTAGCGCTACAATCCAGATCCGCTCCGCTTCATCCAGCAGCGTCTCGCAGTTGGGCTGGCAACTATGATTGAGGAAACGGGCCGGATTCCACGGCACGTTGCCATCCAGGTCGAACTGGTCATTCAAACAGAAAATGTAGGGATTGTTGGCTTCGCAGCGGCGCGTCGATTCTTCCTTGGAAATCTTCTCCCCGACGTATTCGAGGATACGTGTGCCTGCCGGAATGTCCCGGCGCGCAAACCCGCCAATCCCATGAATGCGCGAACGCCGAAACACCACCCATTCGGTCTGGGCCACGATCTCCGAATCGGCCGCCGTCTCAGGACCGCACTGGACGTTCACAACCTTCTCGGGGTTCATGGCTTCTGTCCGGTTTGAGCTCCAGGTTGAGATCTCCGAATCCATGTTGCAGCAGAAATTGACTCCACGGCGCGGTAATGTCTACCAGCCGACGCGTGAACGGATCCCGATACCTCAGGCGAACGGCCCGCAAGGCCAGGGGCTGGGGGCCGGAGCCGCGGCCGTAAAGGGCATCTCCCAACACCGCCAGCCCCGAAGCCGCCAGATGGACCCGGATCTGATGGGTGCGTCCGGTCCGGGGACGACATTCAAGCAAGGTGCACCCCGCCCGGGTGGCTAGGACGTGAAACTCCGTCTCGGCCTCCTTGCCCTGCCGGGGATCGACCCGCACGCGCCTGGGCCGGCCGGCATCGGGCGAAAGCCTGAGCCGGCAGACCCACCGCTGCTGTGCCGGTTCACCGGCGACCACCGCTAGGTACACTTTCTCGACCTGCCCGGTTTGAAACAGCTTGGAACAAGCGCTCAAGGCCCCAGAACTCTTGGCTAATAACAGCACGCCGCTGGTGTCCGCGTCCAGACGATGCACGAACCGCAGGTACTTGAGCCCGCGGGACCGCGCCCACCAGTCGCCCGCGCGCAGAGAGGATTCCAAGGCCGCCTGCAGGTTGCGACTCGTTCGCTGCCAGTGCACCGGAACAAGCAACCATCCTGCCGGTTTGTCCACGGCCAACACCGACCGGTCCTCGTAAAGGATGGGAATAGGCTCTGCTCCGGGCAGCTCGATCCACTCGGGCTTACCCATGCTGCCGGAAGGCTACCCACCCGCAGCCACGGCCACAAGCCCCGCCCCCCGGCCCCCTCCAGCGCAGCGCTACCCCACAACGCAGGCTGCCTCCGTAGCAGACCGCCACGAAACGGGTCTGCGGCTCACACGCCAGCAGGGATCTCTTGCCGACCCTCCTGGCCGCTCCCTTAACCCGCCTACCTCCGCGAACAGGGACCCGCAATCCAGCAAGCCGGACCGGCCGCAAGCCACTCCTTCCAAGGATTCCCAGCCGCGCCACGAAATGACCTGCTTTTTCTGCCGCGCCAGTTGCCGTTCCAGTCCTTGACAGCCTTACGGCCAATTCCCCTGCGGCGGTACGTAGTTGCGAGAGCATGAGTTGACTGTTAGGGCTGAACTTTGCCCCCAAGTTTTTCATCCTGCGAGCATGCATGCAAACACTCGCACCGCCCCCCAGCCCGATCCCAAGACAGTGGGCCAAGTCCAAGGGCAACTGCTCTCCACCTCCCCAGCCAAAGCCCACCCCCCGTAGCACCCAGTGTTTGGACGTCTTGCATCGGCAGCACGCCTGCCGGGTGCGTCGGTCCGGCGCGATCCGTCTGATGGCGATGTTGCGGCGTTTCAGCAACAGCCTGTTGTTGGAATGGGGCTCTGGGGAGAAGAAGCCTCAACACAAGACGACCACCGACTTTTTTGGCGTCATGAAGGCCGAACATTGTCGCTATGCGCTCCGCTGCCTTCAGGCCCGCCAACCCACCCTCCAACCCGCTTCGTGAATTGGCCATTCTCCGGCCTCCCTTCGCCCCCAAAAGGAGTGACAGACGACGCGGAGCTGTGGAACATGTTGTCGGTGATCAGTCCACCCGGATTGATGCACGCCCCCCGTGTGCTCCGAGGGTCCCCCGCCCCAGTGCGCGAGGACCGGATTCATGCCGCGCTGTCTGGCTTACAACTCCGCTTCCTGCAAGTGGCTGGTTGAACCCAACAACCCGTGAGCGCCCATGCAAACCGACTTCGGCGGCTTCCGCCTTTGCCAAGACTGGAGGGGTACGTTGCCCCGAACGCAAAGTGCTTGCAGTCGAGGGGTCGGCACGTTCAACAGCCTTCTGGGCTGGTGCCGGTCTCTGGCCTGCCAACCGCGCAACCAAGAGGCCAGCCTACGGGGCAGGCCGGGCCGGCGGGGCTGCACCACAAACGGTCATCACCCAACCCCAAAGCCACGCCCGAGCCTCTCCGGGCCGCGCTAACCCTGGCCCTGCTGGTCTGGGCCGGACCCGGCTACACCCAGGAAGTCCACGTCGAACGGGTGGCTCGATGGCCGGGTTTTCCGCGAGGACCGGCCGTTCCAGTCGCCGTGGCTGGCCCCTACGCCTACGTGGCGGATGAGAAAGCGGGCTTGCAGGTGATAGACGTGAGCAATCCGGCCCGCCCGCGGCGGGTGGGCGGCTTCGACACCCCCGGGTTCGCCCAGGGCGTTGCAGTGAGCGGCGATTACGCCTACGTGGCGGATAGGAATTGGGGCTTGCAAATCCTCCGCATCGAGCCGGTCCCGCGCCTGGACGGCCCGTTCGGGCTGACGGCCGAGGGGTTCGCGGCCTGGCTGAACGCGCCGGTGGCGGGGACCTACCGCATCGAGGTGTCCTCGGACTTGGCGGCCTGGGAGACCCTGGTCACGCTGACCAACGTCTCGGGGCGGGTGCGGGTGGTGGACGCGGCAGCGACCAGCGCCGCGCAACGATTCTAGCGCGCGGTGCGGGTGCCGTGAGGGAAGCGGGCGGCTCCGAGAAATCCGCCGCCTGAGGGCGGCGGCTACCCTCGTGGCCGCCGCTCAACTGCTGCGGGTGGGAAGGCCCACCGGGCCGCCGACAGCAACCGGCCGCCGCCCCGGCTCCGGGAGCGCACGCGCCCCCGCGTGCCGCCGACCGGGCACTGCCGTCGCGTCCGTAGCGCAGGTTTCCAACCTGCCGTATCGCCGACTGCCAGTCGGCCTTGCTGCCCGGCACGCCAGCCCCCCGGCGGGTTGGCAACCCGCGACACGGCAGACTGAAAGTCTGCGCTACGCCACCGCCCCGACCCCCGGCCCGCACCCGGCGCACCGGCGAGCGGTGCGGGGTCCCCCCATTTTTTTCACCCGGCGATATACTTTTTACCCGCCGTTTACGCTTATAGGAGTGGATGAACCATACATCGAACAACAAACCCGACGACACCATGAACTCCAACTCGCCTCGCTTGTGCACCCGCCCGACGGTGGACCCGGCAAATCCTCGTGCCATTCCACGCGGTCGGCGCCGCACGCCCGGGCCGGCACACCGCGCGCTGGCCTGGCTGGCCGGCGGCCTCCTCCTGTTTGGCGCGGGGTCGGCCCCGGCCGCCGCGGAAGGGCCGCCCGGCACCGATCCGGCGCGCCTCTTACTACCGGCGGCCGCCGCGGCGACCGCCTCCGCCCGCCCGGAGCCGCCGTGGCGCGGCCCCAACCCTCTGCGCCTGATGCGGTTGAACCCGCGGCTGCCGGAAGCGGCGGAGGACTGGCTGCAGCCGGGCCGCGAATTGCGTCTGGACCTGCTCGAAGACCTCGAGCTCACCCTGCGGATCGAGGAGGTTCAGCGCACCGTCGAGGGCGGCTACGTGGTGCATGGCCACGCCGCCAGCGACCCCTCGAGCACGGTCACGCTCACCCTGCAACGCACGGAACTGACCGGCATGGTCAGCCTGGACGGACCGGGGCATTTCCAGATTGCGCCGGCCGGGGAGGACGGTCTTCACGAAGTCCGCAAGCTGAACTCCCGGCCGCCCGGCTTCTGCGGCACCCGGCATTCCCCGCGGCCCGGCGAAACTCCCGCCGCCCCCGGGCGCGCCGGGGTGGGGCTGCACGCCGGCAGCCCGCCGCCGGCCGACACGCAGCCCGAGCCGACGGTGGTAGACGTGCTGTTTTTGTACACGCCCCAAGCGGTGATCGGCGAGGGCAGCGAGGAAGGCCTCCGGCGCCGGGTTCTGGAGGCGGTGGAGGGCGTCAATTTCTTCCTCACCAACAGCCGGGTCAACGTGCACATCCAGCCGGTGTTCATCGGGCTCATCAACTATCCCGAGACCGGCGACATGAGGCTCGACTTGACCCGGCTGGCCAACGGCATCGAAGGTCTCGAACGGGCGCGCGCGCTGCGCAATGACTACAAGGCCGATCTGGTCTGCCTGATCACCGAGCTGGAAAACCAGGGGATCGGTGGCATCGCGTGGGACATTACGCCCCCGGGGGGCAATCCCGCCACGGGCTTCACGGTGGTACGGCGTGTGCATCTGGCCCGCGAAGATACACTTCTTGCCCACGAGTTGGGTCACCTCTTCGGCTGCGCCCACGACCGCGAGCACGCCGGCGACCTCGAAGACCCCTGGTACAAGGCGCGCCGGCCGTATATCTTCGGCCATCGTTTCGAGGTCGAGGGCGTCACCTACGTGGACATCATGGGTTACGCGCCGGGCATCGGGGTTCCCTATTTCAGCAATCCTCGGCTGGACCTGGATGGCGTGCCGCTGGGCGTGCCCGCTGAGCAACCGCGCCCCTCGGACGGCGCGCGCACCATCAATGAAATCGCCCCTTACGTGGCCCGGTATCGCATCGCGCGCAGCCGGATTGAATTCACCTCGCCCCGCGTCTTTGGCCAGGAACAGCCCGGGCAGGAATCCCGTGTCGTCGTGGGGCTGCGCCGCACCGGCGACCTGGACACCAGCACGCGCGTGAACGTGGTGTTCGACGCCGCCAGCCCGGCAAAGGCGGGTTTGGACTATGTCTGGCCCGATTCGACCTGGGTGAGCTTCGAGACCAATCAGGCCGCCGCGGAACTGAGTTTCGAGATTCTCGCGGATGACCTGGTGGAGGGCGAAGAAACCCTGCGGCTGCGCCTCACCGGGCCGCAGGACGACCACGGCCTCGGCGCGCAGAGTGTTTGTGAGGTGTCTATTCGCGACGCGGACGTGCCGCTCGAATTTGCGCAGCTCGAGTTTCCTGACGGCCCGCTCACCGTGCAGGAGACGGCGGGCGAGGCGCGGGTGCGGGTGCGGTATCCATACCCCTATCCGCCCCCGGACCTTCAGCCGCCGTTGGCGGTGCCCTATCGGACCGCGGACGGCACGGCCGTGGCCGGTCAGGACTATCAGGCGGTTGCGGGCACGCTGGTTCTGGCCCACGCCGACGCAGCGACCGAGAGGAACCTCTCCATTCCGCTGCTGCCCCGGCCGGAGCCGGGGTCGGACCGGAGTTTCACGCTGATCGTAGGCACGCGCACCAACACCGTGCGGATCGTGGACGCGCAGCGTCCCGGCGCCCTGGTGGGAACGCCCGGGGAGAACTTGGATCCGGACGGCTTCGGAGTACTCAACGCGCTGGCACGGGGCGATGGCCGGCTGTTGGTGTGGGGCAACTTTTCCCGCCTCAGCGCCGAAGCCCGTCATGGACTGGCCCTGCTGACCCGCGACGGCACGGTGGACCCGGCCTTCCGCCCACCGGAACTGTGGCTCGGTCACCGCCAATTCGAGGAACTGGGGCGCTATTGGCCCAACGCCGGCATCGGCAGGGTGAAGTTACAGCCCGACGGCAAGCTGGTGCTGGCCGGCGCCTTCTCGCGGGTCAACGGCCAGCCGCGCTACAGCCTGCTGCGGCTGCACCCCGACGGCTCGGTGGATGAGAGCTTCGGCCGCGAACTGCGCTTCGACGGTCTCGTGCGGAACCTGGTGATTCAGCCCGATGGCCGGATCGTGGTGGGCGGTGCTTTCGAGCACATCAACGGCCGGCGTCGCCCATTCATCGCCCGGTTGCTGCCCGATGGCACGCCGGACGACAGTTTCCAGCCCAACGGCGGCCCGACCAGCGGCTGGACAGTGATCATCCTGGCGCTCGAGCTCCAGCCCGACGGGCGCATCCTGATGGGCGGCTACTTCGAGAAGGTGGACGGCCAGCCCATGCTCAACCTCGCCCGGCTGAATCCGGACGGCACCTTCGACCGCACCTTCAAACTGCGCCACGGCGCATCCGGTCCGGTCGGGCGCATCTGGCAGCAGCCCGATGGCCGGATTGTCGTGAGCGGCTATTTCGACACCATCGGCGGCCGCAGCTCCCGGCGGCTGGCGCGGCTCCTGGCCGACGGCACGCCCGACCCCGGCTTTCGCCCGCCTCAGCCCAACGCCGAAGTCTTCAACATTGCCATGCTCCCCGACGGCCGTCTGCTGGTCAACGGCTTGTTCACCACCATCGCCGGTCAAAATCGGCGCTTTCTGGCCCTGCTGCAGGCCGACGGAACGCTGGACCCGACGGTGGACTTCGGCACGGGCCCGGCTGGCTTTCCATGGATCCCGGGGGCTGGGGGAACATCCGTCTTCGCGGATGGCTCGGTGTATCTGGTCGGGCCATTCCAGAAGTTCAACGGCCTGCCGGCCGCCAATGTGGCCCGGCTGCGCTTGGGCGAGCTGGCGCCGCGCCTGGCCGCGCCGCGCCTGGCTGAGGGACAGATGATTGTCTTGGTGCAAGGGTTGCCGGGCGGCGCCTATGCGGTCGAGGCCAGCGCGGACCTGACACGCTGGGAGCCGGTGGCCCACGTGCGGCTGGATGGCTATGAGACCACCGGCACTGTCCGCGTTCCCGCCACCGGCGCGGCGGGGTTCTTCCGCAGCCGGCAGGTGGAGTAAGGGGTGCGATGGACCGGGCAAGAGTCCGTTGGCGAAAGGCCACACCCGCGATGCAAGGGACCCACAAAAGCCCCGGGGCCAGCGCGCCGATGCGCGGAGCGGCTGGGATGGCGGTCGGTGGGATTTTCGACTCCCGCCGCCGCTCCGGCGGCAAGACCGGCGGCAGCCGCGGCCCGGGCGGCGGTGCTGGCGCGGCCCCTGCGGGGCGAGCACCCCCTGCCCGGCTTCGAGGGGGTGTGCGCGTCTTACGGCGGTTGAACGCGGAACACTGGATGGGACACTGGATGGGGGAGCACACCCGCCCCCGGCTGTCGCTGGACGCGCCTCGCGTCCAGCCCGGGGTGTCGCGGCGTGCGGTTCGAGCGGGGAAGAGAACGGGGATCAGGGACGTTTTGCGCGCGGGCGCGCCAAACTGCACGCGGCGCCTGCCGGCTGGCCGACAGGCAGGCGCGTGCGGTCCCCATTCAATTCAGTTTTTCGGGTTGGACGGCCCCGGCCGTTTGCGTCCGGAACTTTCTTCCCGGACCGGCGGGGCTTCGCCGGCCGCCAGGCCTGGCCGCGCACAGCCTCGCAAAACGCGCGTCCGCGATTTGCCAGACCACCGCATGGTGCTACTTTCCAGACAAACCCGGATCACCATGCCCGACACCGCCCGCCTCCTCGAACGCGCCCAGGCCGGCGACGCCCTGGCCGCGCGCGAACTGCTGCCGGTGGTCTATGATGAACTGCGCCGTCTGGCCGCGCAGAAACTCGCCGCCGAGCCGCCCGGACACACCCTCCAACCCACGGCCCTGGTCCACGAGGCCTGGCTGCGCCTGGCCGGCCAGGAAGGCGCTCGTTTCGAGAGTCGCACCCACTTCTTCGCGGCCGCCGCCGAGGCCATGCGGCACATCCTCGTCGAGCGCGCCCGGCGCCGGCTGGCGGCCAAGCGCGGCGGCGGTGCCCAACCCGCGGAACTGGAGGAGATCGAAATCCCGGCGCCGGCTGCCGACGACACGCGGTTGCTCGCCGTCCACGAGGCGCTGGAGAAATTCGCCGCGCTCGACCCGCGCAAGGCCGAGCTGGTGAAACTGCGCTACTTCGTCGGCATGACCTACGAAGAAGCGGCGGAGGCCCTGGGCATCGCCGTGCCCACGGCCAAGCAATGGTGGGCCTACGCGCGGGCCTGGCTCACCGTCGAGTTGTCCGGAAAGACCGGGTTTTTCTAGCCGGCGACATACTTTTCATCCGCCGCTGACGCATGTTCGAGCGTATGGACCAGAAAGCCCCGGCTTCCGCCGCGGACGCGCAGCGGGAAGCCGCCCTGTTTGCCGCCGCCCTGGAGCGGCCGCCCGCCGAGCGCG
>Ga0209017_10002923_pt1 | contig 10184 bp, 7 predicted proteins | sample YNPBryunderm2012_FD_185812 | JGI IMG/M metagenome (GOLD analysis project Ga0209017, IMG submission 185812) | Anoxygenic and chlorotrophic microbial mat microbial communities from Yellowstone National Park, USA - YNP Bryant MS undermat 2012... ... | reverse complement strand
GCCGGCCAGGCTCCGCCTGGCCGGGTGAGGGGGCCCCGTGTCATTCCTGCGTAGCAGGAATCCAGGAAAGAAATCACTGGATTCCCACTTTCGTGGGAATGACATCCAAGGGGGCTTCTCCGTACCGCAGACGTCTCGTCTGCTTTCCCACGCCTGTCCCCCGGTGGGAGAAACCAGCTGAGGGGAGCCAAACCGGCTGAAGGGTGTCACTGCCGCGCAAGGGGCAGTCCGCTCGGGTGTCATTCCCGCGAAAGCGGGAATCCCGAAAGTAAAACTCCATCCTGCCCGGATTCCCCTGGGGCGGGAATAACCCTGGATTCCCGCTTACGCAGGAACGAGACGTTATGTATCCTCCATTCGGCTAAAAGGTTACGACTTATGTTCCCAAAACCGGCGACGGCTTCTGACGCTTACCATCCTGCCAGTCCTTCTCCCTCCAGCAGATCGGCCCCCAGCAGGCCGACCTCTTGCCAGAGTTGGTTTCGTAGGGTAGGGTCTTCCACGGAAAGTATCGGCCCCAGTTGGCCCGTCCACGGGGAGCCGCTCGCATATGCACTCAAATCGATCTTGTCGGTTTGGGTCTTCGCTTCCTGAACCAATTGAAGCCAGGCATCCCGAAGCGACGGTGTCCCTTCGGTTGGTGCTGGCTGGGGCAGCTCTTGGAGCACCCGGATGGAACTACTCCAACAGACTGGCTTTTCCTGACCGAACTCTCGGCGTAAGGTCTGCAACAGCTCCTCGCCAAGCCGACCTCGCCGAAGCCGATCCACCAATGGCCCTTCACCCACAATCTCCCACTGGACGATCCAATCCACCCCGGGAGCGGTTTGGCGAAGGGCATGGATTCGGCCCCGCAAAAGCGTTTCGAGGGCTTCCCGATTGGTGCGGCTGTGCACGGGAATCCGTTCGGTCTGCCAGCGGAGCGAATCGGCGGCGAAGAAGGCCAACCGAAAACGCCGCTCCGGGGCCCACCAGACAAGGGTACATCCGTGCGCTCCTGGTTCCTCCGGCCCCCGGCCCTGCGGAGTGCCGGGATAATGGATCATGGCCGATTGGCTGCGCGAGGTGGTCCGGTGGTGTCGGCCCCCGAGTGCCCAAAAATCCACTCCCTCGACGTGTAATTGCTCTGGATCCGCCCGGCCGTAGGCAATGGCAATGGTGGGCAATTCCCCCGGCTGCTGACGGAAATCTCGGGGCCGAAGTTTGCGCCCTTTTTGTCGGCTTGCCCCCACAAGCCGAGCTACCGGAATGCCATTTTGTTCATGTAGGCGGGTCTGGGGTTTGCTTCGGCAAAAGCGGTGCACATTTTCGGGCAGCTTGAGCAAGCTGGGCCAAAGTTCCGGCAAGTCAGACCGGCCACCCACCCAATAGACCGAAATGCCGGCCTCGGCCAACCGGCGAAATTGCTCGACCAAAAACAGCGGCCCTCGAGGCCCCGTCCAGGTCGGGTCCAAGATGTCCCCCGAAAACACCACAAACAGCACCCGATGCGCCAGAGCCAAATCCACCACCCGCTCCGCCGCCCGATACGGGGCCTCGAGCAATTGCTCCCGAAGCGCATCGGGCATCTCCAGACTCACGGCGCCTGGTTGTTCCAGGTGGAAATCGGACGCATGAAGAAAACACACCGGCTCCCCGGACATCCGTTGTCTCCTTGCAGAGTAATCTGTGAGCCGAATGGAAGAACACGCCTCTGGCACCCGCCCCCACTTTGTCTCTCCTCTGGCCGTCCCGAAGCCCGCCTGAGCCGCCACCCCGAGGCAGCGGCGTCCAGACCGGCCTGAGTCTAAGGTAGCCCCAAAGCCAAGGCCGACCTACCCTAAGGGAGCGCCGAAGGCCAGCCTGGAGAGGGGGCAAAGAGGTGTGCTCCTCCATTCGGTTAACATGCTACCGGAAATATTTCTCCCTGCTCCGAGAGATTGGGGAAGGTAGATTTGGGTACCCAGCCCAACCCCTTGGAAGTCATTAGGTCTGAGGGCTGCTGACCTGGTGGGCCAGCACCTCGGACCATCCCATTGGGCCGGGCAAAGTGTACCAATCCTAGGCCATTTAATCCACATCAGAATAGGAAAAATAAGAAAGTTCGGCGTGGCATACCCCTCAAAAGATGGGGATTTGTCTCCCATGTTTGGGTTAAAAGCACCCGCTTGGACCACACCTATTGGTGGGCATAGATAACTCTTTTAGTGGAGGGTATTTGACAAAACCCTTGTTTGGCCAGATGATGAAAAGGGGAAGATAGCACACCCGGTGGCCTGGCTCCCCCTTTTGAGGAACTTTTCTCCTCCCCGCGGCGTCTATAGTGTGAAGAGTCCGGTGAATGACGATCTGCGACTGATAGAAGCGGCCCTCCAGGGCGAAAGCTCGGCATTTGGCCAACTGGTCCAAAAATATCAGGACCGGTTGTTCAATAGCTTGGTCTATGCCCTGGGCAATGCCGAGGAGGCCCGTGATGTGCTCCAAGAGGCCTTCGTCCAGGCATTGCTCCATTTGGACTCGTTTCATCAGTCCAGTTCGTTTTATACCTGGCTGTACCGGATTGCCTTTAATGTGGCGGCCAGTTGGCGTCGAAAGAAAAAGTTGGATCGGGTCTCCTTGGACCAGATGCGGGAAACAAGCGGCCAGGAACCGATCGACCCAGACGCTGACCCCGAAGCCCCTCTGGATCGGGACGAATGTTGCCGACAGGTCCAGGAAGCCCTCCAACAACTGCCCGAAGAATATCGAACCGTCTTGGTCCTCCGAGAAATCGAAGGCCATTGTTACGAAACCATCGCGGAGATTTTAGACCTGCCGATCGGCACGGTCCGAAGCCGACTCCATCGAGCACGCACCCAGTTATCCCAATTGCTCAAACAGCGAATCGCCTTACATGAATCCTAACCGTCCCACTCAAGCAATGTTACCCAATCATACAAGGAGCTGGCCGAGGGATAGAGCCAAATACCGCCATAGTCATTCCTCCATCGGAGTGAATTGGGTTTTTTTCTGTGGTAGCCGATTGTTTTCCCAACTGCCGGATGTGCCATGAAGAATCTGCCTGAAGAACTTCTTAGCGCCTACCTGGACGGTGAACTGACCGCCCAAGAGCAAGCGCAGATCGAGCGCCTGCTGGCCGAGAGTGCCGAGGCCCGGCAGTTGTTGGAAGAGCTTCGTCTGCTGAGCCAATCGCTCCAACGTCTTCCGGTACATAAGCTGAAGGAGGATTTGGCGGCCAAGGTTCTTCAGGAGGCCCAGCGGCGAGAAGCGGAATCCCCGGCTGCGGCGGCCAGCCCACCGGCCAGCCTCCCGACCGGATCGGTTCCCACACCAGCGGCGGCCCAGCTAACCGAAAATATCCCCGCCGAAGGAATTTCTGCCGCCTGTCCGGCTTGCCGACCGATCGGCCAGCCTACGGCGGAGGCCAAGCCTGGAGCCGGTGTGCCGCCGGCAGGAGAGCGGACGGCCCCACCTACCTGGCACCGGCCTCCGTGGATCCGCCGTCTGTTGACCTCCCGAGGGCTGATCTGGTCGGCGGTGGCGGTGCTGGTGGCTGTGGCGATTTGGTGGTTCGGCCCACCCGCACGAGGGCCGATCCCTCAGGTGGCCTTTGCCCCCCGAGATCTTGCCGAGCGGCATCCTCTGGCAAGTCCTTTTGCCAACTTGAGCGATAAGCCAGCAGATAGGGATCATAAGATCACCGAAGAACGGTCAGCCCACCAATCCGCATTGGAACTGGCGAATGCCTCCCGTCCTGGTCCCACTGGGGCAGCGATCCGGGCACGCTCCGACGAGGCAGTCCCCCCAACCTCCCAGGAAAACGCCTTGGCTCTGGCCCAGTCTTCGCCAACGGCCCATTTTGGAATGGCCCCAGCAGGCCCGAAACCTTCTTCCGACCGGGCCGCTGCCACGGACAAACTCCCGTCGGAAGCTTTGCCGGAAGCTGTGTCGAAAGGCCCGGGTCTGCAATCGCCCATGGCCCCTGGGGCCGACGGCCTGGCCGCCCGAAAAGCAGGCCCTGAAAGCATGGAAACCGGGCCAACTCTCGCCAAGCACACACCCCACTGGGAAACAGCCGGGAAGGATCGGCCTGGCCAGGAACAGATCGCCAAAGAATCTCCTCTCCAGCAAATAGCCCGGAAGCAGAGCGAAGGGCAGCGGAACCATCGCCTCGGCCCGGAACCAGATGCCAAGGAAAGTGCCAAGGAAAGCATGGACGCCGGGCCAGCCACTCTGGCAGCGAAGGGTTCGCCTGCGGAAAAGGTGCTCCGTTCGACGGTTCAAATGGGATCGGCGCCGTCTGCCGGGGCAGGTGCCATGCCGCCGGTTTCGGCAGAGCCGCCGGCTTTGGTCGCTCGGCGGGGCATAGGCCGATCTAAAGCCGCTGAATCCCCCCCGGGGGCCAAACCCACTCCAATTGCCGAGGGAACAACCATCGCCCAAGGGGCTCCCATGCCGGGGGCTGCGCTGGCGGCCAAGCAACCTCCCACCACTTCCCTTGCCGAAAACCACAAAGCAGATTTCCTTCCGGAAAGCCGCAAACCAGCCCTCCCGCAGGTGCACGCCTTGCTGCCGGATACCACCCTGGTGGTGGTCTGCGATGTGAGTGCTTCTGCCCTTCGGCAACGGACATTGGAACAAATCCTCTCCGAACACCAGATCCGCGTTGCTGAGGGGGAAGAGGTTCTCGAAGAGGCCGCCGTGGACACCCTGCGAGAAGCCCCCGCTCTGCGGAAAACCTGGCGGCCAGAGGCCGTCGTTTCCGGTCCAGGCAAACTGGCCGAAGCACCCGACCTAGCCAAACCGGCCGAAACAGATGCCGAACGAAAACCCGAAGTAGAGAAGAGAGCAAGTTCTAGCCTGCCGCCTGGCCAACCGGCCGAACCTTTGGCCGAAGAAAAAGCGGGTGCATCTCCTTCGGCAGCCGCTCCGGAACGGTTGGCCAGCCGAGCGGAACAGGCCAAAAAATCCCCCCAGCCTCATAAGCCCACACCATCCTCCGGGCAAGCGGCCTCCATCGCCCCTCCTCCGGCTGGCCGAGATGCGGAGGTTGACCAGCCGCAGGCCCCCATCCGACAAGAGCCGAGCATCGCCCGCCATCCGGCTGGCCCGGATCTGGGAGAACGAGGGGCTGCCGAAGCCGGAGCGCCCCGCCGGGCGCCTCCCGGCTTGCCCGCCCGGGACCGGGAGCAGCAAACCGCGGAGTCAAGACCGATGGATCAGATGTCCCCCGGTGGGGCCGGTGGGGCTGGCCCAGGCCCGGAGAGTCAACTTCAATTTCTCTTGCTCGAAGCCAGTCCAGAACAATTAGAAGCCACACTCCGGGCGATCCAGGCTCGCTCGGAGGAGTTCCTGGCCATTTCGATTTCCCCGGCTCCCGCCGATCCGGCCCAACAAATCTATCAACAATATAGCCGGACGTATCGAGCACCGACCGGTCCACCGGCTCCGGCCCCACCGAAGGCTCCCAGGGAATCGGAAATGCTCCGTCCACAGACGCCGCCGGTTGGCCAGCAGAAAACGCTTGGGCAGCAGCAAGCCTTTGGGCGGCAGGAAGTGGATCAGCAGGAACCCGTCGGTCGGCAACAACCCTTTGGTCAGGAGCACGTTGGCCCGCAGCAAGTGGGTCCGCAGCAACCCGGCGGTCCGCAGCAAGCAATTGGACCCCCGGCCGCCCTTGGTCAGCAGCAACCCTTTGGCCAGCAGCAAGCCTGGGCTCGCCGACTCCGGTTGCCCGAACACCTGAGCCGGCAACTGCTCTTCGCCCAGCAAGCTCCCTTCCGGCAACAGATCGAAGCAGACCAACCCCCGATGGCCCTCCAGCGGCGGCAGGCGGCCCCGGACCAGCAACAGGCGGAAGCCCAAACCCGGAGTGCTGGCGGGGCCCCTTTGGCCGCTCAGGCCGTCCAGCCCATCATGAGTTCGCCCCCGGAGGCCGGAAAAGCTCCTGAGCCAAAAGGGCCCCCTTCTCCCGAGCGGATTCGGGTGCTGTTTGTGCTTCGGCCCGCTGAGGCAGCCCCGTAGGAAGCTTCTCCGCTTCGTGGGCCCATTGGAAAGGTGGGCCGATTAGTTTTCTTCCGAGGGGTGATCTTCGGAGCTGATCCGTTTCGTTTGAAGAAGCCTAGGCAGCTCCAGCACCGCCCGCATCAGGTCGATGCTCAGATATCCGGCCAGCAACACCAAATACACCGCCAGGGGCAATGCGGCAGCACTCGCCAGGTACCAAAAACCGGTCCCTACGGTAAAATCGGACTCCGGTTTTCGAGTGATCCAAAGTACCATGCTGTACAGAAGATTCCCTATTCCATGGAGCACCCCCAAGCCGAACAGTACCGGCGTGAGTTTGACCAGCAGTTTGAGTAGGAAGGCCCAAACGCCTAGGGCTTCTTCGCCCGGCCGGGTTTCTGGCGATACGGTAATCTGTACCGTTTCCGGCGCCACGGCTACCAAGGCAGCTAATTCCACCGCTATAAATAGTTCCACCGCTCCAAGGACCAGCAGGTATTGATTTTGCTGGACGGCATAGATGACCACCGCCAGCACGCCCCCCACGCCCAAGGCCAATAGCAAAAGCGCCAGACAATCCAAAAACGCCGTGGAACAAAGCCGGGCTGAAGAACTTTTGTTCAATCTGTCTAAAGCCTGCAAAAATCGGCCTGCCGTGTATTGCAGCACCGCCAGAACAATCAGCCCGGCCAACCCCCAGCCCAAAGCAGCACTCTCCTTCCTCTCTACCCCTTGCATCAACACCATCACCAGCCAGAGGGCCATGGCCCCATAAAGACCGTAGTATCCGAAGAGCGAAAAGGCCTGGCAGGTCCCCTCGACCAAGACCGCCGGAAAACTGCGGCGAAACAAATCCAGGAGAAAATCGAATAGGTGGGCACCGGTTCCTTCCCTGGCCCGATAAAACGCAGTCAGGGACTTTTCAAAGCCCCGGGGTGTCGGTTCTGGCGTTCGCACCGGCAGGGGAAAAGCCGTCTCGGCCACGGCAGGGACGGCGGGCGCCTCCGTCGGCATGGCCGAGGCCTCGGCAGCGGGAGCATTCGCCCCGGAACCGGCCGGCACAGGGGGCGATTCCGCTTCAAAAAGTCCTTTGACCCGACGGGCCGGCACCCAGCCATCCATCCCCTCTCGCCAGACTAGGTCTTCCGGCCGGAGTTTGCCCGCATCGGCCAAGGCTTTCAGTTCCGCAGCCGACACCGGCCCAAACCGCTGGTTCTCTTGAGCATAAAACCATTCCACCGGACTCATACCATCCCTTTCCTACATGCCAACAAAACCCTTCCGAGGCCATGCCGATCTTGACTGTATCCCCCCGGAACGATGACCACCATCTGTGGTATTCGATCCGATTCTTAGCCACTACCACGGGTAGGGGCCGGGCCGGGCAGCTACAGTCCAACTCCAGTCAAACTATTGAGCTTCACAAATCGTAGAGACACGAACTCCCCTGGTTTTTGGCCACGTCGTTGTCCCTTGGTTTTCCGAAGACCAATAGGGTGGCAGGTCGTGGCAGGACGGTCCGCCGAGCTAGGGCGGCTCTTTTCTTTTAGCCTCCGGAAAGATACATTGCAGGTAATAGCTCCCAGAAAGCACGGCAGGCAAGCCGTTCCGTTTGGGCTGCATGGAGTGTCGCCCCGTTTGCCAACGGCAATAGCGCCCTACACGGTTCCCGGGACGTGCCAGGTGCTCTTTTTTAGTGTACTTTATCCGGTAGGCAATGCCATCCCCTCGGATGCCCAACCACATCCTGGTCATGAAGGGGGTATGGAGAGGGATACCAGAGTCCGGTAGAAAAAGTCGGTTTTGCTGGATTTAGAAACGGGCAACCATGATATCGTGCATCCCGGTCTTCATGACTCACCAAATCCTTTTTGCCTGGGAGGTGTTTTTATGCGAAAGCAACCAGGAACCCGACGGCAATTTTTAAAGCAAGCGGCCGGTGCCGGAGCGGTCGGCTTGACCGGCCCCCTTTTGTGCGGCGGCATCCCCCGGACCGAACGGGCCTGGGCCGCCTGGGCCGACAAGCCTCAAACCCCATGCACCCGGATTTCAGAGCACTTGGTCGTCTTTCATGGCCCCATCCAGGTGGGTATCCTTTTGGATGGCCAGGGCAAGGCGCTGCTTATCGACTGCGGCGATGGCCGGGTTCAGGAAATCCTGCCCAGCCTGGGCGTCCAGACGGTCGAAACCATCCTGCTTACCCATCATCATCGGGACCAGGCCTGTGGGGCAGACCGGTTTATCCAAAACGGCGCCAAACTCCTCGTCCCGGCTACCGAACGCCCCTATGTGGAAAAGCCGGAAACCTACTGGCAGGACCCCAAGCACCGATGGAATTATTACATTTTCCATCCGCATCGGCTGATGTTGGCCGAAAGCCTGCCGGTGGCGGGGGAGTATAAAGAAGATCAGGAGATCACCTGGGGCCCGGCCCGCATCCGGGTGCTGGCCACCCCAGGCCATACGGACGGATCGGTAAGTTTTCTCGTCCAAGTCGATGGCCGACGGGTCATCTTCTCCGGCGATCTGATTTACGACCACGGCCAACTCTGGGAACTCTACAGCTTGCAAAAGGGATTCCGTCGTGGTAAACGTCAGATCAGCGATTATCATGGGTTTATGGGCGCCCAATGGGAACTGAAGGAAAGTCTGGATCGCCTCCGCAAAGCCCAGCCGGAACTGCTCATCCCTTCCCATGGCCGGATCATAGAGAAACCCACCGAAGCCATCGAGGCCCTGATTGCTCGCATGGACGCCTGCTACGATAAATACGTGGCCATTTCCGCACTGCGGCACTATTTTCCGGAGCTGTTCGAGGAGTTTGAGGGTCGGCCGGGGCATATGCCGCTTCGGCCCGCACTGCCTGTGCCGGAATGCCTCCGGCATATCGGCACCACGTGGATTCTGGTGTCCCAGGAGAAGAAGGCGGCGTTGGTGATGGACTGCGGACATCCGGGCCTGGTCAAAACCCTCCAGCAGATGCAGGCCAACGGCGAACTCGGTCCCATCGAAGCCCTCTGGATCACCCACTATCACAATGATCATGTGGGCGGAGTGGCCGAATTCCAGAAAACTTTCGACTGCCCCTGCATTACCGATGAACATTTGGCCGCTGTCCTCACCCAACCGATGGCTTGGCGATTGCCCTGCATCTCGCCGGATGTGATCCGGGTCCACCGGCCCACCAAACACGGCGACTCGTGGACCTGGCACGAATTCAAGCTGACCGCCTTTTTCTATCCCGGTCAGACCCTGTACCATTCCGCCCTCTTGGTCGAACAGGGCAAGTTGAAGATGCTCTTTGTCGGCGACAGCCACACACCTGCCGGCATCGACGACTACTGCGCCCAGAACCGGAACTGGCTTGGCCGGGATGTCGGCTTCGATCGGTGTCTGGCATTGCTGGAACAGCTCCAGCCCACACATCTATTCAACTGCCATGTCGATGTCGCCTTCTGTTTCCGGCCGGAAGATATCCGGTTTATGCGAGCCAATCTGGCGGAGCGGGAGAAGCTTTTCGGTCAGCTGATGCCCTGGGATCATCCAAACTACGGAATGGACGAATCCTGGGTGCGGGCCTTCCCCTACGAGCAAAAGGCCAAACCGGCTCAGGGGGTGGCCTTGGAAGTGGTGCTGACCAATCATTCGGCTCAGGCCCACCGAGCGGCTGTCCGCGCCGTTTTGCCTAAAGGCTGGGGCGGCGGAGGGACCGACTGGACCGAGGGAGAAATCCCGGCCAAAACCGAACAGGGCCTCCAGGTCCGGATAGCGATCCCCAGCTCGGCCAAACCGGGCCGATACGTTCTGCCGATCGACGTTCGGTTTGGCCCCTGGGACCTGCCCCAATTTGCCGAAACCGTCCTCCAACTCGAATAAACGTAACACGTTAGCCGAATGAAGCAACTCCTCTCTCTTGGGGGCTCAACTCCGAGTGTCATTCCCCCGAAAGCGCCAGTCCACTCGGGTGTCATTCGCGCGCAGGCGGGAATCCAGAAAGTAGGAGAAGTCCCTATTGTCTGGATTCCTGTTTGCGCGGGAACAAGCCGGCACTGTTGCTTCCGCAGCGGGGGCACCTCCCTGTCCTTCATTCCTGCCCTTCTGTCGGCGAAAATGTTTCTTTTTTTCTTTCCTATGTGCAATTTTTTTGAACTTCAGGAAAAGGGATTGCCCTAAGTGCTTATTAGAAGCGGGGTTATGGA
>Ga0209017_10002921_pt1 | contig 10186 bp, 8 predicted proteins | sample YNPBryunderm2012_FD_185812 | JGI IMG/M metagenome (GOLD analysis project Ga0209017, IMG submission 185812) | Anoxygenic and chlorotrophic microbial mat microbial communities from Yellowstone National Park, USA - YNP Bryant MS undermat 2012... ... | reverse complement strand
CTTGCACAAATGCGATGTTCTAAGGCAAAATGGCGTGCCATCAGCAGCCGTACGCCTTGAGGGGGCCGTGGGGCTGTAACGGCTCAACGGGTCGACAAGCAATTGCCGATCGGCACCCTTATTATTTGGATGTCAATCGGGCCTTGCTGAGGCATCCACTGAGGCCTGCCGCTGCGACGGTGAGAATCGAGCGCCAATACATTATCGACGTTCGCAATACCTGGGGACACAAAACACCAGAAAACCGTAATATGCGTCGGTAACTACGTTGCGCGAACATCAATAATAGCATCGCACGCAATCGTCAGGCTCTAGCGACGGGGGAGAATCGCCTGTGAATATCGACTGCCTTTGCGCTGGGATACTGTTTGCCGATATCGTCTGCGCCCCTATCGATCGCCTGCCCCAGGAAGGCGAGTTGGTGGTATCAGAGCGAATATCGCTCAACCTGGGCGGCTGTGCGGCCAACACCGCCCTGGACCTGGCAAAACTGGGCATCAAAGTAGGGGTGTGCGGTTGCGTGGGCGACGACGGCTTTGGGCAGTTCGTAGTCGATACGCTGCGCCGGGGCAACGTGCAGACCGATGGCATCCACCGCCTTGCAGGGTTCAACACTGCCAGCACCATGGTCATCAATGTCCGCGGCCAGGACCGCCGCTTCATAAGCTCCCTGGGAGCGAACACCCGCATGACCGTAGAGCATATCAACGACTCCTGGCTGCGAACGGCAAAAGTCATTTACGTCGGCGGGTACTTGATGCTGCCTGGCCTGGAAACCGAAGCCATGGTAGAGCAATTCCGCGCCGCGCGGGCCGCCGGAGCGAAAACCGTGCTGGATGTGGTTTACATCGGCAACCCAAACTCGATGGACGCACTGCGATTGCTGCTGCCGGAAACCGATGTCTTTTTGCCCAACGAGGATGAAGCCCGGGTAATCACCGGGCGCAACAGCGTGCTGGAGCAGGCGCAGGTGTTCCGCGATGCCGGGGCGCGAACCGTAGTCATTACCCGGGGCGAAAACGGCTCTGTGCTGGTAAGCGACTCGGTGCGGCTACGCGCCGGCGTTTATCCGACTGAGTTCGTCGGCGGCACCGGCGCCGGCGACGCCTTCGACGCCGGTTACATCGCCGGGTTGCTGTGGGGCGAAGACGAGGCTGGCTGTCTGCGGTGGGGTAGTGCGCTGGGTGCCAGTTGCGTGCGCGCAGTCAGTGCTACCGAAAGCGTCTTCAACCGCCAAGAGGCCGAAGCATTCATCCGCACCCACACCCTGCCTATAGACACCATTTGCTGACCGCCGGTAAGCCCACCGCGGTGTCCAGCGGCGTTTCGCAGGGTTCTGAAAGTGGCCGGTTGTTATAGTTCACACGGCAAGAGCAAGTCATCGTCTCTTGGAAAAACGGCTGATTTCAGCGCGAGCACAGTATAAGCGGCTGGATTGGCAAATGACCGATGCGCAATGGCAGTTGCTGCTGGATGTACTGGACGGCCGATCGCACGATCCGCTGCCGGTGGCGCTGATCGTGGACTGCCCGTGGCTGCCGGGCTGGGCTGGCGTTTCCATACTCGATTATCTGACCGACGAACAACTGTGGTTCGAGGTGAACCTGCGCGCCGCGAACCGCTTTCCACACGTCATCTTCCTGCCCGGGTTCTGGGCCGAGTTCGGCATGTGCACCGAACCAGCAGCATTCGGCGGCCGCTGCATCTGGCCGGAGAACGACTTCCCCTTCGCCTCGCGCGTCATTTCCCAGTACCAGGATGTCCACAGGCTCAGCAAACCGAATTGTCGCACCGACGGGCTGTGCCCGATGGTCATAAAGCGGCTCCAGCGCTGGCGGCCGAGGATCGAAGCCCATGGCCACCGCATCCGCTTTGCAACGTCGCGGGGGCCGATGAACATCGCCACGTACCTGCTCGGGCACACCGAGACCCTGCTGGGGGTTAAGACGAATCCTGAGGAAATCCACAAGCTGCTCCAGTTGGTTACCGACTTCATCGTCGATTGGCTTCAGTACCAGGCCGAATGCTTCCCCACCATCGACGCAATGCTCATCCTGGACGACCTGGTGGGCTTTCTAGGCCCGAACGACTTTCAGCAATTCGCCCTGCCGTACTTGCAGCAGATAGCCCAGTGCTTGCCGGTAAGGGTCAAACTCTTCCACAACGATTGCCACGGCCTGATAACGGCCCGCTGCTTGCGCCAAATGGGGTTCAACTTTTTCAATTTCAGCTTCCAGCACGGCCTGGCAGAAATGCGCCAAGCGGCCGGTCCGGAAGTGGTTCTAGTGGGCAACATTCCGCCGCGCGATGTGCTGGCCAAAGGCACACCGGAGGATGTCCGTCGGAGCGTGCGGGCTGCGCTGGAAGAGCTTCCCGACCGCCGCCGGCTGGTTCTCTCCTGCGGAGGTGGCACGGCGCCGGGAACGCCATCGGAAAACATCGACGCCCTGTGCGAAGCCGCCGGCTGGTAAATGCGAAGCCACAGGGTTGGTGAATGCGAAGCGGCTGGCTGGCAAAGTTGGCCGTGCGCGCCACTGGCGCCGGCCATCCACTGCGCGCCTAACGTGTGTGCTCCTAACCATGCATGTGCGCGCAACAGTGCATGTGTGCGTGTGACCGTAAGTGCAACCGCTGGGGAAGTCCGCTCAGCAAAGCTTACGGCCGCAACAAAATGTAGGAACGCCTTCTGTCAATTGGCGGGATGAGATGTCAATGCGGAAACGTGCTCTGTCAGATCGATTGACGCGCTGCGGTCCGGTCAGTTGTGTTCTCTATGATGGCCGTCCGATCACCAGCGCCAATGCGGCCACGCAGACTGACAACGATCGGTGCGGCCGCGACGGAGCGCGGACCTCCGGATTGCCCAGCTCCATGTGCGCGCCGCGCGCACCTGTTACCACCTGGAACACTGGGCCGGCGGCAACCTTCAGCCCAACTGCCAGGCGATCATCCGCAGCAGTTCCCGGGGGCGAGCATTGGCAACAAGCATCGCCGCCGGTTCAAAACCGCAATGGGTAAGGCAGTCTTGGCAAAGCGGGTCCCGGCCCGGCCCGTAGCGATCGAAATCGGCCGCCTCTATGAACTCACGATAGGTCGGATAGTGGGTCTGGCCGATTTGATAGCACGGGCTGCGCCAGCCGCGCACGTTGTAGGTGGGATTGGCCCAGGCTGCACAGGCCAACTCGCACTGGCCGCAAAGAAAGTCCAGATACAGCGGAGAAGCCACCAGCGGAAAGCTCTCCAGCAAGTGGCGCACCTGGCGAAACTTGTCGTGAATCTCGGCCCGACGAAGAGCCATCCCTGCCTCGTCGCTGCCAGCCGGCGGTTGTGTGCACGGATAATCGTAGCCCGGCGAAATCATCATGCCAGCAACGCCCAACTGCTCCAGATACGCCAGCAGCACCACGATTTCGTGCATGTCGGTCTGCCGGTAGATGGTGGTGTTGGTGTACACCAGCAGTCCGGCTTGTCGGGCAGCTCTGATCCCAGCGGTTGCGGCCTTGAACACCCCTTGCCGCTGGACGATCGCATCGTGCGTGCGCTCCATGCCATCCAGATGGACGTTGATCATCAGCCGGCGGTCGCGGGGCAGCCTGTTGACCCACTGCTGTAGTAAAAGGCCGTTAGTACACAAGTAGATGTGCTTGCCGCGCCGGAGCAGTGCGCCAAGCAATTCGTCCAGATGCGGATAAATCAACGGTTCGCCACCACAGATGCTGACCACCGGCGCGCCGCAGTCATCTACCGCAGTCAGACACTGCTGGACTGATAATATCTGGCCGCGCGTATCGGCGTACTCGCGCACCCGGCCGCATCCAGCACAGCACAGATTGCAGCCGTGCAGCGGCTCGAGCATCAATACCAGCGGAAAACGGTCCCGGGCCGCACGCCTGTTGGCTATCAAATAGCGAGCCAGCGAAAAAGCCAATGAATACGGAAATCGCATGCTGATTGCGTCCGTGCAAGAGTATGCTTCGGGCGTTCGGCACGAAAAAAAGGTGCCATCCGCACAACCGGTATCGCCATATCGTAACCAAGCTTGCCACTGATTCCAACGGCAACATTTTTGCGGGTCCGCAAGTCCGCAAGTTTGGAAGTCCCGGCAGCCGGAAGCCCTTGACGAGTTGGGGATCACGGTCTCGGCCGGCGGCATGATTGGCAAGTCCGCTTATAGACAAGCTGGTTTAGCAGCCGGGACGAATACCATCTCGCGGCGTGCTGGGGTAGTAACCCGGCCGGCAGCCGGTGTGGTACTTGCAAAACGCACCCATAAAGTTTTCGCAATTGGCAAACTCTTGCTAGAGTTCTTGCATTTCAATGTGTCCGTGTTATGCTTAACGGGTGTGAATTACTGACAGAACGTGTATGCAAAAAGGGGGTATGGAACCATGTTGTCGCTTCGATTCAAGCTGTTGCTGCTCGGCGGGGTTTTGGCTGCCACGTTGATTGTGGGAGCCGCCTCGGCCGACGCGCAGTGTTGCTGGTACCGGCCTGTGGCGTGGACTTGCTATACGCCCTGTTACACGCCCTGTTACACGCCATGCTACACGGCGTGCTATTACGGCACGTACAGCACGTGGTATTTGGGCTGGCGTCCAGGGCCTATCCGCCGCTTGATTCTGGGGCCGTACCGCTGGTATTGGGCCGGTTACGGCGGCGTCTGGTACGGCGACTGCTGCTGGACGACCCCGGTCTGGTACGACTGCTGCGTGAGCGACGCTTCGGTTCCGGCCGCGCAGCAGCCGGCGGCCCGGCCCACCCCAGCCGAGAAACCCACTCCGCAACCCACTCCCGAGCCGGCGGAAAAGACGGACAAACTGCTCCAGCCCACGCCCACCCCAACGCCGGAAAAGCCAGGTACAACTCTCCCGCCGCCAGCGGGCGGAGTTACGCCACCGGCGGGCGGTATTATGCCACCCGGGGCCACCACGCCACCGTTGCCCGGGGTCGATCCGCTGCGTATGCCAGGCCCCAGCGGTGCCTTCGCCCCAACACCCGCCGACAGCGGCCTGCTGACCGTCGTGGTTCCCTTCGAGGCCAAGGTGTTCATCAACGGGATGGAAACCAAGAGCACCGGTAGCCGACGGCAGTTTGTTTCTTACGGCCTGAAGCCTGGTTACAGCTATCGGTACGACATTCGGGTGGAATTGGTACGAGACGGCAAGCTGGAAGTGGCCACCATGACCAAGGTGCTCAAGGCCGGCAGCCGCGAGTTTGCCACTTTCCCGTTCCAGAAGCCCGACGAAGAGTTCGCCGCTCTGCCGTAAAACTAGCAGCAGGCACACCGTAACGCTAGCAGCAATACCAAACGTACCCGGTTGCCACGCGCTTGTGCCCCTGATGGACAAGCGGCGACTGGGAACCATGCTCCTTAAGCCTGTTAGGAGTTTAGCGGGCTTGCAAGGCCCTGCCGATTGACGACAGGGCCTTTTCTTTCGCGCGATCAGTGTTTCTTGGCAGATGCATTGACTCTTGGTGCTTGGTTCATAGCGGCCCAATAGCGATTGGACGTGATACCGTGATACTCCGGGCGGGAAAACGGCGCGTTTCCCCGTTAGAAAACCCGTCAATTCGTCCCGCGCGAAGCATAGACTTTGGATGTTTGGGGTTTCCTCGTGCCGAATCGTCAACAGCACGTATGCCAGCGCTGAAGGTACGAGTTGGTAGCACCGGCCGCCTGGCGGTTCCGCTTCATAATGTCTTCCGATAAAATAAAAAATGTACTGAATGTGCTGGCTTGCTGTGGCGTGAAGGAAATGGGGCAAATGGGAGGCAGCGGGAATGTCTATTGGCCCCGTGCCCGATTACTACGCTATCCTCGGCGTAAGTCGCAGCGCTACCCCCGAGCAGATCGAAGCAGCCTTCCGGGCGCTGGCACGGAAGTATCATCCTGATGTTTGTCCGGGCGACCCGGGCGCCGAGGCCGCGTTCAAGCAAGTCAACGAAGCACATGCCGTGCTGGCCGATCCGGAGAAACGCCGCCAGTACGACGCGGTGCAATCGATTTGTCGGCGACGGGCGGCACGGAGAGGGGGCCGGTTCGTCGATGTCAAAGCCGTACATTCCACTTTTGTTTCCGCTGGGACCGGGCTGATCGACGACGAGCATCCTCAGCCGGTTTCAGAGCTTTGGCGGCTCTTGGCGGCCTGGTTTGGTGCGCAACAGCGCGCTTGGCGCCCGGGTGCGACGCCAGCCGAAGACCTCGCGCCCGCCTTGCACGTCGACTTGTGGCTGAAGCCCTCGGAAGCCTACTGCGGCGGCAATTGCGAGTTCTGGCTGTCTTTGCCCAGCGCGTGCCAGCGCTGTCGGGGGCAGGGAAACACTGCCTTCGGTCTTTGCCCGGTGTGCGGCGGCGGTGGAATCGTTCGCGGCCCGCGCCGCACGATGCGCGTTTATGTCCCGCCAGGCACACGCGACGGCGACCGGCTCCGTTTGGTGAGTGCGTTGCCAGACCCGGCCGGCACTGGCCAGATGAGTGATCTGATACTGCGGATTCGCATCCGTCCGGTGTGGTAGCGGCGATGTAACTGGCCCGCTCCATCGGGCGCAAGAGCACAGAGCGTGGCCGGCTCGACTTTAGGCCCTTATCACGTAAGTTGCGCGCGTTTTGCGCGCATCTTTTCGGGTGATTTGGAGGGCCACGCTCCGTCGTGGCCGTGTTCTCAGTTGTAACGGACGCGACGGAGCGCGTCCCTCCCATACCGCCATTTGGTTGCGGCCGCAGGCCGCATTATCGAGATTCACAATACGTCGTGACACGGGACACTACGAAATACCTTAATCAAGCGGTCACAACGTTTTGCAAATATCAATAGGATGACGACAATGGCGTCGGGGTTTGGCAAGGTCGGTGCGGGCGCCTTGGATCGACCCGAGAAGGCATTGAGCAGGCGGCGGCTTGGCATACAATTGAGCTGATGCAGTCCTCCGGCCGCATACCACCTCCGACAGACCCTGCTGAGGCTCCCACTGGAAACATTCCCGCCTATCAGCCGCTGGTGATCGTACTGGTCGCGGTTTGTAGCGGAATTGCTTGCGACAAATCGTATCCGCTTCCACTGGTGTTCTGGTGGTGGGCAGTCGGCGGCGGGCTGGTCCTGTGGTTTCTGCTATGGCGCAAGGGACACGTTCCACTCGCGACTGCTGCGCTGTTGGTTGCGGTGGCGGCGCTGGGCGGCGGGTGGCACCATTGCCGGTGGCACCTTGCGGCCAGCAATGATCTGAAGGCCTTTGCCGACCGTGCTGCCCGCCCGGTTTGTCTACAGGCGATCGCCTTGTCTGCGCCCCGCCCGCTGCCGGCGCCGAAGGACAATCCGATGAGGGTAATCCCGCCGGTAGAACGCGCGCAGCTTCTGGTTCGTCCGACGGCAATTCGCGACGGCCAGCAGTGGCGTGCAGTATCGGGCCGCTGCCGGGTAAGCGTGCCGAACCAATTGGGAGAAGTCCTCCCCGGCGATCGCCTGCTGCTGCTGGGACAACTGAGCACTCCACTGCCGGCGATGAATCCCGGGCAGTTCGACACCGCATCGTACCTTCGCGGCGATGGGGTATTGACCGTGTTGCGCGTCGACTCCGCAGAAGCCGTTACGGTGGCCCAACAGGGCAGTGGCCTCAACCTTTGGCGCAACCTGGCGCGTCTGCGCCAGCGCGGCAAGCAGGTGCTGGAAGCCCATTTGCATCCGCAGCAGGCGGCCCTGGCCTCGGCGCTACTGTTGGGCCTGCGCGAGCAAGTCGACTCGGACCTTGCCGAGCGCTTTTTGAAAACCGGCACGGTTCACCTGTTGGCCATCTCCGGGTTGCACGTGGGCACGCTGGCAGGCTTCGCACTGCTGATCGCACTGTGGCTGCCGGTGCGTCGGGGCTGGGCTGTACTGGCGGTGGCCGCAGTGACCGTGCTGTACGCGCTGCTGGTCGATGCACGGCCGCCGGTGGTTCGGGCGACAGTGCTGGTGCTGATAAGTTGCTGGGCGATCTGTATCGGCCGGCAAGCGCTTGGCTTCAACACCCTGGCGGCGGCGGCGATAGTGATTCTGGCCGTCAACCCGGCAGAACTTTTCCGCACCGGCGCACAATTGTCGTTTTTGTGCGTGGCGGCCCTGATTGTCGCTGGCCCATTGGCAGGCAGCGCCGACTACTCGCCAAGACTGAAACGGCTGCTGGAAGCAAGCCGCTCGTGGCTTGGAAAGATGGGGGTGAAGCTGCGCCGATTCGTCCTCGGGATGGCCATTTCCAGCACGGTGCTCTGGGCGGTTACCCTGCCGCTGGTGATGAACCGGTTTCATATCCTGCCCACCGTGGCGCTGGTGCTCAATCCGCTAGTCTGGCTGCCGGCGCAGTTGGCCTTGCTCAGCGGAATGGCGACCGTCTTGCTGGGGCTGATCCTGCCGCCGGTGGCTTGGCTGCCGGCAATCTTGTGCAACCTCAGTCTAGAAGCGTGCGAAGCATTGGTGAGGATGGCATCCGGATTGCCCGGTGGTCATTGCTGGGTGCCCGGCCCGCCGGACTGGTGGTTGGCCGGCTTTTACGGCGGAATCGCTGTTGCTGCGGCGTTTCCGGCTTTGTGCCGGCGATGGCGACTGCGCACAGCGCTGCTTGCACTGTGGATTACAGTCGGCTTCGGCGTTTCGCTGTGGCACCGTGCGCCCGAGCAGGTACGGTGTACTTTCCTGGCCGTGGGCCACGGCGCAGCAGTGGTAGTGAACTTCCCTTCTGGAAAAACGTTGTTATACGACGCCGGCGGGATGGGCGATCCGCAGCGGGCGACCGAAATCATCAGCGGAGCGCTTTGGTCGCGCGGACTGAGACACATCGACGCAGTCGTGCTATCGCACCCGGACCTGGACCATTACAATGCCCTGCCGGGACTGATGGAGCGCTTCACGGTGGGCGTGATATACGTGCCGCCAATGATGTTCAGCAACCGAGGTTACACTTTGGACGTGCTACAAGAGGCGATCCAGCAGCGTGCAATACCGCTCCGGCAGCTCAAGATCGGCGACTTTCTGGCAGTAGGCGGCAGCAGCCGATTGTATGTGCTGCATCCACCTGAAGACGGTCCGCCTGTGGCCGACAACGCCAACAGCATCGTGTTGTCTGTCGAGCACGGCGGGCATCGGCTGCTGTTGACCGGCGACCTCGAGCCGCCGGGGCTGGGCCAACTGCTCGCCACTCCGCCGCTGCGGTGCGACGTGCTACAGGTGCCACATCACGGCAGCCGACGAAGCCACACTCCCGAGCTAGTGCAATGGGCCAAACCACGCTGGGCGGTGATCAGCGGTTCCGACCGCTGGGATGCTACACCGGTGATAGATAGTTACCGCTCGGCGGGAGCAAATGTGCTTCATACCGCCGCATGCGGGGCGGTTACGGTCACCATGGGTCCAGAGGGCGTGCGGACCGAGTGTTTCCTGAAACAATAGTCCTCCGCGACGCTGCGGCAACAAGCAGTAATCCTTCACGACGCTGCGGCAACAATCAGCCCCTCGACAGCGCTCCTATCCCGATGGCGGTTGCGGCACGTGTTTGCGCAGCGCCGGCGCTGCTTACCAGGGGCTTTCCATCAGACCGACGATCTGCTGGGCCAACCGCTGGATGGCTTGTTGTTGGGCCGTGGCCACCGAATGGCCAAGCTCGGGGATCAGCGACGCACTGCCGCCGACCTCGGTCAACTCGGGCGGCACGGGGAACTCTTGGGACTGGCGTAGCATCCTTCCTTGACGGTCGATCCAACTGACTTGCACTACCAGGTTGACCTGTGTTTCGCGGGGATCGCCTGTCTTGCTGCGAATGAGCACTTTCTTGTTCTCGCCTGTGATGCGACCGGCCAGAATGCTGTCGGCGCCAGGATCGGCCACTACTTTGTAGGGAGTGCGGTTCTCGATTTCTTTGCATACAGCTTCGGTGAGCCGCTCGCCCAGATTGCGGCGGAAACTGGCCGATTCGAACACCGGCACGTACACAGTGCGAATGTCGTCCGGAAACAAATCTCTGTTTCCCATTCGATAGCCCACGCATCCGCAGCAAACAATCAGCACCAGCAACGCGGCAGCGCCCGAGCGCTGGGCACACTCTATCACAGTGGCGAGATCGACGCCCTGACAACCAGGCCCACGATTTGCTGTTCTGCTGGCCATCGCTGGCAACGCTTTGCTGGTGTTTACTCGTGATCGTATTTACTCGTAGTCGG
>Ga0209017_10002920_pt1 | contig 10186 bp, 7 predicted proteins | sample YNPBryunderm2012_FD_185812 | JGI IMG/M metagenome (GOLD analysis project Ga0209017, IMG submission 185812) | Anoxygenic and chlorotrophic microbial mat microbial communities from Yellowstone National Park, USA - YNP Bryant MS undermat 2012... ... | reverse complement strand
AGCGTTTGGAGTGCGCCAGCTTGCTGGCGCTGTCGAAGAGCCGCACTGCGCCCGGAGACCTCGCACCCCGCTCCTGCCTTCCACAAACGACCGGATGGGTTGCTGACCCGACTAGATTGCCCATTCGAGGGCCGGGTTCCACCCCGGCCCGATGGCAACGATTCGATGAAGGAACCCGGTTCCACCCGGGCCAAGAAACGCCGTGGAAGGTATCCCTCCATTCGACGCGGTGAAACACGCCCCTCGAATGCGGGACGGCATGGAAGCTGTCCCTCCATTGGGAGGCACGCGCGGTTTGGGGCGGATTTGTCCGCCATGCCATGCTTCTGGAAGGTCGGGTTCCACCCCGGCCGGGAAACGTTGCCGAAACAGCCTATCCCAACAATGGAATGAAAAGCCATCGACCCGACGCGCACCCACCGTGATCCGAAAATTGCGTTGCCCGGTTCCGCCCGGGGCAAGGGATGCTGTGGAAGGCGTCTCTCCATCTCAGCACGGTGCCTCCGGACTCGCGCAGCGTTTGGAGTGCGCCCGCTTGCTAGCGCTGTTGCAGAACGCCAGTGCGCCTGGAGATCTTCTGCCCGACCCCGATCTCCCGGGCCGTTCCACGCCCGACCGTCCTCGTTGCTCACCCGACGACACTTCCCCTCAGAAGGCCGGCTTGCATCCCCGGGCCGGGGAGGACGTGCCCGAACAGGCGGCCTCGGGCGGAAGACAGCGAAACTCCGCCTGCGGAGCTGCTTGCTTACCGCAGCCGCCGAGATGGCCGATGGCAAGCAGAAAGCCCAAACCCGCCCTCGAGTCGGTAGGTTCCCCCCAAAACGTGCAATTGAGTTTTTGAACCACCCTCCGCATTCCCGCGATTTGTGCCGGTCAGAGCCGGCGGAACGTTGAGGGAGAATGGGCTTTTGTGGAGCTTCCCGCCTAGGCGCTCAAAAAGTGAAATGTTCCCGGCACCGACATTGGTCTGGGGATCCGGACGCGAGCGCGCTGCGCTGCGGGCCCACAAACCGCGGACCGCGGAGCGTCAGGAAGCGCGGCGCCTGCTAGAGCGGGGATCTCTGGCTTGTGCCAGGGTGCGTCACGGGATTCGGCGGTCGGCTTGAGCTGTTGGCGGCTGGAAACAGTGCTGGAAAGAGGGAACGGATCACGGAAGTAAAACACGTAGACTGCTGGCGTATCCGGCTGGGCCAGTCGCCGGCGCGCCGCCCTGAGCCGGTACACTCCAGCACGGCAGCGGTTGGCCGCAGAGGGACCAGATCCTGCGGTGGATCTGGCTACTTCAGTTCCAGGGTGATCCCGTGACGATCCAGAGTGGATCCTTCGGCCTGGGCCAGCAGGGCTAAAGACCGCCGGTACTGGACCAGTGCACTGATTTCGTCTGCCCGGGCTGCGGTGAGGTCGCGCTGCAGACGCAGCACGACGAAGCTGGTGCTCTTGCCGCTTTCGAGTTTCTTTTGTTCGGCGGCCAGGGCGGCCTCCGCATAGGCGCGGGCCTCGCGCGTGGCGGCGACGCGTTCGTAGTTGGCCAGGGCCAGTTTCACGGCGTTGTCGATTTCGATCATGATGTCCTGCTCGAGCTTCTTGAGAGCCAGGAGGCGTTGTTCGTACTGGGCCTTGCTGGCGCGGTAGGCGTTGAGGGCCGACCGATTGCCGAGCGGGTAGCTGATCTGGCCGCCCACGAACCAACGAGGCTGGTCACGCTCGGCAATGTCCCCGAACACACCACTGAATTCGGCCGTGGACCCGGCGTAGCCACCGCCCACGCGCAGGTCCACCTGCGGATAGAGCTGATTGCGGTTGATTTTGACCTGGAACCCCTGTTGTTCGAGGTCCAATTGGGCCTGGAGGAAGTCGGGACGCAGGCTCAGGCCCTTGGCCCAACTGTCCTGCACATCCAGCACAGGGGGCGGGGCGTCCAAGGCGGCGGAGGGTTCCAGGCGCACGTGGGCCCAGGAAGCGAAATCATCCGTCAGCAATTGTTTGAGGTTGTTTTCCAGCACGGCCAGGTTGCGCTGGGCGGCGATGAGATCGGCCCGGCGTGCGGCCACGTCGGCCTCGGCCTGTTTTTCGTCCAAGGGCGCCAGGGCGCCCACCTCCACCCGTTTGCGGTTTTCGGCCAGGAGTTGTTCGGCCAGTTGCAGGGCCGACTGCTGGACCTTGACGTTTTCATAGGCCGCCTTGAGGTCGTAGTAGGCCAGCTCCACCCGCGTGATCAGATCGATCATCCGTGCCCGCAGGCTTTGTTCACTCCATTTGAGGCGGTTTTTGAGGATTTGGATCCGCAGCCGGGTGGGATTGTACCAGAAATCGCGCAGGAGCGGCTGGGTGACGCTGATGTCTACCGACCCGCTGCTGTCGGAGAAAGGGAATCCGACGATGTTGGTGCCAGGGCCCAGCCCGTACCGGGTGCCATCGGTGTCGCGGGCGGTGAGGCTCAGGTTGTAGAGCGTGCCCCAGGGCAACTGACCGCTCAAGCCGCTGCTGAAGGTGTTGACGTCGAGTTCGCGCCCCGGAAGGGTGAACGTCCCCTCTAGAAGCGTTTCCCCGGCCTTGCTGTAGTCGTGCTGAGCAGAGGATCGGAAGACGGGATCATAAGCGCCGTATCCGGCTCGGAGGTTGAACAGGGCCAGTTCGGGATTGTAACGCTCGATTCTCAGTTCGAGGTTGTGCTCCAGGCATTGTTGGATGCAGTCAGTCAGGGACCAGTGACGCAGTTCCTGCTGGACGTCCTGGCCGCCGACCATCGCGAGGGTTGAGAACAGTCCGGCGACGATCCACCTCGTTTTCATCGGGCGCCCAGCTTGCTTCAAATCCCGGCGTTGCGTCAAAAGCAAATGTGCCGCGGGCTTTCTGTCGACCGGCGTGCTTTGGTTTTCGACTGAACCGGGGACGGCTGAAACTCATTCGGGAAGCCGACTTCTCCTGCTACGGGGGACAGGTCCACGAAGCCAGCAGTGGCTTTGCCTCTCTGGGTGGGGTTGACGACTTTCCCGGGCTGTGGTGGCCGGCTGCCGCGTTTGGGGCAGGACAGTGAGTGCTGGGGCTGGGCGGGCAGAGAGGGCCTGTTGTGGGTTTTGGGGCCGCAGGAGGAAAGTCTGCCCGCGTGTGAGGTGAGCCCTGCAACAGATGGGGCCGGAAGTCTGACCCTGGCGAACTTCACCGTTGCGTGGAATGGACCGGCCGTTAAGCTGCCAAGCGGCTGAGCCTGCGGGATCGCGCAGGTTCGGACCAACAACTAGGAACCATGTCCCAACCATGAGAGAGTCCAACGCTCGCAAACTGAGTCGTCGCCGTTTCCTTCAACAGAGTGTCATTGCCACGGGGGTGATGATTCTTCCGGCCCGTGTGCTGGGCCGGGATGGCGGGCCCTCGGCGAACAACCGCCTCAACATTGCCGGCATCGGTGTGGGAGGGCAGGGCGCGGCCAATCTCCGTCAGTTGGAGTCAGAAAACATCGTGGCGCTGTGCGACGTAGATTGGAACCACGCGGCCGGCACCTTCAAGCGGTATCCGAACGCCCGCCGGTTCAAAGACTATCGGCGAATGCTCGACGAGGTGAAGGAGATCGATGCCGTGGTGATATCCACGCCGGATCATCACCATGCCTTTGCGGCGATGGAGGCGATTCGCCGTGGGAAACACGTGTATTGCGAGAAACCGTTGACACATTCGGTGTGGGAGGCGCGACGCCTGGCGGAAGCGGCCCGGCAGGCCAGGGTAGCCACGCAGATGGGCAACCAGGGACAGGCTTCGGAGGAAACGCGGGCGCTGTGCGAGGCGATTTGGGCCGGCGCCATCGGGCGTGTGCGTGAGGTTCACATCTGGACCGACCGGCCCTCGCGAGGGTTGTTCGATGAGTATTGGCCGCAGGGAGTCGAGCGGCCCAAGGAGTCGCCTCCGGTGCCAGAGACGCTCGACTGGGACTTGTGGTTGGGACCGGCTCCGGCCCGGCCGTATCACCCTATTTACGCGCCTTTTCGGTGGCGGGGTTGGTGGGATTTTGGCACGGGTGCGTTGGGCGACATTGGCTGCCATGCGTGCGATCCTGTGTTTCGAGCCCTGAAGCTGGGGGCTCCGCTGTGGGTACAGGCCTCTTCCACGCGTGTCAATGCCGAGACCTTTCCGCTGGGGTCAATGGTTACATACCATTTCCCGGCGCGGGACGCTTCCGTGCAGGGCCACAACCCGCACATTCGCGGGCTCAGCGGTCCGGCAGCGGGGGGCATTCCCATGCCGCCGTGCAAGCTGGTTTGGTATGATGGCGGTCTGCGGCCCCCACGCCCAGAGGGGCTGCCTGACGGTCGCCTGATGGGCGACAATGGGCGTTTGCTCATCGGAGACGAGGGGTTCATCCTGGGTAATACGATTTATCCTGAGTCCCGGGCCAAGGAAGTGGGGCCCATCCCTAAGACCCTTCCCCGTTCGCCCGGGCATCACGTGGAGTGGATCCAAGCCTGCAAAGGCGGGCCTCCGCCAGGATCGAACTTCGATTGGGCGGGTCCTCTGACCGAGGCGGTGTTGTTGGGGAATATTCCGTTACGGGTTCAACTGCGCGAGGATTTGACGCGGTTTATGCTGCGCTGGGATCCGGTGGCCTTCAAGTTCACCAACCTGGAGGAGGCCAACGCGTTTCTGCGCCGGGAATACCGAGCCGGCTGGACTTTGTAAAAGTGGCGCCGGAGGGCCGGGGCCGACTGCTTCCCCGCCGGGTCGATCGGGATTACCCCGCAGAGGAGGTGGCCCGGCGGCTTGGTCGACCTCGGTGGTCTGCCCGCAGTGGCCCGCGAGATCCCACGGGCGTTTCCTGGGTTGACGGGTGAATGTGTTGCTCAGGCCCAGTGGCGACGCTCGACCGGCGTGTCCGTCAGGGGCCCCTCCGGACAGGCAGCCATCGAGGCGGGCTTCTAGCCCTAACGGGGCCGCCACATGAAGTGCTCGATGGAAAGGTAGAGAAACACGCCGTAGTCGGGCGCAGATTCGGTCAGCCCAATGGGAGCAGCAATGCCGGCCACGATCTGCAGGTCGCGCGGCAGGTTCAACGCATACCGGAAACCCGGGGAAATCCACGAGACCCATTCATGGCGGCGGCCTCCGGCCGCATCGAGCCCGTGTTCCCAGGCACCGACCCATTCCAGGAGCAAGTGAAGGTTCCGGTGGGCCGCGTAAATGGCACTGGCAGCGACATGGTAGTGAATCAGATCGCGTCCGCCGGCGGAGGCGGCATCTGGAAGAGCAGTCAGTCCGGCGTTGGCGTGGAGAAACGCGTTTGGCCCCAGCAGCGTGCTGAAAGGCAGATTGAACTGTGCCCCCACCGTGTCCTCACCCAAGCCACGGTCGGCGTCTCCTGTGGGCAGGATCACGCTGGCCCGCGGAGCCAGGGCAGTGTAATGGTCGGGATCCAGCCAGATTTGGTACCGGTAGTGGAGCATTACGTCTCCCAGGCCATCGGTTCGTGGACCTGGCTCCCGCAGGAAAACGTAGGGCAGGGTATAACTGAACTGGTGGGCTTGCCCGTACAAAGGCCATTCCTGGGTGAAACTGAGATGCCAGGCGCGGGCATCCGGGCCGGAGAGGCGACTGACTTCGTACGCAGCCGTGGTGATGTGCTGAACGACGCCCGGTTCCTGGTTGTAGGCCTCTTCCACAAAAAAGGAATTGTCCATGATACCTGCCGCGCGTGATTCGTTGGCCAGTGCCGTGGCCGGACACAGCGCGCACAGAATGGCTAGGAGGCCGCAACTCCACAGGGCCGGGCATCTGGATTTGAGCCGCCGGAGGTGAAAGGCCGGGAATACGGCAGGTTCGCGTTTACGCTCCGGTGAAAACTCCACCGGGAACCCGCGAGACCGGGTTGGGCCCAAGTTTGTACGAGCGTGGCTGGGCTCCACTGATCTAACTCCAAGCATGCTGGATTCAGGCCGGGACATCATGGTAGTGCAGGCCAATGGCGATTGCTGCAGCACGGCGTTCCTGCTGGGTCTCACGTGAGTTGGAAGATGACATTGCCATGGAGGCCAATGATTTCCGGTCTTCTTAGCACGGTCGAGGCTGCCTCGGCGGCCCCGGCATTTCGTTGCGCGGTAAGTTAGAGACCGCCCGGAATCCGTTCAATACAATTCAGTCAGCCTTGCAAGCTCTGCACTCAAGACTTGCGTTCCCAATGACCAGTGCCGCCTGCGCCCGGCGGGGTTCGAGACTGCTGCGGATTCGGCACGATCTTCAAAGGTGGTCGCCGGCAGCTCGGGCGGAAGCCGGTGACCGGTCTGCTCCCATGTCGGGTTGGCATGGCTTGGGAGATGAGCGGGAAATTTTCCGACCTTTCCTTGACCTTGGGAATGCACGGGGCGCCTGTACCTGGGTTGCGAAGCGAAGCTTTGCCGGCGATGTGGGTGGTGTGTACGGACCGCGTTGGCTGGGCGCAAAGGGCTGCTCCCGCGGAACCATCAGGACTCCTGCAAAAACTGAGATGCGCCCGGATGCGTTGTCGGATAGGATTGCGTAGGAGTTTCGGTGTCGGACAAAGGGTGAGGGCCAAGTGTGGGGTCGACTCACCGGCCTGTGCGTACGGCGGTTCGTGCACTCGGACTGGGCGTTTGCTGGAGGGAACGGGCCCGGGCGGCCCTCCAAGGGGAATGCCGTGACCACACGATCCCCGTGACCGACGGCATCGGAATGGAGGGTGGCAAAATGCGTTCGATCCGGAACCGAAAAGCGGCGTCGGAAGGGCCGACTGGAAAGGTGTCCACGGGCCAACCTACGGTCTATCGATCCGATCCTCAGGGGTGGCGTTCATGAAAACCCATGCGTGCTGTTTTCGAGGGTCCCGGCTTGCATCGAAGCGGAGGGTTCGCGTCCGTTCGGTTTTGTTGGCTGGGCTGGTTTGGTGGCTGACGGGCCTGCTGGGAGGGATACAGGCAACGAATTTTGCGGAGCTGTGGCATGCGAAGCTCCTCGGGAGTTGGCCGGGGCAGGCGCGAGGGCCGGCGCATGCCGTGGCTGTGGCCGGCCACTACGCCTACGTGGCGGCGCTAGAGGCAGGTTTGCAAGTCATTGACCTCGGCGATCTTTCTCAGCCGCAGGTGGTCGGTGGGTACGTTACGTTCGGGTTTGCGTCGGGCGTAGCAGTGAGCGGGGCTCACGTGTACCTGGCGGATTCGGAGGGAAACTTGCTGGTGTTGGATGTGACCGATCCGACTCGTCCGCGACGGATCGGCGGCTGCGTGCTTGGAAAGGACAGTGGCGAGCACTTGGTGGTTGACGGTCCCTATGCTTACGTGGCCGGAGGATGGTCCGGATTGCACATCGTCGACGTCAGCAATCCGGCGCATCCACGGCCAGTGAGCCGACTGGTCACTTCTGGCTTTGCATCAGGTGTGGCGGTCTTTGATCACTACGTTTGTGTGGCAGCGGGGGAAGAAGGGGTGCTTGTGGTCGAGCTCCGTAACCCGGTTCAGCCCCGGCGGCTGGCACGCCTACAGATCCCGGGCCGTGCTTCCAAGGTGACTCTTGTGGGCCGCAACCTTTACGCGGCCGCTTGGGACGGGGGCCTGCAGATTCTTGACCTGAGCAATGCGGCCCGACCGCGGCGGTTAGGGGGATGCGAAACGCCCGGTCTGGCCTCCGCGGTGGCGGTCCGGGGCGAGTACGCTTATGTGGCCGACCTGCATGGGTTGCAGGTCATTGATGTACGGGATCCGACGCGACCTCGTTGGTTGGGCGTGCATGAAGCTCAGGGCGAGGCGCGAGACGTGGTCGTGAGCGGTGCTCGTCTTTATCTGGCGGACGGATCTGCGGGCCTGCAGGTGATTGACGTGTCGAATCCCCTCGACCCACACGGCCTTGGGCGCTGTACCTACGGTGGTGCCGGCTACGCGCGTCAGGTAGCCGTTCGAGGCCGGTACGCGTATCTCGCGGATGGGGACGCCGGGCTGCAAGTGATCGACGTGAGCGATCCGATCCGACCGTGTCGGGTGGGGACCTTCGAGCCTGCATCTGGGGAAGCCTTGGGCGTGGCCATCCTCGGTCACCATGCCTACGTGGGCGCGAGCTGGGGCGGCCTGGAAGTTTTGGACTTGAGCGATCCGGTCCGCCCGCGGCGGGTCGGAGGCTCGACACCCCGGGGCGGGCTGCTGGCGTGGCGGTGCGTGGCGAGCACGTGTACGTGGCGTGTGGGACGGCGGGGTTGGTCGTGATCGATGGGAGGGATCCGCGCCAGCCGCGGCAGGTCAGCGCGTGTGAAACTCCTGGACTGGCCGCGGGCGTAGTGCTCCAGGGCACGTACGCGTACGTGGAGGACGGGACAGAGACATTGCAGATCATCGATATCAGCGATCCGACCCAGCCGCGGTGGGTCGGCCAGGGCGTGGGCGGGACTTTGGCGTTTGAGGTGACCGTCAGTGGCTCCAGGGCTTACGTGGCGGATGGGATGTGGGGCCTGCGGATTCTGGAAATCCAGGACCCAGGATCAGAGGCTCCGTCCTTCGTGGAACCGCTGCGGATGGCTGCCGCGCAGTTCATGGACGGGGCAGGAGGATGGAGAGCCCAGGGGCTGGGGCGGAATCGAGGGCCCAGAAGCGAATGGAAACCGCAGAGGTTCTGGCGTGAGACTCGGGACTGATGGCCGGCCTCCTGTTCCCCACCGAACCATTGGGCTTGCCGGATCCGGCGGTTCGGCCTGCAAGCTCCGGTGGCCACGATGCCACGACTGAACTCGTGGCGATCCGCCGCGAACAGCGCCGCTTACGCCGCCCAAATGGTCTGAAACGGACGCTTCCCCGCCTGCTGAGCGGTGCGCGGCCACCTGTTCATCACCCTCCCCATGTGCCCGTCCTGAATCTGATGCATGAGCACGGCTGTACGGTCGACCCTCTGGATGCCGTGGGTAGATGGGCTGGGGGCCGGTGCGCCACGCACGATCCTCAAGGTATTGCCCTTTGTTAGGCAGGCGAACCCGGCCCTGCTGACCATGTCGGGTGCGCGGTGAGTCCCGGCCGGGAAGGATGGGTTCCGTGCGGGTTTTCTAATTCCATGGCTCTGGAAGTGGTGTGGCCGTGATGCCGTTCCGATTTGAGTCAGCCGGGCCTCTTGTTGTACGGAGCTGGGTTTGCATTGTTCTTATGCCTTCCCCGGCGCAGGAGTCTGCCGGATGGCGAGCATTGCCGAGAATGTGCCCAGCGTGAAGCTTTGTCGGGCCCAGCCCGGAAGCCGAACCACATTCACAGAAAACCCGAATGGGAAGGCCTGCCTGCGGCAGTCAGGATGAAGCGGTTCCAATCCGCTGGGCCAGTTGCTGACCAGGACTTTTCGAGCTGCAGCGGTGGGACGGGAGTTTTTTCCACCCGGATTCGATCGGACTAAGGTGATGGGTTGCGTCGTTACTATGCATCTTGATGGGAGCCTAATGCAACTGCCGAACGGGAGCACAGGTTTTCAAGCTGTCGGACAGTTTTGATGCCGAATCAATGGGCTGGGGGCTGGCGAAACCGGAGCAGCTCGACAACGGCGCGGTGGGGTAGCCTGAGAGTTCCTGCGGCAGGAATTCGACGGAGCTGGAGCGCGCTTCTATCCGGTCGAGTCTTTTCCTTTCCGGGGGATGATGCTTTTGCTAAAAGTTTGGCATGCGCCCGGGTTGTGCCTGGTGGACGGACTGGCTTTGTGGACTGGGTCGAGTGGCCCTACTGGCGCGCGAGGCCTTTGGCTCGTTGCTGCGCGGGCGGGCCGGCTGGCGGGATGTTCTCTACCAAATCTATTTCATGGGGGTCAAATCCCAGTCGGTTATCCTCATCACCGGCGCTTTTACCGGGATGGTGTTGGCGGCCCAGACCTTCTTCCAATTTCACAAGGTCAAGATGGACACCGCCACGCTGGCGGTGGTGAGCGTCTCGATGTGTAGCGAACTGGGCCCGGTGTTGACGGGTCTGATGGTGGCGGGTCGTGTGGGGGCGGCCATCGCTGCGGAACTGGGCACGATGCGGGTGACCGAACAGATTGACGCGTTGCGGACGTTGGCCACGCATCCGGTGGATTACCTGGTGGTTCCCCGGCTGCTGGCCGCGCACATTGCCCTGCCCTTGTTGACCGCCGAGGCTATCACCGTGGGCATCGGTGCCGGGTATTTGGTTGGGGTGGGGTTGCTGGGGATCGATGCGGCCTATGCGTGGCACAACATGCTCCGGTACACGGA
>Ga0209017_10002918_pt1 | contig 10190 bp, 9 predicted proteins | sample YNPBryunderm2012_FD_185812 | JGI IMG/M metagenome (GOLD analysis project Ga0209017, IMG submission 185812) | Anoxygenic and chlorotrophic microbial mat microbial communities from Yellowstone National Park, USA - YNP Bryant MS undermat 2012... ... | reverse complement strand
GCGGCAGGACGATGCTACCGCGATTGCGTTGCCGGCGGACTGTTTGCGCTGATCGGCGGCAGGCGGATGACGCCCGGCGGCTCCGGCGGCAGCGGAGGCAAGGGCGTCTCTGCTGGCGGTGCGGTACGGCCAGAGGTGGCAGGCGGCGCCTGAGCCCCGCTGTTGGGCGGCGGCACGGCTGGCCGCTCGGCGTTTGGGGGCCGCCGATCCAGACTGACGGCTGGTGGCGGCGCAGTCGCGGGCTTGCTGGCAGGCTCAGGTTGCGGCGTGACTATCACCGGCCGGCTGCCCACTCGAAGCTGCTCGCCGGAAGGCGCTTCGGGAGTCCCCCGGGCCGTGCTTGCAGCATGTACCGGCGGTGGCACGGCATCCGGTTGGACTGTCGCGGCGCTTTGGGGGTGGGCTGGCACGCCCGCCAATTCCGATTGCAGCTTCAGCAGCCACTGGCGGGCTGGTGCTAGCGAAGGATCGGCTCGCAGAGCAGCGGCGAAATGGTTAATTGCGTCCTGCTTTCGCCCCTTCTTGTTCAGCAGATAGCCGAGGTTGTAATACGATGCCGCTTCGCTATGAACCGCCCGCAAATGCGAGTACGCCTCTTGCATCCGGCCCATCTCTACCAGAACGGTGGCCATGTTGTTCCGATAAAGCATATTCTTGGGCTGCAATGCGATGGCGCGGTTCAGCGAGGCAACCGCTTCGTCTAGCATTCCCTGGCGGGCATAGCACAGCCCCAGATTGTTCGGCACTGCGGCCTCGCGCGGATGCGCCTTGGCCGCCCGCTGATATACGCTGATCGCCTCTTGTGGGCGGTTCATGCGTTCCAGCAGCCGAGCGTACTCGAGCATCACGACCAGGTCGTCGGGCTTCTGCTGTAGCGCGGCAAGATAGTTTTTTTCGGCCTCCTGCAACCGACCCGCTTGTTCGTACAATCGTGCAACGGCCAGATACAGTTTGGGGCTGGGCTTTGCCGGAGTTTGCAGCGAGATGGGATCGTCGGACGGCACAGGCTCCTTGGCCGCGCTTGGCGCAGTGCCCGAGCCGGTCAGCTTCTGCACACTTTGCTTGATGCCGGCAGCAAACCCTTGTTGCTGGGCGGCGGCAGTATTGACCATCGGCGGGGCCGCAAGCCAGGCAGGCGCAATGAGCATCCACGCGCAGCCGGCGAAGATCGACAGTGGCGCAAACTTGCGAATCTGCATTTGGCCCACCACCAGATGGCAAAGCGGTTTTCCGGCCCGCCCTGAATCCTCCAACGCACATGCTCTCACGGCTTTGACCTGCAATAGCGCGGTGGTTCCGACGCGCGCGGTGCGCGGAGCCTCGTGTAGTTTGATCGACCGACCGAGCGACAAAACTGAGCGGATTTTGCCGGTTGGGTGGGAATTGACGGCTGTAGCAGTGGTGCCGGTGGCGGGTTGGCGATAGCGAATGAGAGCGACTGGTTTTCGATTTTCCCGACGCTTCTATGAAAATTACCAAGCCTGCCGATAGCGAAAGCACCTGTCTGAATAGACACTGAAATGCTGTAACAGGTTACTTGCGGTACCGCTGTGCGTAACCGGCAGTAGCAGAAGTACTTGCATACCACGACGGCCGACTGATCCGGGATTGTAAACAAGCGTTTGAAAGCCCGGAGCCACTTTTTTCGGACGCCTCCTGACCGGGGTGGCCGAACTGACCAACATAGGCCGCAGAAGACTCTGCCGGGACAACTGCACAACTGCCGTGGACGTTGCGTGGCTGTCAGAGTGGCCACAAGAAGCAACGATGCACGCCGTTATGAGATCCGTGCGGAGAACATCACTATTTCGATAAACAAAGCGCCAGACACAGGCCGTCCGCAGCCGCCGTCTTGGCTACGGCTCGCCGACTAGTTCGGCGAAGGCATCCTTGGCGTGTTCCAACAGCGATTCGTAGTCGCGCGGCTCGAACTCTTCGCCGATCAGCTCCACGTCGTAGTATCCGTCGTAGCCGGCCGATTTCAGTGCTGCCACCATTTCCTTTAACGGCAACACACCTTCGCCCAGCCGGCACCGGTTCTGTTCGCCGGTTGGCTCGGCCCGTGCATCGCCAAGCTGAACCAGCGCGATCTTTGGAGCGATCTGTGGGATTTGATCCACGATGCTTGGCGTGTGTCCCAAGTGGTAAGTATCGAACACCAGCTTGGCCAGCGGATGACCAACGGCATCTAGCACCATCAGCGTCTCTTCCAGGCTGTTAAGGAATGTGAACTCCCGTGCGCAGCCGGGGTGCATCGGTTCTACAGCCAACGTGATCGCCAACTGTTCGGCCAGGGGGAGCAGTTCTTTCAGGGCGCTTTGGATGAGCCGTCGGGCATGGTTGTAGGTGTGTCCGCCCCGGGCGCCGCTGCACACGGTAAGTATTTGTGTTCCCAATGCGGCGGCGCTGCGGAGGGCTTCGGTGGCGTCTTCTACACTTTCGCGGTAGCTGCGCCCGTCGGAGCCGGTGAACCCCCCGGCCCAAAACAGGTGCGACACCTTCAGCCCGCTCCGCTTGAGCAGCTCTACCGCTTTAGTTTGTCCGCAGTCGGACAACTTTTGCCGCCACACGCCGATGGCCGGAACGGCGGCGTTGGCGTAGCGGATTACGTCTTCTTGAAACGACCAGCGGAAGGTCGTCGTCTCGTTGACCGATAGCGTCGCCATCCGTGCTTACTCCTATGGCATCCGGCTGCTGATGGTCGCCGCACACTGGAGCCAATGGCAACCTGGGCACCTGCACTGGCGGAAACACGACCGCCAGTGTTGTGCCGCCATTAGTATGTAGAATTGCTGAGAAAGTGTAAAGGCGAACCAGGCAATAGACTGCCACGTACTGTCACCGCACCAACGCCCTGCTTTTGCTATTGACCGGCTTTCCCATAGCGCCCAAACTACATCAGCCGTAAGCAGGACGTCGTGCGTCGGCGCTCGGGCCGACTTCGGGTCGCGTTGCCATGCCCATCATGTACCGACACATACTGGCCGAGCTTGCCAAGGTCTTCTTCCTGGCACTGGCTGGTTTGACGATGCTGATGCTTGTGGTAGGCATGGTGCGCGAAGCACAAATGCAAAACATCCCCATCAATCAGGTCGTGAAACTGATTCCCTACATTTTGCCCGACGCCCTCCGCTTTGCCGTTCCCGTTACTCTGCTCCTGGCGGTCAGTTTCGTGTATGGTCGGATGTCTGGGGCTAACGAGATATTGGCCGTCAAGGCGATGGGCATCTCGCCGCTGGTGCTGCTGTGGCCCGCGCTGATAGCGGCCTTCCTGCTTAGCCTGCTTTCAGTGTGGCTGAACGATGTGGCAGTGTCGTGGGGGCGCAGCGGTGTGCGGCGGGTGGTAATTGAATCGATCGAGGAAATCGCCTACAGCATGTTGCGGGCGCAGCGCAGTTACGGCGCGCATAATTTCTCCATCAACGTGCTGGCCGTGGAAGGACGCCGCTTGATCGAGCCGAGCATCACCTTTCAGGCAGGCCGCGATTCGCCCCTGGTGGTGATCAGGGCCGAAGAGGCCGAGTTGCGGGCCGATCACCAGCAGCGCGTGCTGCGCATCACGCTTCGCAACGGCAGTTTGCACGTGGGCGGCAAACTGTGCTACCAGTTTCCCAGCGTAGAGCAACGCGAAATCCCCATCGGCGACGACGACCACGGCTCGCCTTCGCCTTCGACGATGCCTTTGTGGCAAATCCCCCAGCAACTGGAAGCGCAGCGCCAAGCTGTTTGCCAACTGGAACACGACCTGGCGGTGCGGACAAGTTATCACCTCCTCTGCGGCGAGTTCCAGGAACTGGCCAGCCCCAGTTGGAGCCAGCAGCTTACCAGCCTGCACCTTCAGCGCGAAACGATCCATCGCTTGCTGACCGAGCCGCATCGGCGCTGGGCGGGCGGATTCAGTTGCCTGTGCTTTGCGCTGGTCGGCGCGCCGCTGGCCATGCGATTGCGGCACCGCGAGTACCTGACCATTTTCTTTCTTTGCTTCGCGCCGATACTGGTAATCTATTATCCGGTGCTTATACTCTCTATCGGCGGCGCAAAAAGCGGCGCGCTTCCTCCGTATGCGGTGTGGCTGGGCAACTTGCTGCTGCTGGCCGCGGGCCTGGTCTTGCTGCGGAAAGTGCTTCGCTACTGACCGCCCGCGGCAAGTCTGCGCCACATTGCTGCGCTGCCGCAATTGGATACATCGTGCCTTGCACCCCAGTGATCTGTAGCCCGATGTCATGCAACCCGGCGAAAAAGTCTTTGTGACCGGCGCTACCGGCTTTATCGGTACACGACTGGTGGAGAAGCTCCTCCAGCGGGGGGTGACGGTGCGGGCATTGTGCCGCCAGCCGCGGCCACAGCCTCCACCGGGATTCGATTACCCCGACGGCGGCCCGCTGGACAGCCCTATGGTCCAGCGGGTGATGGGAGATCTGGCCGACGCCGATGCCCTGCGCCGCGGCATGGAAGGTTGCCAATACGTTTTCCATCTGGCCGGCTACGCCCGCAACTGGGCGCCCCGGGCCGAAACGTTCTTCGAAGTGAACGTGGCAGGCATGCGCAACGTGTTCAGCGCTGCCGAAAAGCTCGGCGTCAAACGTATAGTGTGGACTTCCAGCGCCGTGACCCTGGGGCCGACCTTGCCAGGCGTGATCGCCGACGAACAAACTCCCCGCACTACCCAGCAATGCTTCAACCATTATGAACGCAGCAAGTGCCTTGCCGAGCAAGAGGCGCTGCAATGGGCCGCACGGGGCTTGCCAGTGGTGATCGTCAATCCCACGCGGGTCTTCGGGCCCGGACATCTGACCGAGGGCAACTCGGTCACCCGCTTGATCGATGACTACGATCGCGGCCGTATGCCCTTTCTGCTCAACCTGGGCAGGAACGTGGGCAACTGGGCGTTTGTGGACGACGTGGCCGATGGGCACATTCTGGCGATGCTCAACGGCCGGGCGGGTCATCGATACGTCTTGGGCGGCCAGAACGCATCGCTGCGCGAGTTTTTCGAGGCCATCGACGCCGTCAGCGGCCGCCGGCACTTGAAAATTCCCCTGCTGCGTCTGACGCCTCTGGTCTTCGCCTGGTTGCTGGAAAAGCGCGCCGAGTGGTTCGGCGTCTATCCGCGCATCACCCCCGGCTGGATCAATATGTTCTGCCACGACGCTGCCTATAGTTGCCAAAAGGCGATCGAGGAACTCGGGTACCGCATCACGCCGCTGATCGATGCCCTGCGCATCACTTACCAATGGCTGCTGCGCGTCAGGAGCCAAACAGGGCAAAATGGCCGCAGCAATCCGCCACCGACAGCCGTCACCGAAAACCAGCGGTAGCCCCATCAAAGACTCTCACTATGCCCGAGCGCGAAGATTGGACCTGGATAGTCAGTGCCTGGCGCGGACGTGCCTTCCGCGCCACATTCATCCTGGCGCTGTCCACCCCGTGGCTTTTGATTTGGAAGTATTTCGGGTCGATCGACTTCTACCAGCGGGCGATTCACCCGCGCTGGCCGATCTGCCAGGACCTTTTCACCGCCGCGGCGACGTACCAGTTCCTTGCGTGTTTCGTGATGCTCGCACTGATCCCGATGCTGGTGGTCAAGCTCGTCTTCCGCCAGCGGCTGGCCGATTACGGCTGGCGATTTGGCACCCTCCGCCGAACATTGTTCTCGTTGCTGCTGCTTGGCCCGGTCTTTGTGCTCATCGGGTACTTAAGCGCCGACGATCCGGCGCTGCGGAGCGTGTATCCTGTGAACCGCAGTCTGCTGGGCAGTCGGCAACGCCAGCAGACGGCGCCTGAACCTCCCGTCGCCACGAGCCACGCAAGCCAGAAGTCAGACAGCGCAGACCAGGCCGACCGTCGCCGGATGCACCACAGCTCCCACGACGCCGAACTTCGCCGGGTGCCAGCGACCGCCTGGCCGCGGCTGTTTGCCTTTCACGCCGTATGCTACTTGCTGTTTTATATAGGATGGGAGTTCTATTTTCGCGGCTTCATGCTAATCGGCTTGGAAGAAAGCCTTGGCCGTGCCAGTGCCCTGCTATTGCAAGTGATGGCCAGTTGCCTGCTGCACATCGGCTCACCGGCTAGTGAAACTTTCGGTGCGATCCTGGGCGGCTTGCTCTGGGGGCTGCTGGCGTTTCGCACCCGCTCGCTGCTGTCGGGTCTGGCCCAACACTACCTGCTGGGCATTTCGTTGGACTGGTTCATCTGTACGGGCGGCTATTGATCTTCGCGAAAGGTTGTGACCGGCTGGTATGAGGTTTTTCTCATTGGTTCGTCTCCCGACGTATTGTGAACGTCAAGTAAGATGGGCCGTTCGGGTTGTAACCTCGGAAATCAAGCAAGACGGTAGCAAAAACCAATCCAGAGCGGCCGCCAAAACAAGTCGGATGTGTTGTGGCCGAATGAGATCCAGCCGGTAGCAATTCGACGGTCCACAACGCTTCCGGCGGTCCGTAACTGGCAGGTGAGCGTAGTCGCTTACAGTGGAACTTGTGCGCGTTTTGCGCGCATGTTTTTGTGCGATCTGGAGGGCCACGCTCCGTCGTGGCCCCGCATCCAGTGCCGTCGGACGCGACGGAGCGCGTCCCTCCAATACCGCTATTTGATTGCGGCCGCAGGCCGCGTTAGGTGGCGAAATTGACCGTCGTTGACCGCGTAGCCGACCGACCGCTAGAATACCATGGTCGTAGGCAACACTTTGGCGGGACTGACAATGAACCGCTGGAAGCTCATCGTGTTTGCTGCGATTGTCACTGCGGCCGCGGGCAGCGGGCAGGCTATCGGCCAGCAGGTCAGCGTCTCGGCCCCCTTCCGGCAAGTCAACGAGAGTTTCTTCGAGCGGATCGGCATAAGCTGGGGTTTCAACGCGCCGGGCGTAAACTTCGCCTTCAACAGTGCTGGCCTGGCACAGCCGCCGTTCGGTGGTTACGACCCGCAGGCGGGATTGCGCACCGCGTTCCTGGTAGCATGGCCGGGCGGCAAGAACGCCTGGTTCAACATCGAAGCCAGCCAGGGCTTCCGGCGGAGCGTCGTGACCGAGACGCCCATCATAACGCTGTGGAATGGCCAGCCGGGTTTCTTCGCCGATAGTTCGATCACGCCGTTTGTAATCAGCTACATTCCGGTGGTGGGTGGGTTCCCGTCGGTGATTTCGCTGGATCCGCGCTTGGGGCCGGCCGTTCCGGAAGCGTATGGGGGCTTCTTGGATGGCGACGGTGCACATCAGACCAACCCGGGCGCGGCCGCGTTGCGCCAGAAGCTCGCCCAGTCGCAACAGCAATCGCAGATTCAACAGCACGACCAACAGCGCGAGCAACGGCCCGACCAACCTCCCGGCCAGCAGCGCGGCCAACGGCGCGAGGATGACTTGCGCGAACACTCCGGCGGACGTACCGATGGGACGCCATCGCCCGTGCGATTGTCGCCGACGACAGCCGAACCAGTGCAACCAAGCTCTGCGGCGCTGCCGGCGCCAAGTGTCGCCGAGGCACGAAAACTGCACGCCCAACAGCAGGAGGCCGCGCAACAAGAGGCCGCCGCGCTTGTCGAGCGTGCGCGTGCGGCGGAAGCTGCCGGCAAACCGCAACTGGCCAAGGTGTACTACGAAATGGCTGCCCGGCGTGCCACCGGCCAGTTGAAGCAGGAAGTGCTGCAAAAGCTCGAAGCACTGCGTCAGAAGTGATTCCGGCGCAGCACCGCCGGCCTGCAACCATCACCCGATATCGCCGCCGTTTCCCAGCAGTCTGCAATTGATCAGCAGGAGTCGGCACTTGATTAGCAACCGCCATACGCTGCACCGCCATTCGCCGCGCCAGCGGCTCAACGCAATGCACAGCGCCCGCCACAGGCACACCAGCCGAAGGGTTACCCGACGAGAAGTACTCGGCCGGTTGGCGGCGGGCATCGTTGTTCCCTCGATAGTCGCTCCATCTGCGTTGGGTGCCGGCCGGCTCGCACCGCCCAGCGAGCGGATCGTCGTCGGGCTGATCGGCATCGGTGCGATGGGCCAGGGGCATCTGGCGCACCTGCTGAAATACGACGACGTGCAGGTAGCGGCAGTTTGCGACGTCGACCGCTGGCGACGCGAAAACGCACAGCGCAACGTCGAGCAGACTTACGCCGCCCGCGCCGGTGATGCCAGCTTCCGCGGTTGCAGCGCATACAACGACTTTCGAGAGCTGCTCGGGCGCGTGGACATCGACGCCGTGTTGATCGCCACCGGCGACCGCTGGCACGCTGTGGTCACGGTGATGGCCGCCCAGGCTGGCAAAGACATCTATTGCGAGAAGCCCGTCTCGCTTACCGTCCGCGAAGCACAGGCGATGATCGCCGCGGTGGAGCGATACGGCCGGGTGTTTCAAGGCGGATTTCAGCAGCGCAGTACACCCGAGTTCCACCGCGCCTGCCAGTTGGTGCAGCAAGGGGCTATCGGCAAAGTAGAACTGGTGTATGTCACTTTTCCCGGCACTAATGGCGACGTGGAACTGCCGCCCGAGCCTGTCCCCGACGGATTGGACTGGGACCTGTGGCTCGGCCCTGCCCCATATCGGCCTTACAACCAGCGGTTCCATCCGTACGGAAAACCGCCGCGGGTAGTGCCGTGGGACTTTTGCCGGGACTTCGGCGGGGGCAACCTCACCAGCAACGCCGTCCACTCGTTCGATATCGTCCAGTGGGCATTGGGGATGGACGACAGCGGCCCGGTGGAAGTCATCCCGCCCGAAACCGGCCAGGTGCCACTACTGACCTACAAATACACCGGCGATGTGATGCTCCACGTGGCACCCTGGCGGCTCGATCCGCAGAAACACCATATTCCCAAAGGTTGGGACCCAAATACTGCCATCAGCGCTTTCGGCGCAGTTTACGTGGGCCAGCACGGCTGGATACACGTGGGCCGCCAGGGTTTTCTGACGGCTTATCCGGCAGATATCCTCAAACAGGAAGACCGCTCGCTGGCCAGGACTCACTCGGTTCACGACCATCACCGCGACTGGCTCGATTGCATCCGCAGCCGCGGTCGCACGGCCAGCACCGTGCAATCGGCCGCCCGTTCCACCATTGTTGCCCACCTGGGATGCATAGCCCACTGGACTGGCCGGGCGCTCCGCTGGGACCCGCAGAAGATGGAGCTGACCGACGACCAGCAGGCCAGCCGGTGGCTGTGGCGGCCAATACGGGAACCGTGGACGCTGTGAAGCGGACCCTGTGAAGCGGACCCTGTGAAGCGGACTCTGTGAAGTGGACGCTGTGAAGTGGACGCTGTGAAGTGGACGCTGTGAAGTGGACGCTGTGAAGCGGACGCTGTGAAGCGGACGCTGTGAAGTGGACGCTGTGAAGTGGACGCTGTGAAGTGGACGCTGTCACGAGGGAGCGAGGCCCTCGATGAAGGGCGTCTGGCGATCCGACTCTCGATGCCCTAGCTGCCCAAGCCATCCTGAGGCCGCCTCCGGCTGCAACCAGGTGAATTGACGCGCTGCTGTCGCGTCTGTTGTGTTTTCCTAGATGGCGGTAAACTGGCAACGCAAAATGCGGCCGCGGCGGAGCGTGGCCCGCCAGACACCCCGAAAATATGCGCGCAAAACGCGCGCAAGTTATGCCGTCACCGACTATGCGGGCGAAGCCGGTTGGACGATGCACCGAAAAGTCCGCCTACGATCCGCTTCAGCACACCGCTATTGGCTCAAGCGGCGCGCAAGTTAGTTGACAAATATTTGCATCTGCACTATATTTACAGGGGTAACTAAGTGGCAAACTCACAGGACGACCGACGCCTGAAAGAAGCAGAACTGCTGTGCCGGAAACGCGGCTTGCGGCTTACCGTCCAGCGCCGGGCGGTGTTGCAGGCCGTGCTCCAGCGCACCGACCATCCCACGGCAGAGCAGATTTTCGATGCCTTGCACCGCCGTCTGCCGGGTTTGTCGCTGGCGACGATCTATCGCATCCTCGACAAGCTGGTTTCCGTGGGCGTTGTACGACATCTATATCACACAGGAATGCCCGTTCGCTTCGACAGCACCACGCAGCGTCACGATCACTTCACCTGTACGCGGTGCGGCAAGGTGGTGGACTTGCACAGCCCCACCTTGGACAACTTGCCGCTGCCGGAAGAACTGCCCGAGGGATATCAAATCGAACAGTACAGCGTTCAGTTTTATGGGCTGTGCGGCGCTTGCCGGCCGAAGCGAAAAGCCCGCTGA
>Ga0209017_10002914_pt1 | contig 10198 bp, 8 predicted proteins | sample YNPBryunderm2012_FD_185812 | JGI IMG/M metagenome (GOLD analysis project Ga0209017, IMG submission 185812) | Anoxygenic and chlorotrophic microbial mat microbial communities from Yellowstone National Park, USA - YNP Bryant MS undermat 2012... ... | reverse complement strand
GAGGAATTTGCGCAATGAGTCATGTGTTGTTGCGTATATCAGTCCCTTAATGCGTGATTTATCGTTTACTTTCTCTTTTAACCGTGCGATGTTCATCTTTACTTTCTCCAAAAAGAAAGCGGCGCGCACCGTGCGCGCCGCCGCAGAACGGGTACGGTTTGTTAATATTAACTATTTGCCCCGGATTGGCGCCGACGCTTCTCGGCCTCTTCCAGCGCCGCTATGTATCCGGGCGGGATTTCAGCATCCAAATCAACATCATTATCAGCCGGCGCATCCGACTGTCCTGGCACTTCACGCGTGGGTGTGCTTGCAGGCCGCTGCGGCGGATTAAACGTATCCACTGCGGCTGGCGGCTGCCTTACAACGTCCGGCGCCGGGCGCGCATGATACGGCCGACTACGACCGGATTCTATGGCCTCTGCGGCCTCGAACGTTATGCGCGGAATGTACTTACCGAACTTGGGCGCCAGTCCGTACACGATTACATCGGCAGGAATATCGCTGTCGCATATAAGCTTTACCTGTTCCTCGATGCTCGGACGCGCAATTATATCATCCCACCAGCGCAGCTTTTTACGTACAACGTCTGCGTAATCTCCGAGCGCCGTACTAATGTGGCGGTACGGGCCGCGCCCTATTTTCATATCATAGCTGCGATACTCTAAATTAGTGCCCTGGAATGTAGCTTGGTACATAGCCACATATGCCCCAGGACCGTCCAGTTCTATGACATTTATATCACGCACAGCATCAAGCCGATCAAGCAAACGCAGTCCTGCCGCACGTGTCATTGGAACAATGGATATCGGCTCGTCCGGCAGCAATCCGTACATCTGTTGTAGAGCCGGATGACTGCGGTGATTTACAACAAGAGCCGGTACCATAAACCGTAAGGACGGTTCCAGCATAATCGGAACGCCGGCGCCTCTGTTGTCCAGCCGCACTAGATTAAGTGCAGCCCATTCTGGCTTGGCGCCGCTTTTAATGGCGCGCAATACTGCGTTATACAACACGACGTAGGGCGTCTCATTCAGGTCATACGGATCGAGATTATCGCCAATTGCAAATGTTATTCTGCGCGCGCCGCCAATACTGGCGACCATGCAAGCGTACATCCACGGGCCAAAATCGCGCGGCATGTCGCTCAATCGATACGGTACGCACTGACCAGTTTCAGGATCAACAACCGGAAGAAGTCGAAATACGCTGGGCGCTTCAGCCGTAGCATTCTGATCCGGCCACAGAACCTGATACGGTGTGCCCTCTTTCAGTAGATTGGACTTTGCGCCTTCTTGTGGAACAATGTCTCTGACACCGCTGTACTTTCTGTAATCAACCATTACAAGTCTCCTGTTAACTTTACTCTCCCCAGTGATCGTAAATGTTTACATCAACCTCGAAATTGTACAGTTTATCGCTTATCGGATTTCCCGACAAATCACATGATTTGAATTTTACGCTCTTCATGCACAATGGCATTATCTCTCTAGCAACGAGTTCCGCATGTTTCTCCGGCACTTCGAGCATACACGCATCATGTAGTTGTAACACGATACGATATCCCAGCTTGTGCCGGTCAGGGAACGTATACAAGTTGTATAGCGCCTCATTCATTGCATCTGCAACCATAGACTGTGCTGGGAAGTTCAACGCCTCGCGCTGCTGCGCAGCAACAGTCGTTGGATCAGTGCTCAGGTAAAACCGCCGCAGGCGGCCCCAATATGTTCGCAGCCATCCCACCGACACTACGCGGTCCCGGATTGCCTGCTGCAATGTAGCTAGACCAGGATAGGTACCAAATAATGTATCCATAATACGTTTAGCATCTTCGACTGTTACATTGTTGCCTTCCTCCTGACATTGCCGCGCAACAGCCTCTGGTGCGCGACCGTACAATGAGCCAAATACGATATTCTTAGCAGCGACCCGCAGCGGCAGTGCGCCGACGCTCTCCAACCCCTCCTTAGTGGGGGGACAGTCAAGTCTGAACGCCCTAACCGCCATCTGCGAGTGTATGTCATAATGATCCGGATGATCTGGCGGAAGCGATGCGCGATAGCAATGTTCTATCAGTAGTGTTTCACCAGCTAGAACAGCCTCGCACAACACCTCTGCCAACATGAAATCGGCTTCAATCAGCTTATAACCAGGTGTGGCACATATTATACTCCGAATTGGTGCACAATATAGATCGCCGAGTAGCCGGCTATATGCGCCTTCGCGACGCTTTGCCAAGTTTTGCAGCGGAGGACGCGCACTGCTCGCCCTGCCCGTCTCTACAAGCTGGCGAAAGAAACTATGTACGCGCCCATCAGCACAAATAAACTTGGCCAGTCCGCCCGAATAAGTGCGTTCGTCGTCATCGTCCACCGCCGGCGGACGTAAGACGCTTTTTAGAACGTGGTCCAGAAATCGGACATCGCGCAGTTTTCCAGCAATCGGATGCGATAGTGCCAGTATCCCGCACACCTCTTTGTCGGTGCTCGGACGCGCCAAGTCGTCGTATTCCGTCCAGGGGCGCTTATCAGTGCTTTTCACTGGTGACAAATTCAACGACATAGCTCCGGGCGGACGTACGCATATTGGCGCGTTTGTAGTAGCATCTCGCTTGTTAGTATATCTTTCGCCAAATAGCAACTCGGTCGAATGCACATGGCTGCGCGGATTGAATTCCGGCCAGCGGATTTCTTCTCGTAGCTCTGCTAGCCGCTGCTCATACGCCCGCATGTACGAATCCGTTATGCGATCGAGCCGTTCACGATCAACCATGACTCCTGTACAATGCATCTCGATAAATGCGGGCGCTGCGCGCATAGCCCGGTGGAACGGCTCCCAGCAGCTATTACCAAATCGGTCTGCATTGAGCAAATTACAATATACGTCCATCAACTCGCGCGTAACAGCCGCGTCTATCGCCGCATAAGGAATCAATACATCATCCGGGCATGCGCCGTATCCGGGCAGATCCGCATCTGCAATCTTCAGCTCAGATACCCGCGCAGCGCGCCATCTCAGTAGATCCGCGCTCCACGGGGCGTATCCGCATCTAATTGCTGCAATACTTTCCAGGTCGAACGGACCTGTTTCGTTGTAGGCATGCTCGGCAAGCGCCACATCAAACAGTCCAGGATACCGCCCGCCTACGAAATCGTTTAATGATTGTGGTACGCGCAATAGGTGATCCACACATACTCCTATGGATTGCAGCCACGGAATATCGGCCGCGATATGCGCACCACCAAGCTGAACGCCATCGAGACGCAGCAGTTTGTTTAATAGTACTACTGCCGCATCATTATGCGGCATAAATGCGGGCGTACCATCCGCATTGTGCATCTTGATTACTACGGCATGCTGCGGGCGATAGCTGATCTGAATAGTGCGGACATATGCGCCAGGTTCGGTCGGGAACCGACCATCCCACTCAAGGTCGATTGCAATCTTCTTTACACCATTTATCGCAGATACTTCTTCTATGACGCACTCCAGCGCATCCGCGTCTGTAATGACATCCCATGTAATCTGACTATTCTTGTTAGTAACTGTGCCTGTTTTTATATAAGTAGCCAGGCGTCTGAGGTCATTCAGCAATACCGGCTCCATTTCTGGTCTACGACATACTGCTGCTGGATGTAGCGCAATAAATACCTTTGTGGTATGTACCTCATTGGAGCCGGTCGCTGTGCCTACAGGAAACTCGAATGTTAAATCTTGAGTCGCCAGGATTCGCGGATTGCTTCGCTGGCCAAATATCGCACGCACGGCCTCCGTGCCCAATAGCAGCAGTATTCGTGGGCGCACGAGCCGCAATTCCTGATGTAATAGTGGCGCACACTCGTTTACCCATGCCACAGGCAGCGTTGATATTCCGTCTACATACCAGCGCACTACATTAGTTACAAACCAATCATTGTATTGCTTATCATCTATACCGCACTGGTTTAATAACTGCCTTAGTAGCTGTCCGCTTGGGCCGACGAAATTGCGCTGCTGTTGCATTTCTTCGCGCCCCGGCATCTTGCCGATTACCATTACATCTGCGCGGCGGATGCCGCGGCTGCCCCATATATGTCCGGGCATCAACGGCACAGAATGCCACGACTGGCGGTACGACACGCCTACGACTATTGGCTGCTTGCTATAGAGCGCCATGAAATATAGTTTTGTCAGCGCTGTCGTTTCGTCGTCGCCGGAAAACAGTGCCTTAGCCGCCTGTACCAGCGCCGCTCCCGGTTGTGGCATTCCGGGCGCATTGGCGCGGTAAACCAGCGGTATTCCGTCGACTTCGGGAATCTCATTCGCTTCGATGCATCGCAGAGCCGCATTGCAGAAATTATTATGAACTTTGTCTTGCGCATGCTTCACGGATGAGTTCGTGGCACAGTTTTTGTCCTGAGCTGGCCGGATCATTTTCACTCCTTACAACATACACTGGACGGATACTATGTAGTTGCTTGACAATATGCTCACTCTCCTCTTCTGCATCAGGGTCCAAGAACACCACTATACTTTTACATTGCGAACTTGCGATAAGCTGTAGCTGGCTGCTGCTAAGCGTTTTGCCGAATAAAGCAACGGCTCCGTCTCCGACGGCCCACGCATCAGTCACTCCCTCGACGATTACCATACGCTCGCATTTTGATGCAACATCGTAGTCATACAGGTACTTCTTAATATTTGCGCCAGGCGCCGTAAAGTATTTCGGTATGCTTTTGCTCGATGGTGTGCCGATATACCGACACTGCCATGCCTGCACCTTACGCTCGTGAAATACCGGAATCACGATACGATCGATTGCTAGCGGAAATCGATCAGAATCCACGCAATATTTCACACCATAGCGGTACTCCAGCCGCGCTGGATCGAATCCTCGATCGCGCAGATATGCCAGTGCGTGGTGATTAGCTGGAAGTTTTGATAGAGGCAGGCATGCGCCGGGCGACTTCGGCACTTCACGCGGAGCGCTGCATCCGCATGACGGTTTGACATTATACTTGTGCCGTCTGGTGCCGAATACAGTATCTATAAGACTATTTCGTGCAAGCGGATCGGCATAACAATCGTTGTGGAAACACTTTACCAGATTCCACAGCCGCATGTTTCGTACCTGGGCGCCCCAGGCATGACTTATCCAAAGACGAAATCGTGTATCCTGGTGATTTACGCGCGCACATAGCGGACAGCATACGCGATATGTCTCTCCAAAATCGAGTATTCTACATGCTTCTTTACCAGATATGTCCACGAGCACATATTGCAAAGGTTCACCAACTTTCGCAACTTTGACGGCGCCAAACGCCGCCACAAGCGCGTTGTACAACTCGTTGTTTAGCATACTAGCCTTTTGTTAATATTAACTAATCCATGCCTGCAAACCTTTTCTACTGTGCGTCGTCCTCATGCCACAAAATCTTTCCTGTTCGCCAACGGTAGGCTAAGACTTTAATTTTTGCCAAAGTACCTGGTCTGGCTTTGGTAGGCTTCTTGGCTTTCTTACGAATTAAATAGTAGTACTTATAGGTCTGACGCTTCACCCCCTCGCGCGGGCACACCTCGTACTGCGGTATCTTCGCCATCATATCGGTTCTCCGGCTCCTCTATGATTTGACGAGACATGTAATCCATGTAAAACTTCTTGTCTACGCGGATATTACAATAGTCGCCGTCGATGTAGCACAACAAATTCTGCTTGGTCTTATTACGACGGCACTTGGTCAATGAGATGGTGAATGCGCCAGACTCGTGATCCTTGTTGCCAAGCACTATGACATTCCACGCATTCACAGCAAAATTGGAACACCATGCAGCGTCGGCGTGCGACACGGCTGTAACGGGCGACAGACGATTAGCCTGCCCGCGCAATTGATGCACCACATACGCTACGCAGTTCATCCGTGATGTAATCTGATATACCTGGTCGACAAAGCACTCAAGTTCGACCGTCAATCCTTTTTCAAGCGACCGTCCTTGACGTTGCAAATATCGACGTACAAGCATTCCGGCCCAGTCTATGACAAGCAACTTGATGGGTCGACCAAGTACGGTCGATGTGCGATCTATAGTCGCAACGACTTCATCCAGACCACCATAGCCGTATGCGACACCGTTGCTATCCGGTCTTCCAGAAAAGTCGAATACTCGCACACATTTATCAAGCCATTGCTTGGCGCGGCGCAGCCGCTCCTGTTCGCCGCGATTGTCCGGCCCCATTTTTATCTCGTATGGCAACGGATTGCTACTGGTAGACAAGTCATCGTAGCTTTTCATCGCCAGCAATCGCGACATCGGTATCCTGGCCGCATTGGCAATCATCCTGCGAATTGGCGCGAGTTGTTCGTCTTCGTAGCCGAAATAACCGCACCAACCACAATTTGCCGGATCGGCATTATATAACCGCCATGCCGTGCTAACTATCAACTGTAGCGCCAGCGTGGTTTTGCCGCCGCCGGTCGGTCCGAGAATTACATTTACATCACCCGGGTAGGTAATCATGTAATCGTCTATAAATGTTCCGGTGCGGAATGGCTCACGATTCTCTTGCGGCCATATCTCCGGAATTACGCCAGCGTCGTTACGCACGCCGATTGCGCTGACGGCAGATAGTTGTGTAGATATGTCACGCACAATCTGCGGTAGCTGGATATTGGCCTCTATTGCAACGCTGTCGTCCAGCCGACGTATACCCGTTCGCCGGATATAGTCAGTCATGAACAGCTTCAGCAAGGCCAATCCATGCCCACTGGTGGCCAGAGTCTCTGGCGTGTTATCCGGCCCGAATAACCAATCTACAAGATTGGCCGTATCGACGATAACTGCAGACGCCACACCAGGATCTGCCTGCAGCAGTGCCTGCGCCTCGCAGAAGATGACTGATTTGGACGGTACTTGCCCGGTACTGCGCCAGTGCGACAGAAATACATGCCATATTGCAGCATGTCCGCGATATTCTTCTCCAATGAAGTGCTCTGGTCTAAGACATGCTACGGCTTCGCTGCGCACATCCTTGTTGTGTATTATGTACGCCAGCATCAGCTCCACTGCACTGCGAGTCGGGCGCCTCACCGTCACTGTCATGTGCGACACTCCTGTCTGATAGATCTTCAAGAATCATCCGAATTTGCTTGATACGACCCCATACGCGAAGATATCCGCACGGATCCAGCATAAACTGCATGACGGCTGCCGATCGCAGCTTTGCAGCAACATCCTCTAAGTTGGATGAGACAGCGATAACATATCGCAAGAGTGGCGAAATATCGTTGGATAAGTCAGACAGCACAGCGCGCCAACGCGATTCCGGTGTGTCATTGCTGCATGCAGATGTTAGCTGGATAAACAAATCATTCTCACGCTGCAACTCAGAAAGCAAAATATCATCAGCGGTTTCTGCATATTTATGATATATTTCGATCGCGTCCTGCGTAAGCAACATCGTGGGGTATATACGCTTGTCCACATGCGCATCGAACTGCGCCAGTACAAATCTTTCTGGATCGTCGATGTCGTAAGTAATTAGCATCCTGGCTATGCGCGGCCAAATCGGACGATGCTTCCTGCCGTGCCGATCTTTGCCGCCGTCCCATTGTGGTATATGCTGTGCACCATATTTAGCGAATGGCTTTTTATTGAAAAATCGGTATGCGCGAAAATAGGCGGCACGCAGTCGCGCTGTGATAGGCGTGTCCTGCAGCGACAGCTCGTCCAGCTCTGGCGACGAGACAGCGCGGCAGTGGCTGAACGTATTGGCAGGTGTTATTTGCACAGCTGCACCCATCCATTCTTCTTGTATGTCTTACGGCGCAGCAATGATCTACCATACGCCCAACGATCGAATCTGTCAATAAAATCGACTAATATTCCGTAACTTTTGTTAGTCTGCGGATCGATACGCGCGACGCGACCTGGCCACTGATGGTTGTTGGTTTCGCTGCCGCCGCCATCGGCGCGCACCAGCACTTGCAGACTATCAAAGCTGACACCTGTCGCCCATACAGGCGTCGCGATGGCACCCATAATCTCTCGCTGCTCGAACCGCGTTTTTAGCTGCATACGCTCGTAGCGGCTGATTTTCGGAAGGGTTATCCCCAATGAGCTCGCGATACGCTGGAACTTGGGAACCTGAGAAATGTCTTCGCCGCAACAAATGGCGAAGTCGGGAAGAAACTTGTACAAGTATAGCATATGCTCAATCGTCTCGACAAGCACGAGCGTTTGATGACCGGCTGCGACATGCTCGATTGCCGCATCTGCGATGATCCTGTTGCGATATTCGTTCCGCCAGAAGGCGATACGTTTGCGTGCCACCATGTTGTCAATACTCGACGAGACATGCGGGCCTGACGGAACATTGTACCATTCGACCATGATCGGGACAATCAGCCCTACTTTCTGTGCATCCTGCCACATCATGCTGAAGATGGTCGGGCCGAACAGCCCCTCCATGCGCTTGTGCATGTTATCGTAGCGTGTGTCCTTGGTCGCTGTAAAGCCAAACATGCAAGCGTGATCGTAGCGACCGAGTGCCGCCGCAGCACGATCGGTCATTAGCTTATGTACCTCATCTGCTAGAACAATATCGGCGCCATAGTCGGCGTAGTGTAAGCTCATTGAGGATATTATTGAGATGCGTTTATCGCTGCGAGAACCTCCGCATGTGCAGCCGACATCGGAGGTGTGGCTCGCGATATGCCTGAACAGATCGCCGATCAGCTCGTTGCCGTAGGTGATGACATCTATCTTTGCACGCGGATATAGCGCACAAATCATGGAAATCACCTTTGTTTTTCCGAAGGCGGGCGCCGCCTCGATTATCCCGCCTTCTCGGCGTCCAATACAGGCGGCAACACGTAGTATACATTCGCGCTGTCCGGGGCGAAAGCTGTAATTCCGTACAAGATTGTCCCAATCGGGTGTGTAGCAATCCGGCCTTGGTAGTGGTGGACGCTCGTCTATTATTACAACGTTATGCCCGTTATTACGAAGTATCTCAACGATCCTACGAAACCATCCTCGCTGGCATACCAGCCGCCCGACATCATCGTAAGCGTATAGTACGCGCTCCTCTGTCTGGCGTTTCGCTTTACCAGTATATGTCAGATTGACCTTCGTAAAGCGCAGCGCCTGTTGGATCGCATACAGCGTATTCTGATCTTGAAGAGGCGTTGTGCCATCTTCCGATATTTCTATGAGACTGCCGCCGATACGGATTGCTGCCATCGGTTCATCTTCTCGATAATAAACTGTTGTTCGCACTTATACCTGAAGTATAAATTCGGCTCAAAATTATACACACCAAGCCACGCACTCCATAGCTTTAACAGCAAGATACAGAATCGCCTGGTTGTTGCGTAGGCCGCATTTGCCGCGCTTCGCCCGCCGTGGATTTGATTATGCCAATATCTCCAGAAATAATCGTCCGCAGCGTATAAATCGTCGTTGTTGTCTGGTTGCGGTAAAACGCTATTGTGTATCTGGATAGAAGTGATAGCTTTTACACGACTAGCGCTATACCATGATCGAAGTGCGCTTTGAGCGCGCTCAACATGCGGAGTGATGGTTGCTTTATGTGTAAGTATGCGCGATATGACGCGCGGGGCGACTCCGAGATAAGATAGTGCTCTTCGTAGTGCTATCTTGGTTATGTTATTGCTTTTGTCGTTAGTAAATAACCGCGGATCGATGATCGCCGCGATGAGTTCGCGGATGCGATATGGATTTGTACCACGAAATGACGACATGGTGGCGACAAGCGGATGATCGCCGACATTCATAATCATCTCAAATACGCGCGCAACCTTGTCGCACACAGCAAGCGTTTTCAGCTTTCCATCAGCGACAGCTTGTGCTACGCCCCTAATGTTGTGATAATACCGCGCCATATCGGCAGCAGATATTAGAGATACTGGCGTCAATTTTCGGGCCGTAAGCACGAGCATCGCGCTTGCGGGGCACGCAAGTGTTACTATTGGCCCGCAGTTGGTCAGTATATCGCACAGCGCAATTTTGTTGTGATGCGCGCTGCTGCGATATAACGTACCGGATTTATTTGGCACTATTACCGTTGCAGCCATCAACACCTCCTTTCCAACGATGCAAGTTCTGGGTTTTAGTTAATATTAACTAATTCACGGGCGCGTCGAATATGTCTTCAATGTGAGAATAGCTAAGAGAAAACCTAAATAGATGAGTGAGAGAG
>Ga0209017_10002909_pt1 | contig 10226 bp, 4 predicted proteins | sample YNPBryunderm2012_FD_185812 | JGI IMG/M metagenome (GOLD analysis project Ga0209017, IMG submission 185812) | Anoxygenic and chlorotrophic microbial mat microbial communities from Yellowstone National Park, USA - YNP Bryant MS undermat 2012... ... | reverse complement strand
GCGTTGTGCGCCGGAGTCAGCATTGGCTCTCCCGGTTTCCCTTAACGCAAGCTGCGCCCGCAACCACATGGAGGGACGCGCTGCGGTCGCGTCCGTTGCCGTTGCGTCGATGGCCATCCGGTCACCAGCGCCGAATACGGCCACGACAGAGCGTGGCCCTCCAAATCACGTGAAAACATGCGCGCAAAACGCACACAACTTACGCATTAAAGGACTAACGCGGCCTATCGGCGCAACCAAATTCCGGTTATGGAGGGACGCGCTGCGGTCGCGTCCGTTATGTCTTCGGCAGTGGATTGGTGACCGAAGCTAGCGCGGCCACGACGGAGCGTGGCCCTCCACAACACCCAAAAACATGTGCGCGAAATCACACAAGTTACACCGTTAAGAACTCTTTATACGGGGGCTAACCGCAAGCTTTGCACGGTGGGGCAGTCGAGTTATAATGGCAATTGCTCAAACACGGCGCAGTAGGGTCAGCAGGCGCCTCAGTGAACGCGGGAATGGTTGTTTCGGGGGTATCGCCATGCGCCGGGCTGCTGTTGGCGTGATTGTTACTGTGACAATGCTCTTGTGCTGGGCGGGGATCGTCGATGGGCAGTCCGCCGGCAACCAGATGGCTCGCAGCACGGTGTCGCAGCCTACAACCCTTCAGCCGCTCCGGCCGCTTACGCCGCAGGGCGCACAAATCCCCCAACCGATGGGCAACTTTTGGGGAGGGATGCCCAACATGCTGGGGAACATGCAACAAGGTGCCGGCGGGCGGACGACGGGAACGCTCAACCGCAGTATTTTCCGCGGCCTGAGCCTGCCCATGGCCCAGCAGAACCAGGCGGCCACACAGGCTGGCGCGTTATCGGTGACCACGTCAGGCCGGTTTTTGCGCGAAAACCGTGCTCCTGGGTCTTTCGTGGGGGCCGACGCCCGCGATGTGCAAGCATCGCTGGGAACTGCCGGTGCAGCCGATGCAGGAACTGCTGCTTCGGCCGGAGCTGTTCCCCTGCTGCGCTCGCCGGCCTTGCCGCTGTCGAGTGTACAGGGTGCACCACCGCCGCCGCAAAGGCCCACAGCGTCGCCGGGCCGTGCGGCGATGTACGAACCGCGGCTCAAGGTGGGCTTTGATGTGCCGTTGCCGGCTGAGCAGCAGGTGCAGGCGCAACTGACCAACCTGTTGCGCTCGTGTCCGCACCTGCACCAGACCAGCCCCATCGAGGTGTTGCTGGAAGGGCGGACGGCCACGTTGCGGGGTACGGTTGCCTCCGAACGGGATCGGATCTTGGCGCAGCAATTGATCCTCTTCGAGCCGGGAATCTCCCGGGTGAAAAACGAGTTGACCGTTCGGCCGGCTGAGCCTCAGACCAGCTCGCCGCCGATGCAGCCCCGGTAACTGCTTCCCCATTGGACTGCTGCGGCATCTCGCTGCACGGGCCGCGAGCGGTACTATGGCTGGCGTTGGGCTGTCCGACCTCGGCCTGTCCGCCGGCGACTGCCTGACCGGCAAAGGCATTCCGCTGGACGAATCCCGGCGGTACATCGATGGTCATGGTAGTGATCGAACGCCCCGCCGATACGGACGAAGCCGGCTCCTCGTGACTGGCTGCCTGCACCGGGGGATGTTCTCGGGCGGCTGGGTTGTCCTGGCGGCGTGCTTGCCCCTGCTGATTGGCCGAACCAGGCCCGGGAAGCGTCTGCCGCGAAGGCGAACCGACCAGCGTTTCGCCCGTGCGGCTTTCGAATCGGGCAATCAGGCTGATTTGCTGTTCTGGACCGCCTACTTCATCCCACGGCAGCCAGAAACTGTAGGAATGTCCCAGCTTGGACTTGCTGTAATGGCTTTCCAGGTTTTCGGCGGGAAACACGAATTTCCGCAACGGCTTGGCGCGCGAAGGATCGGTCTCGGCCGCGTCGAAGGCGAAGACGGTCAGGGTGCCGTCAACCTTGATCGGCTTCTCGCTGTCGGTGCCGTAGAACATCACCCGACCCCCAAAACCGCGCACACCCGGTTGCCCCGGCTGGTTCAACACCGCGTAAGTCCACATGTCGGTCATGCGCACCGGCACGCCGGGCTTTTCTTTGGACCAGGGCCACGGGTCGCTGGGCAGCTTCAGCGATGTGCATCCGACGCTGGCCGCCAGCACCAGCAAGAATGCCGCAAACAGCCAGAGTCCGCAAATCCCCGGAAGCAACCCAGCCTGCACGGAAGCCCAGCCGCACTGGCCTGGCAGCCAGCAATGACGATACTTGTCGTCCGCCGGCGAACCTGTCATGCTGCACGAGCGTTCGGTCAGGCGACCGTCGCGGTCGTATGTCGGCATCGCCGCTGTTGCCCACATTGCCGTAGTCACTGGCTGTTTTGGCTTGCGATCGTCAAGTCGTATTTGTGCTATTGTGTTGGTCTTCCACACGCCTGGAACAATCAGCGCCATAGCCGCTGTTCGTAATATTGCAGTGGTTGCGCGTGGCTCGGCTCGCCAGGAACGTCGGTGGGAATCGGAAGTGCCGAGTAGCGCGTAGCCGGGCGGGTCGGCTCGGTAGTGGGCAGACGTTGCACCGGCACGACAGAGCCACCCTGTTGGTGGTCCGATACAGCGCCCGGCCGCATATCGCTTTGGTTGTCGAAGTGCCCGGGCGTCGGCTGAGCACCATATACGCCTGGGTGCTGTGCGCCCGGAAAGACCGCCTCACGGTGTTGCAGGTGCTGTGCCGGGGCGATTTCGGCGCGGTTGACCGCCGGGCCGTGTACTACTGCCACCGGCGCACCAGCCGGCGGCGCTGCGGGCGGCAGGCCATTGGCTGGAGCTTGCACGTGTTGAGGAAAGTCCCTCGGTGCGCTGTCTGCTGGCCCTACCATCGAGCGCACCGGCGGCGAACGTTCGATCTGCGGCGGCGGCGCGGACATGTGCAGCGACGGCTGCGCCGAATCGCCCGGTACGCCAGACCATGGGCGCCCAGCGTTGCGCCCGGCCGGCAGCCCTTCAGCGCCGCGCGCCTCGGCCGGCTGCGGCGAACCGCGCGGTGCTGCCGTGGCGTTGCCGGTACCGTTGGGCAGCGGCGCCGGCTGTACCGGCGCCGGCTGTAGCGGCGCCGGCTCCAGCGGCACTTGCGGTCCCGGGGGAATAGCCTCCGGAGGCGTCGTCTGCGGTTGCTGCGCGGGCTTGGGAATCACGCCGCGGGGATTGGCGTCCGGATAGATCACCGGCACTTGGTGTTCATCCAGCCGGGCAGGCAAGTCCGCAGTGCCATGTATTTCGCTGACATCCCCCAGGCACCAGTGCATGCGAGCTTCCTCGGCCCGCCGCACTCGCTCGGCGTCTTCTGGCGAACGGACGATGTGCGGCGTGAGAATAATCAGCATCTCCGTCCGCCGCCGCGCATTGTAGTTGTAGCGAAACAGCGCGCCCAGCAGCGGGATGTCGGCCAGCAAGGGCACCTTGCGTTCGCTCTGCGTGGTGCTCTTGGTTATCAGGCCGCCGATGATGATTGTCTCGCCGTCTAGTGCGCTGACCGTCGTCTGGGCCGTGGTCAGCAGGATGTTGGGCGACTTGATTACCGTGGTGCCTGTGGTGCTTACCGGAATGCCTTCGTCGACCGGCCCGACTTCCGACTTTTCGGCATCTACTTCCATGACCACGCGGCCGTCGGGACTGATGCGCGGAGTAACGCCCAGGATCAACCCCACATTCTCCAACACGATGGCATTCTGCTGGCCGTACTGGGTGACGGCCGACCCGATGATCCGCGGCACACGTTTGCCCACCTGTACGAATGCCGGCTGGTTGTCGAGCGTCATCACTTGCGGCCGGCTGAGCACCTCCAGGCGGCGCGATTCCTGCAAGGCACGGATCAACACGCTTACGCTTTCGCTGCTGGCCGAAAGCACCAGCCCGCCAAAACCCAACTCGTTGTTCACTCGCCCCACGTTGAAGTGCGACAGCCCTTGCGAGCCGATCAAGTTCTTGTTTTGCAGGGCGGCAGTGCTGCCGCTGTTGCCCAGCGGTTTGTTGTTGAAGTTGAATCCCGGCTCGTTTGTCGCAGACACCACGTTCTGCTGCGTGGTGGTGATGATTCCTTCGGCGGTCGATCGCTGGGTAGTAGTGGTGGTAGTAATCAGATTGCCCAGCAAACTGCGATCGAACAGAATCGCATCCTGAAGCCCCAGTTCCACGCCGAACTCGTCCAGGTCGCCCAGCGATACCTCGGCAATCAACACTTGGATGAGAACCTGCGGCGGTTCGGCATCAAGTTTTTCCACCAGTTGCCTGATCTCGTCGAAATACCGAGGCGTGGCACTAATGATCAGTGCGTTGCTGACCACCTCGGGCACCACCACTACCTCGCTTTCAATCTGTTGAAAAGGGCTTACCGCCCCGGGAGCGAACTGCTGCAACTGCCGCTCGGTGCGCAGGAACTCGTTGATGGTGCGAGAAACGTCGGCCGCCGGCGCGTTCTTCAGCCGATAGACGGCGTTCTTGCGCTCCAGCCCCGGATCCTGGTCCAGCCGGATCAGCAGCGCCTCGATGATCGCCAGGTCCCCCTGCGAGCCGACGGCGATGATGCTGTTGGTCCGCACATCCACCGATAGCCGCACAGGCACCAGTGAGGTTTCACCCTCCGCGCCGGGCAAAGCCGTTGCCGGAGCGGCAGCAGCCGACGGTAGCAGCCCCCGCAACGTGTTGGCCAGGCTGGTGGCGTCGCCATTGGTGATCCGGAAGACCTTGATCTGGGCGACGGCCGTGGGGGAATCGAGCTGCCGGATCAACTCGGCCAGCAACTCCATGCAATCTGCCGGCGCGGCGACGATAAGTGTGTTGGTGCGCGGGTCGGGGGTGATATGCACGTCGTCCAGCAGTCCTGCACGGACCATCCGCTGTGCAGCTCCATCGACGCTCAGCAATTCCAGGGCCGCCGATTTCTGCCCGGCAGCGGCTGCCCCCGGCGCCGCTCCCGGCCGCGCGCCGCTGATCGCCGCCTGTATCACACCCGCTACATCGGCAGCCAGCGAATTGGCCAGCCGGAATACGCGCGCCTGCCGGACGGCCTCGCCCTGAGGCTGGTCCAACCGTTCGATCAGCAGTTCCACCTCGGCCAGGTCGCGCGGCGCCGCCTGCACCACCAGCGAGTTGGTGCGGTTGTCGGCGACAACCCTTACTTGCGGCGCTAAACCAGACCGGCCCGCAAAAAAGTTCTGCACCGTGCTCATCACCGCGCCGACCGGTGCATAGCGTAACCGATATACGCGGAACTGCGTTTGCGGGCTGACCGGTTGATCGAGCTTGGCAATCAGGTCTTTGATCGTCAGCACCGCCTGGCCCCAGCCGATCAGCAACAAGGCATTCGGTTTGACCAGCGGAACCAGCATCACCCGCCCTTGCTGGCCGCCTACCAGGTCCGGACTCACCTGCGCTACCAAATCGGCCAGCGACTCGCAATTGACGTGCCGCAACAGGTAGATGTCTACCACCGGCTGCGTCTCGGCGCTGAGCCGCTCGATCTCCTCGATAATACGACGCAACTGCTCCACATCGCGCTGGCGGCCGCGGAGGATTATCGCATCCAGGTCGGGCAGCGTCTCCACCTCTACGTCGGCATCGAGTTGGCGCACGCTTGGCCTGCGCGGCGGTTGCTGCTCGGCCTGTGCCCCCGGTTGCCTTTCGGGCGGTTGTTCGCCAACCGGTTGGGACTGCGGCTGCGGCTGGGCAGGCTGAAACAGGCAGGCCACAATGTGGCCGCGTCGGCTCGAACCGTTCCTGACGCGGCCTGTCGCAGCGCCTGGCTCATCCGTCCAATACGCTCCAGAGAATACCTGTCCGGTGTGGTTGCCAGGCGCAGTAACCTGGCCCCCCTGATTTGGCGGAACGTTGTGGCGGCTGTCCTTGTGGTCTCCCCCGGCAGGCTTGGCAGCCGGACGCATACCGCTGCGATATGCCTCGATTGCCTCGCGAACCTGCCGAAGGTCTGCACGGCGCAGCGGCACGATCCGCACGCTGTCGCCTGGCGGAAGCGGGGGGCTGTCCAGCGCCTGTACCAATCGCACAACCTGGCTGAGCAACGGCGCCGGAGCGGTAACCTGTACACGGTGGCGTTGCCAGTCGATGCTGATCCGCGCCTCACGACCAGCCGTATCGGTCAACTGATACTCCGACCGCTGCGGATCAGCGCCGGCCATCGACCTCAACCGGCCGCCGAGCAGGTCTCTCAGCAGCGGATCGAGCTGTTCTGCACGAATGAAACTCAATTGCAAGGTTTGTTGCGGCGTTTCAGCCTCCGGCCCGCGCGATGGCTGATCGATCGCCGCGATCACCTCTGCGGCTATCCGCTGCGCCTCGGCCGGACCGCGCAACAGCAGCCGATTGGTGCGGCTGTCGGCCACCAGATGAACCGCATCGCCATAACCGTCCAGCATCTCCTTTAGAATCCGCTCGACAGTCGCCGCCGGCTTGTGCCGCAACACGTACACCTGGTACTCGACCTGCGCGCCGCCGGATGCCCCAAGGGCCATCTTCTGGCCCGTGGCACTTGATACAGAGGCACCGGAAACACCCGAGGGACCGACTGCGCCGGGCGAAACCCGCTGTGGCGTCGGCTGCGCCGGGGCCGCGCGGCCACCAGAAAGCAAAACCGCCCAGACCAATATCGCACCCGCGCCTGCCCAAGCGGACGCGGAAAAGCCGACCGCCGATCGTTTCACGGTCATAATTGCGCCGGCGGAGTTTTCTAGCCTGCTGTGCATCTTCTACCAAGCAGTGCCGGTCCGCGCTAGACGAGCCAATCACCGACGGACAAATCAAGCAGATAAGCCCCACCGCCACGACCACGCACGACGGCAGGTAGGCGGGATAGTAGATGCTCTGACATTTTTGTTCAAGGCCGAATCTTTCGGTCGATTGGGCAATCTAGTAAATATGGAACAAATGGCGTCCGACTCGCGCCACATTAGTCCCGTGTAGCGTAACTTGTGCGCGTTTTGCGCGCATGTTTTTGGGTAATCTGGAGCGACTGTGTGGGATGTCAGTTGGAGGGCCACCCTCTGTCGTGGCCGTCTGCCCATTGCTGGCAGACGCGAGACAGGCGTGTCGCTGCCATTTGATTGCGACCATGCGCCGCCTTCGGAAGATATAGCGCTTATTGAAAAAGCCTGGCGATGGGTGGTGCCAGAACCTGACATTATGTGCTATCGTTTGCCCAGTTTGAGGCCGGAGACTCTTGCTCCGAAAGCACTTCATCTCCTGCCGTGCGGAGCATACCTTTACCGTTTGGCCAAGTAATGCGGATTGCGACAATTGATGGAATCCGATCGCAATAGCCAGTCACGATTGGGGAAAGTGTACTTCGTGGGCGCCGGCCCAGGCGACCCAGGGCTGATCACACTCCGCGGCGCAGATTGTCTGCGTCAAGCCGACTTGGTGCTTTACGACTATCTAGTCAACCCGGCCGTGTTGCGACACTGCCCAGCCGGTGCGGAATTGGTAAACCTGGGTCATCAGCACACCCCGCTTGAAGACCGACAGAAGCACATAAACGCACAAGTCGTTCAGGCCGCCCGGCAGGGAAAGACCGTCGTGCGGCTCAAAAGCGGCGATCCTTACGTTTTCGGGCGCTCGGCCGAAGAGGTGGAGGCCGTGCGCGCAGCGGGAATTCCCTTCGAGGTTGTCCCCGGAGTAACCGCCGCCCTGGCAGCCGCCGGATACGCCGAGATTCCCATCACCCACGCACAGCACGCATCGGCCGTGGCCCTGGTAACCGGACATCAGCGGAAGGCAGACCACGGACCGCCATTGGACTACGGACGATTGGCCAGTTTTCCGGGAACGCTGGTTTTTTACATGGGACTCAATAGCGCGGCTCAGTGGAGCCAGGCGCTTATCGCCCACGGCAAGCCGGCCGGCACGCCGGTGGCGATCGTCCGCCGTGGTTCGTGGCCCGACCAAAAAGTGATCCGTTCCACGCTCGGCGAAGTCGCAGCGGCGATCGTGGCCCACCAGGTGCGTCCGCCGGCGGTGATCGTCGTCGGCGAAGTGGTCGATTTGGCCCCTGCCGTGTCGTGGTTCGCCGCACGTCCGCTGGCTGGCCGGCGCGTGCTGGTTACTCGCCCGGCAGCACAGGCCGATCCGCTATCTGAGCGGCTGGCCAGCCTTGGAGCCGAAGTGCTTCAGCAGCCGGCTGTGGAAATCGCCCATCCGCCCGACTGGCAGCCGGTCGATGAGGCACTGGCGCGGCTAGACCAATTCGATTGGCTGGTATTCTCCAGCGCCAACGGCGTGCGGTATCTGCTTGGTCGGCTATTGGACAGCGGCGGCGACGTGCGGCGACTGGCCAAGCTGCGCCTGGCGGCGATCGGTCCCGGCACGGCAGCGGCACTGGCCGCGTACTGCCTGCGCGCAGACCTGGTGCCCGAGGATTATCGCGCCGAAGGGCTGCTGGAATCGCTCCGCTATCAGGCTCGAGGCAAACGTTTCCTCCTGGCCCGCGCCAGCCGCGGCCGGCAGGTTCTGGCGGAGGGACTGATTGCAGCCGGGGCTTATGTAAAACAACTGGTCGTTTACAGCAGCATAGATGTGGAGACGGCCGATCCGGCGATTTATACTGAACTTGCCGCCGGAGGGATCGACTGGGTTACGGTAACTAGCTCAGCCATCGCCCGATCGCTGGTGCGTTTGTTCGGCCAGCAGCTTCATCGCGCCAGATTGGCCAGCATCAGCCCCGTCACGTCGGCGGTGTTGAATGAGTTGGGCTTTCGGCCCGCCGCCGAAGCCCGCCAGTACACCATGGAGGGCTTGGTGGAAGCGATACTTGCGCAGGAAGCAGGTGCTTCCGGCCAGTGACCACTCAGCCGGACGGCTTGGACCGGTGGTGCTTGGGCGAAGGGAACCTGCTGGTTGTCCTGCCGGTATTCAGTCGCAACGCCGAGTAATCCGAGGGCCTTGCTCCGTCGGGGCCGAAAACGGAACTTCCTCAGCGCCAAAAACGGACACCACTGAGCATGTCCCTCTATCTATTTGATTGCGGTTGCAGGCCGCACACACAACTATGCTCCAAACACTTCATTGGTATGTGGAACGGTTGCCGGCCCGGCTGGGAGCCTTCGGCTTGTACTGTGCAATCGGCGGCATTTGCTCGTTGAACCAGGGCCTTTGCTCACTGGGCCAGGCACATGCTGACGCTTCTCCAGGGGCGACGACGCTGACGCTGCACAGCGCCGGCGAGTGCGAAATCGACGACACTCGCAGCGCACGGCACTGCGTCGCAGCCAGCCAGTACTGTGCAACCCAGCCGAGCGTCGAATCGCCCGCCAGTTCCTCTACTCTCTCCGACCCACCCAAGGCCAAGCAGTTGAAGGTCTTGCGGTTTCCCCAGAACCCCATCATTCGTCCCGAGATGCTTCCGGCCGGTGATGGTGGGAACATCAACGGTCCTTCGCTAATACGTGTGCCGGAGTGGGTAAGCAACCCATTGGGGCGTTACTACCTGTACTTCGCGCATCACAATGGCCGGTACATCCGTCTGGCGGTGGCCGACCGGCTGGAAGGGCCGTGGAAGATACATCCTCCCGGAGTGCTGCGATTAAGCGAGGCGCCGGGCTGCAAGGGTCACATTGCATCGCCAGATGTGACCGTAGTGCCCGAGGAGAAGCAGATTCGCATGTACTTCCACTCTCCGGCCCAGCAAGCAAAGGGACAGATGACGTTCGTTGCCACGTCTTCGGATGGGCTGAACTTCAAGGCCGACGACAAGCCGCTCTGTCCCTTTTACTTTCGGGCCTTCCGTTACGAGGGAATGTGGTATGGGATGTCCAAGGGCGGGCTGTTGTGGCGCTCCAAGGATGGGCTGAGGGACTTCGAGGAAGGCATCGATCCGATGCCTGGCGCTGAAGGCCGCGACAAGCCCAACTACAACAAGCCCGGAGTGCGCCACGTGGCGGTGCATCAGGCAGGCCAGACGTTGTGGGTGTACTATTCCAACATCGGGGATGCCCCGGAGCGCATCCTGCGTTGCCCTATCGTGCTCAAAGGTGACTGGAGAAGCTGGCGCGCGGGAACGGCGGAGGAAGTACTCCGGCCCGAGTTCGACTACGAGGGTGCCGATCTGCCCGTCAAACGCTCGCAGGCCGGCGCAGCCCACGGCCGCGAGCATGCCCTGCGCGACCCGGCAATCTTTGTAGAGAACGGGCGCACATACCTGCTGTACTCTGTGGCCGGCGAATCGGGAATCGCCATCGCCGAGCTTCA
>Ga0209017_10002906_pt1 | contig 10234 bp, 11 predicted proteins | sample YNPBryunderm2012_FD_185812 | JGI IMG/M metagenome (GOLD analysis project Ga0209017, IMG submission 185812) | Anoxygenic and chlorotrophic microbial mat microbial communities from Yellowstone National Park, USA - YNP Bryant MS undermat 2012... ... | reverse complement strand
CCCCTTGTGATGGGCGTGCTGAACCGCCGCGCAGATCGTCACGAACAATTCAAGACGTTGAGGAATCGACAGCTTCCTGGAGTCGCAATACTCCGTGAGTGACAGCCCATCGACGTACTCCATCACGAAAAACGGCGCGCCCTGGTCGGTGGTGCCGGCGTCGAGGACCTTGGCGACGTGGGGGTGGTCCATCATGGCCAACGCCTGGCATTCGGCCTCGAACCGGGCGAGGACGGTTTCGGTCCGAATGGTGGACTTGACGAGTTTGAGGGCGACGAGGCGTCTGACCGGGCGAAGCTGTTCAGCCTTCCAGACCTCGCCCATCCCGCCGGTGCCCAGGATTTCGAGCAGCCGGTAGCGTTCGGCGATCAGACCATCGACTGGGTTGCCGGATGTCGTCGGCTCGACCAAGGTGGAGTCGCCTGGTTGAGGCACCGTGACGGTCGATTCGTCCCAGGAGACTTCAGGGCGAGCGATGACGACGGGTCGCTTGATGGTGGTTTCCCACTCCGCCGACGCCTGGCCCTTGGGCGACTGGGAAGCCGTCGTTGGGGTGGGGGGCATTGGGACGTCGCGTGGGTTCAACCGCGTTTCGACGGCAGCGTGCAGGTCGGGTTGGTCACGGCATTCGCCGTCGTGGAACAAAACCTGGTCGTCGGGGTTGGTCATCTTCAAGGCGTCCTGAACCGACGACTCCACCCGATCGAGGTTGGAGAAGGTCGCTCCCGAGGATGCCTTGGAGATTGATTCACTCATGGGTGAGAACCTCACAAACCGAGGGTGACGAATGCGAAAGGGGTGCCCTGAAGATAATGACCTTGAGCCTCGGGGAGCGAAATGAAAAACGCCGCCTTGCCGGAATTTCGCCAACCCGACGCGAGATGACTTGAGGGTTTGAAAGTCAACGCCCATGAGCTTGATGGTTCTCGATTCGCGCCGAGTCTCAAGCAAGTGACGGGATCATTCAAGAACCCGAAGGGTGGTTCGCGCCTCGCCGACTCTACGAACCGCCTTGCTCAATGAGGATCCGACGCGCTTCGCCCCGACGAAGGTTGATTGGAAGTCTATTCTTGACTTTGATTGTTTGAAGACACTCATAGGGACATGTCGTGCATTCTGCAGGACAAAATCGCTTCCGTGAGACGTTCGTTTGATCGAGCAACGCTCCGGGAAGGGAACCACTGGTTCGATTTGGCGAGTCGCAATAAGGTCTTCCCAGACAGTGGGGATGGTGCTAAAATGCAGCTTCCCTTGCGAGTCGCTCGGCTTCGGTTCGCATTGTTCTCTTGACGAGTCCCTACGATGGGAGTCCGCCCCGACGATGGTCCACCCCTCCCGTCCATCCTTCATCGCCGGCAATTGGAAGATGAATCCGGCGACCCTTGAGGAAGCCGTGACCCTGGCCCAACAGGTCCGCGACGGGGTCCGGCTGGACTCCCCAGCACGGGTGGCAATCTGTCCGCCGTCGATTTATTTGGAACGGCTGGATCGGGTGTTGGAAAACTCGCCAATCGGTTTGGGAGCGCAGAACCTCTATCCGGAACCCAAGGGGGCTTACACCGGCGAGGTTTCGGCGGCGATGCTCAACGCCATTGGCTGCACCCACGTGATTCTGGGTCACAGCGAGCGGCGGACCCTGCTGGGCGAGACCGACGCTTTCATCAACCGCAAGCTGCACGCGGCGCTTGCCAACCAGGCGTTGTTGCCGATCGTCTGCGTAGGCGAGACGCTCGACCAGCGCGACGCCGGCCAAACCCTGGAGGTGGTCAAAGGTCAGTTGGAAGGCTCTCTGGCCGGTCTGGAGGCGGACCAGGCTCCGCAGGTCACCCTCGCCTATGAGCCGGTCTGGGCCATCGGTACCGGTCGCACCGCCACGCCCGAACAGGCCCAGGAGGTCCACGCCATGATCCGTGATTGGCTGGCCCAACGGTTCGGCGCGGCGATTGCCGCCCGGATCGTCATCCAATACGGGGGGAGCGTCAAACCAGACAACGCCCGCGACCTCCTGGCCCAACCCGACATCGACGGAGCCCTCGTGGGAGGCGCGAGTCTAGTCGCCGAGGATTTCCTCAAGATTGTCGAGGCCGCGGAAGCGGTTTTGGCCGGCTGAGGGCCTGAATTCGCCGCAGCCGATCCCCCCAACCGCACGGGATTGGATCCGGTTGGTCGGTTCGGTACACCGACGCCGGCCAGCGTAGCCCACCCCAAAACATTCGCGTTCACGGCGGATCAGCCGCCAGATCGCCACCCCAGCCATTTCCCCACTGCCTTTTCGTTCTTGTCGTTGAGTTGACCGCGCGAGTCTCGAAGATCTCGCCCTCGTTCAACGTCACGTTGAGTTGGACGCGACACCTTCAGAACCACTTGAGAGACCCTCGGATCCTTAACGAGGTGATGGCCGTGTTGAGCAATCTCTTGTTCGTGCTGTTGACGTTGATTTCCCTGTTCCTCATCCTGGTGGTGTTGCTCCAACGAGGCCGGGGCGGTGGTTTGGTGGGTGCGCTGGGTGGATCCGGAGGTGTCAGCGCTTTCGGTACCAAGACCGGCGACGTGTTCACCAAAATCACAATTTACGTCGCATGCGTTTGGGGGGTTTTGTGTATGATTCTGGTTCGGATCAACGCCACGCCCGAACGATTTGGCACCGGGCCGGTGCGGAATAACCAACCCGCCGCCAGCGGCGAGGCGTCCCCCGGCGAGGAAACCGCTCCCAAGCCGGCCCAACCCGCCTCCCCGTCCGGCTTGCCGTCGGCCATTGACGATCTTTGAACCACCCACTGTTCAGGTTGCTTCCAAACGTCCGTCACGTTTTGTTGGAGGACGCCTCGTCTGTGTCACCTCGGTTTTGCCTCGGATCGTCGCTGCCCAGCCTCGCCTAGCCAAAGCCGCCCCAATCCGACTCGTGTCCAACCAACCCGGTGGATGGAATGGAAGAGCCGAATTGGTGGAATGAAAACCAACCACGAAACAAGAGCGACGAAGCCCACTTTGGTGAGACGGATGCTGGATTCAGGAGGGTGACCGTGTTGACCAGCATGACCGGGTTCGGCGAAGCCCGAGGCGTTCTGGCGCTGGGCAACGCGCGAATCGAACTTCGGGCGGTCAACAACCGTCATCTCAAGGTGACGATGAAACTGCCGCCGCCTCTAGAAACGATTGAACCGGAATTGGACCGTCTGGTCCGGTCGATGGTCAAGCGGGGCACGTTGACGGTCTCAGTGCGGCTGGATCGTCCCAAAACGGCCGAGGATTACCGCCTCAACCTGACCGCGTTGGCCTCCTATCGGGACCAACTCCGCCAGCTGGCCGCCCGCGACGAGGAAACGGCGCGCCATTTCGTCGTTCCTTGGGACGGTCTTTTGCGTCTGCCGGGTGTGGTGGAGGATGGACGCGCGGCCGAGCTTGGGGACCTTTCCCACCATGAACACGATGGCGACGAGGCGCAAGAGGCGAGCCTCTGGAACGAGTTTCAGCCGCTTTGCATCGAGGCGCTGGAGCGTTTCCAGGCCGACCGCCGCCGGGAAGGCTCGCGGATGGCAACCGCCCTGCGCGAACTGGCCGAGGCGATCGGCACCCGTGTCGAAGAGGTCGTGGCGCTGGCTCCCCGAGTGGCCGACGCCTACCGCGACCGACTTTTGGAACGGTCCCGCGTCTGGTTGGAACAGGTCGGGGTAACCTTGGAAGTCCGCGACATCGCCCGCGAAGTGGCTCTCTTTGCGGACCGCTGCGACCTCACCGAGGAACTCGCCCGCCTCCGGGCCCACCTTGTCCAGTTTCACCATCTCGTGACCCACCCCTCCGAGCGGGATGAACCCTGCGGACGTGCTTTGGAATTCCTGGTTCAGGAAATCGGACGCGAGATCAACACCCTAGGAGCCAAGGCCAACGACTTGGAAATCACCCGCCACGTCCTGACGATGAAAAATCTTCTCGAATCGATCCGCGAGCTGATTCAGAACATCGAATAACCGTGAGGAACCACGTTCTTCCCAATGGTCTTCCGCTTTTTCCCCATGCCGTCTGCGCAATCAACCGGGTTGGGATGGCTTTCCCGTCCCCAGCGTTGGGGCAGATTGGTTCGTTTAGCGACTTCACACCGCCTCATTCCCCACGCCGCCCCGCGTCAAGGATTGGCTTGCAGGCTGGCCTCCCACGAACCCCCTCTTCTTTCCTCCCCTCCCCGGTGGCGAGTTGCGCGACCATGACCACGAACCCGACTCCCGGCCATGATTCCGGCCAGGTCCAACCACCGCCTCGGGGTCGTTTGGTGGTGATCTCAGGCCCCTCGGGCGCGGGTAAGTCCAGCCTGACCCGCGCGGCTCTCAATCATCCTGCGTTGCGCGAGCGGGCCGAACTCTCCATCTCGGCCACCACTCGCCCGCCGCGCCCGGGCGAACTGAATGGCCGGGACTATTGGTTTCTCGACCCCGAGGAGTTTCAAAAACGCCGCGACCAAGGCCGATTCCTCGAAACCGCCGAGGTCTTTGGCAACTGGTACGGCACGCCGGTCGATTGGGTCGATCAACGCTTGGCTCAAGGACGCATTGTCCTACTGGAAATCGATGTGGCCGGTGCCCGGCAAATCCGCAAGGCACGCCCCGACGCCATCCTCATCTTCGTCCACCCGCCTAACCTGGCCATTTTGGAACAACGCCTGCGTGGACGCGGCAGCGAAAGCGAGGAGGCCATCGCTCGCCGTTTGGCTCATGCCCAAAAGGAAATCGACCAGGCGCACGTCTACGACTTCGAAATCCTCAACGACCTCTTCGAACCCACCGTGGAGCGACTCGTCCAAATCATCCTCAACCCCGTTCCCGACGACAATCCCACCGTCTTCTAATTGGAACGTGATCCATCATTGATGACGTCCAACCTCTCTCCATGAGACTCGTTGGGACTCCTCGTCCCGCCTCCAACCTGACACGTCCGGAGACGATCCGCTATGCTCGAAGAACTGAAGGAAGACGCCATCGCCAACAAGGTCGGTGGCAAGTTCAAGCTCGCCACGCTGATTCAAAAACGAATGATCGCCCTCAACCAAGGAGCTCGGCCGTTGGTTGATCTCCGCACCAACAACAAAATGGAGATCGTCATCCAAGAAATTCTTCAAGATAAGATTTATCTGGACCTCAGCGAGCGAGTGTCCACCGTCACCGAAGATCCTGAGCCGTTGCACCATGAGACCATCGACCTCACCAGCCCCGTTCCGCCCGCCGTGGACCTTAGCGCGGAACCCGCTGCTGTGACGATGGAAGCAGAACCAGCTGAGATCAGCAACGCGGTCGCGGTCGCGGACATGGACACGGACACTGGCGAACCCGAGACGAATCCAACGTCCTCCCCAGCCGAACCAATCGCAACGCCCGCTCCCTCCCCGGCTCGCAAGGAGAAGTCGTCCGGACGCTCTAAGGCCGCCGCCCAAACTAAACCCGCTTCCGCCGCCCAGACCAAACCCGTTCCTGAAACGGCCGAGGGTGAGTCTGTCGAGGCCAAAACCGACAACGCGGAATCCCGCGCTGCCTCGACCGAACCTTCGGCCTGACCCAGGACGGATGGGATCGGTTCCGGCGTTCCGATCTGTTGACATTCTGATCCAAGTCCAATGGACGACCCGTTCGGCCCTGGTTTTGGCATTGCTTCTGAGCAGTCGCTCCCACCGGAACCTTGCTGGTTTCCAGGTGGTCCTCAGATCGACGCGCGGCCGCCTGGACCCGGCGAAGTCCACCTTTGGCGGGTCGATTTGGACGATCCCCGCATCAGCTCCGAGGATCAGTTCTGGTGGGACGCGCTCAACGATTCAGACCGTCGTCGAATCGAAGCGATCCGTCATCCCGTCACTCGCCTGAGTTCCTTGGTGGGTCGTGGTCTGACCCGGCGGATTCTGGCCGCCATGTTGCCATCGGCCCCGGCCCCCTCGGCCCTCACCATCCAGACCGGTCGGTTTGGCAAACCGGCCTGCCTCGATGGTCCTCCCTCCATCGAGTTCAACCTCAGCCACAGCGGCTCCCTGGTTCTCCTGGCCTTGGCCAGTCAGGGGCCATTGGGAATCGACGTGGAACTTCTAAGACCCTACACCCATCGGGACGGCCTTATCCAACGCATCGCCGACCCCGAAGAAGCCACTCTGTTCCGATGCGCTCCCGAACCCCAACGCGACCTTCTGGTCGCCCGACTTTGGACCCGCAAGGAAGCCTGCGTCAAAGCAACCGGTGAAGGCATGCTTGTCAGCGGCTCACTGGACCGATTGAGGGTGCCTCTGAATGAACCGCCCCATCCCCCTCATCCCACCCGGTGGGACGGATGCACGACTCCTTTGGAATCCTGGACCTTGCGTTCCCTCACCCCCCGCCCCGGCTACTTGGCCGCCCTGGCCGCCCCTTGGACCATCGAACATCTTCACGCGCGCCTGTGGCGCTTCGATCAGACGCGCGCTTAGCTTTAACGTCAACGGCTTGCCCGGCCCGCGCCGGACAACAATCCATCCGGCTATTACGCCACGCCTCGTCGCGCAAACGCCATTGGAATGGCGGATGATGACATCAATTTGATTGATAGTTCTATGACCTTCTTGTCCTTGCCCCAACAGGCAGCATCACTTCGTGTTGCGGCGGGGATCAGGAGAAAGGGTCAACTCTTCGGCCGTGACCGCCTTGGGCGCGCCCTCGGCAGGGACTTCACGCCCAGCGGTCCAAAGAATGGCGTTGAGCAGGATGCCCCGATAATTGTCGTTGACGAAATTCTCGTGGAAGTGGCCGCAGACAAAGCCGAACGAACGCCCGCCGTTGGGACGTTCCAGGGTCCAGCCCAGGGTATGGGTCACGCCGTCGAGTTCGACCGCGATCAGCGGACGGATCCCTTGGGCGTACTTGAGTTCCAGATAAAACTCGTCGTGCATCTCGAAGTCGTTCCAGCCCCGACCAATCGGGTGGTCAGGGTCCACCTTGCGCAAGATCGCTGTGGCGAACTTAAGCTTCGAGTAGCTGGTGTCGAAAGTGCCGCCCAGAGAGGCCAATTGGGCTTCGGCCGGTTCACCGTCGGACACGCCGGTACTCCAGTGGATTGACACCAGACCACAGCCACGATCAAGCAGGCGTTGCACCTCGGCGCGCCGGGCCGGATCTTTGAACAGCACGTCGCCGCCAACGGCGGTGTACAGGAAAATTGTCGAGACCCCGTCGAGAATCGCCGGATCGGTCGGCCAGCCGTTGGAGACGACCGCTTCGACCCCCTCGATCCTCGTGAGGCAGGCGGCCAACATTCGACACTCGTCCATGTACTCATGGGTTCCAGGAGGATGGTCGCGGTCCTTGCCGATGAGCAGCACCTTGATAGGACGATCGGCGCAGTCCTCCTCCGCCCGCGTCGGGGTCGGTCCCAGGCGTCCCCACGGGGAGAGAACCATGCCGGCCATTCCAAGGACCGCCGCTTGAAAGCGTCGTCGCGAGATCGTCATGGCAAAGGCTCCGAGAAAAAGCGATCCCGTGGCGAAAAATCGGGAAGATTGGCAAAACTCGGGAGTACCCGACCGATCCACGGGAGGGCTTGAGTCTACTGGAATGGATTGACCATCCTAGCCAACTGGAAACCTCCGAGGCAACCGGATAGACTCAGGGCCGCCTCATTGGGCGAACCACCGGGGTCCTTGCGACCTCCGCTCCGCATGCGGAATCAATCCGGGGCCGCGAGTTCGCCTCCAATTGCATCATGCTCAGGACGGGTGTGACCGCCTTAGCCCTTTTTGCAACCTTTGGTCCTTCGAACCCGCAAGCGATCGCCCACCATGCGCGTTTTGTCTGGCATCCAGCCTTCAGGAACCCTTCATATCGGTAACTATTTAGGGGCGATCCGCCAATACCTCGCCCTGCAACACGACAACGACGCTTTCTACTTCGTGGCCGACTACCACGCGCTGACGAGTGTACGCGACGCCCAAACCCTGCGGACCAACGTGTTCAACGTTTTGGTTGATCTATTGGCGTTGGGGTTGGACCCGGAGAAAGCCTGTGTGTTCGTCCAGTCGGACGTGCCCGAGACGGTCGAGTTGTCCTGGTTGCTGACCACGGTCACGCCGATGAGTTGGCTGGAGAAGTGCGTCAGTTACAAGGACAAGGTCGCCCAGGGCCTCTCGGCCGACCACGGCCTGTTCGCCTATCCGATTTTGCAGGCGGCCGACATTTTGATTTATGACGCCGACCTCGTGCCGGTGGGTCAGGACCAGAAGCAACATCTCGAAATCACCCGCGACGTAGCCGAGCGGTTCAATCAAACCTATCGCGCTGAGGTCTTCAAGCTGCCCCAGCCTCGGATTCTGCCCACCGTGGCGGTCATCCCCGGCACTGACGGTCGCAAGATGTCCAAGAGCTACGCCAACACGATCGACCTGTTCGAGGAACCGGCCTCCATCCTGAAGAAGGTCAAGCGGATGGTCACCGACAGCAAGACGGTCGAGGAGCCCAAAGACCCCGACACCTGTTCGCTGATGGCGCTGTATCGTCATTTCGCCGACCCCGACGCCTTGGCCGAGGCCGAGGCCAAGTACCGCGCGGGGGGGATTGGCTACGGCGAGATGAAGCAGCGTCTAGCGCAGGCGATCATCGACCATCTGGCCCCAGCTCGGGAACGACGGGCCGAATGGGTTGCGCATCCCGAACGGGTTGAGGAGGTCCGCCATCGGGGAGCCGAACGGGCCCGCAAGGTGGCCCGGGTTGTGCTGGATCGCGCCCGCGAAGCGGTGGGCATGCGTCGGGTTGGCCCCCCAGCGTGAGCAAGCGGGGATAGGTTGCCAACGGCGGTTGCCGCGCCGCGTGGCGCCGCGCTCGAATCGCCAGGTTCGGCTGATTCCGGCCAACCAACGCCGACGCGCGCCGTTTTCGAACCACTCGACCTTGACCCGCGCGGTTCCTCGGGCAATCGTTGCACCGATGGAGCCTCGTCAGTCAGGGAGGGCGTGAGGTGAACTACGCGAGCCGTTCCCAAACCGAGTCGTGGTCGAGTGCCGCGATCGTCACGCCGGCTGGTCGCGCGTTGCTTGTTCTGGCGGTGGGTGTCATAGCGTGCCTCTCAGGTTGCGTGGCGGGAACCGGGCGTTCCGGCTTGCGGGGTGTCCCGTCGGAGGCCGCTGGCGAGGATGTCGTGTTTGCCCAGCGCGAGATGCTTCACCGCGCCGCTCAGGCGGCTCTAGAGACTGATCGGCTCGACGAGGCGGCTCAGATTCTGAATCGCTTGGCGGCTCAAAACCCCCATTCGCCAATGGTCCATTATCGCCGAGGTGTGCTGTACCGCAAAGCCGGACGGCCCGAGGAGGCGCGGGCCTGCCTCAATCAAGCCCTGGCGATCGACCCTAACTACGGCGAGGCGTTAGTGGAACTCGCCATGCTCGACGCCGATCTCGGTCGAACCCAAATCGCTCTGGAGCGCGCGTTGACCGCCACCCGGCTTGATCCCACCAACGGCAAAGCCCACGCGGCGCGCGGGCGCTTGCTGGCCGATCTTGGGCGCGACGAGGAGGCGTTGGCGGCGTTCCATCGCGCCCTGGAGTGGGAGCCAGATGATCCGGAGATTCAATGGCGGGTCGCGGCGATCCAACGTCGTCGGGGCCGCTTGGAACAAAGTCTGGCCCGCTTGGCCAAAGTTCTTGAGTTGGACCCCGACCACGGCGAAGCCCACCACCTGCGCGGCGTCATCCGTCTGGAACGCGGACGCATCGCCGAGGCAGTGGAGGATCTCACTCTTGCCGCTCAACGGTTGCCTCACCGTCCTGAAGTTCACTATCACCTTGCCCTGGCTCGTCAGGCCAACCACCAACTCGATCAGGCCAGAGAGGCGGTGACTCAAGCGCGTCGCCTGGACCCCACGTTTCAGGCCGCCGCCATCCTGGAGGAAAATCTCAAGCGACGCTGAGAGCTGAGAACCCTCAATCCTTATCCAACATCCCGTGTTACGACCCCCGTTTCAACGTCGGCAAAAGTGGCGGCACGGAATTCCGACCTCCAACCATGCGTTCCTCGCCCTGGCCGTCACATTGGCGTTGGTCCCAACCAGCCTTAACCTTCAACTGAATGCAAACCGACCCCGAAACGCCCAACTGAATGCAAACCGACCCCGAAACGCCGGGGGCGATCAGCTCGCTTGAGGAATCGCGCCAAAGCCTGCTTCCAAAGCACGAAGCTGAAGAATCCATAAAGCGAACTCCCGATCGCCAGATAAGTCAAATACATCATCATAAACTGATCAG
>Ga0209017_10002901_pt1 | contig 10264 bp, 6 predicted proteins | sample YNPBryunderm2012_FD_185812 | JGI IMG/M metagenome (GOLD analysis project Ga0209017, IMG submission 185812) | Anoxygenic and chlorotrophic microbial mat microbial communities from Yellowstone National Park, USA - YNP Bryant MS undermat 2012... ... | reverse complement strand
ACCTGGAACTTAGGCGATGGCACCACCAGTACGGCTTCCTCGCCACTTACACATATCTATCAGGCGCCCGGGACTTATCTGGCTATTGTGATAGCCCAATCCCCCGAAGGCTGCATAGATACAGCAGCGGTCCGCATCGTCGTCAATATCCTCACCGCCATATTTATCCCGAATGCCTTCTCCCCCAATGGGGATGGTGTCAATGATCTCTGGACCCCCTCTGTAACCGGCATAAAAAATGCACGCTGGATTCTGTATGATCGCTGGGGGATGGAGGTATTTCGCGGCGAAGGTCTGCCTATCGTCTGGGATGGCACCAAGGGCGGCCAGGTTTGCCCGGAAGGGGCGTATACGTACTTGATTGAGCTGGAGCGCTTTGATGGCGAAAAAGTCCGGAAGGCTGGCACGATAACGCTGCTTCGGTAAGAGGGGCTTTTCTCGCACGAGAGAAGGCCTTAGAATGGTTTCGTAGAGCGCTTTTTTAGGGGGTCGCGCTTTACTGATTAGGGGATTACATCCGTTTAGCTCTGCGGGTTTTCCTTAGCGAGTCAGGTTTCCCACAGGAGCGGTAGGAGGCTCCAAGTAAGGGCGAGCGCTATGGCGAGGTAGAGGAGGTTTTCTATCAGCGCTTCACTGCGGAAAAGGGCCAGCAAAAGGGGCAGGAGCGTCAGAGGCATAGCGAGAATACTGGCGGTGGCGTAAGAGAGGCGAGCCATGGCGGTAAGAAAAGCCCCTATGCCCACCACGATGCCCAGACTCCCTGCGGTAAGGAGACTCGCAGCCGGCGGCACATAGTCCCAGAGAACGGCACTCAGCCCATACCAAATTCCCCACAGACTACCTGCCCAGGCGAGGATGTATCCTAAGAGTCCTCCTATGGCTCCCCCCGACGAAACGATAAGCCTCAGCCATCGCCAGCTTTCCGGCGAAATGTCCAGAAAGCTCTTCGGGATAGCCTGAAAAAGGGTGAAGAGATAACTCAGCCAGAATAGAGCGGGCAGGGCGGAGGCCGGCATGAAGTCGCGCCTTTTGAGAAGGCCTACGAGCAGGCCGATGAGGGCGATAAAGAGCAGCGTGCCCGGAAGGGTCTGACCTCGGCGATACTCTAAGGTCCAGAGCCAGCGAAAAAGGTAGTAGCTCTCAGCGAAGGTATTCCTGGAGGGTTTCTGAGCCACTACTTTCTGGGGGAGTGAAAGTGGAGTCTGTGCAGGTGATAGTGGCGGGCAGGCCTGGGGGCGGTTGGATGCGGCGGCGGGGGAGGGCGAGCTTCGGGTCGGTATAAGCGGCTTTCATATAGAGGCCCCAGATGGGGAGGGCCATGCGAGCGCCCTGGCCATTCCAGAGGGAGTAAAAGTGCACGGCCCGGTCGGCTGTTCCTACCCAGACGCCCGTTACGTACTCCGGTGTAAAGCCGACAAACCACCCATCGGCGTGATTTTGGGTGGTGCCTGTTTTCCCGCCGATATCCAGGCTGGCCAGGCCATATTGCCAGCGCAGCGCCCCGGCCGTCCCGAAAATCGTTACGCCGCGCAGCATCTCCACCATGAGGTAGGCGGTTTTTTCGCTGAGGGCCCGGCGGTTGGAGCCTGTAAAACTCTCTATGAGATTGCCCCGGCGGTCGCGTATTTCGCGGATAAATAGGGGTTCTCGCCAAACGCCCAGCGTTGGATAGCATCCGTAAGCAGCGGTTAGTTCGAGTACAGAAAGGTCGCTTGTTCCGAGGGCCAGCGCATAGACGGCTTCAAGCTCGGACCGGATGCCCATGCGGCGGGCGTAGTCGACGACGACTTCGGGGCCGATATTGCGGATGAGGCGAGCGGTGATGACATTGAGGGAGAGGGCCAGGGCTTTTTGGAGGGAGACTTTTTCGCCCAGCTCGCGGTCGGCGTTGCGGGGGGCCCAGACGGTATCTCGATCGCCTACGCGCACGGGTATCTCAATAGGCACGTTGAGCTCTTCGTAGCAGGGGGAATACCCATTATCCAGAGCGGCGGTGTACACGAAGGGCTTGAAGGTGGAGCCGACCTGCCGTTTGCCTTTGGCCACGTGGTCGTACTTGAAGTAACTGTGGTTAATGCCGCCGACCCAAGCTTTGATTTCGCCGGTATGGGGGTCTATGGTCACGAGGCCTACTTCCAGAAAGCGCAGGTAGTATTTGAGGGAATCCCAGGGTGTAAGAACAGTATCTACGTAACCAGGGGCCTTCCACTGAAAGAGGCGCATGGGGCGCTTCTGGTGAAACTGCGCCTGAATCGCTGTCTCCGACAGACCGGCTCGTTTGCCTGCCTGGTACCGCTCCGACCGGTACATGGCCCGCAGGAGGATAGACGAGTCTTTCTCCCAAGGATAAGGACGAGAGCGAAGCTCTTTTTCAAAAACCTCCTGATACTGGCTCAGGTGGGCGACGACGGCCGACTCGGCATGGACTTGCAGGCGACTATCCAGCGTGGTGTAAATCTGTAAGCCATCCCGGTAGAGGTCGTAGCCTTTTTGGCGGCACCATTGCAGGAGCCACTCCCGCAGGTATTCCCGGAAATAAGGCGCAAGGCCCTGGCTGTGGCTGGCTGTATAAGGAGTCGGCCCCACCCCTAAGGGTGCTTTTTTAGCTTCGGCGGCTTCCTTCGCAGAAATATACCCCGCCTCTGCCATCAAGTCTAAAACCAGGTTGCGCCGGGCAAGCGCACGCTGCGGATACCGGTACGGACTGTAATAAGTCGGTCCTTTCAGCAGTCCAATCAAGAGAGCCGCTTCTGAAAGAGTCAGGTCTTTGACATCTTTGCCAAAATAATACCGGCTTGCCGATTGAATACCATAAGTAACCCCTCCAAACGGCACCGTATTGAGATACATGGCGAGGATTTCTTCCTTGCTGTAGCGGCGTTCTAAGTAGATAGCGACGATGATTTCTTTGAGTTTGCGCCAGACGGAACGTTCTACGCCGACAGCGTCGTAGAGGTTGCGGGCGAGCTGCTGCGTAATGGTACTACCACCCCGCACGCGCCCTGTGGCCGTGGAAAAAATCGCCCCCAGAATCCCAATGGGGTCAATGCCGGAATGCTCATGAAAGCGCCGGTCTTCTACGGCGAGCAGGGCCTGCTTGACTATGCGGGGGATGACCCGGGCCGGCAAGCGTACCCGATCGGCATTCACGTAGTAGGTGCCGAGCGTCTGATTGTCTGCCGAATAGACGACAGAAGCCAGCTCAGGCGTGGGGTCCTCCAGCGTGCGGAAAGAAGGCATATCCCACCACACGTAGAGAAACACTAAGACCGGTAGCCCCAAAAAAAGCCCTATCCAAATCCCAATCACCCAGGCATCGTATTTCGCATGGGACGAGGGGGAAACCCCACCAGCAGTAGGCTCCCCCTGGATACGGAGCCGCTTTTGAAGCCAGGTATGAACCTGACTTAGCCAGCGCATATTTTCTGGATGAGGCTGGTCGTGGAATAGCCGGGAATGTAGGGGAGAATGATCACCTCACCCCCATAAGAGCGTACAAAAGAGGCCCCGGCAATCTGGTCTTCGGTGTAATCGCCGCCTTTGACCAGGACATCGGGGCGCAGGGCCTCAATGAGCTTTTCTGGGGTCTCTTCGTCAAAGATGATGACGGCCTCTACAAATTCCAGGGCAGCGAGGATACGCGCCCGAGCTTCCTGGGGTAGGACAGGACGAGCGGGGCCTTTTAGCTGACGTACGGAGGCGTCGGAGTTGAGCCCTACTACCAGCACATCCCCCAGCTGCGAGGCGGCTTCTAAGTATTCCACATGTCCTAAGTGCAGGATATCAAAGCACCCATTTGTGAAAACCACTCGCTGCTCCAGAAACGACCAGTAGGCTCTTAATCTCGGAATCTCTTCCCAGCGGCGTATCTTCTGCTTAGTCTCAAACATGTGGCGTACCTTTGTAAAAATGCGTGGGATAGCAAAGGTAGGGATTTTCGGGGTAGCCTTCCTCTGGGCCCAGGAGGGGGCCAGCCGGATAGTGATTTACGAGAGCATGCTGGAGCGGTATTTCCAAATCCCGGGGTGGGCCTCTGCCTCGGCTCTGGCCAAGCCCGATACGGTTCGGTTTTTGCGGCTTCAAGGTAGCCTCCCCCAGCCCTTGCCCGCTCTGCCCCGCCTACAAGCCCTTTACTTAGAAGGCATAGAGGAACTAAACCTGGAAGACCTTCTCCAAAAGCTCCCCCAAAAATGCCCGAAGCTCACCGTCTTAGCCCTGGAAGACTGTGATATTGATGACCTGACCCCTTTCAGAAACTTTACCATGCCTATTCGGGGCCTGCTTTTGGACCAGAATGATTTCCCGGATGTGACACCGCTCTCCTCCCTGCGCTCCCTGGAATACCTCAGTATGGCCGAGACGCCGGTGCGTTCGCTGGCTCCCCTGACTGGCCTGCCCAACCTCAAAGCCCTGGACATCCGGGAAACCAGCATCACCGACCTCCAGATCCTCCATCGGCTGCAAGGCCTGCGCATGTTTTCGGCTTACAAGACCCTTGCGCTGCGAGACCTGACCCCCCTCCTTGCCCATCAGAGCACCTTAGAAGTGCTAAACATCTCATTCCTACCGGCTGGGACTACGGCGCCTATCTGGGATAACCTTCCGGGATTTCGGGCTTTGAAGATTCTCATCGCGCAGGAGGCCATTCCCGACAAGGCCACCCTCCAGAAAATCGCCCAGCTTTCCACCCTGGAAGAGCTCACCATCGGCCGAAACCCTATCATCACGGACCTGTATTTCGCACAGAGCCTGCCTAACCTCCTCTACTTAGATGTGCATTCCTGTGCGGTGCAGGACCTGACCCCCTTGGCTAAACATCCTAAACTGATTAAGCTCATCATCGCCCGAAATCCCATCGCTTCCTTAGCGCCGCTCAAAACTTGCCCCAACCTGTCAGACCTCTACTGCTACGAAGTGCCCGCCAAAGACTGGGAGGTCCTCTTGGAAATCCCCAGCCTCACGCATGTCATGCTGAAAAAAACTGACCTTCCCCCTGACAAACGAGACGCCCTCCTGATGCAGCTGCGCCGAAAAGGCGTGCGGGTCGATGTTAGCTGAGCCAGAACCGCATTCGGCGGAGGAGCTTCCGCTTTATGAACATTATACTTTCGTGGTAGATGCGGGGCAGAGCCCGCAGCGGATCGACCAGTACCTCGCTGTGCGGCTGACGCACCTAAGCCGGTCGCGTATTCAGCTGGCTATTGAGGCGGGGCTGATTACGATCAATGGTCAGCCCACGCGCCCCAGCTCGAAGGTTCGCCCCAAGCAGGTGATCCAGGTGCGCATGCCCTATCCACCGCCGCTGGAGCTTACGCCGGAACCCATCCCCCTCTCTATCCCCTACGAAGACCCCTACCTCCTCGTGGTGTATAAGCCAGCCGGTATGAGCTGTCATCCCGGGGCCGGCGTGTATCACGGCACCCTGCTCAATGCCCTCCTGTACCATTTGCGAGGACAGGCCCTCCCCGCTACCGAGCAGAACGCGGCCCGCCCTGGCCTCGTCCACCGTATCGATAAGGACACCACCGGCCTCCTCGTCGTCGCCAAAGAAGAATCCGCCTACTTCGGCTTAGCTAAGCAGTTCTTTGATCACTCGACCGACCGGCGCTACTATGCGCTGGTATGGGGCGAACCCAAAGCAGATGACGGCACCATTACGGCTCATATCGGGCGGGACCCCCACGATCGCAAGCGCTATCGGGCCTTTCCCCGAGGAGAGAGCGGCAAGCATGCCATCACGCACTGGCGGGTGGTAGAACGGCTTCGTCTATCTACCCTCGTAGAGTGCCGGCTGGAAACCGGCCGTACTCACCAGATTCGGGTGCACCTGGCCCATATCGGCCACCCTCTCGTAGGGGATGCAACGTATGGCGGCGACCGGCCTCGGCTTCCCCTGCATAGCCCCACCCAGGCTAAGTTGGCTCACGAACTTCTGCGCTACATGCCCCGCCAGGCCCTTCATGCGTATCGGCTGGGCTTCGTCCATCCCGTGACGGGGGAGAAGCTTTTGTTTGAGGCGCCCTTACCAGAGGACATGGCGCAGGCGCTGACGTTTTTGCGGAGCTTATGAGGGGTTTTTGGGCGGCCCTAAGCGCCCTTGCCTCTTTCCCCGCACGTCCCTAATCGCTATACACAGCCGAGAAAAAGGCCTGAGCCCCCCTCTCACCCGGCCTTCACATTTATTTTCTACGCGAAGGGATACATTTGCACAGATGCGTTGGTGGCTTCTTCTTGGCTTAGGGTGGTGGGTGATCGGATGCAAAAAAGGTGCGCTGCGTCCCAACCAGCCCCCCATGGCCCGGTTTTTCGTGGATACCATCGGCCTGGAAGGCGAAAATCGCCTCACCTCCCGCTTCAAGCTGGGCTGGTGGGGCGAAGACCCGGATGGCTATGTGGTGGGCTATGAGCTGCGCGTAGATGGCGGCCCCTGGTACTTTACTACGCAGCAGGAGAGCACGTTCGTGGTGGCTTTTGAGCCGGGCGTAGTCCAAAAAGACCTTCTTTTTGAGCTGCGCGCCGTGGATAATGACGGCCTAAGGACGGACCCGCCCGCTCGGCTCCGAGTGCCCTTACGCAATAGCCCGCCTTCCTGTCGCCTTGACCCTTCCGTCCCCCTTCCCGATACCACCCTTCCCGCCCTGACCCTGGTGCTGCAGGTGAGCGACCCCGACGGTAACGAAACCCTCGACTCGCTCTACATCCGCATTGGCCCTAACGGTACCTGGTGGGCCCTTTCCCCGCGTCATACCACCCTCACCCTCGTCCCTACGAATCCCCGCACCGCTTCACCTGTCCGCCTCTATAGCGGCACTTCCCTAACGCCCCTCACTACCATCAACGACCCACTGCCCCCGGGCGATACGGTCCGGATTTACTTCCAGGTGCGGGACAATGCCCGCCTCTACTCCCCCATAGACAGCACCAAACCCATCTACATCCGCCCAAAAACAGGTCCCTGGCTCGTCATTGATAACTGGGACAACGATGACGCTATGACTACGCTCGCCTCAGACCTGACCACCGCCTGGAGCGAAGGCTATGATGTATGGAACCTCCGTTCGTCAGCCCAGCAGGTACCCCTCTATAATCCCACCTGGATACATCTTTTCCGGCTGTATGAACGGGTTTTTTGGATTGGGGGAGCGGCGGAAGAGCGTTTCCGCCGGCTGGAAGAAGTGGAGGCCGTCATTCAAAACTACCTCTTGGCGGGTGGGCGCCTGCTTGTCAATAGCCCTATTCGCAGTAACGTTGAGCCTACCTCGCCCATCTTTCGCTGGGGGCCCATGGATAGCATCAGCAGCACCGTGCAGAATGGCCTTCTGGGGCCGGGCGGTGCTGTAACGCCCACGGATGCCGCCTTCCCTTCTCTTTCTAATGGCCTCTCGTACTTCATGAGCCTGATCAACCCCCCCTATCCGAAAGGGACAGCACTCACCCTGTATGAAATGCCCGGTCTGGTGCAGGGTAATGGTCAGCCCTGGCCAGCCGGCCTCTCCAAGGCCGCCGCTGTGGCCTTCCCAGAAGGCTCTAACCCCAATAAGTACCGCCAGATATTCTTCGTTCTACCCCTGCACCAGCTCTCTGGAAATCGTGTAACCTTCTTCCAGGCCGTCAATACTGCCTTTCAGCCATGATGCGCTTAGCGATACTTTTTGCTCTGGGGGTGCTTTTGCACGCGCAAAAAGGAACCATCCAAGGCCTCGTCAAAGATAAACAAACTGGTGAGCCGCTCATCGGGGCTACGGTGGTTCTTGTGGGAACCTACAAGGGCGCCTATGCCGATGCCGAGGGCCGCTTTACTCTCAAAGATCTCAATCCCGGCACCTACACGCTGCGGGTAACCTACGTCGGCTACAACGAAGTGCTCCTGACGGGCCTCACCGTCAAAGCTGATCAGACCCTGAACCTGACCATTCCCATGTCTCCCGTAGGAACGACTATTCAGACGGTAGAGATCATCGGGGAAAAGCCCGTGGTCAACCTGGAGTCGGGCAAGAGCGACCTTCGGGTGAGTGGGGAGGAGATCCGGCAGACGACGGCGGTGGATGTTACTACGATGGCCTCTCTCATGCCCGGCGTAGCGCAAACCTTAGATGGTCTGCAGATACGGGGTGGCCGCGTCTATGAGACGCAGTACGTGATAGAGGGGGTTAATGCACAGGACCCTCTGGCCGGGACAGGCTTCGGCGTAGAGGTCTCCCAGGTCGCCATCGAGGAAATGGAAGTCATCACCGGTGGGATGGATGCCGAGTACGGGGATGGGACCTCGGGCGTGGTAGCGGTACGCCTACGTGAAGGCGGCGATAAATGGCGCTTCAGCGGCCGCTACCAGAAAGACCAGCTCGGCGGCCTCCTGCGACGAGAAGGCTGGAATACCGATATCTTCAACCTGGCCATCGGCGGCCCCCTCCTCCGAGAAAAAGAAACTAAACGCGCCCGCCTTACCTTCTTTGCCAGCGCAGATATCCGCCTGACAGATGAGTATTTTGGGGTACAGGCAAGTCAGCTTTACAGCAGCCTCCTGGAAGAGAGCACCAGCCGGGACCCCCTCTTTCGCCTCGTAAGGGGCCCCCTCGGCACCCCCACCAAAAGCCAGCTCTTCGCCCCACGCCAGGACAATAAATGGTCTACTACCCTCAAACTCGCCTACCGCCTGGACCCTCGCACCAAACTCACCTTCTCCCTCCAGCAGAGCCTCAGCATCAACCAGAATACCCGCTCCCTCCAGATCATCGGTAGCGACCAGATTATGGTGCCGGGCTTTCAGTATCTCTTTGCCCTCCAGCCCGACAACGCCAATACGTACACCCACCGCTCCAACCTCGCTATCCTCAAACTCAATCGCATCCTCTCCAAAAGCTGGACAGGGGAGCTGACGCTTTCCCGGCTCTTTGTGAATCTCCGGGCCGATGCCAATGGCCGGCCTTTCCGGGATAGCGTCATTCGGCAGATTTACGACCCGGCCTCTATCATCACGGACCCCGTTACGCTCTATAACCCCGGCGATTCTATCGTCTACGTCAATGCGCCCATCGGCCTCTTCAATAACGGTGGCATCGCTACACTCTGGCACGACCACTTTGCCGAGGAATACACCATCAAAATCAAGACCACCTACCAGCCTAAATCTACGGCGCATTTCTGGATATATGGCTGGGAGCATCGCATGGCCCACTATCAGTGGATAGATGTTATCCGTCCCTGGGTGGGGGCGCCCATTCGGCTGGATAATGGGCAGGTGTTTGCGTCTAACCGCATCGGCAGTAGTAATGACATCTGGGAGGTGAAACCGGTGACGGGCGGGCTGTTTTTTGAGGATCGGATTCGCTACAAGGGGATTGTGGCGAGCCTGGGGGCACGGCTCTGGTACTGGGCCCCGGGTCGCTTCGTGGACAATGCCGTTGAGGACCCCCGGGCCCCCGTCCTGGACGCCGTCCGGCAGGAATACAAAAAACAAACCATCCCCATCTTAGGCCTACGTTATAAAGCGCGGCTTCTACCGCGCCTGCGCGTCTCCTTCCCCGTAACGGACAATCACGTGCTCTTCTTCAACTACACGCACTCGACCCGGCTGCCACATCCCCGTTTCGTGTATGCAGGCTTAAACCCTATCTATCAAGACCGCTCCTTCCTCGCTAACCTCGGCAACCCCAACCTCAACCCCGAAGTCAACGTCGGCTACGAGATCGGTCTCAAATCCAGCCTCGGCAGCGGCTGGGCGGTCACCCTCAGCGCCTTTTACAACGACAAGTTTGACTTCATCGTCAATCGCGTGGTAACCATCCGCGATCAGACGGGCCGCTTTACCGAAAGGCTTTTCGCCGTGAATCTGGACTATGCCCGGGTGCGCGGCGTGGACGTCTTTGTGCAAAAGCAGATAGGCGCCTGGTTCAAAGTCGCCGGCAGTGTCACCTATCAGGTCGCTACCGGCAAGTCTAACTCTGCCCTGGAGTCGGTTCTCCAGATTCGGGAGCAGGGACGCGTGGATGCGAATAAGGAGTTTTTCTTAGCGTGGGATCGTCCGTGGGACATTAAGGCCTGGACAATCCTCAAATCGCCCCCCGGCGCGCCCAAGTATCTGCAAAATCTGACCCTCTACGCTTTTGTAACATACAAGTCGGGTTTGCGCTATACGCCGACTTTTCTGTCGGGGCGGGAGCCGCTCACGGGTCAGCCTATTTACGAGCTTGATGAATCCCGCCGTAACGCCAAACTCGGTAGCCCCTGGCGCTGGGTGGATATGCGTCTCACCCGCAGCTTCCTC
>Ga0209017_10002900_pt1 | contig 10269 bp, 9 predicted proteins | sample YNPBryunderm2012_FD_185812 | JGI IMG/M metagenome (GOLD analysis project Ga0209017, IMG submission 185812) | Anoxygenic and chlorotrophic microbial mat microbial communities from Yellowstone National Park, USA - YNP Bryant MS undermat 2012... ... | reverse complement strand
GGAACAGACGCCAGAAAGTTCCATCGGGAGCACGCCAAATTCCCATGGGGACCGACCGGAGGAGGATGACCTGCATCGGGGTGCAAGGTTTTCCTCGATGGCATTCGGATGGGATGCCCACACCACGGAGCCGAGGGTACATGCCAGCTGATTAGCATGCTGCTTTTCCACTGCAGGGCCAGTCCACGCTCGGAACATGCCGGAAACAAGGAAGCATGAGGAGTTGGCAGGTTGAGGGATTCTGCGTGTCCATGGGCTGACGGTGTGCAACGGGAGGAAACGGGAGGAACTGAGCTGGGGAGGGGCCACAGGGCAAACGGGACAAGCGAGGAAATTGTTTATTTTCTTGACTCTTTGCTGCCGTTCACTTAGACTGAAATTGCGTTATCACGGAGTGGAAACTGGCCTGAACCGAAGGCACACACCCACGAGGACGAGACTCGTGACTAAGAAAGACATTGTGCGGTTGATTTGCGAGCGTGCCAATCAGCAGAAGCTGGTTAAGGACAAGCTGAGCCAGCAGGCGGTCAAGGAAATCGTGCAGTGGACCTTGGATTCCATCATCGACGCGTTGGTGCAAGAGGGTCGCATTGAGCTGCGTAAGTTTGGCATCTTCGAGGTCAAGCAACGCAAGCCGCGGGTGGCTCGCAATCCTCGCACCAATGAAAAGGTGATGGTGGGGCCACGCAGTGTGGTGGTGTTTCAAGCCGGCAAAGAGATGGAAGAGCGGGTCCGTCTGTATGGCCGTCCGGCACCCCGCCGCACGCGTGCACCCCGTGACAGTGCCCCGACTCAGCCTTCAGCTGCTACCCAGGACGAAGCAGAGGCCCTGGCCGTCGGTGGCTCTGTCCGTTGAATCGGGTTCTACCCCTGTGCGTTTCCTCCGCTTGAGAGCTGCTGTCCATCGCTTGTCTCAGCCCATCCACCGCTCCTGTGTCTCAAGGCACGTTTCTGCAGAAAAGTTTCCCATCCCCCATCTTTCGCGGCCTGACTGAGCCGGCGGGTCTTGCCCTGCCCCTCAGCAGAGAGGCAAGTTGCTACGCTCGCCAACGGCCCGCCATTTGCGCCAGCCTTGCCGTTGGCTTTCTTTTGTGTCACCCGTCGGCTTCCTCTGGGTCACCTTGTCGCCTTCCTTTTTGTGCCCCATTCCTTTTTGTGCCCCCGTCGGCTTCCTCTGGGTCACTGTCTGCTTCCGCCGATCGCCCAGACTCAGCAGCAGACGTCCCGCTTGACTCAAGGGAGGTAGCACCCCAGCCGCTTCCCTGAGGAAAAGGCATCCTACCGCTATACGTCTCACGTTGGGCAAAATCGTTTCAAGAATCAGACTTCTCCGGCCGATCAGAAGAACAGAGAGGCGGCCCCGGCGGCGGTGGACGGGGGAAACCGTCGTCGTGGGCCGAGATCGCCTGGCTCGAACGCCGGCACAAGCCGACTTACGGAGGGGGGTATGGTCCGCAAGTTTCTACTCATCCTCGGAACTGTCCTGACCCTGACACTACCCAGCGGCTGCATCCTCAACCAGTATTCCAGCGATCCCAACACCCGTATGCAACAACTGCTGCACCAATCGGAAGACCTCCGGCAAATCGAAGGGGAATGGCGTCGCTTCTGGTTCAATGATCAACCCAGCCACCTGACTCCCGAACGGGTGCATGGAGGGATCATCTAGCCGCCGGCTTCTGGGAGGGGACGGGATCGTGACCTGATCCTTATCCGGAATAGCAGGTCGGGTGCGACACCGGTCCCGGCAGCCTTTACTCAGGCCAGACTCATTCGGTCGGCGCATCCTCGCCTGTCCGTGGGGCGGCTGAGGGACTCGGCGTGGGGTGACCTCCTTCCGAGGCCGTCTCCGGCGTCGCTTTGGCTTCGGCCCCTGCTGTCGGGAGAGGGGCTGCGTCTTTTCGGGCCCGGGCGATGCTTTCCGGTGAAGGCACTCGCACATTCCAGGCCAGACCCAACCCGGACAACAGCCGGATCAGGTAATAGCTGACATCCAGTTGCCACCACCGTAAGCCGTGACGTGCGGAAGTAGGAAAGGCATGGTGGGCCGCATGCCACCCTTCCCCAAGGGCCAGAATGCCGAACACCGGATTATCCCGGCTTTCATCCCGGCTGCGGTACGGCTGGCTCCCCCACAGGTGACACGCGGAATTGATGCTCCAGGTGATATGATGCACCAGAAAAATACGGACCAGACCACCCCAGACCAGGCCTGTCAGCGCCCCCATCCAACTCCCCTGAACCCAACCTCCCACCGCCGCCGGTATCACCAGGCCCAGCACCACCCACACCAGAAAGGTAGCATCGAGGAAGCGTAACGTCGGGCTTTTCTTCAAGTCCTTGACATAATCCTCCCACCGAGGCGGGTCAGGACGAAAAAACCAGCCGATGTGAGCGTGCCAGGCACCCCGCAGTACCCCCAGCCAACCCGTACCCTGATGATGGGGCGTATGAGGATCCTCCACCGTGTCGCTGTACTGATGATGCCGACGGTGAATGGCCACCCACTTGAACAATGAGCCTTCCAAAGCCATCGAACCCAAAACTGTAAACACCGCTTTGACCGCCGTATAGGTCTCGAAACTCCGGTGCGTGAACAGGCGATGATAGCCTACCGTGATCCCGATGGCGGACAAAAAGTACAGGGTGACCAGCAGGACCAGGTCCATCCAATGGATGCCCCATCCCCACAGCAGAAAGGGCACAGCCACCAGACCCAGCAAAGGTACTACAATCACCAGAAACGTCACCACATGGACCACCCACGGTACGCCTGGCACCGGGGACACGACCGGCAACTCCGGAATCGGGTCCGCTACCGGCGCCGGCACCCACTCGAGTTCCGGCGGGATGAAAGGATCAGCCCCTTCAGAGCCGTTTGCCTCGCCGCTCAAATCCCCCGTCCGCACGGTCGATCGCGACTCCGACATCGCTGAAGATGGCGACTCCCTCGCGGCTGAAGATTGCGGTTCTGACATAACTGCTTTTACCACATTACGAGCATTTCCCGAAGATCGAGACACATCCACCCGTATTGCCATGCGCCGGTTCAGTCGGGCCATCGCTCCTGCGTGATCACCGCAGGAACACGCCCCGGTTTAGTATAGTCGATGCCGGAAAGGCTCGAGGTGATGGGTTCAGTCCGGTTCCGGTTTCGGTACGAGCTGGGTTTGCACAATGACGGCGTTGTGCGGAGGATTCCGGTTGACGGCTAGCAGGTAGAGATGGTCCCGGACGATGATCGCATAATCGGACATGAAGTCTTCGTTGTCCCGGGCAGGGATGTCCAGGCGGGAGAATTTTCGGGTTTGCGGGTCGAAGACGGTCCAGGAGCCGAGGAAGCGGTGGGGTCGGCCGTCGAGGGAGTGATTGCCACCGGTCCAGGTGGAATGGCAGAAGTAGATGAGATTGCGAAAGACCCAGCCACCGCTGACATAGCCGAACCACTGGCGGTAACCCGGAATGGGAATGGCCTCACCCCAGGTGGCATTGCTGACATGGAAAGGAATCAGGCGACCGTTGAGGTGATCGGAAACATAAAGGGTGTCGCCGAAGAATCCGTTAGCCGGTGTGGGGGTGGCCTTATTTCCGGGGCATTTCCAGTGTCCCGTCCATTTGCGAGTCTGGAGGTCGAAGCGTACCAGATCATTTCCCATGTATGTGCTGCCCCAGATTTCGCGGCGTTGGGGATCGGCGAACGTCATGTATAGGGTGCCGGAGAGACGATAGGGGCACGGGTAGTGCTTGCCGGTGTGGGTTTGGGGATCCCATGCAATCAGGGCTGCTTGACGCGTGTCATAGAAGTAGATCCCCGGCGGCACGGAAAAGCCACCGTAAACCTGCGGCTGGGGATGGGGCAGAGCGTATTTTTGGACCTCCTGAGTCTTCGGTTGATACACCCACAGTTGGGGCAGGGAGGGACAGCAAAGATACACTTCCGGACCGTGAGCGACAGGCCAGAGGTGGAGCCCTTTCCAGGAACGGCCGGTGATCCGTTGTAAGTCCAGGATCTCGAGTCGGCCGGTGGGAGTGTGGTAACGCCAGAGGGTGCCATCGAGGGGGCTGGTCCAGAGGTTGCCGCCATCGTCTGCGGAAGGCTCATGGAGACGATCGGAAGCGGTACCGATGTCGTACCGATAGAAAGTCGGCGTCTTCACATCCCCTTGACCCGCAGCGCTCAGCCGTGGGCCAGAGCCCAGGACAGCTTGTGGAGTACCAACAACAGCAGCGGCGAACGCAGACAAAAAGTGGCGGCGGTGCATGCTGAAGTGCTCCTTCCCTGCTCCATCGAGCCCAACTCAATCGTATCCACTTGCACACAGATCGGTAAGGGGCAGCCGTTTGCAATATACAGATCAAGTCCGCTTGCACACAGAGGAGTCAGTGGCAGTCGCAGGCAACAGACAACAAGGATCATTGACCTTAGGGATTCTTGATGAATTCTCAATACAGTAAGGATCCATTGGCCTTGGGGATTCTTGATGCTTTCCCAGGGATGCACCCATTTCGCCATTCCTTCGGAGGAGTGACAGGCCGACTGCGATGCCGCTAGGGTGCAGCAGTGCCGCGGAGCTTCGCCGGTGTGGGTTTGGGGATATCTTCAGAAAATCTTCATGGAATTTCTGATTGGAAATCAATTGCAGCAATCCCCATGCCTAGAAACCCAGTCATCATCACGGAAAACCGGCGGTGCCACCGGCGCCAGCGGAGGACGGGGCTGCGTGTAGAGGAGCGGCGGGGGTCTATTCCTCCCGAGTAGGGAGTGGGTGGTTACTCAGGTCCCAACGCAGGTCTCCCACGTCGGGACTACCCAGATTTTCTGAAGTTCCCGCGGCGATTGTAAAGCCCAGGAACTGCAATCACTACCGACCATCGACGTGGAACAAATGGATTTCCACCATAAAATAATCTGCAAATCTCGCACGACGGTCGGATTTACTAAACGTTGCAACTCAAGAAAATCTGAGTACATCCCGCACCACATCGCGTTTATTCCCTTTGGCCGAGCAGGATGATGGATTAGGCAGGGCTTACTCCACTTCAAAGATGCATTCGATTTCGACGGCGATATTGCCCGGAAGGGCATTGTGACCGACGGCGCTGCGGGTGCCCACCCCGGCATCTTCGCCGAAGACATCGCGCATCAGTTCGGAAAAGCCGTTGATCACTTGGGGTTGATCCTTGAAGTCGTCGGTACAGTTGACCATGCCGAAGGTCTTGATCAGCCGCTTGACTTTGTTGAGAGAGCCGAGAGCTTCCCGCACAGTGGCGAGGATGGCTAAGCCGGTCTGGCGGGCGGCTTCCTTGCCTTGTTCCAGAGTCAGGTCCTGACCGACGCGACCGGTGATCATGGTTTTGTCCGGCTTGAGGGGTCCGTGTCCGGACACGAACAGGAGATTGCCCCACCGGAGGGCCGTCTTGTAAACTGCTACCGGTTTGGGGGCGGGGGGTAGGGTCAGATGCAGCTCTTGCACGCGTTGTTCCGGTGTGCTCGTCATGGCGGTGAACTCCCAAAGTCATGCGGCATGGACAAGCCGAGGGTGGGTGTTCCACCGTCCGACCCAGCCGAAGGTATGTGGTCCACCCACCGTCTGGGAAGGCCGAAGGTGTGTGGTCCACCGTCTGGCCCGTCTCGTCTCGGCTTCGCCAAGGGGACAGAATCCCCTGCAGAATGCACGGACTATGGGGAACAGAATACATGGCGAGGAAGTACCGAGCAAGCCGTTGGGACAGCGGGGGGCGGAACCGGCAGGCGGAGATGTCCGACGCACCGAGGCGGAAGGGGTGTGCGGTGGTATCATTCCCCCAGGTAGGCGGCCCGAACGCGGGGGTCGTGCAGCAGTTCCTCGCCGCGGCCGGTCAGGGTCACCCGACCCGTTTCCAAAACGTAGCCGCGGTGGGCATGTTTGAGGGCCAGACGGGCGTTCTGTTCCACCAGGAGGACCGAGACGCCTTGACGGTTCAGCTCACGGATGACCTGGAAGATTTGCAGGACGATTTGCGGGGCCAGTCCGAGGGACGGTTCATCCAGCAGCAGCAGTTTGGGTCGGGCCATGAGGGCCCGGGCGATGGCCAGCATCTGCTGTTCTCCCCCGGAGAGGAGCCCGCCGAGTTGATGCTGGCGCTGGCGGAGGATCGGGAAGAGGGTGAAGACTTTCTCCAGGTCCTCGGCGACGCCGTCGGGATCACGGCGGGTGAAGGCGCCCAGGTCGAGGTTTTCCCGGACGGTCAGGCGGGGGAAGATTTTGCGTCCTTCGGGGGCGTGGGCCAGTCCCAGGCGGACGATGTCATGGGGGGGAACTTTCTCGGCTACCAGGTCCCGACCTTGAAAGACGATCCGACCGGTGCGGGCCTTGACCAGGCCGGAGATGGTCATCAACAGCGTGGTTTTCCCCGCTCCGTTGGCCCCGATGATGGTCACGATTTCCCCGGGAAAGACGCTCAGGTGCACCCGGTGCAGGACGTTGATCGGGCCATAGCCGGCTTCCACATCCTCGATGTGCAAAAGCGGCGTCCGCGGGGTAGATGAGGCACCCGCAGTAGCAGGCGCCGGTGGAGGCCAGGCCGAGGCAGCCTCGGTCATGATACTTCCTCCTTACCCAGATAGGCTTCGATCACCTTGGGGTCATGGGCGACTTGAGCCGGTGTCCCCTCGGCGATTTTGACGCCGTGATCCAAAACCGCGATGCGGTCGGAGATGTTCATGACCAGGGGCATGTGATGTTCGATGAGGACGACGGTGATGCCGCGGTCACGGATGCGGCGGATCAGTTGCATCAGGGCAGCGGTTTCGTTGGGGTTCATGCCGGCGGCGGGTTCATCCAACAGCAGCAAGCGGGGTTGACAGGCCAGGGCCCGGGCAATTTCCAAGCGGCGTTGCTCGCCGTAAGGCAGGTTCCGAGCCAGTTCATTTTGCCGTCCAGCCAGGCCGACGAAAGCAAGGTATTCGGCCGCCTGTCGTTCCGCCTCACGTTCCTCCCGACGGGTGCCAGGCAGCCCCAGGGCCGATAACAGGGGGTGCGTCTTCAAGGTGCGGCTCATCCCCACCAAGACATTTTCCAGCACGGTCATGCCTGGGAAGAGACGGATGTTCTGAAAGGTGCGCGCAATCCCTCGATGGGCGATGGCATCCGGTGCCCGTTGGGCCCGTCGCCAGCTGACAAACATGCCGGCACCTCCGAGCACCACCCCGAGGGCGAAAATCAGGCCGGCTCGCTCCCACCGTTGCCCCAAATAAGACCAGGCGTCCGAAGCCGCCTTGTCCCAGGGGAACGGCACCGTGCGTTGACGGGGCATGTTGTCCCGGATCACCGTCTGCCAGAGGTTTTCGACATTGAGGGCCAGGAGGGCCAGAAGCACGCCGGTGCACACTCCGACCAGCAGTGCCAATACGACGGCCCGTCGCGTCAAGGGCGGGTCCAACGGCTGGCCGTCGAAGAAAATCCGCCCTTCACTCGGAGCGTAGATACCGGTGATGACGTTGAAGACCGTGGTCTTACCCGCGCCATTGGGCCCAATGATCGAGACGATCTGACCCGCGGGGACGTCCAAATCCAGTTGCTGCACCGCCGTCAGCCCCCCAAAGCGGATCGTCAGGCGTTCGATTTTCAACAAGGACATGAACCTCTCACTCCTGGCGTGTCGTTCCTGTACCTGTCACTCCTGGCGTGTCGTTCCTGTACCTGTCACTCCTGGCGTGTCGGTGAACTCATCCGGGGATCGGTGGCGGGTCGTGGTTATGGTCCGTCATGGTTTGTGGGTCGGGTTAGGGGTCGTGGGGGCAGCGGGGGAGGAGGCCAGTTCCGCCTCGGCCGCCGCCTGGCCCAAGGCTTCTGCCACCTCCGGGTGCAACTCATGTTGAATGCGGCGGGCCGGCAATAACCCCTCCGGCCGGAAACGCATCATCAGGATCAAAACCAGGCCGAAGATGATCAAACGCCAACCGCTGAGCTTGAGGTACGGCGAGGCACTCCCCACTAGAGCTTGGATCTGGTTGTCCAGGATGCCGGTGAGAATGCGGTCAAAGCCGATGAGTAGGAAGGTGCCCAGCAACACGCCCCGGCGGTTTCCCATGCCACCGAGGATCACGCAGCAGATCATGAGCATCGAGAGGGTGAAGTCATAGGTTTGCGGGTTGCCGGTGGTACGCAGAGCCATGGCATAGAGGGCACCGGCCAGGCCGCCCAATCCCGCCCCGACCGCGATCGCCGCCAGCTTCAATCGTGCCGGGTTCAAACCCATGCACGTGGCGGCCAACTCATCTTCCCGTAACGCCACCCACGCCCGACCCAACCGCGAATGCTCCAGGTTCCGCACCAGCCAGAGTACTAGTCCCAACAGCCCCAGACAGAGGTAATAAAAGTACGGGTAATTGGACCAGTGGTGTCCCCAGTCCGGATACAGCCGCCAGCGTTCCAGGTTCCGGCCACTCCAACCCGGTAACGGACCGGCATCGATCGGGCTGATCCCTTTGGTCCCTTCGGTGATCGGGTCGAGGTTGCGGATGGCGTAAAGCACGATCAGACCCAGCCCCAAGGTGACCAGAGCCAGATAATCCCCCCGCAGGCGGAGAATGGGAGCGGTGGTCAGGACGCCGACCAGGGCGGAGATCACCACCGCCGCCACGGCCGCCACCAGAAACGATTGCTGAAAAGGGAAAAAACCCACGGTGAGAATCCCCACCGTGTACGCCCCAATGCCGAAAAAGGCCGCAATCCCCAAATGCAGCAAGCCGCACAAGCCCAACACCACATTGAGCCCCTGGGCCAGGATGGCGTAAATGAACAGGATCGTGAATTGCTCCCCCCGGTTGGCACTGGCGCCCGGCACGAGGGGATAGACCGCCAGCACCGCGAAGAGGATCGGCAGCCAATGTCGCAACACGTTCATACCTTCTCCCGCGTGCGTGCTCCCAATAACCCAGTGGGACGGAAGAGCAACACCACGATCAAAATGCCGAAGATAACCGCTTCACTCCACTTAGCTCCCAGATACGCTTTGGATAACTCGCCCACCACACCGATGAGCAATCCGCCCAGAACCGCTCCGGGAATGTTCCCCACACCTCCCAGGACCGCAGCAGTAAAGGCATACAGGCCGTTCTGGAACCCCATCTGATAATCCACCGCCTTGATGTACAGGCCGTAGATCACCGAGGCGACACCGGCTAAAGCCCCTCCCAGGGCAAAGGTGACGGCAATCACCCGATGGACGTTGATCCCCATCAGCTGCGCCGCCACAGGATTCTGGGCCGTCGCCCGCATCGCCTTACCCAAGGTGGTGTACCGCACAAACACCGTCAAGGCGATCATCGTGGGCACCGTCACCGCTACCACCAGAAAATCCTTCCAGGTGAACCGCAGACCGGTCCCTTCCAACAAATTGACATCGCTGATCAGGTCCGGAAACTTCACCGGTGTTGCCCCCCGCCAGAGCAAGCCAATGTTCATGAAGATGAAGCTCACCCCAATGGCCGAGACGATCACCGTCAGCTTCGGGGACTGCCGCAGGGGACGATAAACCACCCGGTCCACCGTCACGTTCAGCAGAGCACAAAACAGCGGGGTCACCAGCAGCATCAGAGCCACGGTCGCTACGATCGCCCCTGTCGGAGCATCGGCACTGGTCACCCCCATCGGCCAGATCGCCACCCCCAGGGCCACGAACGACCCCAGCATGAACAGGTCCCCATGGGCGAAATTGATCAACTCGATGATCCCATAGACCATCGTGTAGCCCAAGGCAATCAAGGCATAAAGGGAACCGATGACCAGACCCAACAGAAGAAACTGCAAGAAACCGGCCGACGGTTCGCTTGCCACCCACACGTCCACCATCGTCCTATATCCCTCCGATCCCGCATCCTCAGGCGGATGCCCTCCTCCCACCCGAGTGATACGCCCGAGGACACATCTGAAACGCGGCCTGCTCAGTGCCTCTGTTCCGAGTCAGCCCGTCCTGGGTGAATCTTTTGTGAAAAAAGGGTTCACGCTATCAGAAACAAAGATAGCGATTCGCAGGGTCTCATCCCAGAGTTGTTCTGTAAAAATGGGGATTCCCGCCCCCGTCGGCACTTCCCCCATCGGAACTTGAGCGTGCCGGACAGTTCGCCCTTTGCCCACCCCAACGCTGTGGACCGTGGGCCGGTTCCGCTCGGATCCTCGGGCACGTGGGGTTCCGCTCGGATCCTCGGGCACGTATGGTTCCGCTCGGATCCTCGGGCACGTATGGTTTCTTTTCCCGGAGAAACATCGTATGATAAGTTTTCTA
>Ga0209017_10002898_pt1 | contig 10272 bp, 11 predicted proteins | sample YNPBryunderm2012_FD_185812 | JGI IMG/M metagenome (GOLD analysis project Ga0209017, IMG submission 185812) | Anoxygenic and chlorotrophic microbial mat microbial communities from Yellowstone National Park, USA - YNP Bryant MS undermat 2012... ... | reverse complement strand
AGGCGAGCAAGTCAAGCGATCCATCGCAACAACCAAGATACCTAGGGGCCGCAAGGGCCCGAGGAGGTGAGCACAGGAAGGAAGACCCGAAGAAGAAGATGTAGATCGCCATCAAGACCGATCAGCCGTCATAAGCCAACAGATTCTCAGCCCAAACTACCCCAACCAGACCAACTAGAAAGGATGCACAACCATGGCAACAGCAGATCTCACCCGCATCAACACCAACATCGCCGCCCTGAACACGTTGAACGCCTTGCGTGACGTCAACAGGACGCTGGCGATGCACCAGGCCAGGCTCTCCACCGGCAAGCGCATCAACGAGGCCGCGGACGACCCTGCCGGCTTGACCCTGGCGACGAAGTTCTCGGTCCGCGCGGAGTCGTTGCAGCGGGCGATGGACAACATCGGCGACGCCAAGAACCTCCTCTCCGTCGCGGAAGGTGGCCTCAAGAAGATCAACGAGATCCTCGCCAAGATGAGGGTCAAGGCGGAGCAGGCAGCCTCCGAAACCTTGGGCACGGCGGAGCGCAACGCCATCGCGCAAGACCTAGGCCAGTACGCCCGTGAAATTGACGACATCGTCAACCAGACGACCTGGAACGGCCAGAGACTCTTGGACGGCACGGCCGACTTTGACTTCCAGACCAGCGCCGACTACGACAAGTACACCAAGTGGGTGCTGAACCAGTCCCACGATGTTCAGGGGAGCGGCGTCAACGGCCTGGGCGACCTGGCGACGGTCACCGGCACATCCACCGCCGAGGAGACGAGCGACCCGGGCAACTGGATAAGCGCCGTCTCCGGCGGCAACGCCACCTTCTCCGGCCTCCAGGAGCTCTCCAGCGGCACCTACACGGTCAAACTGGTCATCGGCACGACCGACGGCTCCGAAAGAGACTCTTACATCCAGTTGGTGGACAGCAACGGCAACCCGGTGATCGTGGACGCGGACGGCAGCGGCGGCGGCCTCCTGGACAACAAATTGACCTTCGCCTACAACGCTAGCAGCACCTACGTCGTTGATTTCGGCAACGGCCTGCGGATCACCGTGGCGTCGGGTCTGTCCGCCGGCAATCGGCAGGATGCTACGGTTACCTACACCAAGTCCGGCACATACAGCGTCTCCCTGGCTAACGGCGCCGCAGCCCGCGCCTACATGAACAGGGTAGATCAGGCGATCGCCACTGTCTCGGCCTCGCTCTCCAACATCGGCGCCATCATGGACCGGTTCACCTTCAAGGAGGATGCGCTGGCCATCGGCAAGGTCAACACGGAGGCAGCCTTCAACCGCATCATGAACGCGGACATGGCGGCGGAGCAACTGGAGGCGGTGAAGTTCCAGATCCTGCAGCAGACGGCGACGGCGATGTTGGCCCAGGCCAACTCTCAGCCTCAAGCCATCTTGCAGCTCTTCCGCTAAACCCACCACCTCCCTTCTAGCCCTCCAGGGGGCAGCGTCCGCCCCCTGGAGGGTCTGCGCTTAACGTAAACTTCCAGAGGAGGCTCGCAGCATGACCGCCCCAAGCCAACTGGCACAGAAATACCGGGAATTGCAGGTGTACTCGGCCACCCCTTTGCAGCGCATCCTCATGGCCTACGACGCCGCGATCATCGGCTGTGGGAAGAGGGACCTGAAGAAAACCACCGACGCGCTCAACGTGTTACGCAACAGCCTGGACCTGGAACAGGGCGAGATAGCCTGGCGCCTTTTCCGCCTTTACCAGTATTGCGCCGACCTGGCGCGGGCGAATAAGTATGAAGAGGCTGCCGAGATCCTGCGCGGGTTGGTGCAAGCGTGGGTGGAAGTGCTCGTGCGCGAGAAGGATGTCCGCCCCAACCAGCCGACCGATGTCCATGCCGTCCTGGCTTCAGCCTGAGAGCGATCGGGCTGGACGACCGGGCGGATGGGTGAACGTTATGGCTTGAGGAGGCATCTGCCATGTGTGCTCTCCCTGTGATCGGCTCCGGCAGCGGCACGACGGGGATCTCCGCCAGTTACCTGAACCAGCTGATCTCGCAGACGATGGCGCTGCAATCCAGGCCCTTGGATCTCCTGAAGCAGGAGCAGGATCGGCTGGAGGTTCAGCGCGCCGTCTTCCAAGATCTGCAAGGGCTCTTGAACAACCTCAGAAGCCAGGCGCAGAAATTGTCATCTACCTCGTCCTCCGCGTCATATGTCCTGGGTCAGAAGAAGGCGACTTCCAGCGACACAGCATTCCTCACCGCCAGCGCCTTCTCCACCGCCTCGCCCGGTTCCTACACGATCACGGACATCACCCTGGCGCAGGCGCACCAGGTGCGTTCCGACCGTCAATTCGCCTACATAGATGAAGCGCTCGGTTTAAGCGGGAGGTTCGCCCTCGGCGGCGCGGCGGCTCGCAGCGCGCAGTTGCAGAACGGCGACGCCACCGTAACGGGAGTCGCCACCGACAGCGTCGCCTCTGGGCAAACTGAGTTGGGCAGTGGCGATTACTACGTGGAATATCGCTACGAATCCGGGAACTGGCAGTTCCGGCTGGTAGATAGCCAGGGGAACGGCGTGAGCATCCGCAACGCCGGCACTACGGGGGAATACACATCTACCTGGCAAAGCCTGGCCGACGCCCAGGCGGAGGGCACCTACGACACCGGGCGCGGCCTGAAAATCACCTTCGGCGAAGATCCCGCTGCCGGCAAACTGCGTCCGGATGCGCCTAAGATCACCTATGAGGCCCAGGGCGCGGTGATCGTGGTAGAGGCCACCCATTCCTTGCGGGACATCCAGAATGCCATCAATCGAGCCACCTATGCGGAGGGGCATGGCGTCCGGGCTACCATCGTTGATAACTACCTCTTGCTGACGGCCCTCTCCACGGGCGCAAGCCGTGCCATTCGGGCGGAGGATGTTGAGGGGGACGTCCTTTCCAGCGCCTCTGGCCTGGCCCTGTTGCAAGACCCGGAGGGAAGCGCCTGGCGCGTGACCCTGCAGAATGCGGCGGATGCCAGCCTCAAGGTCAACGACATCGTCGTGACCCGTGACCGTAACACAGGCCTGGACAACATCATCAGCGGCGTGACGTTGAACCTGCTCAAGGCGACCGAGGCCGGCGCGCGCATCACCCTCACCGTGGAGGACGACAACGCGGCCGTCGTCAGCCAGATCAACACCTTCATCAGCACCTTCAACCAAGTAACATCGTACCTGCAGGCCAAGACGGCCACCACCCAGAACAGCGACGGCAAGACCTACACCCGCGGCGCCCTGGCAGGGGATAGCGTCTTCACCCGCCTGCGCTACGACCTGATGTCGGACATGGTGCAGTCGGTAGATGACCTCTCGCCTGATGCGCCTACCTCGCTGCGCGAGATAGGCCTTACCCTAAGCCCAACCAACCTGCAGCTGAGCCTCAGCGACAGCGCAGCCCTGAACCAGGCCTTGGCGACCAAGCGCAGCGGCGTCGCCGAACTTCTGGACGCGGTGGTAAAGCGTCTGTCGGATCGGTTGGCGGTCTTCACCGGCTCCGATGGCACAAGCGGCCTCCTCAGCAACAGCATCACCAACCTGGATAAGCAAAAGAAGGACCTGAGCCAGCGCATCGCCCGCATGCAGGATCGCTTAAGCGCCCAGGAACAGCTCTTGACCAAGAAATACGCGATGCTGCTCAACCAAATGGCGCAAATCCAATCCCAGACGTATTACCTGGGGATGTTTTACAACCGGCAATACTGATGCCGGCGGCGGATAAGGACCATGGACGGGGAGCCGAGCCTTGACGTAGTGGCCATCGCCTCGCGGGTGTTGGAGGCGCTGGATCGCCTCAGTTTCACGGCTTTGCCCGCCGATGAGAAGCGCGGCGGGGCTCAGTTGAGCGCCCGCGTCTCTGGCACGGAGGACCTGGCCGCGCGCCTGGAGGAACTGATCCGCGAGGTAGAGCGCTGCCGGCTCATGCAGCAGCGCTTGGAAAACGCCCTCGCTCAGGTGCAGCAACAGATGTGGCTCCTTCCTGCCTACCTCATTCGTCTGGAACAGTGGAGCATCGCTGCGGAAGCGCGCTTGACCCAACTGGCTCCCGGCAACGGCGCACCGGCCCTTGCCTCCGGCCGGGAGCCAAAGGCCGTGCGTTGGGCAACGGTGAAAGAAGTGGCCCGACACCTGGGCCTGAACCCCAGCACGGTTCGCCGCTACATTCGCAAGGGCATCTTGCCCGCGGCGCGACTCCCTGGCGGTCGCGGCCTGCGGATACGCTGGGAGGATGTCCAGGCCCGGGTGTCGGAGGGTGGCTTGACTTTGCATTGAGCAGGACAGGCGGAGCCGGCTGTCAAAGGCTCCTGGGCCCTCTCATCGCCAACGATCTCATGGTAACTCACACCAAGGCGACGCCCCATGACACTGCCCTTTTCGTCACACCAATACCTCCCGCGAGGCAAACCGGTTGTTTGCCTGATCATCTCTTCTCTCGCGGTCTTGCTCTCGCTTCTCGGTTGTCGTGCTCCGGTGCAGGTTTCTATCCAGACCCAGCCCCAGGTTGTCGTCCAGACGGCCGAGCAGCCCGCTACGTTACCGGCAGAGCAAACCCTTGCTCCTGCCTCTACACCTGAGGCGCCATCACCGACGCCGACGCTCACGCCTCAGCCGGCAACCACTACGCCTCGTCCGCCCCGCGCCGAAGCGTTGCTCGGCGAACGCGCGGCGCCGCGCGTCGCCTCTTCTCCTCCGACGCGCATTGTGGCGCCCGCCATCAGCCTGGACGCCCCTGTGGTGGAGGTCGGCTGGGTCGTCAAGGACCCGGCCAAAGGGATCACAGAATGGCAGACGGCGGATTATGCGGCAGGCTTTCATCATGGTTCGGCCCTCCCCGGCCAGCCCGGGAACACCGTCCTCTCCGGCCATCACAACATCCGCGGCAAGGTCTTTGCCCGCCTGCATGAGTTGCGCCCGGGGGATCAGATTTTCTTGTACGTGGGGGATGAGGCGTACGCCTATCGGGTGGAGGATAAGTTCATCATACCCGAGGCGGGGGTATCAGACGCGCAACGGCGGCAGAACGCCCGTTGGATCGCCCCTACGCGCGACGAGCGCCTCACGCTGGTTACCTGCTGGCCGCCTAACGGCAACTCCCATCGGGTCATCGTGATCGCCCGCCCCGATCCGCCGGAGGCCCCGCCGGACGGTCTGGCCATGAGAGGGCAGCCGTGAGGAACGCGAGGCGTGGAAAACGTCGGCGAGACGCTTCCACGCCCCGTCACCTTCTGCGCGTGGGTCAAGCCTTAGCGCATGTAGTCAAACAGAGAGGTAAACGGCAGGATGCGGGAAAGGGCGCCCAGCGTAGCCTGGTAGCCCTGCTCGTAACTGCTCAGGTTGAGGGCAGCCTCTGCCACATCCGCGCTTTCCACCCGCGAGAGGAGGCTTTGAACCTCCAACTCAAACTTTTGCAGGCGAGCGCGCGTCCCCTGCACCCCTTTCACGCGCGAGCCGACCTCGCCTTGCCTTTGCAACGTCAGGTCCAGCGCGCTGTCCAACTCCGCGATGGCAGCCCGGATCGCCGCCGTGTCGTTCGCTTGCAGGGCATCGTACAGGTCCTTCAGGGCGGTCAAGGCGGTGGAGAAGAGCGGATCACTGCCGGGGATGTTGATCACTGTGCGAGACCCCGGCTCCACCTCGTGGCTGATGCTGCCGCTATCCCCTTGATAGGTGAAGGTGAGGGTATCCATGTTGGCCACGAAGGGCGGCTGCTGCACCTTGAAACCGGCAAAGATGCGTTGGCCGCGATGTTCAGTGTTGCCGATGCCCACAGCCTGGGCGAATAGATCGCGCACGACCGGTGCGAGGCTTTGGCGGATCTGGCCGGAGAGGGTATCGTTGGCCGCCTTCAGGGCCTCATCGCGGGCCTCCGTCAACACCTTTGCCATGCTGCCGAGCGCCACGTCGCTGGCCTGCAGCCAATCCAGGGTGTATTCCACGTTTTGCAGGAAGTTGCGGGCGGCGCTCAAATGGGTGCGCAGGGCCAGGGCCTGGTGTGTTCCCTGGGGATCATCCTCCGGCTTCAGGATCCTGCGGCCGGCGGCGATCTCGGCGCGCAACTTGTCCATGCCCTCCTGGTTGCGTTGCAGGCGATCTACCGCCGAGTCTATGATGTAACGCTGGCTGATCCGCATCTTCCCCCCTTAGCCTCAGCGCCCTACCAGGCCCGTGTTGTTGATGAGGCGATCCAGCATCTCATCCACCGCCGTGATCACCCGCGAGGCGGCCTGGTACGCCCGTTGCGCTCCCAGCATCTGCACCGCTTCCTCGTCCAGCGAGACCCCGGCCAGGGACTCGCGGCTGGCGTTGAGAAATTGCACCAGGGCTTCCTGGCTCTTCACCATGTTGTTGGCCTGCTCCACATCCAGGCCTAAGCGGGCGACGAGGGTTCCGTAGAATCCCCCGGCCGTGTCGCCCAGCGAGGTGATCTCCTCCCGTTGCAGGTTGGCGATGTCCAAGGCGATGCGGCCGTCGCCGGGCGAATCGGGGCCGGCGGCGACGGCGATGGCCCCCAAATCGCTTCGCACGGCGTCCGACACGCGAATATCGCCGGCTCCCGCCCCGGCGAAGAAGGAGATGCCCGTGCGGTTATCGGGCGTGTAGCCGGCCTCGTGCCGTTCGTTCACCGTCTGGATCAAGGCAGAGGCTAGCCTATCTAGGCCGACGAGGACCGTGTTGCGCGCCCAGTCTCTCAGGCTCAACGTCGCGCCGAGCGTGCCCTCACGGGCCACTACCCTAGAGCCGTCGTCCGACCACACCAACTCTTTGAAGCCGTCGGCGCCGGTCTGCACCTCTATGCGCGTCGCGCCGCTTGCCCCAACGAGGATGTGTCCTCCCAGGATCACCAGGAGCGTGCCGTCGGCGTTCTCGCCGCTTTGCACCCGGGCCAAGCGCGACAACTCTTGCAGAAGCATGTCCCGTTGATCGCGCAGGTCGTTGGCCGGGTCGCCGGCGGCGACGGCCTTCCGAATCTGCTCGTTCAGGGCCGCGATCTGGCCGGCCAGAAGGCCGATGCGCGCGGCGCTGAAGCTCAGTTCCAGGTCCCATTGGTTCAAGGTGTTCGCGACGCCCTGGTAGGTTCGCTGCAAGGCGGTGGCCACGGCCTCCCCCGCTTGGCGCACGTTCGCTCGCGCCGCGGCGCTGGTCGGGTCTATGCTCAGATCGCGCCAGGCGGTCCAGAAATTGTCTATGGTCGCTTGTAGGCCGTATTCGCCCGGCTCCAGAAAGAGGCTTTCTATGCCGCCCATGCCGTCTCGCACGGCGGTCCAATAGGCCAGCGAGCCTCCTTCGCGCTCGATTTGCCTGTTCAGCAGGACCGAGGCCGAGCGCCGAATCTCGCCCACCGCCACGCCCAGCCCGGTCTGCGGGACTACCGAGTAAGGGTTGGACGGCGGCAAAGCGACCAGCATCGCCCTTTGCCGCGAGTAGCCTTTGGTGTTGACGTTCGCGACGTTGTGGGCGATCGTCTCCTGCAGCAACTGCTGGGAGATCAAGGCGCTGAGGCCGATTTGCAGTCCACTGAACGCGTGCACAGGGTCCTCCTACCCTTCGCGATCCAGCGCCACCGTGATAGAACGATGCCCTGCTTGAGCGCGGCCGTCCCGGCTATAGGTTTGCCCGCCCTTGACGGCTGCTAGGGGCTCGCAGACGGCTTGCAACAACATGGAGGCAGCCAGGGCCTTCGCGGTCAGGTAGTTGACCGCCGAGGCGCGTCGCGCGGCGGCTACGAACTCCAACTGTTTGGCCCTCAGGCTGGCCTGTAGGGAAGATGATCCCTTCTCCCTTTCTCCTTCCGTGGGATTCTGTTGGAACGTCCGAACCAACTTCTGCCAGCGCAGTTCCAGGTCGTAGAGCTGATCGGCCAAGCTCAACTGGCTCAGGTGAGCGGCGGAAAAGGCCTGGAGGTCCTTCCTTTCCAACGCAGCGAATTGCTGCGCGGTGAATTGCTCCCAGCGCCCGCAAAGGGCGATGCCTTTTTCTAAGAGGGCAAGGGCCTCCGCCTCAGGCGCTCTTGTCAACTCTGAGGAGGCGTCGGGCAAGATCGTGGAAAGGGACCTCATATTTCCCCCGCTGAATCAACTCGCGTAGTTGATTCACCTTGTTCCAACGCACGTCATCCGCCGAGATGGCCACCTCTACGCCCTTCTGCAACACCAGCGCTTCGGGCGAGAGTTCTACCTTGTCCTGGTTCTCATCTGCCCTCTCGCTGGCCGGCGCAGCGGCCTCGCGTTGCGCTACATCTGCGGCCTGCAGACGCTGCGTGTACAGTCGCGTGATCCCCTCGGTCGGGTTGTCCCTGATGATCATGGCGACCTCTCCTGAAGAGGTTTACAGCACGAAGTGTTCTTACATTGATATATCGGCACACCCACCCCCTTTGTACACCCTCATTGCCAACAAAAGCCCTCCCGTATCGCTCAACCTTGCAATTGGGTGGTCAGGGTATACATCTGATCCGAGATCTGCAAGGCCCGCAAGGTGAGGGCGTAACTGCGTTGCACCCGCAGCAGGTTGACCATCTGTTGGGCGGCGTCCACGTTGGCCATCTCCAGGGCTCCGGCGATGATCTGCCCCATGCCGTTCTCCGTCGGGGCCGCGACGACCGGCTCGCCGGAAGCGGTGGAGGGGAGGTACACGCCGTTGCCTTGGTCTATCAACCCCTCAGGGTTGGGGAAACGGGCCAGTTGCAGGCGCGCTAGCACGCGCGAGGCTCCCCCTTCCGTCACGGTGATGACCCCTCTGGCATCTATCGCTACCGCCTCCACCCCTGGGGGGATCGTAACAGGCGGGACCAAATACAACCCTTGCTCGTTGATCAGATGCCCCTGTCCGTCTAGGCGAAAGGTGCCCAGGCGGCTATACCCTATCCGCCCATCAGGAAGTTGTAGGCGGAACATCCCCGGTCCGTCAATCGCCAGGTCCCACATCTCTCCCGTCACCTGCACCGGCCCCTGGCTGAAGTCGGGGGTCGCGGCACTCAACTCCACCCCGCGCCGCAGGAGTTTATCGTTCTGCGCGCTCAGCGTCGCCTGGAAGGCCAGGCGCTTTTGCTTGAAGGCAGGCGTGTTCAGATTGGCCAGGTTGTCCGTCAAGGCTTCTATCTCCGCCTGCCGGGCCTGCAAGGCCGTGTAGCCGATCGTGTACAGGCGTCCCAGCGCGTTCACCATCGCTACCTCCTCAGCGTCCGATGTCCAATACCCTCTGCAGAGCTTCGTCCTGCAAGCGCAGCGTGCGCTGGGTCGCCTCGTAACTGCGCAGGGCCAGCATCATGCTCACCACGGTCCCGGAGACATCCACGTTGGCCTGCTCTATGAAGCCCTGTCGGATCGTCGTCTGGGCGGGCGGCATCACCTCCACCGGCGCGTTGCCGGGGTCCCAAAGGTTGTCCCCTTGGGGGCGCAATGTCGTGGGGTCCGCCACGCGCCCCAGAGCGATGCGCCCGACCGGGGCGGTGGCGCCGGGCATGTAGATGCTGCCGTCCGTAGCGATGTAAGGGTCGCCTTCGCCGATCTGGAGCGGGCCGTTCTCCCCTAGGAGGAAGTAGCCGTCGGACGTAACCAGGTGGCCTGCGCTATCCCGATGGAAGGTTCCGTCGCGCGTCAGGCGCACCCCCTCTGGCGTCTGGACCCGGAAGAAGCCATCACCGACGATGGCGAGATCTAGCGGACGTTGGGTGTTCTCCAGAGGCCCCTGCCGATAATCTATCTCCGTGTTGCCTCGCTCAACCGTGTAGGTCAGGCCGCCGATGGGCGGGGATTGTCCTGCGCGCCCCCAGTCCTGCACCAAGGCCCAGGTGGCGCCGCGCTGAGGCAAGACGACCTCCTGTTTGAAGCCGGGGGTGTTCATGTTGGCCAGGTTATGCGAGAGGGCCTCCTGCCGATGCAGCAGGCTGAGCAAGGAACTGGCGGCAGCATAAATCCCACGGATCATGGTGAGAACCTCCTTCTAGCGAAGCGCAAGGCCCAGGCAGCGCAGGCCGAGAGGGCCACCCCCCAGGGCACGATGAGCGCTAGCCACAGGCCGTGGCGGTGGCCGGTCACGGGAAGATAAGGCGGCGTCTGGGCCTGCACAGATTGGGTATCGGTGATCTCGGTGGTGGTCTGGATGATGGCGGTGTTGGGGAAGAGCCCGGCCAGCGACCGTCGGTTGCTCGGCTCAGGGCTCGGGTCCGGCTCGGGTTCCACCGTGATGAGGAGCATCCGGTACTCCTGGTAGGGGAGCGTATCCAGGAGCACGTGCAGGCGGCCGACGCCGTCGGCTCCCACGTT
>Ga0209017_10002894_pt1 | contig 10278 bp, 7 predicted proteins | sample YNPBryunderm2012_FD_185812 | JGI IMG/M metagenome (GOLD analysis project Ga0209017, IMG submission 185812) | Anoxygenic and chlorotrophic microbial mat microbial communities from Yellowstone National Park, USA - YNP Bryant MS undermat 2012... ... | reverse complement strand
GGTCTCTTGGGATTGTTCGAGAATCCTTGGTAATTCAGAGGAGTGCCTCCTGTGAGTAAAAAGAGCAACGCCTGATTGGGATTCAAATCCGCTTGTGCGTCTGGGGGCAGCCCGTTGTCACTCAAATCCATTTGAGGAAACATTCGCTTGAGCAAATCCAATTCCGGATAATTAACGGCAGGATTTCCGGGAGGATAATTATAGGAGGTACGTAATCGAAATGTGCCACTCCAGACGTAGTCCATGCCCCCTTTGGCTTTAGCCAGACCGACCGCCGCGGTGATCTGGGAGATCCGGTTGCTATTCTCGGCACGAGCGGCAGATTCACGGACCTTTTGAGTGGCTGCCACAATTAGACCCATGAGGATCGAGATGATGGCAATGACCACGAGCAACTCGATGAGCGAGAATGCCGGGCGTGGTGAGGTGCACTGGGACATAGGGTTATGCTCCTGTAGAGAAACAAGGTTACATACACGGGGTTGTGATGATCGTTTTTTTCTCAGCCGCTCTTGCTGAGGCCCTCGAGCAGCTTGATCAAGGGCAGGAAGAGCGAAATCACAATCGCACCGATGGTAAACCCCAGGAAGACGATCATGAGCGGTTCCAATAGCGACAAGAGGGACTTGACCAGGTTGTCCACCCACTCGTCGTAGAAGTCGGCGATTTTGTAGAGCATGGTATCCAGGTCACCGGTTTCCTCGCCGACTTCGATCATGTTGACGACCATGTCGTCCACCAGTCGGGATTCCCGCATCGGGTCAGCTATTGTATCCCCCTCGCGGACGGATTCAAAAACTCTCTGGAACATGCGTTCGAAGACGGCATTGTTGGAGGTTTCCTTGACAATGGTCAGGGCCTCCAGAATCGGGACGCCGGAACTGACCAGCGTCCCCAGGGTGCGCATGGTTCGGGCGACAATGGTTTTTTCGACGAGTTCCCCGATGATCGGTATCCAGAGTAAGGCTCGGTCCAGGGCGTAGTTCCCCCAGCGGGTCAGGCGGAGGAGCTTGGCCAGCAAGTACAACCCCATGGGGAAGAGGGGAATGGTCCACCAGTATTCGGACATCCAGTTGGAGATAGCGATGAGTTTCTGGGTGGCCCAGGGAAGGGTCATACCGAATTCGTCGAAGATCTTTTTGAACTTGGGGATGATGGCCACCATGATGAAGGTGAGGATGCCGATGGCCACAGCGATGACCACGGCGGGGTAAACCATGGCGCCGATGATTTTTCCCTTGAGGCTTTGGGCCTTTTCGAGGAAGTCGGCCAGGCGTTGCAGGATGACTTCCAGGGCACCGCCCGCTTCGCCCGCCTTGACCATGTTGACGTAGAGCTTGCTGAAGCATTTCGGCTGCTTGGCCATGGCATCGGAGAGGGAGGAGCCGGACTCCACGTCGTCCACAATATCGATGAGGGCGTTTTTCAACACGCTGGGCTTCATCTGGCGTTCCAGGATGCGGAGGGAACGGAGGACGGGCAGGCCGGCGTCGATGAGGGTGGAGAATTGCCGCGTGAAGGTGACCAGCATCTTTTGCTTGACCCGACCGATGGTGAAGCTCTTACGGCTCTTGCCGGTCTTTTTCTTTTTTCCCTTGGCGGCCTTGGTGCCGGACGTGACAACAGCCAGCTTGGTCACGAAGTAGCCGCGGCTTTTGACCTTGGCCTGAGCTTCTTCTTCGTTGGCTGCCTCGATCGAATCTTTGATCTCATTGCCGGAGGCGTCGAGAGCTTCAAATTTGTAGGTCGGCATAGGTCGTATCCCCTTGGTCGTGCTCGTTCAGAGCCCAGGTGTATGAGGTCGAGAGTGGTTTCTATAGCTCCATGCACGGAGGTTGTTGAATCTTTCCCCGGTGTCCGAATTCTGCTCCTGAGTCTGGCATGCTCAGCCTTCGTCTTCCAGGACGGTTTCACGCACGACTTCATCGATGGTGGTGATACCGGCGAACAAAGCTCGCAGACCGGCGTCACGGAGGCTGAGGGTTCCCATTTTGCGGGTGTATTGCCGCAGGGCATCGGTGCTAGCGCCGCGGCTGACCATATCCCGCAGGTCGTCGTTCATGATCATCAATTCAAAGAGTCCGGTCCGGCCTTTGAAGCCGAGGTTGTTGCATTTGTCGCAGCCTTCGCCGTAGTAGAAGGGGCGGCCACGCAGGTCTTCGGGCCGGAGGTTCAGTTCCATCAGTTGCTCGCGGGTGGGCTGATAAGGGGTGCGGCAACCGGTGCAGATTTTGCGGACCAGCCGTTGGGCCTGTATGGCTTCGACGGTGGCCGTGATCAGGTACGGCTCGATCCCCATATCGCGCAGCCGGGTAATGGAGCTGGGGGCGTCATTGGTGTGGAGGGTGCTGAAAACGAGGTGGCCGGTCAGTGAGGCTTGGATCGCGATCTGGGCAGTTTCCAGGTCCCGAATCTCCCCCACCAGGATAATGTCCGGGTCTTGACGCAGGATGGCCCGGAGAGCGTTGGCGAAGGTCAGGTCGATGTCCGGATTGATCGGGCACTGGACAATACCATCGATTTCGTATTCGACGGGGTCTTCGGTGGTGATGATTTTGACTTCGATATCGTTGAGTTCGGCCAGGGCGGAGTAGAGGGTGGTGGTTTTGCCGGCTCCAGTGGGTCCGGTGACCAGGATGATACCATTGGGTTTACGTATGACGGCGCGGAACTGGGCGAGCAGGTCCGGCGGCATGCCGAGATTGTCCAGGCGCAAGCCGACGTTGGTGCGGTCCAGGACGCGGATGACCACGCTTTCGCCAAACATGGTAGGTAGGACGGAGACCCGCATATCGACGGGGTTGCCGCCGACGTTCAGTTCGATCCGTCCGTCCTGGGGGAGGCGACGTTCCGCGATATCGAGGTTGGCCATGACTTTGATGCGGCTGGCGATGGCAGGGGCGAGGTGACGTGGGGGTGGCACCATCTCGTAAAGCACGCCATCGCAGCGGTACCGCATCTTGTATTCATCCTCGAACGGCTCGAAGTGGATGTCCGAGGCATGGTCGCGGATGGCCATCAGCAGCACCATGTTGATGAGCTTGCGGACCGGCTGCGAGTTGGCCAGCTCCAAAGCGTCGTCCAGGTCGATAGAGTTCTCACGTCCTGAGAATTCCACCCCGATGTTGCTGGCTTCCAACTGGGCGATCAAGGAGGTGATCGATTCTTCTTTTTCTTCAGAGTAGGCTTTCTTGATCAGTTCATCAATCTGTTTGGGCAAACCCAGGATGATCTGAACGTTGCGAATACCCAGGAGGTTTTTCAGATCGTCCATGGCCTGGAGGTTGTTCGGATCGGCCATGGCCACCGTCAGGGTATCGTTTTCGTAGCTCAGGGGCACGAGCTTGTATAGCTCAGCCATGTTTTTCTGGACGAGTTTGAGGGCTTCCGGCTGGAATTGGACCGGCTCTTCGGGGTTGAGGACTTTCAAGCCGTGGACTTCGGCTGTGGCTTGGAGCAACTGTTCCTCATTGACCAGTCCTCGCTCCAGCGCCAACTCACCGAGTCGTCGCTCGGTGGTGCGCATTTCTTCGTAGAGGGAGTCCAGTTGTGCGTCATCGAGAAAGCCCAGGTCGAGGAGTTTCTGGCCGAGCTGACGGGTGTTGGCGTCGATGTGAGCGAAGCGGTTGCGGGAGGATGAGGGAGCCGGTCGGGGTGAGCCTGCGGTTCGAGGCGGGGTGGGAGCAGATTTCGTGGTCGTTGCTGCCCTGGCGGCAGTGGAAGGAGCCGCTGCTGCCGCTTTGCCGCTGGCCGCTGCTGTCGAAGTCGGTGCTGATCGCGGCGTGGCTCCGCTTGTCGGATTTGCCGGCTTTTTCGCCGGAGTTTTATCGTTGGGAGGTGTCGGTGCTGGCATAGAGAGTGATCCCTTTATGTGGTACTTGATCTCACCTGATCCCGTGATGATGGTCTTTATCCCGGGATGACTGGCTCATACGGTTGTCATACGGTTGGGTTATGTCCGCACATTCCTCATTATCCCGCCCTCAGGATCGCCCTACAACAGAATTTGCATCTGATGCAGGGGATCCTCCCAGAGGGTGTTGGGAGAGCAGAAACAGGTGTGGGTCGCATCAGCGGCGCCGACGAGGAGGGGGTGTTTCTTCTTCCTCTTCGTCCTCGTCTTCGTCTTCATAGTCTTCCTCTTCGTAGTCTTCATCCTCGTATTCTTCGTCTTCGTCTTCCATACCCCGTTCAGCGGCTTCGATTTTGGCCGCGAGTTCGTTCGGTCGGCTGGATTTGAGCAGGACCTCCTCCTTGTCGCACAGACCCTCTTTCCAGAGGCGGAAGAGAGATTCATCCAGGAGGAACATACCATGTTTTCGTCCCGTCTGGATGGCGGAGTCGATACGGTAGGTTTTGTTTTCGCGGATGAGGTTGCGGATGGCAGGGGTGACGACCATCATTTCGTACGCGGCAACCAGGCCTTCCGGTTTGCGGGGTAGCAGAGCTTGGGAGAGGACGCCGATAAGAGAGCCGGCCAGTTGGGTACGGATCTGATCCTGTTCATTTTCCGGAAAGACTGTGACTACCCGGTCGATGGTGGACGCGGCACCGGAGGTGTGCAAGGTCCCGAAGACGAGGTGGCCCGTTTCTGCCGCTTCCAAGGCGGCCCGGATCGTTTCCAAGTCCCGCATTTCGCCGACCAGAATCACGTCCGGGTCCATTCGCAATGCCCGGCGCAACCCTTCTTTGAAGTCCGGCACATCGATCCCGATTTCCCGCTGGTTGACCGTGGAGCGTTTGTGCTTGTGATAGTATTCAATCGGGTCTTCCAGGGTGATGATGTGCCGGTCGTAGTTTTCGTTGATGAAGTTGATCATGGAGGCCAGGCTGGTGGTTTTGCCGGAACCGGTAGGTCCGGTCACCAGCAGCAAGCCCCGCGGTCGGACAATCAGAGAACGGATGGCATCAGGGGTCCGAAGCTGCTCGAAGGTCATGAACTGACTGGGGATCCGCCGCAGGACCATGCCGATGGTCCCCTTCTGCTTGAAGACGGCGACGCGGAAACGGACCCCATCGACATACTCGATGGCAAAGTCGGCTCCTCCCCGCTGCTGCAATTCCTGCTGGCAGCGATCCGGGGTGATCGACTTCATCAAAGCGGTGGTGTCGTCCGGATCCAGGACCCCGCCCCCGATGTCGAGTTTGCGCATGCGGCCGTGATGACGTACCACCGGCGGTTGACCGACGCTGATGTGCAAGTCACTGGCCTTGAGCTGGATAACGGTGGCCAGCAGCTTTTCCATGGAAACTTTCGCCACGTGTTAGCCCTCGCAATCGATGTGGTGGTTCTCCATTGTGCGAACGCCGCTGTGGCCACAAATCGGGAAGTGAACACAAAACACCAACATGCGTGCCCACTTCTGGCCCGACGTTCCTATTATGACCGACCACGAACCCTTTGCCAAAACCTTCTTCCAAAAAAAGTGGATGTACCCCCTTGGTCGCCATTCTGTGTTTTCCGGGAATCGGCGGAACTCCCCCGCTATCCCCTACCGGAGCAAACTTGTTTCTCCACCGGATCGAGCGTCACCTCCAACCGGGTCCATGTTCACCCTCCACCGGGTCCATCTTCATCCTCCACCGGGTCCATCTTCATCCTCCGTGCGGAGTAACCTGAATCCAGTACCGGCTCAGTTGGTCAAGGTGCCTCAGCCCACGGGAACACCTCGGGGTGTCAACGGGAGCACCGACGGTGTGGAGAGTGGGAAGTCTTTTTCACCCCCCCAAGCTCAACGGTTCTCGACTAACTGGAGCACCTCGGCATGGCAGATGCTGAGGACTTCATCCAGGGTGGTGATCCCTTTGAGGACCTTTTGCACTCCATCATCCAGCAGGGTTTTCATACCGCCGGCCCGAGCCTTACGACGGATTTCTTGAGTGGGAGCCTGGGCGAAGGTGAGTTCCCGAAGCAAGGAAGTCATTTTCATCAATTCGAAGATGCCCGTCCGACCGCGGAACCCTGTCTGCCGGCAATGATTGCATCCCCGTCCTTTCATAAAGTTAGCCTTCTGGATCATCTCCTGGGTGATGGCAGCGGCACGCAACTCCGAAGCCGTGGGCGTGTATGGTTCCTTGCATTTGACACAGTTGATGCGGACCAGACGCTGCGCCATCACGGCGATGAGGGAGCTGGCGATCAAGAAGGCCGGAACGCCGATATCCACCAGCCGCGTGATGGCCGAGGGCGCATCGTTCGTATGGAGTGTCGAAAAAACCAGGTGTCCAGTCAAGGAAGCCTGCACGGCGATCTCTGCCGTTTCCTTGTCGCGGATTTCGCCCACGAGGATAATGTTCGGAGCCTGCCGGAGCATCGCCCGGATGATCCGGGCAAAGTCCAGTCCGATACTGTGCTTTACCTCTACTTGATTCACACCGGGAAGATAATATTCAACAGGATCCTCGGCGGTGATGATTTTGCGGTCCGGGCGATTCAACTCATTGAGAGCTGCATAGAGAGTTGTGGTCTTACCGGAACCGGTTGGACCAGTAACCAGGAAGATGCCATTGGGCCTCTTAATAATCTGCTGAAACTTGATGTAGTCATCCTCGCTAAAGCCGAGTTCACGAATATTGATTTGGATGTTTCCTCGGTCGAGGATACGCATAACGGCGGACTGGCCGTGTACAGTCGGGAGAATGCTCACACGCAAATCGAAGTGTCGGCCGTTGACGGTCATTTTGATCCGTCCGTCCTGAGGACGGCGTTTCTCCGAAATGTCGATATTTCCCATAATCTTGAGGCGGGATAGAAGGGGGGCGAGCAGGCGGCGGGGGACGGTATCCCGTTCGACCAGAACACCGTCGATGCGGTAACGGATGCGGACGCGGTCGGCAAAGGGCTCGATGTGGATGTCCGAAGCCCGAAGGTTGATCGCTTCCTGGATGATCAGGTTGCAGAGCCGAACGACTGGCGCATCTGAATCCTCGGCGGCGGCCAGGCTGCTCACCGACTCGGTCTGGGTGAACTCGATCGCCGTGTCCGTGAATTCCACCAGCATCGAGTCCACCGATTCGGTTTCGGTTTGGCCGTAGTTGCGGTTGATCGCTTCGGTGATCTGCTCGGGAACGGCCAGGACCGGTACAATGTCTTTGTTCAGAATGAACTGTAGCTTCTGGATCGTGTCATAATTGGTCGGGTCGGCTGTAACAATTTTCAGACTATTTCCTTCGAGTGCCAAGGGGATCACCACGTTTTCGCGGGCAATCGATTCCGGCACCAGTTCGATCACAGCCTTGGGAATTTCGGTCTGCGTGAGATCGACGAATTGCAAGCCATGATGTTCGGCAATCGCCTCCATCACTTCCTGGGCCGTGGCGTAATTCAACTTGATGAGGGCGTCTTGGAGCTTGAGACCCTGAGCTGTGGCAGTAGCTTCGGCCTCAGCGAGTTGTTCAGAACTGATGATCTTTTTGCGAAGCAAAACATCGGTGAAATCCCCGCGTGATTGGGCCATGATCCTGTGACTCCTTGTGCTTGGGGCAGCAGACTGGAAAAGCCGGGCACCGGTTGTGTGCCACCGCATTGCCGAACCGGACCGGGATTGTCGGCCCTGCGACGTGCCGGGATGGAAACCAGACCCCTTGTGCTCCCCGCTGGGTGTCCATCTGCTATCCGACAAACTTCTATCCCGCAAACGGGAGCATCAGCCCATATCCAGCACACGCACAGCCGGTCAATATTTAGCATGACGCCTTGCCGAGTTCTCTTCAAGAAGGGTGCGGAGATTTTTTTGCGGCATGGAAGCTCTGGCGGCTCTCGGCAAACCTTCGATCGTGGATGGCTTATGTCTCCGATGATACCAAACCAGGATGTAGGGTATGGGAAAAAGTGGGGAAGAGTTGGTGGGTCCGCTGGCATGACTCGACCGGAGAACCTACAACGGCACTGGGGAATGAGCTGAAGCAACAACGCAAACCGCTGGCACGACCCGACCAGCGAACCTGGCCTATGGCTTTGTGCTGGGCCGGGATGGGAATGGCAATCCGCGTGCGCGGGAGTGGACGGCCATCGATGAAGCGGGCATCTTACGGGGTGCAGGATAGGGAGGTACGAGGAATGCGAAGATCATTGTTCGCGGGTGTTTTCCCAGGGGTGTTGGTGACAATAAGCCGGTTGTTGTTCCGCGGGAAACTCGGGCCTTTGGTTCTGGTGTGGGCTCTGGTACTGGGGCGATGGGTCGGGTGGGCTGCACCGGCGCAGGCGGCGGAACCGGAAGCCACTGTGATCAGCCGAATTGCCTTCGGTTCCTGCGCGGATCAGGATAAGCCTCTGCCCATATTCGAGACGATAGCCGCGGCTCGACCGGAATTGATGCTGTTTCTGGGGGACACGATGTACGCGGACTTGGACCGCCGCGTCGAGGTGACTCCCCAAGTGATCCGGGACAAGTACACGCAACTGTCCCGCCTGCCGTCCTTCCAGAAACTCCAAGCAGCTTGCCCGCGGATGCTCGGAACCTGGGATGATCACGATTACGGGATCAACGATGCGGGGGCCGAGTGGAAACACAAGGCGGAGGCTCAACAGGCCCTGCTGGATTTTTACAAGGTGCCCCCGGATGATCCGCGCCGGCGACGTGAGGGGGTGTACCACGCCCAGATCTTCGGGCCTCCCGGTCAGCGGCTTCAGGTCATTCTGCTGGATACTCGCTATCACCGCAGCCCTTTGAAAAAAGGGGCGTTGGACCCCCGGTTGCGTCTCGCCCCCTATCTGCCCAATACGGATCCTGACGCGACCATTCTGGGGCACGAGCAATGGCGTTGGCTGGAGGAGCAGTTGCAGCAACCGGCGGAATTGCGTCTGCTTGTGTCGAGCATTCAGGTGCTGGCGGACGAACATCCCTTTGAAAAATGGGCCAATTTTCCCAGGGAACGCGAGCGGTTGTATGAACTTCTGCGGCGGACCGGAGCCGAAGGCGTTCTCATCCTCAGCGGGGATCGGCATCATGGTGAAATCAGTCTGGATACCCGGGTTTTGGACTATCCGCTTTACGACATCACGGCCAGCGGTTTCAATCAAGCGTCCAAGACCTGGCGTGCCCCGGAACGCAACAGCAAGCGGGTGGCAGCTATGCCTTACGGCGATCACTTTGGATGGATTGCCGTGGATTGGAAGCAGCCCGACCCACAGATTCTCGTGCAACTGCGGGATGTTGAAGGAGACGCACTCGCAGGAATCAAGCTGCGTCTGAGCCTGCTCCGCCGTAAGAATAATGATGAGAGGAAAACAACCCCCTCACTTCCTGCCGATGTGTTGTCACCGGATCAAGCCGCGCAACGGGTGGGCGAGCGGGTCACGGTGCAGTTCGTGGTGCGTTCGGTGGGCGGTAAGACCAATATCTACCTTAACTCGGCGGTGGATTTCCGGGATAAGGACAATTTCGCCGTGGTTCTGACGCCCGCGGCCCAGACCGGTCCCTGGTCTAAAGCCACCCAGGAGACATTTCTCAACAAGACCATTCGAGCCACAGGGACCGTGCGTTTGAACCGGAACAGTCCGCAGTTGGAGGTGATGGATGCCCGGGATCTCCAGCTTGTCGAGCCGGGGAAGTGAGGGGGTTCGGCTGGTCGAGTCGGGGAAGTGACATTCCTGTGTCGGCGAAAGATACCGATCTGAGCTGGTGGAGGTGGCGGTGCCGGCTCGGAGGAACCACGTTGCCGGATTAGGGAAGTGCGGTGGCTAATCCGACGAAAGCATGGTGCCGATGCACCGGCACTTTCGTGTCTGACACCCTGGAAAAATGGCCGTTGCTATGGAAAATGGCCGTTACTTTAGCCGCAGTGGGATCACCGGGTGAAGATGACGTAGCCGACGAGAGCGGCCAGCAGAGCGACTATCAGGAGGGTCAGAGCCATCGCCAGGGTGCTCTGCCACGGCTGGCGTGTTGGGGTGGGAGCGCGGGAGTCTGGGAGCTGCTTCGTCGGCTTCCGCGGCGGTGTCGGCAGACGGGCTTCTTCCGGGGGTGTGGTGGTAGCTGGGGTTACTGCGATGGTCTCAGCATGGGGGTCCACCACGGGTTGGGAGCGCAGGCGTCCGCTGGGTGAGCCGACGCTGCCGGAGCCGGGAGTCCATCGTCCGGAGGGAGACACCAGCCGTCCCGAAGGGGAACCGCGGAAGGTGTTGGAACGGGCCAGGCTCGGCGAGGGTGTTCCGCCCAGATCGACGGCCTCCGGATCGGAGTCGTCCCGCCGTTGCGTAGATGGTAGAACCCCAGAAGCGCTGCTACTGCGGCTGATGACTCCCGAGTGCCGCCCTTCATTGAGCGGCGCCGGACC
>Ga0209017_10002887_pt1 | contig 10298 bp, 7 predicted proteins | sample YNPBryunderm2012_FD_185812 | JGI IMG/M metagenome (GOLD analysis project Ga0209017, IMG submission 185812) | Anoxygenic and chlorotrophic microbial mat microbial communities from Yellowstone National Park, USA - YNP Bryant MS undermat 2012... ... | reverse complement strand
GCCCGCGGGAAGGTGAGGGCTACGCCCTCACGCAGGGGGATGGGGAAACCCGGTTCCCTCATACCTCCGCCCGCGGGAGGGTTTGGGAGGGCTACGCCCTCCCAGGAGCAACCTATGGTCACCCCGTCGGGGTGCGGCGGAGCCGCATGGACGGCTAACGTGAACATGCGCCCTCGGCGAGGGGGGTGGGGAAACCCGGTTTCCCCATTCCCCCACCCGGTGGGAGGGTTTGGGAGGGCTACGCCCTCCCAGGAAGTATGTTCATCCCGTCGGGGTGCGGCGGAGCCGCATGGACGGCTAACGTGAACATACGCCCTCGGCGAGGGGGGTGGGGAAAGCGGGTTTCCCCATCCCTCAGCGGACGCGGGCCGGAGGCCCGCGCACCCAGGCCCCGCCCCCTGGGAGGGTTTGGGAGGGCTACGCCCTCCCAGGAAGTATGTTCATCCCGTCGGGGTGCGGCGGAGCCGCATGGACGGCTGAGGTGGTAATGGGCGTATCAGGCCGGCAGCGGCCCGGCCGCCGGTGGGGGCGTGGGCAGGGCCGAAGTCTGGGCGCTCTTGCCGTTGCGGCTCATGTCAATCGTCAACGGCTTGACGCGGCTGAGCAGTTCGGCCAGTTGTTCACCCTCGAGGGTCTCGAACTCCAGCAGAGCGTTGGCCATATCATCGAGCACGGCGCGATTGTTGATCAGGATCTGCATGGCATTCTCGTAGGCCTCGACCGCCAGGCGGTGCACCTCCTCATCGATCTGGCGCGCGACCTCATCGCCATAGTTGCGCTGTTCGCTAATCTCGCGGCCCAGGAAGATCAACTCTTCCTTCTCGCCGAAGACCAGCGGGCCGAGCTTGTCGCTCATCCCGTAGCGCGTCACCATCGCGCGGGCAGTACGGGTCACCGAGACCAGGTCCTGCGAGGCGCCGGTCGTAACCTCCTCGGGGCCGAAGACGATCTCCTCGGCCGCGCGGCCACCCATGGCAACCACCATCTCGGCCTTGAAGTAGGACAGGCTCTGCAGGCCGAGATTGTCCTCATCGGGGAGGAAGAGGGCATAGCCGCCGGCCCGCCCGCGAGGGATGATGGTCACCTTTTGCAACTTGTTGGCCCGCGGCATCGCCGCTCCGGTGATAGCGTGGCCAGATTCGTGGTAGGCGACGACCAGCTTCTTGCGGTCGGTCATCACCCGCGAGCGCCGTTCGGGGCCGCCAAGAGCCACGCGCTCGATCGAGTCCTGCAGTTCGGCCATACCGATCTTCTTCTTCGAGCGCCGGGCGGCGAGGATGGCAGCCTCGTTCACGGCGTTCATCAGATCGGCCCCGGAGAAGCCAGGGGTGAGACGGGCGATAATCTCGATATTGACATCCTCATCCAGGGGCTTCCCCTTGGTATGCACCTTGAGAATATCAATCCGGCCACGGACATCGGGCGCATCGAGCACCACCTGGCGGTCGAAGCGGCCCGGACGCACCAGCGCCGGATCGAGCACGTCGGGACGGTTGGTGGCGGCGATCACGATCACGTTGGTGTTGGTATCGAAGCCGTCCATCTCAACCAGGATCTGGTTGAGGGTCTGCTCACGCTCGTCGTGCGAGCCGCCCAGCCCGGCGCCGCGCTGGCGACCGACGGCGTCAATCTCGTCAATAAACACGATGCAGGGCGCGTTGCGCTTGGCCTGGTCGAACAGGTCGCGCACGCGGGAGGCGCCGACACCGACGAACATCTCGACGAACTCCGAACCCGAGATGCTGAAGAAGGGCACACCGGCCTCACCGGCCACCGCCCGGGAGAGCAGCGTCTTACCGGTTCCGGGCGGGCCCACCATCAGCACGCCACGTGGAATACGCGCGCCGAGGGCGGCGAACTTGTCCGGGTACTTCAAAAACTCAACAATCTCGGTCAGATCCTGCTTGGCCTCCTCCTGGCCGGCCACGTCGGCAAAGGTGACCGTCGGCTTATCACCGGCGAACATACGTGCGCGGCTCTTGCCAAACGAAAGGGCCTGATTGTTCGAGCCCTGGGCCTGGCGCATGAAGAAAACGAAAAAGCCGATCAGCAGGAGGGTCGGGAGCAGGATGGTGAAAATGCTGAAGAGCCCGCCCCAGGCCGGAGCCGGGCTGACCCTGACATTGATAAGCTGCTTGCCATCGGTGGACGTGAGTGGCACGCCCCAGTCGGCCAGCAACCCCATGACGCTATCGTTCGACTCCAGGCGCGAACGGTACTCCGTGCCATCGGTATAGGTGACGACGATCTGCTCGTCGCCGGCTTGCGCGGCTATCTGCTTGATCCGCCCGGCCTGCGCGTCGGCAATCACCTCGGCGATGCCCTTCTCACTACTCTGGGTCGAGTTTTGCCCAAAATACTGGAAGAACAGTGCAAGCGCGGCGACCAGGATGATCAGATAGACAAAGCTGTTCTTTAACCAGCGATTATCACCCATTCGTTGTGTCCATCCCTCTAGGATTATCCCTGTGCTGCGGGTTGAAAGTGGCGGCGAATCGGCGCAACCAGATCAGGTGAAGTACATTCGTTACTCCGCTCGGGGAACGCGCGTGGGGCGGCATAGAGCACGAACGCGCCGCTCCAGCGCCGCGCATTCGGACGCCGTGATTAGATTATACCAAATGCGATCTGCCCCTTCAAGGGAACCAGATCACACGTGGATTGTAATCTGGCTCACTTCACACCGGGGTGTTTTCGTTTTCTTGGGAGGGCGCCGCCCCCCAACCTTCCCTGCTGGCGGGGGTGTTTACCGGCGAAGACGCCGCCCTCCCCCAACCCTCCACCCCGGCGGGACGGGGCTGCGGGAACCCTACGCGCTGTAGATCTCCGGCTTGAGGATGCCGATGTAGGGCAAGTTGCGGTAGTGTTCGGCGTAGTCGAGGCCATACCCCACCACGAACTCGTTGGGAATATCAAAGCCCAGGTAATCGATGGGCACATCGGCGATGCGGCGCTCGGGTTTGTTCAACAGGGTGCAGATACGCAGACTGGCGGGGTTACGGCGAAGCAACTGCCCGCGCAGGTAGGCCAGGGTCAGGCCGCTGTCAATAATATCCTCAACAATCAACACATGGCGCCCGGCGATATCGGTATCCAGATCTTTGAGCAGCCGCACCACGCCGCTCGACTCGGTCGAGGCGCCGTAGCTGGCCACGGCAATAAAGTCGATCGCCAGGGGCAGATCGATGCTGCGGGCCAGATCAACCATGAACATCGCGCAGCCCTTCAACACCCCAACCAGGAGCAAGTCGCCCACGCCGGCGTAATCGGCGCTGATCTGCGCCCCCAACTCGGCGATGCGCGCCTGCAGTTCCTCCGTCGAAATGAGCACCCTGGCGATATCTCGATGCATACGCCCCTCTACTCCTTGCGGTCCCCCCTGCCGGGCAACCCACGGCGACGCTTCCCGCGTGGTGATCAGCCCGATCCAGATTGTACCCTGACTCCGCCCTGTGGCGACGAAGCGCTGGTCGGCGCGATGGCCGGGCACCCAGACCACGGCGCTCGGGGTGGCGAGGATGGGCCAGGCATCGCGCAGCCCACGGGGCACCTTACGATCGACAAAGAAGTCTTGCAGCAACCGGCTGCCAGGCGCGCCGACGGGCCGGAAGCGATCGCCTGGACGGCGACGCCGCAGCACCAGGGGGCCATCGAGGGCCCGTGGGTCGAGGGCCACCCACCACGCCGAGGGCGCGATGGGCGCGTCGGTCTGCGCGACGCACGTCCAGCCCCCGCCCAGATCGAGGCGACCCGGCAACGTCAGGGGAAGTTCATCTACGCCAAGTTGCGGCGCGTCCTCGGGGGGCGGGACAGCCAGGGGGGCCAGGATCAGACGCTCCTGCTCCACCTCCAGCCGCAAACCGGACCCCAGGCGCAAGCGCCGGCCCGGATGCCCGGCCAGGGCGCAGGCGGCCTCGATCTGCGGCTGACTTACCTCCACCAGGCCCAGACGCGCCACGGCGCGCCGCAATGCATAACGCTGGAGCGCCGGATGGAGCCGCTCCCACGCCGGGCGGCGCAGGATGACCGCCGTGGGGGTCTCCACGGCGAGCATCGGCCAGGCAGCATCGAGTTGGGTCTGGAGAAAGTCATGGTCGGCGGCGCAGATCGCCGCGGTCCGGCCCAGCGTCTCCACGATGCGCGGGTTCTCGGCGGCAAGAGCGGCGAGCAGACGCCGGACGCGCGCGCGCGTGTAGCGCTCGGACCGGTTGCTGGGGTCCTCCAATGGCGCGAGGCGCTGCTCACGGCAGTAGCCTTCGATGGCGGCGCGGGTGATGCCGAGCAGGGGCCGCAGGAGCGGCGGCCCGGGGAGCGCCGGTGATCCCGGCGATGCTGGCAGCGGCGCTTCGACCGACCCGGCGGCCCATTCGGCCCAGGGGGTCGTTTCGCGCATGCCGCGCAGCCCGGCGGGGCCGGCGCCGCGCAGCAGGTGCAGCAGTACGGTTTCGGCCTGATCATCGGCCTGATGGGCCACCGCCACCGCCGAGGCGCCGACGGCGCGAGCCGTGGCCGCGAGGAAGGCGTAGCGGGCGCGCCGGGCGGCCGCCATCAGATTGTCGCCGCTAGCGCCCGCCGGCGCGGCCAGGTCACCACGCCCAACACTGACCGGCACCCCCCATGCCGTCGCCGTATCGGCGACATAGCGCGCCTCCGCGGGGGACTCGGGGCGCAACCCGTGGTCGAAATGGGCGACGTGAACCTGGGGACCACCGGCGGCGCGGAGGCGCCAGAGCAGGTGCAGCAGGCACAACGAGTCGGGGCCGCCTGAGACGGCCACCAGGATCAGGGCGTCGGGGCGCAGCAACCCGTGGCGTTGAAGCGCCGCGCGAAGGCGAGGGAGCAGGTCGCTCATGGCTCAAAAAACTAACGAGTGACAACCTGCTGGTGTCACTCGCCCGGTGGTGTCGGAGGCGGGATTCGAACCCGCGACCTAACGATTATGAGCCGTTTGCTCTACCGCTGAGCTACCCCGACGATCACGCCCAAATTGTACCACGGTAGGGAGGCAGCGTCAACGCGGGTCACAATCCTCAGGGCTACGTCAACGTCCTGGCTGAAGGCCCTCCCCCCTTGCTCTCTCCGCTTGACCGGGCGTGGGAAGAGGGGATGCGGTTGAGGCACTCCCTGTATTGCGCCAGGCTTTGCACGATTATTGCACGCTTGTTCACAAGGAACGAAGCATTGAATCTTGCCTGGCGCGGTGCTACTATGACGAACACCGCGCGGTCAACAGCGACGTTGGCATCGCTTCGCGCAGGCGAAGCTGGCAAGGATACACAGTGATGAGCCACAAACGATAATGTACCGCCTCTACCTCTGCACCGGTCTCCATTGCGCGGCGCGCGCCGCCGGCCTACGTGAGGCCCTTGAGAACGCCCTGTGGGAGGCGGGACTGCTCGGCGCCGTCGAACTGCATCTCGGGGGGTGTCAGGCTCACTGTGACCACGGCCCGAACCTGCTCATTCAGCCCGGCAACCGTCGCTACGCCGGCGTGACCCCCGAACGTGCGATGGCCATCGTTCGTGAAGACCTCGCAGATCTTGAAAACATGTGAGGTCTTCGTCCTCCACGTCTTCAGGGCACGCCTCAAACTCCAGGTTCTTCGTCAGGCCCCATGCGGCTACGCCGCGCACCAACGGGATGAACAGAAGGTTGTTCCTGGGAGGGCTGCGCCCTCCCAGACCCTCCCGCGGGTGGGGGAATGGGGAAACCCGGTTTCCCCATTCCCCTGCGCGCGGGCTGTGCCCGCACCTTCCCGCGGGCGGGGGCGTGGGGCAACCCGGTTGCCCCATCCCCCTGCGCGCGGGCTGCGCCCTCCCACACCCTCCCGCGGGTGGGGGAATGGGGAAACCCGGTTTCCCTACCCCTGCGCGCGGGCTGTGCCCTCCCACACCCTCCCACTGGGCGGGGGGATGGGGAAACCCGGTTGCCCCATTCCCCTGCGGGGCGGGGGCGTGGGGCAACCCGGTTGCCCCATCCCCCTGCGCGCGGGCTGTGCCCGCACCTTCCCGCGGGCGGGGGTATGGGGGAACCCGGTTCCCCCATTTTCACGTTAGCAACTCTACCCCGGCAACTTTCGACAGACGCACCTTTCATAATTCTCTGGTATAATAGAAATTAACGTATCCCATCGCCACGAACCAATATCTTCAGCGAGTATTCCGGAGCACATCCATGGGTCTCTTCACGCGCGGCGCGCCCCAGATCACCGAGCAGCAGGTGCTTGCCGCCCTCAGCCAGGTACAGGAGCCGGAGCTCGGCGGCGACCTCGTCTCACGGCGCATGGTCAAGGACGTGAAGATCAACGGCGGGGCGGTGAGCTTCACCATCGAACTCACCACGCCGGCCTGCCCGCTGAAGGATCAGATCCACGCCGAGGCGGAAGCCGCCGTTCGTGCCTTACCAGGAGTAGAGGAGGTCGGCATCGAGTTCACCGCCAATACGCGCCGTCCGGCAGGGATTCCCGAACAGGCTCCCATTCCCGGCGTGGCGAACGTGATTGCCGTGGCGGCCGGCAAGGGCGGCGTAGGCAAAAGCACCGTCGCGGCCAACCTGGCGGTGGCCCTGGGGCTGGAGGGCGCCCGGGTCGGGTTGCTCGACGCCGATGTGTTCGGGCCGAGCATGCCGCTGATGTTTGGGGTGCGCGGGCAGCCTGAAGCCTTTCAGAACGAGAAGGGCGAGGCGATGATGATCCCCCTGGAGGGCCACGGCATCAAGCTGATCTCGGTGGGCTTTCTGATCGACGAGAGCCAGCCGGTGATCTGGCGCGGGCCGATGGTCAGCCAGTTGCTCCGGCAGTTCCTCTACAATGTGGACTGGGCGCCCCTCGACTATCTGATCATCGACCTGCCGCCCGGCACCGGCGACGTGGCGTTGACGCTGGCCCAGAGCCTACCCCTGACGGGCAGTCTGATCGTCACCACGCCGCAGGCCGTGGCCACTGCCGATGTGATCAAGGCCATGGAGATGTTCAAGAAGGTGAATGTGCCGTTGCTGGGCATCGTCGAGAATATGGCCTACTTTGTGGCCCCCGACACCGGGAAGCGCTACGACATCTTCGGCGTGGGCGGCGGCGAGCGCCTCGCGGCGCGCCTGGGCGTGCCCTTGCTGGGCCAGATCCCCCTGGGCATCGCCGTGCGCGAGGGCGGCGACAGCGGCGCCCCGGCGGTGATCAGCGACGCCCCCGACGCCTATGCCGAGGTCTTTCGCCAGATCGCGCGCCAACTCGCCGCGCGGATCAGTGTGCTGAAGTTCGCCGCTGCGTAATTGTGTTGTGGGGCTTTGTGTAGAGAGTCAGGCATGGTTCACCTCTCCGTTCCCGTTAGAGGGGCGCGGGGAGGTGAGGACTCCTCGCACCCCATCCCATCGCAATGAGGCGTGTCATGACGAACGAACACCCGATGAAGGGCGTCGTCCCGATCAACTTCTACGAGCCGCAGCGCCTTCCACCCTATCCGACCGACGTTCCCGCCCACGACAGCTTTGGCCGGCGCATCGATTATCTGCGCATCTCGCTGACCGACCGCTGCAACATGCGCTGTGTCTACTGCATGCCGGCGATGGGGATGCGCTTCCAGCCCCGCCCCGAGTTGCTGACCAACGACGAGTTGCTGCTGGTCGTGCGGGCCGCCGCCGCTGCCGGCTTCCGCAAGCTGCGCCTCACCGGCGGTGAGCCGACCCTGCGCCAGGATCTGGTCGAGTTGATCGGCGCGATGAAGGCCATTCCCGGCATCGAACAGATCGCCCTGACCACCAACGCCCTGCGGCTGCGACGCCTGGCTGCGCCGCTCAAGGCCGCCGGGCTCGACCGGGTGAACATTAGCATCGACAGCCTCGACCCGGTGAAGTTCCGCCAGATGACCCGCGGCGGCAACCTTGACGAGGTCTGGGCAGGGATTCAGGCCGCCGATGCGGCGGGCCTGCATCCGATCAAGCTCAACGCAGTGGTGGTGCGCGGGATGAACGACGACGAGGTGGTGCAACTGGCCGCCCTGACCACGCAATACCCCTGGGAGTTCCGCTTCATCGAGGTCATGCCGCTGACCGGCGTAGCCGGGTTAGCCGAAGAGGGCGTGGTTAGCACCGCCGAACTGATCGCCCGCATCGAGGCCCATTTCGGCCCGCTGATCCCCTATGGGCAGGACCCCGCCGACCCGGCGCGGCGCTACCGTATCCAGGGCGCGCCGGGCAAACTCGGCTTCATCAGCGCCGTCACCGACCCCTTCTGCGCCACTTGCAACCGCATGCGCCTCACCGCCGACGGGCGCCTGCACCTCTGCCTGCTCCGCGACGACGAGGTGGATCTGCGGGCGGCCATCCGCTCCGGGGCGACCCAGGCCGAGGTGGAGCAACTGATCCGCCATGCGGTGCAGTTGAAGCCCTGGGGCCACGGTCTGCCCGATGGCGTGCTGCCCACCCTGCGAGGCATGTCGGAACTGGGGGGGTGAGGCCCGGTTCAGGGCTATAATTTCTCCAGCTTCACCCCGTATCCTGGCGTCGGCGCATCTATCATCTGCAATCCGACGTGCCATCAGGTGGCGAACAGCACCAGACCAATGAAACCAAGCCAGAACGCTATCTCCGGCAGGGCCATGAGCAGGCGCTGCCGCCCAGGCGCTTCCTGGCGCAGGAGCATAGAAAACAGCGACAGGAGCATTCCGCAGAGCGCCAGCGCGACGAGCAGTGGCCGCACCCACGGACCACTGCCAATGACCACGAGGGCAATCAGCAGTCCTACACTGAGAATAACCGTAAGCGCCCGCATCTGGCTGATGAGATCGGGATTCACAGGACTAATCTCCTTGTGATGCCGGTTGGAACGGAACCCGCCGCAAACACGCTCTGCCAGCCATTTTGCGACCACCGCAAGGCCGTGCTATTATACGGCGATAGCGTCCGATCACTGCCAGGGAGACCCCTATGGCGCCGACGCCGATCAGTCGCCGGGCGGCCTTGCGAGTGGATTTGCTTGGCCTGCTCACTGCGTTCGAGACCGATGACCTCGAAGCGCAGATCAACGAGTTGCTGGCCGAGGTCTTGCTCGACGAGGCGCCGATCGCCGCGCCCCAACTCCTTCCCCTCGATGAGGAACACGAGGACCGGCGCGTGGTGATCACCGGCCTGGGCGTGGTCTCACCCCTTGGCATCGGCGTCGAGCCGTTCTGGGAAGGTCTGGTGACCGGGCGCAGCGGGATCGGGCGGATCACCCATTTTGATCCGAGCGCCTACCCCTGCCAGATCGCCGGCGAGGTGCCGAACTTCCATCCGCAGCAGTTTATGGAGGCGCGCGAGGCGCGGCGGATGTCGCGCGCCAGCCAGATGGCGGTAGCCGCGGCGCGTATGGCGGTCGAGGCAGCCGGGCTGCGGATCGACGCCAGCACCTGTGAGGAGATCGGTACGCTCATCGGTTGCGGCACCACCTCGCTGCCCGACGCGGAACAGGCCGCGCTTACGCTGGCGCAGCACGGCGGCATGAAGATCAGCCCGTTCTTCATCCCCGCGGCTTTGCCGCACATGCCGGCCAGCCAGGTGGCCATTCAGTTGGGACTGCGGGGCTACACGTCGGCGATCAGCACGGCCTGCGCGGCGGGCGCCCAGGCCATCGGCGAAGCGGCGGAGATCATCAAGCGCGGCGACGCCGAGGTGATGCTGGCCGGCGGCACAGAGGCCCCGATCACCGAACTGGGCCTGGGCGCCTTCTGCGTGATGCGCGCGCTGAGCACCGGCTACAACGCCGCGCCGGCGCGGGCCTCGCGCCCCTTCGACCTCCGCCGCGACGGCTTCGTGCCCGGCGAGGGGGCGGCGGTGCTGGTCCTCGAACGCCTTTCGAGCGCCCGGCGTCGCGGCGCGCCTCTGCTGGCCGAAGTCGCCGGCTATGGCGCCACCGCCGATGCCTACCACATCACCGCGCCCGACCCCGAGGGGCTTGGCGCGGCCCGGGCGATGCGCCTGGCGCTCCACCACGCCCGCATCGATCCGCAGCAAGTGGACTACATCAACGCCCACGCTACCGCTACCCCGGCCGGCGACCTGGCTGAGACCCGCGCCATCAAGCTCGTCTTCGGCGAGTATGCCTACAGCGTGCCGATCAGTTCCAACAAGTCCATGATCGGGCATCTCACCGGCGCCGCCGGGGCGGTCGAAGCCGCCGCCACCGTGCTGACCATGCGCCACGGGCGCATTCCGCCAACGATTAACCTCGAGGAGCCGGATCCGGAGTGCGACCTGGATTACGTGCCCCACGCCAGTCGCGCCGCCGAGGTGCAGATCGCCCTTTCAAACTCGTTTGGATTTGGTGG
>Ga0209017_10002884_pt1 | contig 10326 bp, 8 predicted proteins | sample YNPBryunderm2012_FD_185812 | JGI IMG/M metagenome (GOLD analysis project Ga0209017, IMG submission 185812) | Anoxygenic and chlorotrophic microbial mat microbial communities from Yellowstone National Park, USA - YNP Bryant MS undermat 2012... ... | reverse complement strand
ACGAAAAAGTCATCCTATACCCAAAAAACTTTAACTGGAAGATCTATGCAAAAAGACTAGAACAAACGATTAGTCAAAATTTAAACCAAATCAATCAAAACCCACAAATTGAACAAAATAAATTAGAACTAGTGAAAATTCGTTCTTTTATTGACTCTCAACAAAAAGGAAATAATGTAATAGAACCTACGGAAGATCCTTATTCTAAGCTCAGTAAAATTATCAGTAAAGAAAAACAAGGGAAAAATATCCCCGAAGATTTGCCCGATGAAATTGAAATTTAATTTTCCCAAAGCAAATTAAAATTGACATAATTCTTGATTTTTTTTTACGTAATTTAATGGGGGTTTAAAGTCTATGGAAAACACACTCACGATAGAAGATTTACAGAAAAGAATCCAGCAGTTAGAGAAAGAAAATAAACTCTTAAAAGAAGAATTAGATTATATTAAAGAATCTCCTTATTTACAAAAGTCTATTAGCAAGATTGTTTACGAAGCTACTATCAACAGAGAAGAGGTAATCAAAAACGAATTTGGAAAAAGAATTAACGAAAAACATGGCACAATGTACGAAATTAAAACCCAAGCATATCGTTTTGCACATCTATTAGGGATTGACCCAGTTTCTGTTCGACTAATGGTTACCGAAGCAATTCAAAACCTAATAGAACATGGTTATGGGAAGTTCGCAATTGTAACACTAGAAATGCAAAATGATGTGATAAATCCCTATATTATGTGTAGTTTTAAACATGAAATGCCACCAGGAAAATTCTACACATTAAAAGAAATCGAAGAAAATGCGTTAAAAGGTGATGCTACCACAGCATTTTTTGATTTTGAAAATAGTCGCGGTAGAGGCGAATATTTAATGAAAGAATTAACAGACGAAAGAAGAATCATTAATGGTATTGAGATCAATCCTGATGGAAAAAAGATCCGTTATTTTAAAAGAGTTTTGATCAAGTATAAAGATCCGCAAGGTCCAAAAGAAAAAATTACTTTCTCGGAATTAAAAAAAGAAATCGATAAATTAGATATTGATGATGTTGTTTGTTATTTTCATGTTCACCATATTGAATCTGAACCAACTGCAGTTACAATTGCAACATTACGTTCAAGTGCACCCAAAGTAGCCGAATTAATGAAGCAACATGGTTTTCAAATTATCGAAGAAGAACCTTATTATAGGACATTGTTTACTACCTTCAAAACAGATAAAAAAATTAATAAAGAAGATTTGCTAAACCTTTTTGCAAAAGTACGTTATATTGTTCAACACGAATTCGATAATAAATAAAGAATAGTTTATGCAAAAAAAACCTTATTTAATTGCAACAGCAAGCGACAAAAAATATGGCGATTTTTTAATCGAGGAATGGTTAGAATCTATTCTTAAAAATGTAAATTTAACAAAAATACAAATATTAGTGTTGGATTATGGATTAACCAAAGCTCAGAAATATTACTTAGAAAATCATGATGTTATTGTATATCCCTGCAAAAGGGACGGGCATGTTGTTAACATTCGTTTTAGAGATTTACATAATTTTTTAGTTCAAAACTATTATGAACAAATCTTAACATGTGACGGTGGAGATATCATTTTTCAGGATGATATTTCGCATCTCTTTGAAGAAAACAAAAATGAATACAGAGCAGTTTGCGAGGATCTTGCACCATTCTTTGATTATTTTATCAATTCTGATTACTTTTATAAAGAAGATTTAAAAGATATAAGAGAAACTCTTTTATTAAAACGAATGATCAATGCAGGTTTTGTATTGGCACCATACGAGAAAATGAAGCATTTGTGCGAAGTTCTTGTTAGTAAGACCAAAGATGCGACTAAATTTGGTCCAGATCAAATTTTGGTAAACTATGTATTACATAAGGAAGGATTTATTATGCTGCCTACAAAATATAATTTTGTGCCAGTAACCTCTTTGACTGAATTTTACATTAAAAACAGTATCTTTTACGACAAAGATGGAAATATCATACCTGTGGTTCATAATGCAGGAAATTTGGATTTTTTACGTCCAATTGAAAATTTCGGTTATAATAAAGATCATAATATCTTGAAAGAAGATGTTTTAAAAACACTTAGAACCTTCTATTCTTCGTTATATGTAATCAATAAACCTAAAAAAGAAATCATGATTATCTCTAAAAAAGTAGAAAATTTTTTTAATAGCGTAAAAGAAAACATCACCGAAGAACAAAAAAAACAGTTTTTAAACATCGTTAAAAGCATTGAATCTATCACAAAGAAAAAATAATTTTTTTGTAAGATGCGGAAGAAGCGACATAACATAAATTATCGGAAGTTGAATTTATTTGATATTTTTTTTAATAAAAATTTTCTAAAAAGCATATTTATATAATATGAAGAAACAACATTTTTTTACGTATAAAGAATGTAAAACATCGATAAATATTACAACTTTTCATTACGTGTATTTGATTTACTTATCAGAAACACGATTTAACGGGAATTTAACTTTGACGATTGATTATCTTTTAAGAAAATATTTAGCATATCTTTATAAAATTAGCCTCGCACCAACAAAAAGAACTTTAACTGCAACCTATCAACCAAGAACAAAAAACTATATTATACGAAAAATCAATATACAGCCGACATACTGGTCAAAACTCTACGAACTCAGGTTTCTTCTAGGATTTTCGATGAGTTTTATCATTCGTATCATGTTAGACTGGGAGATGCAAGATGCACAAATTTCCATTGATCCTATATTTATTAGACCCCCTTTAACATTTGAGGATGAAGAAACACATTCTCGTATCCAATTTGGGGATAATTATTCATCTTATAATAGAGTGACTCATTCAAATTTAGAAGTTTATAGCGAGTTCTTGTGTCCTGCGGCATAAAAATAATATTTTTTTTGTTGACTTAATAAACATTTTATAAATTTAATTTATATTTTAAATCTCGCTCTTCCCTTATCCCGCTATTCTATTGTACATTTAGTTTTATATATTTTATTTATAAAAATATTTATAAAAAAACACGGATTTTAGAATATCCGTGTTTTAAATTAAACACGTTTTTCAATAAAAAGAAAGATTTCTTTTGCATAATTCTGCATTTCTTCTGGAGAAACCAATGCCTGAGAAATTCTCGTTAAATGATAGATTTGTTTTGCTAATTCTAATTTTTCTGGTTTTATTTCTTGACCTTCTGTTAGAATTATATCGGGCTTTCCTAATTTTTGTATTAAGGGATTCTTTAAGTTTAGTAACAAAGTGTGATGTTCTGGAATAGTAAATTTATCCTTCTCTCCATAAAGTACTGCTAATTCCGAAACACGTCTATACGTTTCTGGTAGAAGAATCATCGCTGGAATTTCGTCTGTTTTTAGTTGTTCTGCGCGAACAATAATTTTAGTATTGTTCAAAGCTTTTCTAAAAATATCCTCTACCCTATCTTTGAGGGTTTTAGAATCACTATCTATGATTTTACTTTCTTTTTCGATTGCATGATCCGAAATCTCAGCATCAACCCTTACGAAATGTACATTGTGTTCTTGCATCTCCAAAAAAGAAGAAAAATGTGCATCGATCAACTTATCTAAATAAATAATTTCTATTCCTTGTTTTAATAGCAGTCGAACCGCTGGACCTTGGGTTTTTAAATCTGTCGCGTAATAGATCTTATTATCAGTTTTTGTTTTGTTGTGATCGAGATATTCCTGTATCGTTTTGAATTTTCTGTTATCTAAGTTTTCTTCTACGATGGTTTCGAAAACCAATGCTTCTTTTGCATTTTCGTAGAATTTCGAATCCTCCATCATTCCATATTTTACGAAGGGTGCTATATCTTTCCAAATCTTCTCATAATATTTGCGGTTGTTTTTACATTCTTCAACGAGCTTGTCAGCCACTTTTTTAACAATGTGTGTTGCTATTTTTTTGACTTCTGGATCTTGTTGTATGTAAGAACGCGAAACATTCAACGGTAATTCTGGCAAATCCAAAACACCTTTAAGTGCAGTCAAAAATTTAGGGATAATTTCTTGTGCTTCGTCTGTAACAAAAATTTGTTTGCAGAAAACTTTTACATAATTTTGGTTTAAATCCATCTCGTGTTTTAACTTAGGAAAATACAGAATGCCTTGTAATCGAAAAGGATAATCTGTATTCAAGTGAATATAAAATAAAGGATCACTATCTAACGGATACAAATATTTATAAAAACTAAGATATTCTTCCTTCGATACTTCGTTAGGTTTTTTTAACCATAGAGGTTTTTGATAATTTACTTGTAATCCATCAAGCTTAATAGGAATAGATAAAAAATCACAATATTTACGAATAAGATTTTGAAGGGTGATTTTATCCAAAAACTCGTTTTTAGCTTCGTCGTTTAAATGTAGAATAATTTCTGTTCCTCTATTAATCCTTTCGCCTTTTCCAATAAAATATTCATCACTTCCATCGCTTACCCAATAGACAGGTTCTGCTTCCAGTTGATAACTTCTGGTATGGATTTCTACTTTATCTGCTACCATAAAAGAAGAATAAAATCCTAACCCAAAATGACCAATTATATCCACAGAACTTTGATCTTTTAAGTATTTCTGAGCAAATTCTTGTGCACCAGAAAATGCAATTTGTGCAATGTATTTTTCTACTTCTTCTTTGGTCATTCCAATTCCATTATCAATAAAATGAAGGGTCCCTTTCTCTTTGTCGAATTTGACCTCTATAAAAAAATCTACTTGATCCGATTGATAAATTTCTTCATTTAGCATGATACGTTTTAATTTTTCGATTGCATCAAAGGCATTAGAAATCAGTTCGCGAATAAAAATTTCTTTTTCGGAATATAACCATCTTTTTATGATGGGTAAAATATTTTGAGTATTAATACCAATCTTGCCTTTTTGTAATTGGGTTTCCATATTCACTCCTGATAGATTTTTTATAAAATTTACTAAATATTTAGCAATTAAAGATTGTATTTGCTAATAACAAAAAATAAAACTATCATTGATTTGTCAACACTTTTTTGTATAATTTTAGTGTTTCTTTTCCAGTATTTTCGTAGTGGAATTGTTGTACATGTTTTTGGTTGAATTGAGCAAAACGTTTTCTTAGCTCAGGCTCTTGAATCATTTTTTTTAAATGAAGTGCCAATGCCTCAGGATTTTGCGGAGGCGATAACAAACCACCTTTTTGATGTACGACAATTTCGGGAATTCCACCGCCTGCTGTTGCAACAATGGGAAGTCCCATAGCCATAGCATCTAGTAAAGATGTACCAAGTCCTTCTTCCTTCGAAGAAATTACAAAAACATCAAATAGATGGTATAAATCAAAGACATCGTTTCTATATCCTAAAAATAGAACTTCGTCTAATTGCAATTCGTCTTTTAAACGAAGTAAGGATGATTTTAATTCCCCATCACCAACAATCAGAAGCTTATAAGCAGGAAGGGATTCTTTTTTTAGAAGAGACATCGCTAAAAGTAAGGTTCGATGATCTTTGTGATCTACCAATGCAGCAACATTTCCTAGAATGATTTCGTTGGTAATCCCCATAGATTTTTTTAGTTGATCTATTTTTTCTTTACTGGCTTGATTCTTAAAACGATTTAAATCAATCCCCGAGTAAACAACATGAATCTTTGATTCTGGTATACCATCGGCAATCAAAATCTCTTTTACCTTTTGAGATATTGCAATATAAGAATCGATGAGTTCAGAAAAATATTTCTTTGAAGTTATTTGATTGATCCATTCCCACCGACTCTTTCTAATAGAAAAGTCTACTCTTCGCGAAACAAACAATTTAAAAGAATATTTTTTTCTTAATGTAAATTTTTTTGCTAATAGAGCAATACTATGTGCTCGCGCAGTATGGGCATGAAGAACATTTATCTGATGTTTTATGATAAAGTCAGACAATTTATTGGCAGAGAATATATCCCATTCTCCCAACACTCTTAACGGAAAAACAGCAATTTCTTCTTTTTTGCAACGATCTTCTAGAACAGAATTTGGATAGCAACAAACATATTGTTGTACATCTTTTTGTGTTTTTAAAAACTGGGCTAAATAAAGGGTTTGTTGTTCTCCTCCCCGCCAACTTTTTGTGGGATTTAAGTGTAAGACGCGAATCATAAAGAATTTTTGATAATTTTTATTATATCTTTTGAATAATCGCGAAGTAGTCTTGCACCTTGGATTTGAACTACTTCCGATGCCAAAAAATTGCCAATCTTTGCAGACTCTTCTGGTGTATAGCCATGAGTTAATCCAAAGATCACTCCACCAGCAAATGTATCGCCTGCTCCTGTTGTATCTAATGGCTTTACAGGAAATCCACTCACTAATTTCGCTTGATGATTTTTGATAACATAACATCCCTTTTCGGAAGCTGTTAAAAAGATCCAATTCGAAAATTGTTTTAAATCTTCTATAATTTCTTCTTCGTTAGATTTTTCGGAAAAGAAATATCCTTCGTCTAAATTCATAAAAACAATAGAAAAATCTTGATCTTCCATCAATTTTAGAAAATCTTTTTTATATTGTTGAACGACAAAACCATCAGAAAAAGTAAAACCGACAGGAATTTGGTTTTTCTTGGCAATATCGATTGCTTTTAGTGCAGCATTTCTTGTCTTTTCGTTAAGCCACAAATAGCCTTCGATATAGAGCATCTGAGACTTTTTTATTACATCTTCTTGGATGTCTTGTTCTGTTAATAAGACAGAAACCCCTAAATGAGTAGACATAGTTCTTTCTGCATCGGGGGTAACAAGTACAACACAAGTAGCAGTAGAACCATGATCTTCCCCTAAGGGACGAACATCAAAATCCACACCAGCTTCTAATAGGTTTATACGATAAAATTCACCATAAGGATCTAAGGCAATCTTCCCAGTATAAAAAGCTTTTCCCCCAGCTCGCGAAACAGTAATCATCGTATTTGCAGCAGAGCCACCTGATGTCATCTGTAATTTTAAGTTTCGATTTTCGATTTGGTTGATGAGTAAACCCTGCTCTTTTGCGGAAGCAAGAGTCATATGTCCCTTTGGTAAAGATAATTCGTTTAGAAATAGGTCATCGATAAAAATCAACAAATCTACAATTGCATTTCCTATACCATAAACATCATAAGGTTGATTTGCTCTAAAAACTACATCCATTTAGATAGTTTTTTTTTCGCATATACTACGACAACCCATTCATAAATTTTTCTATTGTTCTACGCAAAGTAAGGCCTTAGAACTACTGCACAATGGGGAACTTGTATCACTATACCAATAACTATTTGTAGCATTTGAACTACCAACTCTACCTATATAAGATGAGTTATCTGTCCAATTATTACAGTGAGCTAAAGGTGAAATTGTCCAATCACTAGCCAATCCAGTCCAGTAATAAGATACAGGAAAAAAAATAGGATTTGCAATATTAGTCGTTACAATTCCAGCGCTATTCGTTGTAAAAAAATATGTTCCATCGGGTCGATAATAATCGGTATTGGGTTTAAACACCCAATCAATGTTTTCGTTGGGATCTATACAATTCGATGTAATACAAGCTCTACGATTTCATCTACAATCATCGCTTTGTATGTGTAACTATCTGGTTTGTTTAGATCAAAATTACACATATTATCTGCTCTTTGTATTCCACTTCCCGCACCACCACCGATATTTCCTTGATATGCATTAGACGTCACAAAAATTTTTAATCGCCTTGGTTGTTGATCTTTTAATAATTTTAATATCATTCCAGTTGGTGTTGTTGGGTCTAAAGGACTTTCTTTAAACTCAAAACAACTCCATGTCAAAAGCAATATTATGAGAAAAATTAATTTTTTTCTCATAAAATCAATCTATCATAGTATAAAATATAAATCAAGAACTTTTTTGGTAATCTTCTTTTATTTTTTTTATTCGACGCTTGTTTGAATACAGAAAATTTGTCATTAATGATCTATACTATCGTTCCTAAAGAAAAAAAGGACTGGATAAAACATTTTTTTTTATTTTGGGGGCTTTTTTTAGTTCTATTACAAATCCAGCGAATGGTATTTTATTTTTTTTACGTGGATACAACTACCAAAGATAGTAATTTTTATTCCGAAGTTTTTTGGGCTTTTATTACAGGAATTCGTTTTGATTTAGCTGTATTACCCATAGTTTTCTTATGGTATGATGTTTTATTGTATTTTTTCTATCTACTCTTTATCTATCGCGTAATAAAACCAAAAACTTATCAAATATTCGCATTAATTTTATTTTTTATCGAATGGTATGTGATGATTCACATTGCATTAGCCAATGTTTCTAGTATTTTAAACTATGGTGTTAACAACAAACATTTAGGTTGGGAATATTTCGCGTATTTTCGTGATCTTCCTCTTTTTATAAAAAGTATCTATTCCAAAAACCCAGAAATCATTCTTAGTTTGTTTTTTTTATTATTTTTATGGATGGGATTAGGAATTTATTTTATCCGAAAGGCTTTGTATATTCAACTTACCTATCCATCGAATCAATTTAAAATAAGTCAATTTGTTTTGTATCTTATAATCAACGTTATTGCATTTCGCGGTGGAATACAAACGAATCCTATAAGACCAGCAGATGCCCTAACATCGAAAAATACCTTTATCAACAACCTACGTCTAAACGGAATCTTTACGATTATGCATGATTTTTCGGATCAAAAGGATTTTAAAGAATTTTTTCCTCCCGAAGAAAATATTCGTTTTATCCAAAGCTTTTTTCAAGAACCAGATCCTTTTGTTGATCCAGAATATCCTTTATTGAGATACATGAATCCAAGAAAAATGGATTTTTATCATTTTAAGAGCGAGTTATCCAAAACAAAAACAGAATATCGTTATAACATGATTGTGATAGTATTAGAATCTTGGAGTGCAAAATTTCTTGAACCATACAACCCAAACTTTAAAGATGTTGCACCAAATTTTAACCGAATCAGTAAGCAAGGATTACTTTTTCGACATGCTTATGCCTCTGGTGGACGAAGTGCAAACGGTATTTTTAGCATTCTTTCTGGCATTCCAGACCGTGCAGGTAGAACCATCTTTCGCTCCAATCAAGTCTTTAATCGTTTTGGAAGTCTTCCTTATCTTTTAAAAGAAAAAGGATATACCACGATTTTTGCCCATAGCGGTGATCTAAACTTTGACAACCTTAAAACTGCTCTACCCCACTTTGGTTTCGAAATTGTCATAGGAAAAGAAGAAATGGAAAAATCAAAAAAATATTTGAATACTTGGACGATGGGATATTTCGACGAAGATCTTTATGATATCTCCTTAGAAACCATCAAAAAACAAAAGCAACCCTTTTTTTTGATGATCTTTACATCCAATAACCATCATCCTTACATTGTACCAGATAAACGGTTCGAAATATTCCCCGAATCCGATCCAGAAGCAAAATTTAAAAATTCTTATCATTATGCAGATTATGCCCTCGGAAAATTTATCGACAATTTAAAAAAAAGTAATATCATTCAAAATACAATTGTGATGTTCGTAGCTGATCATACTCATCATACAAACTTAAACTATTACGAAGATCGTCAAATTCCTTTTTTGATCTATTCTCCGAATTTAATTCAACCACAAGTTCGCTATGATGTAGTATGCCAATTAGATATTCTTCCTACTATATTAGCGATGACTGGTGGAAATACCTTTTATAGCTCCATCGGTAGAGATTTAACCCTTCCAAAAGAAGATTCATTTGCATTTTTTGCTGGTGGTTCCGATACCGATATTATAGGTATGATTCAACATCCTTTTATCTATTATCATTATTTTCATAGTCCAGAAAAATATCTTTTTAGAATTGATCAAGAGATCACTTATAATAACATAGCAAGGGAATATCCAGAGGTAACACAAAAAATGGATTATGTAACAAAGAATTTGTATCAAATTTCGCGGTATTTAGAAAACAAAAACCAGATTTTCCCCGAAGAAGCTATATTAAACGAATTAAAGAAAAAATGGATTAAGGAGTAGTAAATGGACTTAATAACTTGTCGTAATGTGTATTATAATTAATAATATAGAATAGATTAAGGAGTAGCAAATGGACTTAAAAACTGCTTATAGAAATTATATCGATTACGAAGATAAACAAGCCGAGGAGTTTCTGATTTATGAACTTTACAAACAAACTCAATACTGGCTAAAACACGGAGAACCAGATCTTGATTTTTTGTTTGAATTCCTTGAACTCTCAGTTGAATTCGAAGAAGAACCTTTTGGAATTAAAAACCTGTTATATTTAGGGTTAAA
>Ga0209017_10002882_pt1 | contig 10327 bp, 5 predicted proteins | sample YNPBryunderm2012_FD_185812 | JGI IMG/M metagenome (GOLD analysis project Ga0209017, IMG submission 185812) | Anoxygenic and chlorotrophic microbial mat microbial communities from Yellowstone National Park, USA - YNP Bryant MS undermat 2012... ... | reverse complement strand
TGGAGGGCCACGCTCCGTCGTGGCCGTGTTGTCAGTACTAGCGGACGCGACCGCAGCGCGCCGTTCCATATGACAGCAGCGCGCCACTCCACTGCCTCCATTCGGTTGCGTCCGCAGGCCGCTTTAGGGACGCCATCCTAATGTGCAGACCGCTACTGGCCGTTACTGGGCGCGGAGCACGCGAAGGTCGAACACTCCGCCGGCGATATTGCCCGGATGTGCCTGGAAACGCACAGTCACCTTCTGCTTGCCTTTGGTGAGCTGGGGCGGGATGGGGTAAAGCTGATCGAAAAAGCGATTGGGTTGATTGCGGTCGAGCTTTTGGGTGGCGACTGGCGTTCCGTCGACCAGGATGTCGAACACGCGGGCCCCCACGTCGCTGCCCCAATAGGTGACCAGCAGCTCGGCATTTCCATCAGGCGGCACTTGCAGTTCGTAGGAGAACCAGCCATCGGGGGCGTGCCGCCAATGTCGGCCGCCGAACAGGCCAGAGGAGTGCTTTTCGCCCTGGAGGCGATGGGCACGTTCGCTGGCCTGATCGCCGATCACCACCCGGTCAACCGTCCGCGCCGTCAGTGCCTTTTGCCGCGCCGATTCCGCCCGATATTCTGCACAACGGCTTTCCCATTCCGACTCGCTCAGTACGTCCCAATAAACGTGGTACGGACGGCGGTATTCCTTGTAGAACGGCACGAGGGCCACTTCGAGTCCTTTTTCGCTTTCCAGGCAGCGGAACGTTCCCGGCTGTCCCTGGAACTCCAGCGGCCTGCCGGTCGGGCGGATCGCCTGGGGAATGGCCTCGATCGGGCAGACGATCACCGGCATCGCTCGTCCCGGCTCCACAGGCGTACACAGCAGCACCGGCCCGAAAAACACGGCGCGTTTTCGCGGGTTGTCGCGGAAACCTTCGGTACGGATGGACATCGGCATTTGCACCAGCAGTTCATCGCCGCTGCTCCAGCGGCGGCGCAACTGTACGAAACTGGAGGGCCGGCCCTCCAATGAAACCCGTTGCCCATTGACCGCCACAGAAAAACCGGTGGTGGCCCAGTGTGGCCAGCGGATGCGCACAGTCAATTCCCGCGGCTGGCGGCACTTGAAGATCAATCGGGCAGTGTCGCTCTCCGGAAATCGCGTTTCCTGGCGCACTACCACGTCCTGCTGCTTCCACTGTAGCTCCGAACCGATGAACAGATTCACGTACAACGTGTCGCCCGATCGGAAATAGATGCTCTCCCCATACCGGGCGTGGTTTTCCATGCCTGTGCCCACGCAACACCAGAACGAATCGTTGGGGGTTGAGAACACTCGGGCGTCGCCCGAGCGGAGCGGCAGATAATAGAGCATCATTCCGCTCTCGGGATGCTGGGAGGCGAGGATGTGGTTCAGTAATGCCCGCTCGTAGTAATCGCCGTACTCGGCCTGCGGGTCCCAGCAGAAGATACGCCGGGTCAGTTTCAGCATGTTATAAGTGTTGCAGGTTTCGGCGGTCTTCTGGCCCAAGTGCCGGGAAAGCTCCTCTTTGGGACTGAACAACTCGTCATTGCTGTTGCTGCCGGTGACGTAAGAGCGCTCGAGCGTGACCACCTCCCAGAAAAACCTGGCAATGTCCCGATACTCCTGGCGGCCAGTCAGTTCGTACTGCCGCGCCACGCCGAGAATCTTGGGGAACTGGGTGTTGGCGTGCAGGCCGGTCAGCCGGTCCTCGCCCTTGGCCAGTGGGGCAAGCACTGCCTGATGATTGAACCGCTGGGCAAGCCGCAGGTAAGCCTCCTTGCCGGTGACGGCGGCCAGTTCCGCCAGCACATCGTTCATCCCGCCGTGTTCGTTGGCCAGCATGCGCTGCATCTGGGCGTCGGTGAGCTTGTCGGTGCGCGACTGGATCCAAGCCACCGCCTTCTCCAGGACTTCCAGGGCTTGCCCGTTGCCGCACAACAGATGCACGTCCAGCAAGCCGGCGTAGATCTTGTGCAAAGTGTACCAGGGGGCCCACACCTGCTTGCCTGCCTCGACGCGGTCGATGAAGCTCTCAGGAAACGCACTGAGATAACCGGAGGGAAACCGGGCCTGGCACTTGGCCAGTTCCGCCACGATATAGTCCGCCCGGTCCTTCAGTCGCCCGTCGCCCGTGCTGGCATACATCATGGCCAGTGCCGACAAATAATGGCCCACGGTGTGGCCCCGCAGCTCGCACTGCGGACTCTCCCAGCCGCCTAACGGTCTGGCCGAGGAAGGCAATCCAGCCTGCACCCGGAAGTTATGCAGCAGTCGGTCGCAATCCAGGCTGAGCAGGTACTGGCGGTCCAGTTCCATGGCGTGCTTGAAGGGGCCTTCCAGCAGCCGGACATCTTGCAGCGGGAACGGCTCCGCTGCCAATGGCACCACCTGGCGAACCTCGGCACAGGCCAAGCCGCTGACCAACATCAGCATCGCCGCAGCAAGAGAGCATCCCATCTTCGTGAACTCCTGACTGTGCGCTTTCGGCCGGCCCGGCCGTCACAGGAAGCACAGTGCAAAAACGGTGCAAAGTTCTCGATGTGGGAGCCGCCGGTCCGACTGCCGATTTTTCCCTGGCCGCTCGAGCCACGCGGCCCGATCATTGCACGTCGAACCGGAACATGGTCACGCTACACGGGGCAAGCGTGACCCGGTCGCGCAGGCCTTCCAGTTTGCTGTGCTCGATGACGATCTTCGGCGGCTGGTCCGGGTCGTTGTAGGCCATCGGGTCCTCGCCGGCGATCTGCCATCGCTCGGCAGTGCCCTGGAGCTTGGCGCCCTTGAGTTCCAGCGGCACCTCCAAGGTGCGCAGCGACGGGTTGACCACTGCCAGTGTGAGCGCCTTGCGATCGGCGCTCCAGGCGGCCTGGGCGTCGAGCAAGTTGCTGGCCTGGGTTTCCACAGGCAGCACACCGAAGTGGTGCCGGTAGAGCTTCAGCACCAGCCCGGTGGTCTCAAAAGCCGCCGCGGTCTTGCTGGTCTTGATGCAGCCGATGACGTTGACCGTCTGCGCGTAGTTGGCCATGTAGATGATGTCGCTTTGGCGGGCGTATTCGTTCAGTCCGGCTGCGATTCCCAGGGCATCTTTCAGGAAGTAGCGTGTTCCCAGTTCGCCGAACACATGCGGCCCGTACCAGTAGTTCCACTCGTCCAGGGCGATCCGGATGTCTTTGCCCTTTAGGGTTGGAATCTCATTACGATAGCGGCGATGTGCCTGAGCGATGTTGCGCACGGCCAGCGGAATCTGGCGGACATGCCCGTACAAACCGGGCTGCGCGCCCCGGTAGAAGTGCTCGCTGATCAAGTCCATGTGGTTGGCACAGTGGGTGAGCATTCCTTCGCTCCAGCGGCCGACTTCGCCGACGGCCACCAGGACGATCGAGGGATCGACCTTCTTCATCGCTTCGTAGAACTGGTTGTTCTTGACTACGTATTTCTCCAGCGGCATGTGGCCAAGTTGCCAGTTGCCGTACATCTCGTTGCCGATGCCCCAGTATTTCACCCGATACGGTTCCGGATTGCCGTTTGCCGCGCGCAGTTTGCCCATCGGGGTGTCGGCAGCACCGTTGGCGTACTGCACCTGATCGGCGGCGCTCTGTGCGTCGCCCAGCCCGCTGTTTACGGCGATATACGGCTCGGTCTTCAGGAGGCGGCAGAAGACGATGAACTCGTCCAGGCCGAAGTCGTTGTGTTCGACGCCTTGCCAGGCTGGGTTTTTGCGCGGCGGACGGCGGTCGCGGTCGCCGATGCCGTCGCGCCAGTTATAACCGCTGACGAAGTTGCCGCCCGGCCAGCGATAAACCGGCGAATCGAGCTGGCGGAGCAGTTCCAAAGTGTCGGCCCTCATGCCGCGCACATTGTCGGCCGGCATCAGCGAAACCGTCCCCACCAGCAAGGCCCCGCTGCCTGTGCCGGTGATTTCCAGTCGAGCGTCATCGGTGCGGGCGCCGGCGGTGAACTCCAGGGGATGTTTGGTGAACTCGGCGGCGGGCTTGTCGATGGTCACTGTTTGGCGATCTTGCGGGCCATCGCCCCAGATCAGGGACACGGTCGCCTTGGCTACATCGCCCTCCGCGGCCAGCCAGATGTATCCGGTGTAACGTTTGCCCGACACCAGCCCCAAGCCGCTCTGGGCGATGCCACGCGGCGGCTGGCCTTCGGGCGCAAGGGCGATCCGCGGCGTGTGCTCGCCCACGAAAGGCCGCTGGCCAGCCATGGTTATCGCGGCGCTGTCGCCGATCGGCCTCCAGGGCGACTGCTTGGCGCCTACCGCGTAGAAAAACTTGCGGTCCTCGAGCATCTCGGCCCAAATGCCGCCGTAAATGCAGCGCCCCAAATGCTCGATGAACTGCCCGTAAATGTACTTGGATATCGGCTCGCCGACTTTGCTGGCGTCGATGGTAATGCGCGGCTCTGCGGCCCGGGCTGCGCGCGTCTGCACCAGTTGCAAATCGTCGTACCATGCCTTGCCTGTCGCCTGACCCCAGCCGCCAAACAGGCAGTTTATCTGTATCGAGTCGGTTTCACCCGTCTCGAAGGTCAGTTCCACCTGGGTCCAATCGTTGGTGCCGGTGAGTGCTTTTGTGGCTGCACCGGGCAGGTTGTGGATGTTCAGCAGCGCGCCGCGCGCCTTGGGCGCCTGGACGTTCTCGGTCTTGATCCAGCCGGTCAGACGATACTCGGCCAGCGGTTCCACCATTGCAGTGAAGGTCCAGGCGGCGTCGGCGCCCTGCTGCGAGCTGATGGCCACGCTCCGCTTGCCCGAGCGGGCCACAGACTCATCGACCGAAAACTCGGCCTTGCCGGCCCAGGTGTACGGCCGCCATTGGGCGACCTTGTTCTTGGTCCCCTGCTCGAACGACGGATTGCCGATCAGATTGGTCGGCGCCGTTGCGGCCGGCGTGGCTTCAGCCGCGACTGCGGCAGCACTAGCGAGACGGGTGCCGTCCGAAACATGTCCCAGTAGCAACGCGACAGCCGCCAGCCCCAGCGCTGCGCAAAGTACTGCCGGTGGCCGAATCGTCAACGAAGCAACAGTTCTCATGGCATCCTCCGCTGCAATAGTGACCGCTTCTGAAGATCAACACCCGAGGGACGCAAAACAAGGCCGCAAAACAAGATAGAAAGGTTCGAAACACTGCCTTTTCCGAAAAAGCTGCGACCGCGTGTGCCACAACATGTTGTGACTGATGGTTTTTCCTTTGTGCCATAATTGGAAGTCGTATCCACGCAAAGGCTTATGAAACCACCTTGCCTGTTTTTCGGAAGGTGCAGTTCAAATACTGTAAGAGATTAAACACGCGGCCAGGGCGACCGGTACCGCTACGAAATAGCACTATGACCGTCGGCAAATGGCACTATCCGGCCGTAAGACCGCGCGAAACGTGCTCGATGGCCGGCTGAAACGTGCGTCGGTACTATAGTCGGCTGCGCTGGCCAATACAATTGTCGGGCGGGGAATCTGAGCGGCAAGCTGCCAACCGTTTTTCGCGCAGTCTCATGGACGGCCTATCGACCTCAACAAGCTACAGCCAGACACCACCGACGGTAGACTGGGCGCAGTGAGACTGTATGGGGCGAACTTTGCTTCTTGCCGCCGCAAAGCGCATAATGCGGTTGGTTGGCAGCGTGTTGTCGGATCGGGTATTCCGATTGTTTCCGGCGGGGTCAATCTTGCCGGCGGGCGCCGCTAGCGCCTCAAGTCCGACATAAAACAAGGAATAGGAAGCATGTCGCGACGATCCACGGCGTGGCGTGACAGGGCTGCGTGGCGCAGGATGAAGCTGCCAGCGTTTTTCCTTGCGGCACTGTTGGCGTTGGTGCTGTTGAGGACTTCGTGGATATCGCCGCTGCCCGAGGGCATTGTGCCTGTACATCAGCAGGCGGTGGCGGCGCTGGCGCACGTTGTACCGGTACAGCCGTTGGCTCCTCCCGGCATTGTGGAGCACGAAGAGAAGTCGCAGTTTTCTCATATTCGGGTGCGCCGCGACGGCAATCTGCGCTACCTTTGCTTTGTCCGCGACAGCGGCGAAGAAGCCGTACAAACCGTACTCAATATCCGCAAGCCGCACGAGATGGTCAGCCCGTACACGCGGGCGATGTTCAGCAGCTATCTGTTTCGTCCCAAACAGGAGCAGGTGCTGATCGTCGGTCTTGGGGGCGGGGCGATGGTGCACTTTTTGCGCCACTACGATCCCCGACTGCGGATCGACGTGGTAGAGATCGACCCGGCAGTAGTCAAAATCGCCGACAAGTTCTTTGGCGTCCGCAGCGGCGGCACGGTAGAGATCATCACCGCCGACGCTTTCGATTACCTCCCCAAGACCCAGAAGCAGTATGACGTAATCTACATGGACGCCTTCCTCAAGCCGACCGAGCAGACCGACTCTACCGGCGTACCGTTGCGGATCAAAGGGGTGCAATTCTACAAAGATGTGCAGAAAAAACTCGTACCCGAGGGATTGGTCGTGTGGAACATCAACGTCCATCCCGGGCTGAAGGAGGACTGGCAGACCATTAGCGAAAGCTTTCCGCAGGCATATCTGCTACGTACCGAAACAGCCAACGTGGTGGCCATCGGTTCGTTGTCGGCCCAGAGGCCCACTGCTGCGGTGCTCAAGAGCCGGGCGCAGCAGCTCGATCGCCGTTTCAAGACCAACATTTCTTTTGCCAATCTGGCCGAGCAACTGGCACGGTAGTTGCCAGCATTTGTCGCCGTTTGGGCGCGTGCCGGGGCAAACATGCGCGCCCACAAGCTCGGGGCACCCACGGTCTGGGTATCGGCGCTGGCGGGCGGGATTATAATGGCTTTTTTCAGCTTTCGGGGAATTGCGGCGTGGCGGGCAATACGAACCAATCGGGCTTCCCGGCGGTGGTTATCTGGGTCCTGGGAGGGACGGTGTTCCTGGGGGCGACGCTGCTGTTTCTGGTGCAACCGCTGGTCAGCAAAGCGATTCTGCCCTGGTTCGGAGGCTCTCCGGCGGTGTGGACCACCTGCATGCTTTTCTTTCAAGCGGTGCTTCTGGGCGGCTATATTTACGCCCATCTGGTGCAGCGCTGGTTGAGTGCCCGTGGCCAAGTGGTACTGCACGTGCTGGCGGCCACAGCAGCCCTGTTCATGCTGCCCATTGTGGCATCGGAAGACTGGCGGCCCGGCGACGATTCAAACCCGACCAGCCACATCCTGCTGCTGCTTGGGGCCACGGTGGGTTTGCCATATTTGGTGCTGGCGGGAACCAGCCCACTGGTGCAAAAGTGGTTCAGTTACGCATATCCGGGACGTTCGCCGTACCGGTTGTACGCGGTGTCGAACTTTGGTTCGCTGGCTGCGCTGCTGAGTTATCCGCTGCTGGTAGAGCGAGTGTTCGATCTGCCCGGGCAATCATTGTTGTGGTCATGGTGCTTTGTGGGTTATGCCGTGCTGTGCGGCGCGAGCCTGATATGCCTGTGGTACTGGGACCCGCCGGAAGAGCCTGCCGCCACGGTGCCTGGGTCTGGTTCCGGCAGTAGGGGTGTTGCGGCGGAGAGCGAAGTTGCCGGGTGGCGGCGGCAGATATTGTGGATCGCTTTGCCCGCAGTAGCCTCGCTGATGTTGCTGGCCACGACCAATCACGTCTGCCAGGACGTTGCCGTAGTGCCGTTGCTGTGGGTGGTGCCGCTGGCTCTGTATCTGTTGTCGTTCATAGTCTGCTTCGATCATCCCCGCTGGTACGTGCGGAAGCTTTGGCCGCCGTTTGCCGCCTTTTCGGTACTGCTGGTGGCCGTCGGGGAACTGTTTCACAAGCAATTATCCTTTGTAAACCAAGTGGCTTTGTATTTCCCGATGTTGTTTCTGGTTTGCATGGTCTGCCACGGCGAGCTTGCCCGGCTGCGACCACATCCGCGCCGCTTGACAGAATACTATCTGTTGATTGCCGCCGGTGGGGCGATGGGTGGGTTGCTGGTCAGCGTGGTTGCGCCGGCGGTCTTCAATAACTACACCGAGTGGACGATCGGACTGGTCGTCTCGCTGATCGTGGCCTGCGTGGCCGTGTTCCAGGAATACGGCCAATACGGCGGAAGGGCTTTTCGGTCTGCGCTGCGATCGATAATCGCCCTGGGCGCCACCCTGAGCGTGCTGGCGGTGATCGTGTTGCAGTTGCCCACCGACCGGCCCCTGCTGCGAATGCGCAGCTTCTACGGCATTATCTCGGTCTATCATGCGCTGGATGGGCCAAGAGACCAGCCGATCGAAGTCATGGCCCTGAAGCACGGCTGGATCACTCACGGTGTGCAACCCGTCGAGCCGGAAAAACGACCTTGGGCCACCGCGTACTATGGCGAGTCGAGCGGCATGGGCTGGGCGATCCGGCATCTTCAGCAGCAGGGGCCGGTGCGCATCGGCGCCGTGGGGTTGGGCACTGGTACGGTGGCCACCTACGCCCGGGCGGGCGACTATTGCCGCTTTTACGAAATCAACCCGCAAGTGGTTTGGCTGGCCGAGAATCCTGAATACTTCACCTACGTTACCGACTGCCGCCAGCGCACCGGTTGCGATGTGGTATTGGGCGACGCCCGGCTGTCGCTGGCACGGGAACTTCAGCAGCAGTCGCCGCAAGGCTTCGACGTTCTGGTGCTGGATGCCTTCAGCGGCGATGCTATTCCGGTACACCTGCTAACTGGCGAAGCATTCCAAATATATCTGGCGCATTTGAAGCCGGGAGGAATACTGGCCGTTCACGTCAGCAACCGTTATCTCGACCTGGAGCCAGTGGTGTTGCGGCTTGCCCTGGAGTTCGGCCTGTACGCCGGCATCTTCCATAACCAGACCGACGAGGAGAAGCTGGTTTATTCGTCGACTTGGATACTGCTAACCGCGGATGAAGGCACGGCAGCGGCCATGCCCAAACGCACCCGCGTTAATCCGGACGATTCGAGCCGCGCACCATTGTGGACGGACCATTACAGTAATCTGCTGCAAGTTCTGCGTTGGCCCGACTGAGCGCCGCTGCCGTCCGCGGCTGGTCCGGCGAAAGTCGCTTGCGGCGGTAGTCATTTACGGCGCAGCGTGTGCATGGCGTGCTCCAAAGCCGGCCCAAGCCGATCGACTTCTTCCGGCGTGTTGTAGAAGTAGAAGCTGGCGCGCGTGGTGGCCGGCACGCCCAAACGTTTGTGCAAGGGCATGGTGCAATGGTGTCCGGCGCGCACGGCGATGCCTGCGCGGTCCAACAACTGGGCCACGTCGTGAGCGTGCAGCCGGTCCAGCGCGAAGCTGACTATGCCCCCCTTTTGCTCCGGCTTCGGTCCGAAGATTCGCAATCCCGGCAGCGATTGCAGACATTCGTGCGCCCGGCGGGTCAGCGTCAGCTCGTAGGCATGTATGGCGGCAAGGCCGACCCGGTTCAGGTAATCAACTGCGGCGCCTAAGGCGATGGCCTCCACGATGGGCGGCGTGCCGGCCTCGAACTTGTGCGGCAGGTCGCCGGCGGTGAAGCGCTCCATCTCCACCAGGCGGATCATGCCGCCGCCGCCGAGGAACGGGGGCATCGACTCCAGCAGTTCCCTCTTGCCGTATAGCACTCCTATCCCCGTCGGACCGAGCATCTTGTGGCCGCTGAAGGCCAGGAAGTCGCAATCCAGGGCCTGGACGTCGATGGGCATGTGGGGTACCGCTTGTGCGCCGTCGACGAGCACCACCGCGCCGGCCGCGTGCGCCCGGCGGATTATCTCCTCCAGCGGATTGATCGTCCCCAGCACGTTGGATACCGCCGTGACCGCCACCAGCCGGGTACGGTCGGAGAGCAAGCGGTCCAGAGCATCCAGTTCCAGCAGGCCGTCGTCGGTGATCGGAATCCAGCGTATGACTGCGCCGCGACGTGCGGCCAACTGCTGCCAGGGGACAAGATTGGAATGATGCTCCATCTCGGTCAGCAGGATTTCATCTCCGCTTCGGAGCGTGGCATCGCCCCAGCTATGCGCTACCAGGTTGATCGCCGAGGTCGCTCCGTAGGTGAAGATCACCTGCTCGGCCGAAGGGGCGTTGATCAGCGCACGCAGCTTTTCCCGTGCGGCTGCGTACAGATTGTCGCTTTCCTCGGCCAGCGTATGCACTCCGCGGAGCACGTTGGCATAGTGCCGCTCGTAGGTCTGCACGATGGCGTCGATCACCTGTCGCGGCCGCTGGGTGGTGGCAGCGTTATCGAAGTAGGTCAGCTTGGCGCCGTTGGGCAGCACTCGCCGAAGGATGGGAAAATCTTTCCGCCACTGCTCTGCTTCCAGCGATGGCACAGACTCTCGTGCGGTAACAGACATCGACTGCATCCTTCAAAGTCTTGCGGAATCTCAGGGGCGC
>Ga0209017_10002881_pt1 | contig 10330 bp, 8 predicted proteins | sample YNPBryunderm2012_FD_185812 | JGI IMG/M metagenome (GOLD analysis project Ga0209017, IMG submission 185812) | Anoxygenic and chlorotrophic microbial mat microbial communities from Yellowstone National Park, USA - YNP Bryant MS undermat 2012... ... | reverse complement strand
TCCTCGGCGAGCTTTAGGGCCAGATCCCACTCCCCCCGCCGGAGGGCAAAGCCCAGGAGGGAGGTCAGGGCGAAGCCCAGAACCACCCGGTGCCCCACCCTGCGGGCCTGGGCCAGGGCCTCCTCCAGAAGAGCCCGTGCCCGCACCACCTCTCCCTCGGCCTCGGCGAGAAGGCCCGCCACGCGGAGGGCGTTGGCCAGGCCAAGCCCATCCCCCTCGGTGCGGAAATGCTCTAAAGCCTGGGCGCTCCTGATCCGGGCTTCTGATAGCTTCCCCCGCTGAAAGAGGCAGAGGGCCAGGGTGTTGACCACCCAGCCGTGCATGGACCACTCCGGGCTGGGCTGGATCCTGAGGGCTTCGCGACAGCCCTCCTCGGCCTCTTGAAGCCGGCCCAGGTTGAGCTGCGCCACCGCAAGGGTGTACTGCGTTAGGGCCTGCTGGTCCGGGGTTAGCCCGCCCTGCGCCAGGAGGGCCTGGCAGCGCGCGATGGCCTCCCCGTAGGCCCCCATGCGGAAGGCGCGGTCGGCCCAGCCGATCTCGATCTGCCGGGCCAGCGTTGGGTCTCCCACCTCCTGGTTGGCCCGCTCGCTGAGGCGGAGGTCCCGGGCCATGCCCTCCCAGTCCGCCAGGGCCAGCCACATGCGGTAGCGCTCCTCGGCGCTCTCCAGGATGAGCCGCAGGCACCGAGGGGGATCCCCCTCGGCGTCGGCGAAAGCCCGTCCGAACTCCTCCAAGGCCTCGTGGTAGCGGTAGACGGCAGCAGCCTCGCGGGCGGCGCGGAGCCGGTGGGGCACCGCCAGGAGCGGCTCCCCCCCGGCCTCGTAGTGCTCGGCGATTACCGCTGCAGGCACCCCTCCCCTACGCTCCAGAACCTGGGCCACCTGGTGGTGCAGCGCTACCCGCACCGGCTGGGAGAGGCCCTCCAGGGTGGCCTCGCGGATCAGGTCGTGTGTGAAGCGACCCTTGCGCAGGATACCGGCGGCCTCGAGCTCGTCCTGGGCCTCGGCCAGCGGCAGGGGACGTAGCTCCAGCACCTGCGCCGCCAGGGCTGGGCTGAAGTTCTGGCCGGCCACTGCGGCGAGCTGCACCAGCTCGCGGGCCCTGGGCGATAGCCGCTCCAGCCGTCGCCGGATCAGGCCCTCTACGCGTTCCGAGCGGGGCAGGTTGCGCCATTCGGCAGGGGCCAGCCGGCCGGTCTCGGCCAGGCTGCGCACGGTCTCCAGGATGAACAGGGGGTTGCCTCCGGTGTAGCGGTGGAGGGGCTCGACGGGAAGGGTGAGGCCCATGCCCGCGAGCATCTCCCTCACGCCTTCGGGCTCCAGCGGCCCGAGCTCGAGCTCGACCCCCAGCCCCGCCTCCAGTTGCTGCCGCACCAGGCCCTCGCCCAAGGGCGAAAGCTCGCCCTTGCGGTAGGCCACCAGCAGGGGCAGGCGCTCCCGCTGGGCCGCCAGGTAAGCCAGCACCTCGAGGCTGGCGTCGTCGCAAAACTGCAGGTCGTCGGCACCCCAGGCCTGCTCCGGGGTGTATCCCCGCAGAACGAAGGTGGCGATGGCCTCAAACAGCCGCAGCCGCTCCTCCCCCGAGCGCATCGGCGGGGGCGGCTCGCCCAGCTCGGGTAAAAGCCGGCTGAGTTCGCGGCGAACCCAGGCCTCGAGGCCCTCCAGCGGCAGGCGCTCGGCCAGGCGGCGCAGCAGGCGGGTGACGGTGGCGAAGGGAACCCCGGCGTCGCCGGGCCGTCCGGTGGCGAAGAGCGGCCTTAGCCCTCGCCGGGCGGTGAACTCCTGGATAAGCCGGGTCTTGCCCACCCCCGGCTCGCCGGTCACGAACACCACACGGCCAGCCTCCCAGGCCTGCTCGAGCGCTGCCCACTCGCGCTTGCGCCCGGCCAGCGGCGGGGCCTGGGGGCAGGGCGGGGGATGTTCCCCCCGTGCGGATGCGCTCGGCCAGCTGGCGGGTTTCCCTCGCCGGCGGCAGACCCAGCTCGCGTTCCAGAAATGCCGCGAAGCGGGCATAGCTCTCCAGGGCCAGCCCCGGCTCGCCCAGTCGCTCGAAGAGCCGCATCACCGCCCGCAGGGCCTCCTCGCCTAGGGGGTCGAGGCGCAAGAACTGCTGGTAGGCCTCGAGGGCCGCCCGCGCCTGCCCGGCCCGCTCGAGCCCTTCGGCGTGGCGGAACAGGGCCCGCCGGTAGCGCTCCTCCCAGGCCTCACGGGTGAGGAGCAGCCACTCCTCGAACAAAGGGGCCTCGGGAAGCTCGAGTCCCTCCAGCAGCACATCACGGCGCAGGGCCAGGGCCAGGGCCCACTCCCCGCGGGCAGCATGCTGCTCGAAGCGCCTGAGGTCGCTCTCCACACCCTCCAGGCAAAGACACCCCCCCTCTTCCCGCAGGACGGCGGCCAGGGGGGTCTGCTTCAGGCGGTACAGCTCGCTGCGCAGGTTGGCTCGAGCCCGCTTGTCAAAGCCCTCCCACAGCAACTCGGCCAGCCGGGCGCGCGGGGTTGGGCCCTCCAGAAGCAGATAGGCCAGCAGCGCCAGGAGCTTGCGGGTCGGCAGCTCGAGCCGCCTCCCCTCCACCCAGACCTCGGGCGGCCCCAGCAGCCTTATTTCGACCATCAACTGTTATGGTAACCCAAGTGGCTACCCGTCCCAGGGCCTGAAGAAGGAGTGGCCGCTGTGCGGCCAACCCTGGGGCACACCCGCAGGGAGATCCACCTGACCCCGGGAAGCCTCCATGGCCCGGCCTCCCTCCCGAAGGGGTGGTCGCCAAGACAGCTGGCAGCATCTGCCTGGGTCGCAATGCCCAGCCATTGCGGGGCAAAGGTGGTGGGAGGTATGCTCCGCGCCCTCTTCCCAAAGGAATTGGGTGGGTTTTTCCCACCCCCACCCGGTCTCGAGGTAACCCGCTGTCCGCCCTGCGTTTACGGGCCAAGTTGACATCGCTTGTGCGGCAAATGTACATTTTAGCCAGATGCTTAAAACGGAGGTGAGAGGGATGTCCAAGCGCGTAGGCCTGTTCCTTATACCAGCCGTTTTGTTGGGGCTCATGGGACCAGCCCTGGCCCAGAACAAGGTCAGGCTCACCATAGAGAGCTGGCGGAACGACGACCTCAAGATCTGGCAGGAGACCATTCTGCCAGCGTTCATGAAAAAGCACCCCAACATCGAGGTGGTGTTTGCCCCCACCGCGCCAACCGAGTACAACGCGGTGTTAGATACCAAGCTCAAGGCGGGCACTGCGGGCGACCTGATCACCTGTAGGCCCTTCGATAAGAGCCTCGAGCTCTTCAATGCCAAGCACCTCGTGAGCCTCAACGACCTGCCGGGCATGAACAACTTCTCCGAGGTGGCCCGGGCGGCCTGGAGCACCGATGATGGCAAGACCACCTTCTGCGTGCCGATGGCCTCGGTGATCCACGGCTTTCTTTACAACAAGGCCATTTTCCGCGAACTCAACCTGCAGGTCCCCAGCACCGAGGCCCAGTTCCTGCAGGTACTTCAGCGCGTTCAGCAGAGCGGGCGCTATATCCCCTTGGTGATGGGTACTAAGGACCAGTGGGAAGCGGCCACCATGGGCTACCAGAACATCGGTCCCACGCTGTGGCGCGGTGAGGTTGGACGCAAAGGGCTCATCGCCGGGACGCAGCAGTACAACAAGGGAGGCTTCCTGCAGGCCTTCGAGGCCCTGGCCAAATGGCGTCCTTTCCTGCCGCGCGGCTACCAGGCCCTGTCCTACCCCGATGCCCAGAACCTCTTTGCCCAGGGGCGCGGGGCCATCTATCCGGCCGGGTCGTGGGATATCGGCGTCTTCCGCCAGATGAATCCCAAGCTCGAGATGGGCGCTTTCAAACCCTACACGTTTGAGACAGCCCGCCAGTGCGTCATCAACGACCATCCCGATATCGCGATCGGCCTCAACGCTGCCAGCAAAAACAAGGAAGCGGCCCGTACTTTCCTGGCCTGGGTAGCCAGCGCCGAGTTCGCGCAGCTCTACGCTAACGCGCTGCCGGGCTTCTTCCCGCTGGCCGATGTGCAGTACACCATCGCCGATCCTGTGGCCCAGGAATTCCTCAGCTGGCGCAAGCAGTGCCAGACCTCATTCCGTACCGCCTATCAGATCCTCTCCCGCAACGCCAATCCCAACAACGAAAACGACCTCTGGAACGCCTCGGCCCAGGTTCTGAACGGGACCTTCACGCCCAAGCAAGCCGCCGATTATGTGCAGACCCGCCTGGCCTCCTGGTACGGGCCGCAGAAAGGCAGGTAGGCTCACACCCTCCTGGGGCCACGGCCATCGTGGCCCCGGATGTGTACATGCTGGCGAGCCCACCTTCGCCAGAAGCTGTGCGAACTGACGGTTCCGGCATCGGCTGACGGGCAGCCCGCCATAAACCCCAGCCATTGGGTCCGGAGCATCCTGGCCGGCTCTAGTATGAGGCGTAAACCCTTTCCCTGGCATATTCTGGTTTTTCTCGCCCCAGCGGTGGCCATCTACACGCTGTTTATGATCTATCCGCTGATTGGTTCGCTGCTCCTCTCCTTGCAGAACCAAGGCCCCGATGGTGCGACAGTTTTCGTAGGGCTACAGAATTACCTCACGCTCTTTACCAGCAAAACCTGGTCGGAGCCCTTCTGGAACGCCTTCTGGAACAATGTTGAGTTCTTCCTCTATCACATGCTGATCCAGAATCCGGTGGGCCTGCTGCTGGCGCTTTTGCTGGCCAGCCGGATCCGCGGAGGCTGGCTTTACCGCACCCTCATCTTCACGCCCACCATCCTTTCGGTGGTCATCGTCGGCTTTGCCTGGCGGCTGATCCTCAACCCCGCCTGGGGCGTCTCACAGGGAATTCTCGATGCGGTGGGGCTGGGCAGCCTGAACCGGCCCTGGCTGGGACTGGAGAGCACCGCCCTTCCTACCCTCTCGCTGATCTCTGTGTGGCAGAATATCGGCATACCGATGCTGCTCTTCCTGGCTGCTCTGGTGCGTATTCCCGACGAGCTGCTCGAGGCGGCTAGGGTGGACGGCGCAGGTGCCTGGACGGTCTTCTGGCGTATTCAACTGCCCTTGATTCTACCTACCGTGGGTATAGTGGCTGTGCTGACTTTTGTAGGGAATTTCAACGCCTTCGACCTGATTTACGCGACCCAGGGCGCGCTGGCGGGACCGAACTTTGCCAGTGACATCCTGGGCACGTTCTTCTTCAGAACCTTTTTTGGCTACCAGCTGCAACCGGGCGACCCCTACATGGGCGCTACTGTGGCAGGGGTGATGTTGCTCATCATCCTCACGGGTGTCCTGATCTACCTCTTCGCCTGGCAGCGCCGTCTGCAGAATATACAGTTCTGATGGGTCTTATGGGGCGTTTAAGCACCCGATCGAAGCGAACCATACCCCGTCCAAACTGGCCGGCCACCTTAGCCATACATGCCGCGCTCTTGGCCTACTCAGCCCTGGCGCTGTTTCCGGTTTTGCTGGTGGTCGTCAATGCCTTCAAGGAGAGACTGGCGATCTTTAGCGCGCCCTACGCCCTGCCCAACGCCCAGACCTTCACCCTTGAGGGGTTTCGCACCCTGCAGGCCAACGCCAATTTCCCGGCTTACTTCCTCAACAGCATCGTCGTAACCGTAGGTGCCTTGTTTCTAATCGTCCTGGTCAGCTCGATGGCGGCGTTTGCCCTGGCCGAGTACCGCTTCCGGCTCAATACCCTGATGGGTCTGTATCTGGCCATCGGGATCATGGTACCCATCCGCCTGGGAACGGTAGGGATCTTGCAGCTGGCGGTGGACCTGAACCTGGTCAACACGCTTCTGATTCTGATCCTGGTCTACACCGCACAGGGCATCCCGTTAGCCGTGTTTGTGCTGTCGGCTTTTATGCGCCAGTTGCCCAGGGATCTGAAAGATGCAGCGCGAATCGATGGGGCCAGCGAGTACCGGGTCTACTGGCTTACCCTCCCGCTGGTGCGCCCAGCGATTGGCTCGGTGCTGGCGATTTCGATGATCCCAATCTGGAATGACCTATGGTTTCCGCTGATTTTGGCCCCAGGGGAGCGTACCAAGACGGTGGTCCTGGGGGCCAGCGTCTTCCTGGGCCAGTTCGTCAACGACTACAACGCGGTGTTGGCAGCGCTCACGCTGGCCATCGTACCGGCGGTGCTGCTGTACTTCGCCTTCTCACAACAGCTGATCCGTGGCATCACTTCAGGAGCGGTGAAATGAGGCTCAAGGCTGGGAACAGGGTCGGGCCAGGGGCCTTCTCCCCCTGCGCTTTGGGCATTCTCCCCCAGGAGGAGGCTGTATGCGGGTAGGCATCGTGGGAAGCGGGGTGATGGCCGAGGTTCACGCGAGGGGTTGGCGTACCACCGGGGCTGAACTGCTGGGTTGTACCTCGGCGAACCTCGAGCAGGCCACCCGCCTGGCCCAGCAGTTCGGGATTAGGGCCTATAAAAACTACTCGGAGTTACTCCACGACGTTGATATTGTTGATATCTGCACACCTACCTACCTGCACAAGGAGATGGTTCTGCGCGCTGCCTCGGCCAGGCGACATGTGGTCTGTGAAAAGCCGATCGCACTGAGTTTGCAGGACGGCCACGAGATGATAGAAGCCTGTGAAAGGGCGGGGGTGCGCCTGTTTATAGCGATGGTGGTGCGTTTCTTCCCCCAGTATCGCCTAAGTCGGGAACTGGTGGCCAGAGGACAGATCGGCCGGCTGGGGGTGATGCGCCTCAAGCGGGTCTCTTTCGTCCCGCAGAAACAAGGGGACAACTGGTACCTGGATGAATCCCGCTCAGGCGGTATGGTGGTCGATCTGATGATTCACGACTTCGATTACGCCCGCTGGCTGGGAGGGGAGGTGGAACGGGTGTATGCGCGCCTCAATAGGGCTGCCGACGGCCCAGGGCAGTATGCCCAGGCGATCTTGCGCTTCAGGGATGGCCCGATGGCCCTGGTCGAGGGCGGGTGGGCCTATCCGCCGGGGGTTTTCCGCACCGCGATAGATATCTCAGGCACTGAGGGGCTTATCGAGTGGAGCTCGGATGAGCACGCCCCGGTCCGGAGCTTTCTGCTGCACCGGCCGGGTGAGGCTGCGTCGGTGGGTTTACCCGTCGCGGGTCTGTCCGATGACCCTTACGCCCTAGAGCTGCAGCACGCCTACAGGTGCATCCGGAGCGGCGAACCCTTTGAGGTGACGGCCCATGATGCCCTCGAGGCCCTGCGCATCGCCCTGGCAGCCAAGGAGTCCATAGCTACTGGCAAGCCGGTTACCCTGTAATTATGCGCATCGGGATTTTGAGCTTCGCCCACCTGCACGCCGAAATGTACCAGGCCAGTCTCAGAAACATGGCCGGGGTCGAGCTGGTTGGCTTCTCGCATGAGGACGCCAGCGAGGGCCGGTATTTTGCCGAGCGGTTTGGTTTACGCTGGTTTCCGCGCCACCAAGACCTGCTGGCCGAAGGGCTGGAGGGGGTGCTGGTCTGCGCGGAAAATGCCCGGCACAGGGAGTTGGTTGAGATGGCAGCGGAGGCCAAGTGCCATATTCTCTGTGAGAAGCCCATCGCCACCAATACCGCAGATGCACAGGCCATGAAAGCAGCTTGCGAGCGCAATGGGGTACACTTCATGACTGCATTCCCGATGCGCTTCGACCGTTCGGTGCGGGAAGTGAGCGCCGCCATTCGAGAGGGCCGCCTGGGGCGCATCTACGGGGTCAATGGGATCAACCACAGCGAAATCCCCACCGCACACCGACGCTGGTTCGCCGATAAAGCCTTGGCCGGCGGGGGGGCGGCGATGGATCACATCGTTCACCTGGCCGACCTGCTGCGCTGGTTTTTCGCAGCCGAAGTCCTCGAGGTTTACGCGGAGCTGGACAATTTGTTCTACCCCCACACCGTGGACGTTGACACAGCTGGCTTGTTGCTGCTAGGCCTCTCCAATGGAATACAGGCCAGCATTGACTGCAGCTGGAGTCGCCCTACCTGGTACCCCCGCTGGGGTCACTTCAAAATGGAGATAGTTGGGGAGGCCGGTACGGTTGTGATGGACTCCTTTGCCCATTATCTGACCCTCTACTCGCGCGGCGCCCCGCGAAACCCCAGCTGGGTGGGTTTCGGTCCCGACCCCAACCAGGCCATGCTGGAGGAGTTTGTGGCCAGCATCCGGGAGAAGCGCCCGCCCAGCGTTACCTGGCTTGATGGATTTCAAGCCATGCGGGTTGCGCTGGCCGCATACGAATCTTCCCTTACGAAATCAGTGGCCGTGCTTTGATTCGCTCATGTGGACTTTGGTTCGCCCTTATCGGAACCGCAGCAGACGATGTCCATCCACCGACTCACCCTTCTTATAGCGGAGTTCGTCTGGTTTTTGTCCCTAGCCCTCGGATTGTGGATCCCTTTCCACCCACACTTCTCCCCCCGTTTGGGGATCGCGCTGGCGCTTTACGGCCTTTCTGCCCTCCTCGACGGTATCTCCACCAAGATCGCGCTGTCCAAGCCCAATGTCAGGGAGATCAATCCGATAGCCGCCTACATCTTCTCCCGGTTCGGGTTGGGGGCCAAAGCCTTTGTCCTAGTCGAGCTCTCCATTCTCGCCGTGGTGTTATTTTTCTTTCTCCTTTCCCCAAAAAGCTTGGGTTTGGACGAGCAGCTCTCCAAGGCCTTCGCAGCCGTAGCCTGCATGCGCCTGGGAGCAGCCTTTGGGAATATGGTGGTTAGTTTCGTGGCATCAAGGTTTGGATCGTAAGTTCTGGGGTGCGTTTGACGCTCAAAAGTCTACTGCTCATCCCCGCCCTCGGCCTGCTCAACCCTGCCCTGGCCTCCCCTCCCCTCCCCCTCGAGGCCCTCCGCGCGGAGGGGGTGGTCCTGCAGACCGAGTGGTGGACCTGCGGGGCCGCGGCCCTGGCCACCCTCCACCGCCTGCTGGGCCTCCCCGCCGAGGAGGGAGAGGTGCTGGCCCTGGCCCTGAAGCACATGGGGGACAGGGACCCTGGGGCAGGCCTCACCGCCCTGGCCCTGGTCCGGGCCTCCGCCGAGTGGGGCCTCCCCTTGCGGGGCTTCCGCCTGGACCTGGAGGGCCTCCGGGCCTACCTCGCCCGGGGAGGCCTTCCCCTCATCCTTCACGTCACCCAGCCGGAGCCCCACTTCGTCGTGGCCGTGGACGGGGTGGGGGACTGGCTGCTCCTGGCCGACCCCTCCTTCGGCCGTCGCCTCCTCCTCCTGGCCGCCCTTCCCCAGGAGAAGGGGTGGAGCGGGGTGGCCCTGATCCCTGAGGCCCCCCTGGTGGCCGCCCTTCAGGCCCGCGCAGCCCAGAGGGAGTGGCGGGCCTGGGCCTCGGCCCGCCTGAGGGGCCTGGCCCTCCTGGAAGGGAGGCTGCCGTGAGGGGGCTGACCCTCCTCCCCCTCTCCTCGCCCTGGCCTGGGCCCAGGGCCTTGACCCCCTGACGCACCGGCCGCCCCCCCAAAACCTGAAGGTTCCACTCAGTCCGGACCAAAGTGAGCTGACCAAGTACCTGGCGGAAGTCCCTGGGGGTTGCACCCCCACCCCCGCCTGATAATCTTGATAGCCACCATTGCGAGATACACCCCCCCGGCCTAGCTCCGCATCCGCCTCAGCCACTCCGCGGCCTTCCTGTGGCCCACCTTCGCCTCCTTCGGTGCGCACGCTAACCCGCTCCCCCGGGCCTGCAGGCGCCTAAGGGCCTCCGCCAGCCGGGCCTCGGCCTCCTCCCGGGACTTGCGGTTGGCGGCCGACAGGTTGGCCAGGCGCTTGGGCTTGGCGGCCTCTAGGGGAGGCGCGGTAGCCAACGCGATGGGGACCCCCCTCCACCTGGGAGAGGGCCTCCTCCAGGGACAGGCCCTGCTTTGCAGCAAGCTCCCTCGTTGTAGAGCCTGCCTTCGCGGTGGGCCCCATGCTGAGGTGTAAGGCGCGTTTGAGCTGGAGTAAGGGGTCAGGTTCTCGGATCTAGCGGGGATGTCCATAAACACCACGTGTAAGGACGCTTGGAACTTCAAAAACACTTACCGTTGGATCGGGCTCGGCGCAATGAAGGCAGACCTCCGTGACTACCCGATCTGGGTAGTTGCGTTTTTGCCTTTGGGGGGTTAACCTGAGATCAACCCGGATTTTTTTGTCTTGGGGGTTGACCCCTTAGGGCTTTTTTTGTGCAGACGCGGCACTGCCGCCCCCGGCACGCTTCCGTCATGCCGCGATTGTGCGCCCCTGACCACGAATAAAAGCCCCCAACGCCGCCCAGCGCCAGGCCCTGGCCCGGCACGCGGGGGCAGCCCGCTTCGCCTACAACTGGGGCCTGGAGCGCTGCCGGAGGGCCGGAAGAG
>Ga0209017_10002879_pt1 | contig 10334 bp, 10 predicted proteins | sample YNPBryunderm2012_FD_185812 | JGI IMG/M metagenome (GOLD analysis project Ga0209017, IMG submission 185812) | Anoxygenic and chlorotrophic microbial mat microbial communities from Yellowstone National Park, USA - YNP Bryant MS undermat 2012... ... | reverse complement strand
CGTCTTTGCTACCTCGGTCGATAAGGATAAAATCCGAAAAGGGGTCGATGGCTTTATAGATTATCCTTGCCGGGACCTTAGGATGTTTAATGGATGAGGTAGCCTTAAGAAACCTCTCATACTCTGAGCAAAGCCTCACGGCATCATGAGCCTCAGCAAGCCTTTGCTTCAAAGCCAAATTTTCCTCCTTTAACTGCTGATTTTCCTTCCGTAGGTCAACAAGAAAGAAGTAAAAGGAGAAAAACTCCTTAGTCCTCTGGGCAAGATGAGACTCAACGGAGAAAAATATCCTATAAACTCCTCCAAAAAGGCTCTCAAAAAGCTTCCCTTTGTAGGATAACCAAAGGATGAACAAGACAAAAACTAAACCGAGAAGCGCAATGACCATGCGTTTGAGGTTCATATATTTATCATACCACAAACAGAAAGTATTTCATGAGAATAAAGGAGAGGGAAATCCCACTTGCCCTCTTGTGAAAAAAACCTTAGAATAAACATTATGAGGGATGCCTCGCTTCGCTCAGCATGACAAAGTGGCTAATAAGGCATGACAAAGTGACTGATCATGGAAAAAGAAAGGCTTGTTTGTGATACAAGCATCTTTACTAATCCGGATGTGTATGCCCAATTTGGATATTCTCCCTCGGCTGCTTTTAAAAACTTCTTACTCATTGTAAGCGAAGTTGAGGGAGAGGTTTCGGTCTACATCCCTACTTCCATCTACGAAGAATTGAAGAGGATGATCTCTGACCTTAGGATCCCTCCCAAGGCTCGTTCAGTCCTCAAGATCAAATCTCCCAAAAAGTATGAACTTTATATACCAGCTTTTTTGATGTATGAATTCATAGAAGACTTAAGAGCAAGGATCAACAAAGGTTTAAGGGTCGCTGAGGAGGCCGTCCAAACTGCCCTTCAAAAAAAACCAGAAGAGGCCCTCAAATTTTTACGAAGAAGATACCGAGAGGTCCTAAGGGAAGGTATCGTAGATTCTAAGGAAGATTTAGAACTTATTTTACTTGCTTTGGAGCTTGATGGGATAGTGGTTTCTGCTGACCAAGGCGTGTTGAAGATGGCTGATAAGCTGGGCTTAAGATTTCTTGACCCAAAGGAGATAAGAGACACAATCGAAGGCTTTAAAGCTTGGTATTCAGCTTAGCGATTAAAGAGCTCTTGCATAATAAGCTCTGACAAATCCTTTACCAAAAGGCGTAAAGCTTCGTCCTTACCAGGATTTAAAAGGTTTGAAGCAACCTCAGCCACGCGATAGGTTTCATACCTCGTAATCTTTGGATTTTCGTAAATCTTTTTAGCAGTTCTTCTCTCGATTAAGGCAAACTTTCCCTCAAACTGGATGTTTCTTGTCTTAGTCTGTCCAAAGGTGGCGTAGGCTACGGGCTCAAAGTATAATTTTAAGACCTCGCCTTGGAGGATTAAATCTGCAGAATACGGGGAAAAAACCGGAACCAAAAAACCGTCTTGGGCTATCTTTTTTCTTAACTCCTGAGCTAAGAGCTCCCCTACCGCCTTCTCAACGGTATAGTTCTTCCAGGGAGGGATGTAGATGGTTTTCCATTCCGGATTAAGAAGGGTTGGTTTTCCTGCAAGGGTATACCCACAGGCATAAAGGAAACAGCTAAACCACAATATTAATAAGCTTCTGAGGAACGAAGACCACATTCTTTATGCTCTTTCCTTCAACGAATTTTTTAACCTTCGGAAGTGATAAAGCAAGCTCGAGCGCCTTTTCCTTAGTAATATCAGCGGGCACCTCAACTTGGTCTCTCACCTTACCGTTAACCTGGACCACAAGCACGAAGGTTTCTTCCTTTAAAAGGGCGGGGTCAAGATGCCTCGCTTCGCTCGGCATGACAAAGTTGACAATCCTCCCCTCTCCGCCAAGCTTCTCCCAAAGCTCTTCGCAAAGATGGGGACAAACGGGTGAAAGAAGAAGCAAAGTTTTGATGAAGACCTCTTTGAGTAAAATTTTAGCCTTATGGTCTTTGAGCTCATCTGGAGATAGCTCCTTCAAAGTATCCTGAAGATGGTTTAAAAACTCCATTATAGCGGCAATTCCTGTGTTGAAGTGAAGCCTTTCTTCAAAGTCAACATGCACCTTCTTGATGGTTTGATGAAGCTTTCTACGGAGCTTCAAAAGTTTGTCTGATAGCTCCTTTAGTTCTTCTTCTTTTAGCTCAACCTCACGAAGACCATCGGCATAAGAAGAAATGAGCGAATAAAGCCTTCTTAAGAACCTGAAGGCTCCTTCTATGCCGTGGTCGCTCCATTCAAGGTCCTTCTCAGGTGGGGCGGCAAAGGCTATAAAAAGCCTCACCGTGTCTGCTCCATATTTCTTTATCATTTCATCGGGGTCAACGACATTGCATTTACTCTTTGACATCTTCTCGGGTTTTCCCACCTCCACCTTCTCACCGCAACCATCTTTTAGGCATTTGCCCTCAGAAGAAACCTCCTCTGGATAAATCCAGCCATGAACCGGGCAGCGGTAGGTCTCTTTGATCACCATGCCTTGAGTTAAAAGCCTTTCAAAGGGCTCATCAAAGTTTATGTATCCAAGGTCTCTTAGCACCTTAGTAAAGAACCGAGCGTAAAGAAGATGCAGGATGGCATGTTCGATGCCACCTATGTATTGGTCAACAGGGAGATAGTATTCTATATCCTCTCTTCTAAAGGGGAGCTCAGGGTCTGGCGAGGCAAAACGTAAGAAATACCAAGAGGACTCAACGAAGGTGTCGAAGGTGTCTGTTTCTCTTCTTGCCCTTCCGCCACACCTTGGGCAGGTAGTGTTCACAAAGTCTTCAAGATAAGGAAGAGGGCTTTTTCCGGTTTTGTCTATCTGAACATTAAGGGGTAAAACTACTGGAAGGTTTTCAATCCTTTCCGGAACGATGCCGCACTTTTCGCAGTAAATCATGGGTATAGGGCAACCCCAGTAGCGCTGGCGAGAAACTCCCCAGTCCCTAAGTCGGTAGGTCACCTTCTTTTTGCCAAGAGAGAGCTCTTCAAGCTTAGCAATGATCCTTTCTTTTGCTTCCTCGCTCCAAAGACCAGAAAATTCGTTAGAATTTATAAGGACGCCTGGGTCTTCATAGGCCGATTCCAGCTCCTCAGCCTTTAAAACCTTATCCTTAGGAGTTATGACTACCCTTATGGGTAAGCCGTATTTTTTGGCAAATTCGAAATCCCTTTGGTCATGGGCTGGGACGCACATGATAGCACCGGTCCCATACTCCATGAGGACAAAGTTTGCGGCAAAGATAGGAATATGCTCCTTAGTCAGGGGATGGTAGGCTTTAGCGGAAAGGTTAAGCCCCTCTTTTTCTGCCCTACCCTCCTCTATAGCTCTTCTCTCCTTGCGGACCTTTTCCATAAACTCCTCAAGCTTGTCCTTAAGCCCCTTTTTTTCAGCGATTTTTTTTGCCAGTTCATGCTCTGGGGAAAGAGCAACGAAGGTTGCACCGAAGAGGGTATCGGGTCTTGTGGTGTAAACGATTAAGTCCTCTTCTAAATCCGGCACGAAAAACTTAATCTCTGCCCCAACGCTTTTACCGATCCAGTTTCTCTGCATGGTTATGACTTTTTCTGGCCATTTTCCTTCAAGCTTATCAAGGTCTTGAAGGAGCTCTTCAGCATAGGCAGTGATCCTTAAAAACCAACCCTCCATTTCCTTCGTTGTAACCTCGGTTCCGCATCTCCAGCACCTTCCATCCTCAACCTGCTCATTAGCCAGAACTGTTTGGTCCTTCGGGCACCAATTAACCAAGGTCTTTTTACGGTAGGCTAAGCCCCGTTCATACATCTCGATGAAAAATTTCTGTTCAAAACGATAGTAGTCGGGCGTGCAGGTGGTAATCTCCCTCCTCCAATCGTAGCTAAACCCAAGTTTTTTTAGCTGAGCTTTCATGTAGGCGATGTTAGAAAAGGTCCAGTCGGCAGGAGGAACACCGTGCTTGAGAGCGGCATTCTCAGCAGGGAGCCCAAAGGCATCCCATCCCATAGGATGAAGCACATTGTAGCCCTTCATCCCTTTGACCCTTGCTATGATGTCTCCAAGGGTATAGTTTCTTACATGCCCCATGTGGATTCGACCTGAGGGATAGGGGAACATCTCAAGGACATAGTATTTTGGTCTCTTTGGGTCAGGCTCGGAATGATAAACGCCCTCTTTCTCCCAGACCTCCTGCCACTTCTTCTCTATCTGAGAGAAATTGTATTCGCTCATGCTAGCCTTCCCCCTTTTAGATATCAAACTTCTTTTATTGATTTTCAAAATCTTGTTTTTTGATTTCATGTTGAGGCTTTGCGAGGCATTCTTCTCCTTTCAGGACTGCGTTTCATAGATATTTTTTACAATTTCCTCGGCAAACTCCGAACACTTTACTTCTCGAGCGCCCTCCATCTGCCTTGCAAGGTCATAAGTTACTACTTTGCTTTGAATGGTCTTAGCTAAAGCCTCCCAAATGAGGTTAGCGGCTTCTTTCCAGCCTATGTATTCGAGCATCATCTTTGCGGAAAGGATGAGCGATGAAGGGTTTGCCTTATCAAGCCCAGCATACTTTGGGGCTGAGCCGTGGGTTGCCTCAAACACCGCGTAGCCATCTCCGATGTTAGCACCGGGTGCCATACCCAGCCCACCTACCTGAGCCGCTAAGGCATCGGAAAGGTAGTCACCGTTTAGGTTAGGCGTGGCAAGGATGCTATACTCTTCTGGACGAAGGAGAGCCCACTGGAACATAGCATCAGCGATGCGGTCCTTTATCACTACTACACCCACGGGAACGCCGTTTGGAAATCTGGTTGGAATTTCCTCTTCAGCCACAGTTACCTCAGGAAACTCCTCCTTTGCCACTTCGTAGCCCCAGTTTCTGAAGGCACCCTCAGTATACTTCATAATGTTTCCTTTATGCACCAAGGTCACGCTTGGGAGCCTATTTTCTAAAGCGTATTTTATCGCCTTACGAACAAGCCTCTTTGACCCAAATGGGCTGATCGGCTTTAGGCCAATCCCAGCATCTTCCCGAACCGTTTTTTTCAACTCTTCCTGCAAAAATTTTATAAGCCTTTTTGCTTCCTTTGAGCCTGATTCAAACTCAATCCCAGCGTAGACATCCTCGGTGTTTTCGCGAAAGATTACCATGTTAACCTTTTCAGGATGTTTGACCGGGCTTGGTGTTCCGGGTATCCACCGAACCGGTCGAACGCAGGCATAAAGGTCTAAAACCTGTCTTAGAGTTACGTTTAAGCTTCTAAAGCCACCCCCAACAGGAGTGGTAAGCGGACCCTTGATGGCAACCACACACTCCTTTATAGTTTTAAGCGTCTCCTCAGGAAGATAGTTACCTGTATCTTTGAAAGCCTTTTCCCCGGCTAAAACCTCTATCCATTTTATTTTCCTTTTACATCCGTAGGCTTTGTCAACCGCGGCATCAACGACCTTAATCATGGCAGGTGTGATGTCCTTCCCGATCCCATCTCCTTCAATGTAAGGAATTTCTGGGTCATCAGGAACGGTTAAAGTAGTGTCTTGATTGATAACGATCCTTCCCATAAGACCTCCCTCATCAAAGTTTTAAAAAATCTACCGCTAATTAAAGCTTTTGACAAGTAAGAATTAAAAGCTTATAATTTAAAAGAAATGGGAAAATACGCTATCCTTAGGTCCTATCTTATCTACTTAAAAAACTTGGGAGTTGAAGAGCTTCCTAAAACTCCAAGCATAGAAAGACTTCTTTCGGAAGTCAAAAAGCCAAAAAGGTTCATCGTAGATGAAGAGACATTAAAGGAAGAAGTTCTAAACTGCGCTGCTTGCCCCCTTTCTCAAACAAGGAAAACAGCTATTTTTGGTGAAGGAAAGCTTTCAGCCAAAATCATGGGCATCCTTGACTATCCAAGGAGGGATGAAGAACTGCAAGGTCTTGTTATTACTGGTGGCTATCGGACCATGCTCCAGAGGCTTTTGCAGACCTTAGCCTCAACCCTTGAGGATGTTTTCCTTAACCATGCGGTAAAGTGTCGTCCCTACAACGATAGACCCCCGGAGGATGAAGAGGTCTTAGCCTGTAAAGAACACTTACTAAAGCAAATCCAAATAATAAAACCAAAGGTCATCCTCTGCTTTGGCTCAACGCCGATAAAGTCCTTTCTCGGGACAGAAAAAAAGATCACCCTAAATGAGGCAAGAAAAGCTACCTTTAACTTTGAAGGCATACCTGTATTCTTTACCTTTCATCCGGAAGACATGGCTAAAGATCCTCAAGTAAGGCGCTTAATATGGGAGGACCTACAGAGGGTTAAAGAATGCTTAAAAAAGGAGCCATCTTAGCTTTATCCAGTTTAATTGTTTTTTTAGCGCTTGTCTCAAAATCACATGGGGCGCGGGTCTATCTCCTTAAAGTTGATTCTGCCATAACTCCAGCTACGGCAAACTTTATCATCTTTGCCATATCTAAGGCGCAAAAAGAGGGAGCTCAAGCCTTGGTGATAGAGCTTGACACACCAGGGGGGTTGGTTGAGTCTACAAGGGAGATAGTAAAAGCCATGCTTGATAGTGAGGTGCCCATAATTGTCTATGTTTCTCCTTCTGGAGCAAGGGCAGCATCTGCTGGAGCCTTTATCGTGCTTGCAAGCCATTTAGCTGGCATGGCCCCTGGTACCCATGTCGGAGCAGCCCATCCCATAGAGCTTTCAGGCAAAGCTGACCCAAAGGTCATGGAAAAGATAGCAAACGACCTTGCCGCCTATGCCAAAAACCTTGCGGAATTAAGAGGACGAGACCAAAGGTTTGCGGAAGAGATGGTAAAAAAAAGCGTAAGCCTCACTGAAAAGGAGGCTATTCGAAGGGGAGTTGTAGAAATCGTTGCCGAAGACTTGCAAAAACTTCTCAATGAGGCAAACGGGCGAAAGGTTAAGATTAAAAACCGCGAGGTCGAGCTAAGGCTTAAATCTTCCGAACTTATCCGGATAGAAGAAGACTTAAAAACCAGAATATTCAAGGTCTTAACCAACCCAAATCTTATCTACTTTTTGCTGATGCTTGGGCTTCTTGGGCTTTATCTTGAGTTCTCCCATCCTGGAGCTATCTTACCTGGAGTGGTTGGAGCTATATGCCTGATCCTTGCCCTATTTGGACTTAGCATTCTTCCTGTGAACTATGCTGGCTTAGCCCTAATCCTCCTTGCCGGGCTCCTATTTTTCCTTGAAACTCAAGTCCCCTCTCACGGTCTCTTAGCCATCGGTGGAGCCGTATCCCTCCTATTAGGCTCCCTCCTTCTTTTTGGAGACAATCCTCCTTGGCTTAAGGTCTATCAGCCTTTACTCTACACGGCCGTTATTACCTTTTCTCTACTTTTTGGAGGAATTGCTTATTTAGTGATAAAAACTCAAAGAAAAAAGCCAGTATCAGGAGAGTTTTCTTTGATAGGAAAGACCGGGAAAATTATTGAAGAAGTATCTCCTAAGGGGGGAAAGGTCTTTATCTCAGGTGAGATCTGGTCTGCAACTGCAGATGAAATAATCCCAGTAGGGGAAGAGGTTTTGATCATAGGGAAAGAAGGATTTAGGCTTAAGGTAAAGAAAAAAACTTAAGCTAACACATGTTTTTCAGGGACAACGCAGAGGAATTCTCCTGTAAACACAACCTCATCACCTCTTTTTACTTCAACGGAAACAAACCTCTTTTTACCTTCAGTGCCCTTTACTTCAGCAGTAGCTACGACCTCATCGCCAAGTTTCACGGGCTTTAAAAACTTAACCTCAGCCTTAGCTAAGACCACAGTCTCCTCGTTTACGGCAAGCATGCTTGCATAGTCCGCAAGGCTAAAGATAAACCCACCATGGATCAAACCATATTCATCCGCAACCATCCGCTCATCCGTCTTAAGCTTAACGATGGCTTTTCCTTGAGAAAGCTCAACCGGAGCACCGCTTAAGCTCTGGTCAATTCGACGATGGGTTCTTATCTCCACGGCTAAGCCCCCTTAAGTCTCTAACCTAATTTATCTAAGCAGAACTCAACGAAGATATGCTTTCCGTCAAGCTCAAACTTAAAGGCTACCCTTGGTGTTTTGCAGAGGGCGTGGATTTGATAATCTTTCCCGGTGATCATGCTTGGAACAGAGGCTTTGAGGGTCGTCCCCAGCTGTTCAAAACGCTTACGAAAGCTCCCACAGATCATGTTGGCAAGCTCACCCGCCATGTCTAAAGCCTCTTCATTTATTTCAGCTGGAGCCTCCCCCAGCAAAACCTTCATGATCTCAAAAAGAAGCTCCTTTTCCACTGAAACCACAAAGGCACCTTGGACCTTATCCCCGGTTAAACCGATGATGGCAGATATCTCCCCAAGGGCGGTGTTTTCCTTCCTAACCTCCGTGGCTTTAAGGTTTGGCTGTTTGCCAAGATAGGTCCCTAAGACTTCAGAAACCGAGGCTTGGATCGCTTCCGGTATGGTTATCGCCATGGCTCGTCCTCCAAATGTTTTAAAATTTCCTTAAGAAGCGTATTTAAATCCTTTCCATCAGATTCTATTATAATGTCCGCATACTTCTTGTAAAGTGGAGATCTTTCCCTTAATACCCTTTCAACCTCTTCGACCAAAGAAAGGTTGGAAAGGGAGGGGCGGGTTTGCTCAGATTTGGAATCTTTGGTTATTCTTTCTACGGCGGAAGCAGACGAAATTTTAAGATAGATGATGAACGCCCTATTCCGTAGCTTTTCCATAAGGTCTTCATGCAAAACGCTTCCCCCTCCAAGGGCAACAACGCATCCCTCTTTTTCTATAAGGTCCTCAAGCACCTTCCTTTCCATCTCCCTAAAGTAGCTCCAACCATACCTTTCAACCATCTCTTTTATGGATAGATCAACCCTTCTTTGGACCTCATCGTCAAGGTCAAGGAAAGGAAGGTTTAGTCTTTCCGCTAAGAGCTTGCCAACAGTTGTTTTGCCTGCCCCACGAAACCCGATTAAAATAACCTTATCCCAGCTCTTTTTCATGAATTTTGAGCGTATACGCTTTCCAGGTGTTCCCAAAACTCTGGATAGGACTTTTCAACGCAGGCTGGGTTCTCAATGATAAGACCACCACATCTTAGCCCAAGGATGGCAAAGGACATGGCTATCCGGTGGTCATCGTAGGTGTTTATCCTTGCAGGCTTAAAATCTTCCCTTCCCTCGATCACGATGCCATCGGGTAGCTCTTCAACTTCAACGCCAAGCTTTTTAAGCTCCGTTGCCATTGCCCTAATGCGGTCCGTTTCTTTATAGCGAAGATGGGGGGCACCTCGGATTAGGCCCTTACCTTGCGCGCAGGCTAAAAGCACGCAAAGAGTTGGAAAAAGGTCCGGACAATCACTAATTTTAAACTCGCAAGCCTTGGGTCTTCCCTCAAAGGCTACCTTAACCCCAAGAGGCAGGACTTCAATCTTAGCCCCCATCTCCTTTAAGAAAGTGAGATGGGCAACATCAGGCTGGGATGAAGTTGCGGAATAGTTTTCTATGTAGACCTCTCCCCTTCCCAAGATAAGGGGGATGCTCAAAAAGTAGGAGCTGCTTGAGGCATCGGCAGGGACTTCATACTCTGTTTCCTTATAAAAGCCCTCCTTAACCCTAAAACCACCCATAACCCTTTCAACATCTACGCCAAAGTGTTTCATCACCTCGATGGTCATCTCTACATAGCCTGCAGACAAGAGCTCACCCTCAACCTCCACAGTGAGCCCTCCGCTAAGGTAAGGATCGATTAGCAGAAGGGCTGAGATAAACTGACTGCTTAAGTTTCCGGGGAGGCTAACTTTTCCTCCCTTAAGCTTTCCCTCGTGTATCCTTAAAGGTAGATAACCCTCTCTTTCTAAGCATTCGATGTTTGCTGATAAGCTTCTTAAGGCAGAAAGCAGAGGGGCAACGGGTCTTTCGTGAAGCCTTTCTTTGCCAAAGACTTCAACGAAGCTTCCCCGCCCAAGGCTTGCATAGGCGATAAAAAACCTTGTGCCCGTTCCGTTGTTGCCAAGGTAAACCTTTTCTCCAGAAAGGTTTGGTCTCCCAGCTATGCCTTGTATAATAAGGTTGTTCTCAGAAAAAGTTGCTTTAACCCCAGTTTCCTCTAAGGCTGAAAGAAGAAGCCTTGGGTCCTCGCTTAAAAGGGGGTTTATAATTCGGCTTTTTCCATCGGCTAAGGCTGAGCAAATAAGAGCCCTTTGGGTTAAGCTCTTTGAGCTTGGAACCCTAAGCCTTGCCCTCTTAAAATCTTTAAGCGGTCTTATCTCCTTTTCTGGGAGCAAAGTCAACCTCCATGCTTAGGATTTCTTGGTAGAGGGATTTTCAGG
>Ga0209017_10002878_pt1 | contig 10338 bp, 8 predicted proteins | sample YNPBryunderm2012_FD_185812 | JGI IMG/M metagenome (GOLD analysis project Ga0209017, IMG submission 185812) | Anoxygenic and chlorotrophic microbial mat microbial communities from Yellowstone National Park, USA - YNP Bryant MS undermat 2012... ... | reverse complement strand
GGGCAACGGGATACTCGCGCCACGGGTTGAAGCAGAGGTGCTGAGTGCTCGAGCTGCACGCGGGCCGTTGCCCGCGGGGAAACGGTGGCCCAGCAGGGGGGCTATCTTCGGGTGCACGAGCGGAAGAACGATCGGAGTGCGCAGCGGCGGCAAAAGAAGGCCTGGACCATAGGGCGTTGGATGCGAGCAGTTGGGAGGATCCGTGTCCGTTCCAGCGGAGCGAACACTTTTGGGCTCTGGCAGGGAGGAAGCTCGGGTGAATTTGGAGACCTTTTGGCACACCGAGCGGCGGCCCCTGCTGTTCCCGCACGGCCGGCCCGCCATGGGGCCCAAGAACGGAATGGGCATCGGAGGACGGGAAGGGGCGAAATTACTTGAGGCGGTGTTCCTTTCGCCGCCAGATTGGGCGGCGCAGACCCGGGGGCGGACAACGCCCGGCCCTGGCGTGGGAGGATGAGGCAAGACATGGGCACGGCTGCTGGCGAACGATCGGCTGCCTTTCTGAGGATTGCTGACCAGTTTCAGTTGGGCCACTTGGTGACGGAGGGATCGCACCCGGTCACGGCCAACTTGAGCGAGGTTGCCCGGGTGGATCTGGAGGAGGCGTTGCGGCTGTTGCTGACGGTGGATCGGGACGTAGGGGACCGTTACCGTTTGGAGGCGCAGTCGGGTCGGATTCATCACGTGGCGGATGTAGTGGGCGAGGCATTGGATCGTGGAGGCCGGTTGTTTTTTACGGGCTGTGGATCGACGGGCCGGTTGAGCATATTGCTGGTGGCGTGGTGGCGCGGTTTTTGGCGGAAGCAGCGGGAGCGGCGCGTGTTGGACGCCGGTCTGGCGGCGGAGTGGGAAGAGCGGGCTTACGCGGTGATGGCCGGGGGCGATTATGCACTGATCCGAGCTGTGGAGGGTTTCGAGGATTACGCGGCCTTCGGGCGCAAGCAACTGGCGGATCTGGGTGTGCGCACTGGGGATGTGGTGTTTGCCATTACCGAGGGGGGTGAAACTCCATTTGTGATTGGGACGGCCTGGCAGGGGCTGGAGGCCGGAGCCACAGTTTACTTTGTGTACAACAATCCGGACGAGGTGTTGGGGGCGCGGATCGAGCGGAGTCGGGCGGTTTTGGAGGAGCCCCGCATTCGCAAGTGGAACCTGACCACGGGTCCCATGGCCATCAGCGGGTCCACACGGATGCAGGCCACCAGCATTCAGTTGGCGGTGTTGGCGACGGTGCTGGAGATGGTGTTGCAGGATCGCCTGCGGCGTTGGGGGGTGCCGGGGGCCCCGACAGCGGAAGCGGTGCAGCAGTTGCCCGAGCGGTGGCAGAGCTGGCTGGAGACGGTTCATGCGACCTTGATATCGGCTCCGGTCCGAACGGCCCTGGCGCGGTGGGCACAGTTGGAAAGCCGGGTCTATGCCGTTGGGCGGAGGGTGAACTATTACGCGGACGGCTTTGCTGGCGATTTGCTCACGGACACCACCGAGCGCTCGCCAACCTACTGTGTCCCGCCATTTCGCAAGCATGGCGATGAAGAGGCAGCGGATTCTTGGGCGTTTTTGTTCGTGCCCCGACCGGATTCACCGTCGGCCTGGGAACACGTTTGCCAGCGTCGTCCCCGGTGTCTGGAGTGGTCGGAAGAGGAGGTACGTCCGTTAGTGCCCGCGGAGAACCGGTTGCGGACGTTGGAGATCCTGCGCCGAATCAGTTTCTCGGAGCTGATGCGGTATCGGATTGGTGAGGACGGGCTGGGCGACCGGCCGCTGGGGCCGGGGGATGCGGCAGTGGTGTTGGTGGGGCCGGGGGACGAGGAACAGCTGCTCCGCCCGACCGGGTTTTTCCGATGCCAACTGGAATCGGCCCAGGCTGCGGGTGCCTCGATCTGCGTGGTTTGCGTGGGACCGGGCCCGGTGTTGGCGCGGGTGGAGAGGTTTTTGGCCCGCTGGGCGGGCGGCCGCGCGGTGCCGGTCCTGGTGGAGGTGCCGGAGACGGGTTTGTGGCTGGAGGGGGTGACACATCTGGCGGTGAAACTGCTCCTGAACGCCGTTTCGACGGCGACGATGGTGCGGCTGGGGCGGGTGATGGGGAACATCATGGTTTGGGTGGTACCGAGCAATCTGAAGCTTATGGACCGTGCCACTCGGTACATCCAGCGGTTGACCGGCCTGGACTATGCGGCGGCTAATCGACTGATGTTCGAGGCTCTGGAATACGTCCAACCCAGGATGCTGGCGGATCAGGCCTATCCGCCGGTGGTTGGTCTGGCGGTGCTGCGCCATCGTACCGGGTTGGAATGGCCTGCGGCGGAGGAACGGTTTTGGGCCGAGTACGGCCCGGTGGGGTTTGTGGCGGCTGCGGGTGTCGGGTCGCCGGGTTGAAGTGAGCCGGGTGCGTTTTTTCGGTAGCATAAGCTTGGGTAAGTGGGGAGAGCTGGAGGGATTTGGGCCGAAGCCTGGCTATGCCGGGCTGGGCGAGCGGTCCGATGGTTTTGTTTGACCGGGGCGAGTGGTTGAACCGGTTGTGGATGAGCGCGGGCTGGAGGGGGTGGAGAGAAAATACCGTTGGAGGGTTTGGGCCAGGCGTCCCATGGTCAAGAGCAGTTGGCGGCGTGTGGTTTGGGCGCGTGGGTCGGCCAGGTCCAGCGGTTGGGCCAATGCCCGAGCGACGCGTCGGGACAGGGGCAGGTGAGGTGCGGGATCGCCCGCGGCGCGCAGGGTTTCCAACACTTGGGTCCAGTACTGGCGTGCGCGAGCGGTGATCCGGCGTGCCTCGGCCAGGGAGATGCGGCCCGTTTGCAAGCGTCGGAGCAAGCCGCAGACAAAGGTTCGGCAGCGTTCGGGCCGGTCGGCATAAATGCGGCAGAACCGTCCGTCGAAACAGGAGCATGGTTGGCGGAAGCGGGGTCGGCTCGGTTCTCCTACCAAGGTCAGGCCCAGCTGGGCCAGGTGTTGGGCGTCGTCGCCGGGTTGGAGCCGTACGTCGCCGAAGAGCACGCCGTTGCAGCAGAGGCCGCAGTGGGGACAAAGCAGGCGGGCGGCGCGGGAAGGGGCCAGGGCTGGGGGGCGGGACTGCTTCAACGCCATTGGTGTTTTGGATAGCGTCGTTGGAGTTCCTGGCGGAGCTTGGGGTAATGCTCTTGCCAGAAACGGGCCAGGTCCTGGGTGACCTGGACCGGTTTCATGCCGGGGCTGAGGATTTGGACTACCACGGGCACGCGGCCCATGGCGACGCGGGGTGTCTCGTAGACGTCGTAGAGTTCCTGAATGCGCAGGGAGATTCGGGGCGGTGCGTCCTGGCTGTAAAGGACCCGGGGCGTGCGCCCGTTGGCCAATCGCACGCGTTCGGGTGCGTGCTGGTCCAGCAGGGCCTGCTGGTGAGGCGAAAGCCAGGATCGTACCAAGGGCGCCACGTCGCGGTCTTTGAGCTCCTTGTAGGTGAAGGCGCCGTCGCAGAAGGTTTCCAGCACGCTGCGTCGGGCTTCCTCGGTGAAGGGAGGCAGTTGCAGTTCGGGGCATACTCTGGCCAGGAAATTGAGTCGGGCGATCCACTGTTCCACGGCGTGGTCCCAGGACTTGAGGGGAAGGCGGCCTGCCAAAATCTCCTGTGCCAAGAGCCGTCCCGCTTCTTCTCGTGGGGGAGGTTCGATTCGTTTTTGCTCCAGCAGCACGCCGCGGAAACGGGTTTGGGCTTCTGCCTCGACACGACGGGTGGAGGTATCGAACCAGACGCGGGTGGTGAATTCCAGCTCCCGGGGGAAGGTGTCCTTTACCCAGGCCGGTTCCACCGCAGCCAAGAGGGACAGAACGGTTTCGGTGGAGCCGCCGGCGGTTTCGACTTCGCGGACCTCGGCGGCGACTACCCAGGGGGCGGTCTGCACGACGCTTTCCGGATCCAGAAGGCCCCGGCGACCTCCGACCAATTCGCACCGCCGGGTGCCGGCGTCGAGTCTGCGTGCCAGATGATCGGGAAAAGCCGTCAGGAGGGCCCGGGCCAGGGCGGTTTCCGGGGCGGGTGCAGGGCGAATCTCGAGCCCTTCGCGGCGGGCGATTTGCAGGAACTGCTGGTAGAGCTCCTCCACCTGCAGAGCGGTGCGCCGGTGGATTCCGAGTCGCTCACAGATCTCAGGCCGATATTCATGTTGGCGGACATACTCCCAGGCGCGCATGAGGCGGTGGAAATCGCTGGGGAAGCGGTGCCCCAGCAGTTCGTCCCGGCAGGCGGCCACTTCCCGGGGCACCCCTCGCAGCATCAGCTCCCGGTCCTGAGTGAGAGCTGCGGCTAGACAAGCCTCCTGCACGCAACCTAGTTCCTGTGCCGCCAGCAGCATGCGCGCAAACCGCGGATGGACCGGGAAAGCCAGCATTTTGCGTCCGAGCGGTGTGACCCGGAGGCCGGATCGGGCGCAGGGGAGGGACGCCGTCCCGGCCGTGGACGAAGGCTGGGGGCCGGTTTCGTTTGGGGCTTCCAAGGCGCCCAGTTCCCGGAGCAGCTCTTCCGCGCGGGCCAAGGCGGTCGGGTCCGGCGCCTCCAGCCATCGAAATTGGGTCAAATCCTCGATGCCTGTGGCTTTGAGCAGGAGCACGGCTTCGGCCAGATCCAGACGACGCACCTCCGGTTCTTCCCGGGCCGGCCGTGTGGTGTGTTCCCGTTGCGACCAGAGTCGGATGCAGAGGCCGGGGGCGGTGCGACCGGCGCGGCCGGCCCGTTGATCGGCGGAGGCGCGGCTGATCCTCTCGACCCACAAGGTGTTAATGCCGCGGACCGGATCATACCGTGGGATGCGGGCCAGGCCACTGTCGATGACCAGTCGGATGCCTTCGATGGTGAGCGAGGTTTCGGCCACGTTGGTGGCGACCACCGCCTTGCGCTGCGGCCAAGGGCGCAGGGCCGCGTCCTGCTGGACGGGCGGAAGTTGACCATGCAATGGCAACAACACAAAGCCGGCTGATTCGGGTCGGCGTTCCAGGGCCCGGAGGGTTTGTTGAATCTCGTAGGTGCCGGGCATGAAGATGAGAACGTCGCCTTCGCCCCCGCGTCGCACGTATTCGGCGAAAACCTCTGCGGCTTTTTCCCAGACGGGCCGGTCGTTAGGGCCGGGCGACGGTTCGGTGTAACGGATTTCCACCGGGTACAATCCGCCGTCGGATTCCAACACGCCGCATCCGGGCTTCCAGGGTGGCGGCGGCGGTTGTTGCCAGCGCTCCAGATAGGAGCGGAGCAACGGCACGTCGAGGGTGGCGGACATGACCAAAATCAGGAGCTCGGGCCGTTGTTGCTCCTGCAAGTCGAGGGCCCGAGCCAGGGTGAGGTCACCGTACAAATGCCGCTCGTGAAACTCGTCGAAGATCAGAGCCGTTACCCCCGGCAGTTTTGGCTGCTCCAGCATTTGCCGCAACAGGATTCCTTCGGTGACGAAGCGAATGCGCGTGCGCGGGCTGCTCTGGTTGTCGAAGCGAATGGTGTAGCCGACTGCGTCGCCCAGGGGCACGGTCAGCTCTTGGGCCACCCGAGCCGCCAGCAGTCGGGCCGCCAGCCTGCGCGGTTGCAGAATCACGACCTGTCCCTGGCCCAGTAGCCCGTGTCGCAACAGCATCTGGGGGATTTGGGTCGATTTGCCCGAGCCGGTGGGGGCCACCAGCAACAACCGCCGGTACTGCTGTGCGTATTGGACCAGATCCGACTCGAGCTGGTAGATGGGCAGCCGTTCAGGCATGGGAACGATCCAAGCTCCAGTCCGGCTCGATGTTTGCGTCCAGGTCGGTGGGTGGATGCCCATGCCGATGCAAACGTTCGGCCAGCACGGCGACCATGGCTGCGTTGTCGGTGCAAAAGGCCGGGTCTGCAAGGCGCAGTTGCAGCCCGGCGGCCTGACAAGCCTGCTGGAGTTGGCTGCGGAGGGCCCGGTTGCAAACCACTCCGCCGGAGGCGGTCACCAGGCCGACCCCGAGTCGCAGGGCGGCGCGGACGGTTTTGGTGACCAACACCTCCACAATGGAGGCCTGAACACTGGCACAGAGATCACGACGGGCGACTTCATCGCGCAGCAGTTCCGGGTGATCTCGCACCAGATACCGGACCGCGGTCTTCAGTCCGCTGAAGCTGAAGTCGTCGCCGGGGTGTTCTTGCAGGGGCCGGGGCAACGTGTAGGCCGTCGGGTTTCCCCCCTCGGCCAGGCGGTCGATCCACGGACCGGCCGGGTAGGGCAGTCCCAGCAATTTGCCGGTCTTGTCGAAGCATTCGCCTGCGGCGTCGTCCAGAGTGGAACCCAGGAGCCGGTGCTGCAGTTCTGCGGTGACATGGACTAGGAGCGTATGGCCGCCACTGACAATGAGGGAGACGTGGGGTTGGAAGGCCTGAAAATCTGTGCGGGGTGGCTGGCCACTCAGCCAGGGGGAGTACAGGTGAGCCTCATGATGATGTACGCCATACAGGGGCCGTCCCAGGGCAAAAGCCAAGGCTTGGGCCGCCTTCAGCCCGATCCAGAGGGCCGTGGGCAGGCCGGGCCCCCGGGTGGCGGCTACGAGGTCCACGTCTGCAGGGGTCGCACCCGCCTGCTGGAATGCGGCGCGGGCCACGGGGATCAGGTTCCGCAAATGCTCGCGTGCCGCCAACTCGGGGACCACTCCCCCGTATTCGGCATGGAGCCGGATTTGGGAGGCGACCACATTGGCGCGGACGGTTCCGTCGGTGAGCAGGGCCACGCTGGTTTCGTCACAGGAGGTTTCCAAGGCCAGCACGGTCATGGAAGTGAGTTATTCAGGATGCGCGGCTGCCGGGGGCTGGGATGAAGGGGTGCGTCTGATGCCCGATTCCGGAGCCTTGTGACGGTTGGGCCTGGCTCTTTTGTCAGCGGTGTGGCGCCAGTGAACTTCATGGCGTGCGCTTGTGTGCGGTCGATGAGGCAGGAAGCGGGCTCTGTCGGGCTGCCAGTGGCAAAGCTTGGAGCAGGTCGCGGGCCCGCTCCAGTTGCGGGTCCCGGGCTGTTCGGGCGCGTTCCCGGTCTTCCGGGGGGAGACTTTCCAGGCCGCCCGGCGAGCGGAGCAGCAGGACGTTTCGTTCCTCCTCTTCGCTCAGGGGGACCACAATGTCCGGCGTGATGCCGCGTTCATGGATGAGCCGGCCTGCGGGCGTGTAATATTTGGCCGTCGTCAGGCGCAAGGCTGCGCCGTTGGGCAAGGGGATCACGCTCTGGACACTGCCTTTCCCGAAGGTTTGTTCGCCCAGCAGGATGGCACGCTTGTGATCCTGTAAACAGCCGGCCACAATTTCGGATGCGCTGGCCGTGCCCAGATTGACCAAGACCACCATGGGCACACCTGGCAGTTGATCGCCTCGGCCGACGGCCACGTGAGTCTGGTCCTGGGCCGGGTTACGCCCCCGCGTGGTGACCACCAAGCTGCCCGTCGGTAGGAATTCCTGACAAACTGCCACTGCCTGTTCCAGTAAGCCGCCCGGATTCCATCGCAGGTCCAGAATCAGGCCCCGTAGCTGTTGTGCCTTCAGTTTCCGCAGCGCCTCCCGCAGCTCGCGATCGACCTTCTCTCCGAACTGGGTGATCCGCACGTAGCCGATCCCGTCCGGGGTGACGGGGAACTCCTTCCGATTGTTCAGGTCCTTGACCATGTCGACTTGGATGACGGCGCGCCGCAGGGTCAGCGTCAGGGTCTGACCTGTGGAGGGCCGGTACAGTGTCAGGGTGACCGTGGTGCCCGGGGGCCCGCGCAATCGACGGACCGCTTCTTCCAGGCTCATGCGCTCGGTGGAGGTGTCTTCGATGCGGACGATGCGGTCGCCGCTGAGGATGCCGACCTTGAACCCGGGCGAATCTTCCATGGGGGACACCACGGTCAGGTAGCCGTCCCGAAGCCCCACGACCAAGCCCAAGCCCCCGAACTGGCCCTGGGTGTCGTCCTGGAGGTCTTGGAACCGGTCCGGGTCCAGAAACTCGCTGTGGGGATCACCGAGGCTGTCCAACAACCCGTCCAGTGCACCCCGGATGAGGGCGCGGTAGGTGAGGTTGGTCCCGTCGGCGTAGTCGCGCCGCACAATCTCGAGGACTGTGGAAAAGAGTTCCAGGTGCGGATAGGGCGAATCGTCGGCCGAACGCTGGGCCTGGCGGAAGATGCGTGCGCCTACCACCAGATTCAGCGCCAGCAGTGCGGTGACCGCACCGTAGAGGATTTTTCGAGAGACCGGGCTTTTCATGGTCGTTCCAGTACCTCGGTAGGCTATGAATGCGGAGGTGGTTTTTCGAGCAAAGTTTGAGTCGATCAGCGAACCGTTGTGCCGAGGATGCCGTGACTCCGGTGGCAACGATGGGGAATCGGAGTGTTCTGGTGGGTGAGCGGCCTCGCGCGCTCACACGCTTATAGGGAAGCCAGTGTGCTTGTGGGAAGACGGAGCGGCGATTTTCGTCCGGCGGTGGTAGGGTGCGGCCGGCCGTCAGTCTGCGCAATTGCCGATGCTGGAGCTTCTTGGCTCGGTTCGGGGTTGTGTCTCTGCGTCCCGCGGGCTGGCGCCGTGAGATTTATTCCCCCGGCTGCTTATAGTGGTAGACCAGGTGGGCGAAAACCAGGGTGCTGCTGTTTTCGGTGGGACACCGAAGGTTTTTGCGGGACCTGCGGAGGCTGACTCGTCCGTGCTCTGCCCTAGGCCGAGGGCTTCCCCTTTGTCCCGCTGCGTCTTCGGGTAGCCGAAGCGGCTCGACCCAACGAAGACCGGGCCGTCGTCCAGATTGGACTCACCGCACGGTAGCTGCTCGACGAAGCCGTTCTGCCGCTGCTTTGGCTCGGGGATCGCCGGCGGCAATGCCGGCTGCCAGGTCCGCCTGCAACTGTCGCATCCGCTCGTAGTAGAGCTGGGCCTGCTGCTCGGAGAGGATCCGTTGCTGTTGCTGAATGGCCAGCATGGCCTCCACGGCTTTCTCGTACTCTTTTTGGCGGGCGGCCATTTCCGCTTGGCGCAGCCGCTCCATGGCGGCCTGCTGGGCCGCCAGATCGGCTGCGGTAGGACCGGTGGGCATGGGCGGTGCAGCGGCTTGCGGCTGGTCCGGTGGCGGGCTGACCTCGGTTACGGGGGCGGCCGGGAGTTCCTCCTCGCGCTTGCTGCAGCCGGCGAGGGTGCCCACGGTCACGCACAGGACAATAGTCCAAGCGATCGGCTTCAAGGCATTCATGGCGTTGGGATCGCGTTCGTTGGCGACTTAGAAACGGCCTTGCGGATGGCCGGGGTTGTTCCACGCGCGATTCGGCAACATCGTCGGGGGGATGCCTCTACCCCGAGCATCGCGGGTGCCCGCAAATTCCCAGCTGTACCACCGAGAAACGCGGATGGTCTCGGTGCTGCCGCCAAACAGGGCGATCGTGGCTGCTCGACCGTGGCGAGGAGAAATGCCCTCGTCCGGGAAGCTGGAGGTGTCGTTGAAGTAAAGCGGCATGTTTTCGTCCGTCTCCCACATGAGGACGTCGTGCGGCCGAAAGGCGGTGATCTTATAGGTGACTGGTCGCCCTGGGGGCCGGTTTTGGAGGGCGCCATACCCGCAGACCGAGCCGTTCCAGACGTAGCTGGTGAACAGGATGTTCCGCTGGACGTAGAGGTTGTCAATTTTGCTGTCTGCGGGGCACTTCATGATTTTGGCGTCCCGGAGGTATTCGTAGAGCTGGCCCTGGGCGAAATAAACCAGCTGGTTGGACAAGGCCACAGGGAACATGGAGATGCTGGTGTTCCCCTGGGGGATGTTGGCGCCGTAGGCCCAGCAAGGCAGGCTGGTCCCCCAGCCGGGTGAAGGGAGGAAATCGTTGTTGTCGTTCACGTACATGTGCGTGGCCTGGAGGATCTGCCGGTTGTTGTTCAAGTCGGCAGTCTTTTGGGCACGGTTTTTGGCCGATGAAAGGGCCGGCAACAACAGCCCGGCCAGGATGGCAATGATGGCGATGACCACCAGCAGTTCGATCAGGGTAAACGCACGCCGCGCCCCGGTGGGCCCGCTGGCCCGGTTCAATTTCAGTGTGGGATTCATGGGATCTTCACGGTTCGCCCCGTGGGAGACCTGCTTGCGGCGAAAGCCCTGGCCGGACCTTTTCCCTGGACCGGCCTGGCTTGTCGCAGGATTGCCACAGCCTGCTTCGTAGGCCCGCACCCTTGGGTTGGTCGCATGAGCACAGGGTTCGGCTTGCGGGTCTCCATGCACTGGCAGAGTTTTCACTGCACCCTTTACGTAACACTTGACGACAGATTTGGCAAGCCTTCTTCTCGGAAGCTTTCTTGTAAGCTGGGAAGGCTGGGTGCGGGCAGAAGTGAGAGGCCTGTGGCCAACGACATTCACGCGCATTCATCCCCAG
>Ga0209017_10002877_pt1 | contig 10339 bp, 9 predicted proteins | sample YNPBryunderm2012_FD_185812 | JGI IMG/M metagenome (GOLD analysis project Ga0209017, IMG submission 185812) | Anoxygenic and chlorotrophic microbial mat microbial communities from Yellowstone National Park, USA - YNP Bryant MS undermat 2012... ... | reverse complement strand
CATGTCAGTCTCCTGTTTTGTTTTGCGAACCTATAGGATACTTCTGACTCACCACTTTTGTTAAGGTTCAGAATTTTACAGAAATAATGTTACACTAACATCCGATCGTGAACAAATCCCGACGACTCAATCCAGGAATGAATGTTTTCACCCTACCACTCCTATTTCTATTAGGATAATCTCGTTATGCCACACCAATTCATTACAATCACAGCCAGAACCTTAGTGGCAGTGACAAGATCTTCTTCATTGAGAGATTCGTCACTTTGGTGGGCGACCGAAGGTTTGCCCGGGCCGAAGTTGATGGTTGGTATACCGACATTAACAAACCAGCCCATGTCAGTGTGACTACCGATACCCTGAAGAACTACGTTGTTCGTAACCTGTAAAAGCGATGCTTTGCAGGTCTCCACAAAAGGATGATCGCCTGGCGTTTCAGCACAATCAGCGTCAATTAGCCATTCAATTTTTGGTGGATTTTGGATCAGCCATTCATCTTTTTGGGAAACGGAATAAATAAAGTCTTCGATCTCCTTCTTTACTTTCCCACCGAGGAAATTATTATCTCTTTCGGCTGGAAGATACTGGGCATTGAATACAAGTTCTGCCTGACCGGCAAATGTTGTTGGGTATTCACCAGCGTTGAATTGAGCAACATATAATTGACAAGGGATAGGTAGCAACGGATGAATTTTTCTGGCAGCCCAGTCTGAATTCAAAACATCAATTTGATCGAGAAAAAGGCGGGATAGGCGGATTGCGTCAACTGCTCCCCCATCACGCCAATCTGCTTGAGGTAATTCAATATGTCCACTGCGGCCTTTTATCGTGAGTTTACCCCACAGGATCCCCCTACAGAGAGGAGCAATGGTTAAATCGGTCGGTTCTGTGAGGATACAACCTTCAGCTCTGTAACCACGATCCACCAAGGCTAACGTGCCCATTCCACCTGCTTCTTCATCCACAACCGTAGCAATGCAAATATCACCGGCATTCTTCAATCCGACGGAGTAAATTGCCCTTAAAGCAGAAATCATGGCTGTGATTCCGCCTTTCATGTCTACAACACCTCGACCGATAATCCTTCCGTCTTTCCGAATGGCACCGAAAGGCTCAATGCTCCAATCAGAACCGGCTTTTACAACATCAACATGCCCGGTGAGTAAAAGTGACTTCCCTTCTCCACTACCCCTGATGATTCCTGCCTGATTTGGTCTTCCCTCAAAATTATGATCAGGATAATAACCGGGTTTTCCTTGATACTTTGACAACTGTTGAGGATCAGGTTCCCAACGATCAATCGTTGCTCCAAAAAATTTTAATTCTTCAGCGATCAGGTCCTGTACCTGTTCTTCAAACCTTTCTCCCGGTTCTTCTAAGAACCACGGATTGACACTGGGAACTCGAACGAGCCTTTGCAAAAGACCGATGATTTCTTCTTGATGATCATCAATCCACGATAAAACTCGGGAAATATCATTCATTGTGGGTTTGAAGAGTGGTTTTGAGGATGTTAAGTTCATCTTTTCTCCTGTTGTTTCCATTGATTCCTAGGGCTAGGCGGAGGATCAATTCTTCAGTGGCTTCTTGTCTGTCTAAAATACCCATCAACTGCCCTTCGTGCATGACCACGAAAGTATCAGCAAGGGACAATGCTTCGGGTAAATCGGATGTAATCAATATGATGGCGATTTCTTGATTAGCCAATTCAAATATAAGTTTGTGAATTTCATTTTTTGTTCCCACATCAATTCCATGAGTTGGTTCATCCAGTATCAATACTTTTGGCTTCAGAGTTAGATTTCGTCCCAGAACTACTTTTTGTTGATTTCCCCCGCTAAGACTTGAAACGGGTATCTCTATGTTGGGTGCTTTGATGGCAAGCTTTTGGAAAATCTGAGAAACAACTGAATTTTCAAGATTTGAATTTATCTTTCCAATTACAGAAGAAATATTTTGTAAAATTGAAGCGCTTATATTATCTTTGATAGAGCGAATTAGAAAAAGTCCTTGGGATCTTCGATCCTCGGGTAAGTAGACAATACCATGACCGATGGATTCTCGACTGCTCCTTGGTCTGATAGGGCGGCCCTCGAAAAAAATTTCTCCGGAGTCGGCTTGCATTTCACCGATTATGGTTTTAGCGACCTCTGAACGACCGGCACCAACCAGACCATAAAAAGCAAGAATCTGCTTTCGCTTAATGGAAAAACTGATGTTCCTATAAAATCCCTCGCAAGATAAGTTGTGAACAGAAAGTAAAGGTTCTTGATGATGAAACTCTCTTGGAAAATAGATTTCTGTCGAAATTTTTCGACCGGTCATTGCATTGATTAAATCGTTTTCGTTTGTGTCCGAAACTTTTGAATCCATGACAACGTAACCATCCCGCAAGACGGTAACGTAATCTGCAATCTCAAATATTTCTGCGAGACGGTGGGAAATGTACAAAATTGAAACATTATTTTCTTTGAGGTTTTGAATTGTTTGAAACAAAATCTCTGTTTCCCGCTGACTTAATATTGCCGTAGGTTCATCGAGGATCAGTAAACGAGCATTTCTCTGGACTGCTCTGGCGATAAGAACCAGCTGCTTTACACCCAAAGAGAGATCACTCATCGGTTTTCCGATAATCTCAGCGGGCAAGCCGATACGTTTGAGCGCACCTACCCCCATTTCGGTCATACTCTTCCAGTCTAATGTACCATTCGGTTTTTTGATCTCTTCCCCCAAAAACAGGTTTTCGACCACCGATAAATCATTAAAAAATAATGGTTCTTGGTAAACAATGGCTATTCCCAGTTTTGATGCATCCCTCGGCTCCTGGAATGTGTATTCGATTCCATTCCACAAAATTTGACCAGAATCGGGACGGAGAGCCCCCGCAATAATTTTCATCAAGGTGGATTTTCCTGCACCATTCTCTCCAACAACTGCGTGAACTTCACCGCTATGAGCAGTCAGACTCACACCAGACAGAGCTTTAACACCACCAAAGGATTTATAAATATTGGTTAGTCTCAGTAAGGGGGTACTTTCCATGTGGGGTCTCCGTCCCATTTCTTTAGTAGATTCTAGAAGTCAAAATTATCAACGTTGTTGGCATCAATCACCAATGGCGGGCCGAGCAACAGAATCTTGGTGTCGGGGAAGTACTTTACGGGGTCGGACAAGCCAGGTACGATATTCTCTTCCTGGAATGGTTTTCCTTCAAGTAACTGTATACCCGCCCAAACATTCAGATACCCCAGTGCTCTTGGATTCCACAAAACGGATTCTTTCATCACACCGCTCTTGATGAATGGTCTGACGGTATTGGGGGAACCATAGCCGATCACGGCCACCTGTCCGATCTTTCCAGCATTTTCAACCGCTTTTGCCACACCGGGCACGGTTGTGGAAGCAACCGCAATCAACCCCTTCAGGTCAGGATAACGGGTCATCAATTCTTCGGCCTGTCTGAGGGCATCTTCCGAAGAGCCGCCTTGTGTGTACCGAATATCCACAATCTCGATATTCGGGTATTTGGTTGCAACGGCTTCTTTCATGAATTCGATCCATGTATTGAGGTTAGTCGCCGTTGACTCTCCCGAAATGATCCCGATTTGACCTGCTTCGCCGATTTGCATAGCCAATCGGTCAATCAGAGTGTACCCCAAGTCTTTATCCAAGGCCTGAGCAACGTACACTCTTCGGACGCTATTGGGACTGTCCGAGTCAGAGGTATATACCTTGATCCCTGCTTGTTCAGCTCGTTCCATAACCGGGTTCAAGGAAGCGGAATCCAGAACAGAAATGGAAATGGCATCTACCCGCTGCTGGATGAGATTTTCCATCAAACGAACCTGCTCAGCCGCATTCGCAGTAGGGGAACCAACATTCAGGTATGTTACGCCAAAGGCTTTAGCTGCATCATTGCCGCCCTCTTCCATGGCCGTAAAGTAAGGAATGCCGATTAGCTGGGGAATAAAGGCGATTTTCCAATTTTGAGATGCTTTACCTTCTTGTGGTTGCTCACCATTACTTGGGGGGGCTTGTGTATCTTGAGCAGGTGGTGGTGGAGAACTGGTATTTGTAGGCGCAGGGGTTGGTGTCGTACACCCCAGTACAACCACAGCAATCAACATCAAGATGATCCAAACACGCAGACTTTTCATTTTTTCCTCCTCAGGAATGTGCTAATGTAAATTTGGTCTAAAAACTCATCTTCTACACGTCTTGTTCACGAATAACTGGTACCTTCTCCTACCTCCTTTCTTTTCAACAGAAATTGTTCAACTTCAACTTGCCGGGGTAAGGATGAAATGGCTCCAATTTTTGTGCTGGCTAAAGCACCACAGGCATTTGCAAATCGAATTCTTTCTTTGGGCGTCCAGTCCTTCAATGTCCCATACACAAACCCGGCAATGAATGCATCTCCTGCAGCAGTTGTATCAACCACAGTGATCGGAAAAGCCGGGAGGTGAAATTGTTGATTTGATTGACTAAAGATTGCACCTGTTGAACCTAATGTGATGATGACTTCATCAGTTCCATTTTTATTGAGTTGGTTCGCAACTTGAAAGGCGCTGGTCAGATCGGTAATTTGAAGACCACTGATGATCTCGGCTTCTCCCTGATTGACAATTAAATAACCTATCAACTTGAATAACTCATCACATAACTGAAAAGCAGGCGCCGGGTTGACTAATACCTTTTTGTTTTTACCTTTTGCCAGTCTTAAGACGTATGGAAAAACGGGATGCATTCTCCCAAAGTGACAGACAACCAGGTCGGCTTTTTCAAATTCTGCTGCGGCCTGATCAATATCGGCTGGTGTGATTCGATAGTTTGACCCTTGAGCAACCACGATGCGGTTTTCCCCCGAATCCTCGAGAATGATCATTGCAATGCTGGTCAACTCATCTTCATCTTGGGAAATAAAGGAAGTGTTGATATTCTCTTTTTCCAATTCCTGTATCAGGAAGTTTCCGAAATAATCCTTTCCTACGCGTCCAATTAGAGTAACATCTAACCCCAAGCGCGCCATTCCTACAGCTTGATTTGCACCTTTGCCGCCAGGAATAATGAAAAATTCCTCGGCATTCACCGTTTCACCGGCCGCCGGGGCATGATTTGTTATTGCAATGAGATCAATGTTCAAGCTTCCAACCACAACGACTTTATGCATGGTTAAGTATTAGTCCGTGGAAATGAGTTGACGAATCCTTCCTTGTTAGATATGATTTTAAAGACTAAAACTTATACGGTCAACCGGACAACAGGACAACTTGTATGCTCAACTCTTTAGTTTATCCACTTAATCAATCCGATCATGTTCCCTTGTATTTTCAGATAAAAAATGTGATAGCAGAGCAAATTCGGGAAGGCAGACTGGCCAGCGGTGAATTACTGCCTTCCGAACATGCGCTCATGCAAATGTTCAATGTGAGCCGCGCAACCATTCGCCAGGCGCTTGGCGAGTTGGAAATAGAGGGTTTAATAGAGCGCAGGCAGGGAGTGGGTACTTTTGTCAAAGCCAAAAAGATTGAGCCAGAGATCATTAAGTTGACCAGCTTCAGCGAAGATATGAAATCAAGGGGGTTTAAACCCGGCTCTAAAACAATAGAGGTTGAAAATATTCTGCCTGATGGGCAGATTATGAATTATCTTGGGTTGTCAGCAAAAACACCAGTCTGGTGTGTTCGGCGGTTGCGTTTTGCCAACGATGAACCGATTGGGCTACAATATCTTTACATCCCTCCCTGGGTGGAGATTGATCCCCAGGAATTGATGAATCTGCAATCCTATTACGAGCTATTGAGCCGAAAAGGTATCAAACTGGCTCATGCCAGCGAGTTGTTAATTGCAAGAAATGCCACCAAACGGGAAGCCGAATTGTTGAACATAAAGGCGGGCAGATCACTCCTTGTCGCGGATCGGATCACTTATGACACACGCAATGTCTGCGTAGAGTATGTTCAGTTCATTTATCGGGCTGATCGATACCAGTATCGTTTGACGCTTTATGCATAAACCTTTGGAACTTATGGCTACTGTCTTTGGTGATTGAAATGATCATTTAAAATGTTCCCTCAAAGGTTGTTTATCTGTTGCCAGACCGAAAGACTGGCTCGGTCAACATCTCTTAGTCCTAGACCGCATATTTAGTTACCTGGAACTTCTGCAAGACCTTGAAGCAGAAGGAGTACACTTTGTCATTCGCCTAAAATTACACAGTCAAGCGCCAAGTTTTGGGAGGCCAGTGAAAGAAGTCATTCTGACCGTATCCCATGGAGAGACCATCTCTCACTTTCACGTTTGTTTAAGCGCAAAGTTGCCCACTGCCGGTTAGTAAGAGACGAGTATCCTTACAAATGCTTTGAAAACTTTCTCTGATATTATTCAGCCTGCTCCCTAAATTATGAAATTTAGAATATCATGCTTAACATGATAGGAATAACATGATATAATCAAAACATCCCACTAAAAAGGAGGTTTCTACAAATGGAAAAATTCTTGATCGGGAAAAAAGATGATCAAGTCCTTTCGGCATGAAATAGCAGAGGAGTTATTTTTTACTAGCGACTTAGACAATAATTTGATAAACAGAGTCAGTAATCAGTTGGGATTGCCGCTTCATCTGATGCGAAGCACTAAAAGGAAGTTATTAATGCTCCATGCTGCAGCCACCTTACATGACCTGAAATCACCCCCCGGAAATCACCTGGAAAAGTTATCCGGCGACCGGGATGGGCAATCGAGCGTTCGCATTAATGATCAATATCGAATCTGCTTTTGATGGCAAGATGGAGATGCGTGGGAGGTGGAGATTGTTGATTACCACTAAAACCTAATCTCTTTAATCTGTGTTTATCGAATGTTACGCTAAAGTAGTGGATATGAATATGAATACGGATATGAATATGTTGAATACCAACTTGCTGATACATCCCGGTGAGATACTTCTGGAAGAGTTTATGAAGCCGTTGGGCATAAGCCAGAATGCCCTGGCGCGGCAGTTGAGAGTCCCTCCTGACAGGATCAATGCGATCGTTGGAAAGAAAAGAGGGATTACCGCCGATACTGCTTTGAGGTTGGCGATTGCATTCAATACGACACCGGAGTTTTGGATCAATTTGCAGGCTCACTATGACTTGGAGGTCGCACGAAGCCAATTGCAGAATAAAATCAAAAGAGAAGTTCTCCCTATTAACGATAAGTCTGAATAAATTCGCATTATATCTTCCCTGTATTTCAGAAAGGGTGGTTCGTGTATTTCTTCAATATGGACGGAAGCCAGTGCTGTATTGTGCTTGGGTAGATAACACGCAACACTAACAGCCCGAAAGGGATGACCAGATTGTCTGACTGCAGAAGATAAATTCGGATGTAATATGGCGCATTAAACAGTGTCCGGGTCAGGGTTTTCAGAATGCCAATCTATATAACACTGCCATCAAACTCAAAGATGATTACCTCAAAGGGTTTTTGTTAATCCCCGCCTCTCTTACCGCCTGCCTAAACAATTTGGCAGGCGGGGCGTTTTTTATTCGGATCAGAGCATACCTGCATGCCCAAAATCGCAACCCAAAAAGGACTTTTCCCACATCCCAATGGCTGAAAAAATCATTTGAGGTAATCATAATTGGTCAGAAAAGGTGAACCTTCAAAAACTACAATCGCCAAGCAACCGGCCGTGCAAATTCTGGTCAAACCGTGAAGTTTCATTAACCATACAAGGAGAACAGTTACAAATGACATCGCTCGATATCCATTTGAAAACGTTAACACCGCTTTGGACTGGAGGTGTGTCTCAAACCTGCGACCGCCTGCACGAAAGTGGATTGATTGGTTCCTTGCGCTGGTGGTATGAAATTTTGGTGCGGGGATTGGGTATGTATGTATGCGATCCGACATCCGATGACCCTGAAACCCGTTGTTCTTTTAACAGTGAGGCATACCAGATGGCAAAATCCAACGGATGCAGCGAAGAGGAGTCATTAAATCGAGGCTTAAGCACCGTTTGCCCGGTTTGTTACCTCTTTGGAACGACCGGTTGGGCGCGATTGTTTCGATTACAGGTAGTTGAATCACAAACAATCTCCCTGCATTTTCGTTCAACCTTCAAACTCAACTTAAATTGGCTCTCGAGAATATTCGACAATGGTGATGTAACATATGGCAATATATCACTTCAGCTTTCCTTTCGGCGGGGTTACGAGAATTATGCCCGCCGTCAAATTGCTTTAATCTTCCACCTGATTGCAAACTACGGCGGTTTCGGAGCTAGAACACAGCACGGTTTCGGTCAAATAACCTTCCCAAAAGAATTTGGAGACATCAACTTAAGCCAAAGCATTCAGGAATTGAAATCCCATGTGCAAGGAGGAAATTTACGGTCTACCGGGACGAAGATAGATACGCCGTTTGACTTACAAAATTTCATCTGGCTATATTATGAGTTACCCATTTCCAGTCTAACCCCGTTCCTAAAAGAGGATACCCATTGGGGTAAACCAGAGAAAAAGAAGGAAATGAGGTACATACCTTGCGTTTTTGATCTGAGATATAAAGGCAAGGGAAACTTTGGCATGCGCAAATGGCTCAGAGAAAAAGGTTGGAAAGAATCGCAGAAACTCAAGCAATTAGATGATCTCGACCACCTCCTTGGATCACGTTCTCAAATGAAGATTGATGAAGACTTGAGAACAGCTGGACGGGTGTTTTTCAGCATGCCTTACAAGAAAGATAACAATACCTATGCGATGCGAATGTGGGCTTTCTGGCCGAGAGAACTACAACACAAACTACCGGATCCGAACGCATTGCTGGAGCTTTGTAAAGCGTATATGGTTCATGCGTTCAAAGATATCAAACTTATTTCAACGGGTTCGGGACGCGACATTCTGGATCGAATTATAAGTGAGGGAGGCTCAAAATGAGTTTTGATTATTTTGTCGATCTTGGCAAGAAATCCAGCCCGGAAACGACTGACGAGTTTACGGCAATTTATCATTGCCTAATCGCAAAACAAACCACCTCGGCTGATGGTAAAGATGATCAAAAATCAACAAGCAAGAAGGATGCCGATCAAATCCGTAACCAATGGAAAACCAAACATTTACATTTAAGCGTAAGACTATCCGGGCAATCTGGATTGGTGTGGAACTATATCACCGAACCAGAAATAGACTTTGCGCTTCTCCCTGACAACTCTTTTTTTCTGTCGTTGATCTTTACGCTTGCCACCCCTTATCTTTCTAGAGATGATAATTCTTTCTACATCATTGACAATCCAATTGTACGGGACAAAGTCTACCGTGTTCCGATGGTACGCCCATCCAGCTGGAAAGGCAACCTTTACAGTGCCTTGTGGCAAATGGGATACGAGCGACAGAACAGCCTGTCAATGCGTAGAATTTTTGGTCAGGCACACGGTCAAGATAACGAAGAAGGATTCAATCAGGCAGGGCGGTTGTTTTTATTCCCCACCTTCTTCCAAAAAACTGGTTTGGAAATCATTAATCCCCACGACCGCAGCCGTCGGGTGGGCAAGAATCCCATCCTCTACGAGAGTGTCCCCTCTAACGAAAAGGGCTGTTTTTCATTTCTATATATTCCTTTTGACCACATTGGAGAGGACGAACAGGAAACCTGCCGCCAGATGGTTGAAGATTTGAGGGTGCTTGCTGAAGGACTGCGCGCCATGTTCCTCACTTATGGTTTTTCTGCAAAACGCAGCAGCGGTTATGGGCTGGCCAAAACCCAGGTACAGGATGGCACACTACAAATCAAAGTTGAAGAGTCGGTATCTCTCCAATCATCCGCTACCAATCCACCTAACCCGGCTCAGAACCTGCCTAAATGCTTGATAGCTCCGAACAAGCTAAAGCCCGAATATCTAAATCCTGATGGAACATTTCGTGAACGAAGTCAGTCAGAATTGAACTCTATGACCAAACCACAAAGACAAGATTATGAGAAAGCAAAAAAGTGGTGGGAAAGGGAAGGCAAAGAATTATCCGGACGGGAAGAAGTGTCCAATCCACCCGCTCAGGCCGCAACGGCCGAACGGAAATGGATGACTCGGAAATTCAGCACCTTTGATGAACTTGTGGAGAGAGCAAAAGAAATTCAAGAAATCCTGATAGATGCTGGAGAGAAAAATGAGTCAAACTCTTAATCTGAAAGTTCTGAAGGGTAGTAGTGATCAAATACTTCTGGCTGAGGTGGCCGCCTGGCTGCACGACGTAGGCAAGTTGTGCGATAAGCACATTCAAGGAAACTTCGACTCTTATTGCTATAAAGCAATCGTTGATGATCCAAAACAAGTCATTAAATTAAGTCAGAAAGCAAA
>Ga0209017_10002874_pt1 | contig 10345 bp, 5 predicted proteins | sample YNPBryunderm2012_FD_185812 | JGI IMG/M metagenome (GOLD analysis project Ga0209017, IMG submission 185812) | Anoxygenic and chlorotrophic microbial mat microbial communities from Yellowstone National Park, USA - YNP Bryant MS undermat 2012... ... | reverse complement strand
ACACGCCAAGACAGCCGACAGGCAACCAACGCTGCAAACCAAACTCCGCTGCAACCATCGGCAACCCTCGCTGGCCGGTTCGATCCACACCGCAGTCTTGTCGGCTGGCCGGCTTCAAAGCTTCCAGCCTTCGCGGTACGCCGGGCGGAGCAGCTTGTCGGCCTCCGGATTGTTGACAATGCGGCAGGTGACCGGATCGAACTCCAAGGTCCGCTCGGGAAACAACGTGGCGATGTTCGCCAGCAAGTACCATTCGGTAAACGGCCCGCTGAAGGTATTGAAACATCCCATCGGCGGCGAGCCTTTTTTCATCCCATCGACCCAACCGCGTAGAAAACGTCCCGGCAGCGGACGCGGCAGCAACTGCGGCGGATCGCCCAAACCCTTGAACTTCTCCTCCGGAAACATGGCAAATGTGGTGTCGCCATGCCCGAACGTGTACATGCATCCCTCGGTGCCGATCCACAAGTTGCCCGTCCAGCTACTCCATCGTTTGTCGTCTGGGCTTCCCCACTGCGGATGCTTGGCGAACAGCTCGCGCAGTGCTTCGCGGCGCCGCTGCTCGGCCTCCTGCCCGCCGGCAAACCAGGTTATCCGAATCGCCGGCAAGTCCATACGGGCGGGGATGTCCCAGTGGACGATGCTGGAGCGGGGAAAGGTAAGCTCGCACAGCTCGCAGCACTCGGCGGTCACCTTGATGGTCTTGACCCCGGCGGCCGGCGGCTTTTTGTCGATCGGCCAGAGCGTCTCCAGCTTCATCGCTTTGTACAATGTGGCCCACAAGTGTGCACCCCACCAGTCCGGATGACCGCAGGAAAAATCACGCCACATGGCGTGTTTCATCCACTCGGGATGATAGGGGCGATAGGCCGCCGGGCCGAGCCACAGGTTCCAGTTGAGGTATTCGGGCACTTCGTGTGTACCGGTTGGGGCCTTGCGCGGACCCGCACCGCCGCCGCCCCACATGTGGATCGCCCGGATTTCGCCCAGCCGGCCGGCCCAGACGTTCTCGATCACCCGCTCGTTATAGCCGGCCTGGTTGCCCATCTGCGTCGAAAGCTTCGTCTCCACCGTCAGCTCGGCCAGTCTGCGGGCTTCGTGGATGGTACGGGTAAGCCCCTTTTCGCAAAACACGTGCAGCCCTGCACGCAGCGCCATGGCCGAGGGGGCAGCGTGGACGTGGTCGGGCGTGGCCACGACCACAGCGTCGAGCTTCGGCCCCAACTCGGCGATCATCAGGCGGAAATCTTCGTACTTCGGGACGTCGGGATAGCGCTGGAACGCTTCGGCCGCCTTCTGCTTGTTGACGTCGCACAAAGCAGCAATGCGCCCGCCGGTCTGCTGGCGAATCGAAGACCATCCCTCCTCGACGGCAAAACCTGCCCCGCGCCCTCCACAGCCTACCAGAGCGACTTGCAATCGTTCGTTGGCGGCGTACCCGCGCACCTGGCCGGGTGCCAGCACCAGAACGCTGCTGGCCGCCGCCGCGCCGACAAACGCTCGTCGCGTGATGCGCCCCGCGCGAGAACCTCGACCGCCCCTGTTGCCGCTCGTTGCACTAAACATGGCGATACTCCTGGAAAAAGTGTGGTTCGGCCGACACCCCCGCCCCCGATAGTATGCCTGACGCGCATTGTGGCCGCAATCAAATAGAGCCAGTGGGTTGGAGGGATGCGCTACCCTCGCGGCCGAACACGGAAGGACAATGTGTCATGCCAAGTAGTAGTAGCGGGAGGAGACGCTGCACTCGCCTCGGAGCGCGCCACGACGCGCCGCGGTCGCGGCCGTAACGTCTTGGTGGACAAACGGCCAACCACCAGCGCCAAACGCGGCCACGACGGAGCGTGGCCCTCCAGGTTTGCCGGCCGGCCGTCCAACGTCCTCTGGAGGGACGCGCTGCGGTCGCGTCCGGCGACATTGGGCGCACGGCCACGACGGAGCGTCGGTCAATCGGTCGGTTGAGCCGACGCTGCCTAGTTGTTGGTCAGTTAGTGCCTACGATTTGGGCAACTGCCGTTAATATCACTTTGGCCAAGACTGCGGCTGATGTCATAACTGCTGTGACGACATATAGTTGCGAAAATCGGCTGTCGCGACGGCGTTCGGCATCTAGTTTGCCAATCCTGTAAGTGCAAAGGCATCATCGTGTGCTCTGGCCGGCCTAAGCCAAAAGGCCCCGGCCAGCCAGGCGGTACAGCCTGCTGGCGGGCCGGAACCCGCTCGGACTGGGCGGAGGCAATGGCGATCAGGCGAGGCACTGGGGAGCTAAAGTTTCACAATGGTAGTTGTCGAAAGGGTAAGCTTGTGACTCCAAAAGAAGTGTTGGCTCTGTGCCGTGAGAAAGGCGTGAAAGCCGTCGACCTGCGGTTTATGGATTTTCCCGGGTTGTGGCAGCATTTCACCATTCCGGTGGACAAACTGACCGAAGAGGTGTTTGAGGAGGGGCTTGGGTTCGACGGCTCGAGCATTCGCGGGTGGCAGGCGATCAACGAAAGCGACATGCTCGTGGTGCCGCAGCCCGACACGGCGATCCTCGACCCGTTCTGCAAACTGCCCACTTTGTCGATGATCTGCAACATCCAGGACCCCGTCACCCGCGAAGACTACACCCGCGACCCGCGCAACGTCGCCCGCAAGGCAGTCAACTACCTGAAAAGCACCGGCATAGCCGACACTTGCTACATCGGTCCGGAGATCGAGTTCTTCATCTTCGACGACGTGCGCTTCGAGCAGACGCCCAATGCAGGCTACTATCACATCGACAGCATCGAAGGGCAGTGGAACCGGGGCCGCCGGGAATCGCCCAACCTGGGCTACAAACTGCGATATAAGGAAGGATACTTCCCTGTTCCTCCGGCCGACCAGATGATGGACATCCGCAATGAGATGATGCAGTTGATGATCGAGTGCGGCATCGACTTGGAGGCACAGCACCACGAGGTGGGCACGGCCGGGCAGTCGGAAATCGACATGCGCTTCGACCACCTGGTCAACATGGCCGACAAGGTGATGTGGTACAAGTACATCATCAAGAATGTAGCGAAGAAACATGGCAAGACGGTCACTTGCATGCCCAAGCCCATCTTCGGCGACAACGGCTCGGGCATGCACACCCACATATCGTTGTGGAAAGGCGAGCAGCCACTATTTGCCGGCAGTGGTTACGCCGGACTGAGCCAGATGGCGCTGTATGCCATCGGCGGCTTGCTGAAGCACGCCCCGGCGCTGTGCGCGTTTTGCAATCCCACCACCAACAGTTACAAGCGTCTGGTGCCCGGCTTCGAGGCCCCGGTCAATCTGGCCTACTCGCAGCGGAACCGCTCGGCGGCCGTGCGTATTCCCATGTACAGTCCCAACCCCAAGACCAAACGGCTGGAATACCGCTGTCCGGACCCGAGCTGCAATCCTTACCTGGCCTTTGCTGCCATGTTGATGGCGGTCGTCGACGGCATACAGAACAAGATCGATCCCGGACCGCCGCTAGATAAGGACATCTACGACCTGGAGCCGGAAGAACTGGAGCACGTGCCCAAGACTCCCGGCTCGCTGGGCGAAGCCTTGCAGGCGCTGCGCAAAGATCACGAGTTCCTGTTGCGCGGCGATGTCTTCACGCCCGATGTAATCGATACCTGGATCTGGTACAAGACCACCAACGAAGTCGAGCAGGTGCAGCTCCGCCCGCACCCGTACGAGTTCTGCTTGTACTACGACATCTAGCTGACCGCCCAGATCGCTGCGGGCCTGGCAGGTTGACGCAAAGGCCGGCCACGCTGGTGGGCGACATCTTGCCACCAGCCTGGCCAAACCCGGCCGGCGGCCCCGGGCACGGCCGCAGTCTATGGTTGCACCACCTGCCGTCGTGGATGTAGCCTAGATGGTGTGTACCGCCATCGTAACACATCCGCCTCTGCTAACGCAGCGCCGAGCGGCCAGCAGCCGGGGTGCGGCGGGGCACCATCGGTGTGTGCCGTCCCCGTCGATAGGCTCCGGCCCTGGCTGCTGGGCGGCGCCGTTGCCCTGTGCGTCGCCCGGCCGCTGTGGCCCAGCGAGTCGGCAGCCGCCTACGGCGACGGTTTGCCGGCGGTAATGCTGTGGATCGCGCTGGGCGTGCTGTGGATGCTCGGCGCAGTAGGCAGGCCGCAGTTTCCTGTCCGGGCGGGCTGGACCGACGCGGCAGTCCTGCTGCTGCTGGCCTGTCACAGTCTGGCAGCCGTTGTGGCCGCCGCTGGGGGTGCGCCCCGCCCGGCCGTCAATATGCTTTGGGAATGGCTCGGCTTTGCACTGTGCTTCTTTGCGTTCCGCCAATTCTTGTGCGGACGCCAGGAGGTCCGGGCGGTAATGGCCGTGATGATGGCCACTGCGGTCGGGCTTTCGGGCTATGGACTGTACAAGAAGTACTGCGAAGTGCCCCAGACCCGCGCCTACTATTACGCCCACCGCGACCAGTTGTTTCCGCCAGAAGCCCCCGAACGAAAGCTGCTCGAAGACCGGCTTTCCGAGCCGTATCCCAGGGCCACCTTCGCGCTGAGCAATTCGCTGGCGGGCTTTCTGGTGCCCTGGACTGTCATTTGCGCGGCGATAATGCTTGCTCCCAGCCTGCCGCGCCGCACGAAAATCCTTGCCGCACTACCAGCCGCGCTGCTGCTGGTTTGCCTGCTACTGACGCGCAGCCGCAGTGCCCTGCTGGGCGCAGTACTGGGGAGTGTGGCGATGGCAATTGTGGGACAGGCCGCGTCCGCGCGTCAGCGAGCGTCGCCCCGTTCCAAGCCGCTGCGCCGCTGGCAAGCGGTTGCGGTTGCCGGCGTGCTGGTGCTGGCCGTCCTTGCCGGAGGAGTGGTTCTGTCCGACACGCTGCGTCGTGGCATCGCCGGGGCGGCCAAATCGTTCCGCTACCGCTTGGAGTACTGGCAGGCGTCGGCGGCCATGATCGCAGACCACCCCTGGTTGGGCTGCGGACCTGGAAACTTCCAAGACTATTACACGCGATACAAACTCCCTCACGCCCCTGAAGAGGTCACAGACCCGCACAACTTCCTGCTGGAAATCTGGGCCACTGCCGGCACGCCGTCGGCTGTGGCGATGCTGCTGGTATTGTGGTTCTTCGGGCGGGGTGTGTGGCCGATGTTCCGCCGGGCCGGCAGCACAGCCCACACGCCAATGCCAATTCCCACCGAGCGCGCAGGCGCGCAGATTAGCGGCTTTGATCGGCGAAGCAATGCTCTCCCCAGTGGCGCAATCGCGCCGGCCGTTGCGATCAGCCAGCAGGAGCCAACCGCAGTGCCGCATATCGTGGCCGGGATGGTCGTCGGTTTCGCGCTCGCGCTGCCGCTGGGCGCGATGAGCGTGGCCCCGCCCGGAACCGTGCCCGTGGTCATCGGCCTGCCGCTGGCGAGCGTAGCGCTGGCCGCCCTGTGGCCGTGGATCAACCACCGCAGCCCAGTCGGCCCGGCTGCCGATAGCCCAAGCAGCACGGTGGGTAGCCCTCGGTCGTGCGAGGAATTGCGCTGCGGGCAATCGTGCTTGCCCGAGGAAACGCGCCTGGCAGCCCTATCGGCAGCCGCAATGCTTGTCAATCTGCTGGCCGCAGGCGGTATCGCGTATCCGGCGCTAGCGCTTGGGTTCTGGTTGCTGCTGGCAACGGGACTGAACGCCGCGTGGCCGTCCGGCGTGTTTCGCCTTGGTCGCATTGTAGCCGGTGCTGGTTTACTGCTTGCCCTCGGGACACTGGTTGCTTGCTATCTGACGGCCTACGCTCCGGTGCTCCGCAGCCGGGCGCTGCTGGAACTTGCGGTGCGCGAAGATGCCGCTGGTCGCGCGGATCAAGCACAGCAGGCCGTCGCAGAAGCGGTTGCCGCCGACCCGCTTTCCAGCGAAGCGCCACGACTGGCTGCCGAGCTGGCGCTGAAGCGCTGGTTGAAGGAAGGCAATCCGGCTGCACTCATGGCCACCAACAATTACACTCGCCAGATGCTGCGACTGTCGCCCCGCTCGGCGGCTGCATGGGGAGCGGCCGGAGACATTTACCGCCAAATGGCCGAAGCAACCGGAGAGGGTCAATCGCCTCAAAACGAGTTCCTGCTGGAAGCCGTAGCCGCATACCAACAGGCGGTCGAGTGCTACCCGAGCAGTGCGCTGTATCGGGCCAAGTTGGCGCTGGCGCTGGCGGCGGCCGGGCGGCACGAGGAGGCGCGTCCGGCGGCTCAGACCGCCCTGCAACTGGATGCCGCCCAGGAAATGGAGGAGAAGAAGCTACCGGCGGCAATCCGCCGGCAAATCGAGGCTTTGCGCTGAGGTGGCCGGCGACTGCTTGCGCGCAGCCAGGTTATCCCACCAGATTGAGGTTATACATCGAGGTTGCGCGCTTCCAGGGCATGTTTTTCGATGAACTCGCGGCGCGGCTCGACCTTCTCGCCCATCAGAATGCGGAACAGATCGTCCGCCGCCGTGACGTCCTCCATCGTCACCCGCACCAGAGTGCGATTAGCCGGATCGAGCGTGGTCTGCCGCAGCTCTTCGGCATTCATTTCGCCTAACCCTTTGAAGCGGGTGATTTGCAGTCCCCGTTCCCCCGCAGCGCGCACCGCCGCCAGCAGCCCGCGCAGGTCATCCAACCCCACCACGGTGTCTCCCCGGCGGAAGCGAAAACGCGGTTCCTCGGTGCCCGTGCGTTCCTGCGGTATCAAGGCGTCGATGTCGAAACCCATCTCGCGCAACTGAGCCAGTTGGTTGTTGATCGATCGCACCTCGTGAAGTTCCACTATGTGCGCGCGGCCTTTTTCCTCGTCTGCATGGGGCGTTCCCTCCACGCCGGATTGCGCGGCGGATTGCTCCCCCTGGGCCTGCGCCTGTTGCCGGCGGGAGAGGAAACTTTCCATCTGTTCGCGAGTGCTGAACCAGTGTTCCTCAGCCCCGATCAGCACATGATACACTGGCAGCCGGCCGGTCACGGGATCGCGGCGGGCCGCGTGTGCCCGCAGACTTATACCTCTGCGTTCCAAAGCCACCAGCGATTCCTCCAGCGCTGCCAGCGTGCGGCAGAGTTTCTCCATTTGCGCGCCGGCGATCACTCTGCCGTCGCCCGGCTCGAAGACGGCATCGGCCAGCCCCAGCTCAAGCAATTGGGCCTTCATCTCTTCTTCCGTCTGCACGTAGCGCACTTCCTTCTTGTGCCGGACGCGGTAAAGCGGAGGCTGGGCAATGTAGATATATCCCTGATTGACCAGTGGGTACATCTGGCGGTAGAAGAACGTCAGCAGCAGGGTGCGGATGTGGGAACCATCCACATCGGCATCGGTCATGATGATTATTTTCCCATAGCGGCGTTTGCTCAGATCGATTTCCTCTCCGATCCCCACGCCGACGGCCGAGATGATGCTCCGGATTTCCTCATTTTCCAGCACCTTTTCCTCGCGTGACTTGTAGGCGTTGATGATCTTTCCGCGCAGGGGCAGAATGGCCTGGAACTCGCGCATCCGCCCGCCCTCGGCGCTGCCGCCGGCCGAGTCGCCCTCCACCAGATACAGCTCGCAGCGGTCCACCTCGCGGCTGGTGCAATCGCGCAGCTTGCCGGGCAGCCCGCCGCCGGTCAGCGCGTCTTTCCGCTCGCGCACCAGTTGCCGGGCTTTGCGGGCGCTCTCGCGGGCCTCGGCGGCCAGCAGCCCTTTCTGGACGATCGCCCGGGCAGTCTTGGGATTCTCCTCGAAGTATCGGGCCAGGAAGTCGCCCACTGCGGAATTGACGATTCCCTCCACCTCGCTGTTACCCAATTTGGACTTAGTCTGTCCTTCGAACTGCGGTTCAGCCAGCCGGACGGAGATGACCGCTGTAAGACCCTCGCGGCAGTCGTCGCCAGTAGGAATGAGGTTCTTGTACATTCCCTCCTTTTTTCCATAGTTGTTGATCGTCCTGGTCAGTGCTGCCCGAAACCCCGAAACATGCGTGCCGCCGTTCACCGTGCAGACGTTATTGACATAGGCGTGGACATTTTCGGTGTATTCCGAGGAATATTGCATTGCCAGTTCCAAGTCCACCGAGTCGAAAGTTCCCTTCAGATAGATGATGTCGCGGTGGAGCGGCTCGCTGGCGCGGTTGAGGTACTCGACGAACTCCACGATTCCCCGCTTGTAGCAGAAGGTTTCCCCCTGTCCGACGCGCTCGTCGCGGAACGTGATCTTCAACCCGGCGTTCAAAAAGGCCAGTTCCTGGAGCCGGCGGTGGAGGATACCGTATTGGAAGTTAGTGGTGGAGAAGATCAGCGGGTCTGGCTTGAAGGTGGTCTTGGTGCCGCGCCGATCGGTGCGCCCTATGCAGCGCACTTCGCCCGTCGGCACGCCGCGTTCATACTCCTGCTGATACAGGTAGCCGTCGCGGCGCACTTCGACTTCGCACCACTCGGAGAGGCAGTTGACGACCGTGACGCCAACGCCGTGCAGCCCGCTGGAGTGGCGATACGCCCGCTTGTCGAACTTCCCGCCGAACTTCAGTACAGTCATTACCCCCTGTAGGGTAGAGAATCCCAGGTCCGGGTGGACTTCGACGGGGATTCCCCGCCCGTTATCCTCGACGGTCACAGACCCATCGCTGTTTATGGTCACGGATATCTCAGTGGCATAGCCCGCCATTGCCTCATCGACGGAGTTATCCACCACCTCGTACACCAAGTGATGGAGGCCGCTGACGCCCGTATCGGCGATGTACATCGCCGGACGTTCGCGCACGTGTTCCAGGTCGCTGAGGTACTGGAGTTGCTCGGCGGTGTACTGCGCGTCCTCCCTGCGGAGTTCGTAACCCTGCACGTCGCGAGGTTCTTCAGACGGCTCGAATGCTGTTGGTGTACCCATATTCGCTCTCATTGCCCTGGGATGCCGGGCCGGCGTTGAACTGTCTGTAGGGATTTGAAATCAAGGCCCAGGCGCCAGACGGAACCTGATGTCGGTGATGCCATCTCGGGGCAACAGCGCGCCGAGCCGCGCCAGCAGTTCCTCTTTGCGGAAGCCAAGTTCCTGCAACAGGGTAGAGTTGGCAACGAAGACTTCCAATCTGCCGGCATGGATTCCCTTGATGGATGTGTACTGGGACAGTGCAGGTCCCGCAGCGGCCGCCCAGGCCTGCTGGTAAACTGCCATCCCCTGTTGCTGGCCAAGCCCGCGGCGAACGAACACGCTGCTGAGGATATCGCCGATGCGTTCAGGCCCGCTGGACATCACCATCCTCCCCGTTCCCTACTGAGAGGCATTACGATGTATGCGTATCCGTCGTTGGTAGTAAACAGCACAGCTTTTTCCGGATCCCCTATTTCCACGGTGCAAACCGCCTCTGCATCCAGCACGCGGAAGAACTCAATCAGGAAACGAGGGTCGAAGATAACGTTCAGCGGTTCCTGATCGTAAGCAATGGGCATCTCCACGCGCGACTCACCCAACTCGGCTCCCTGGGCGACTATCACTACTTTGCCTTCGCCGAAGGTGAACTCCATGCGCGGTCGTTCCGGGTCCATCACCACTGCCGCCTGTTTGATCGCACCGTAGAACGTGCCGACGGGAATGTCGATCTTCTTCATTTCCTCCCCGCGCGGAAACACGTCGCGCCATTTGGGGAAGCGACCTTCAACCAGCCGACTGCTGATGACGAACTGGCCGCAGCACACTGCCATGGTGTTCTCTTGAGCCGATATCCGCACGTTATCGTCAATGGCGCTGAGGACTCGTTCCAGCAACTGAAGCGCCCTGGTGGGAACCACGGTGGGTGTCTCCAGGGTAGAGTGTCCGTTGACGGCAGTAGCGGGGCCCTGCTGGCAGGTCAGCCGGCGGCCGTCGGTAGCCACTGCGATGAACTCATTTTCCCCCAGCTCCAGCAGTACACCGCCCAGAGCGTAGCGCACGTTCTCGGCATCGGTGGCGAAGATGGTGCGACGAATAGCCTCGCAAAACAGCCGCGACGGCAGCTCGTGGTATTTGCTCCACTGGAAGGTCGGAACCACAGGGTAGTCGTCGGGGTTCTCGATCGGCAAGTTGAACTGGCTGGTGGTTCCGCGGACGGTCAGCCTTCGCCCATCGCACTCGAAGCTCAGCTTTTCATCGGTGCTTTCCCGCAGAATACCCCCCACACGGCCGATTGGCAGCAGAGCATCGCCGGCGACCTCGACTTCCAAGCCGGGAACCTCGACGCGAATGCTCAGCTCCAAGTCGGTGGCCAGCAGTGCGCTTTTGTCCGGGCGAGCCTCCAGCTTGACATTCTGCAAAACAGGTTTAGGACTGCGCGCCGGAGCGACGCTGGCCGCCGGTTGAAACACGGAAAGAAACCTCGCTCTCTCACAAGTCAGTTTCATGACAGTTACCGCCTTTTC
>Ga0209017_10002871_pt1 | contig 10349 bp, 8 predicted proteins | sample YNPBryunderm2012_FD_185812 | JGI IMG/M metagenome (GOLD analysis project Ga0209017, IMG submission 185812) | Anoxygenic and chlorotrophic microbial mat microbial communities from Yellowstone National Park, USA - YNP Bryant MS undermat 2012... ... | reverse complement strand
CGGCCCGCTTCTAAGCCTGCCGATTCCCGGACGGGCTGACTCGGTCGCCACGCTAGGGCTGGCCGGGGACGGCTCCTCGCTGGTCGTCGTCGGGAGCGATAGTAAGGTCTTCCTCCGACCCGCCGCCGAACGGCGCTGAGCCTTGCGGAACGGGGGCGGTTCCCGTTTGACTCGTCTTGGACAAACACAATGGCGACGACGGAGCGGGAATTGCGGCCCGTCCATCGTCGCCTAGGACATCGACCGTGTTGAATCGGTCGGGTCGATTGCGTTACCTTCGACCCCGCGCGACCGACCGCCAATGGATCGGTTGGGTTGAATCGTCACCTCACATTGGGAGCCAATACCTCATGGCCCTGACCCCCTCGACAATGAAGGAACTCGGTTCGCCCGCGCCCGACTTCGCCCTGCCCGAACCGGCTAAGGGCAACGCTGTGGTCCGTCTGTCCGACTTCGCCGACGCCCCAGCGCTCCTTGTCGTCTTTCTGTGTAATCACTGTCCGTATGTTAAGCATATCGCCGAGGGGCTCGCCGCGTTGGCCCGCGACGCCCAAGCGCGGGGGGTGGCGGTGGTTGGGATCAACGCCAACGACCCGGTCTCGCATCCCGACGATGCGCCGGAGCGGATGGTCGAAGAGGTGGCGGCTCGGGGTTACACCTTCCCCTATTTGTTCGACGCCACCCAGGAAGTGGCCCGCGCTTACGAGGCGGCCTGCACTCCTGACTTCTTTCTTTATGACCGTGACCGCAAGCTCGTCTACCGTGGTCAAATGGACGATAGCCGACCAGGCAACGGCAAGCCGGTCACCGGAGCCGATCTCCGCGCCGCGATCGACGCGGTTCTCGAAGGCCGACCAGTCTCGCCTCACCAAATTCCCAGCGTCGGCTGCAACATCAAGTGGCGCACCTCCTGAGGATGGCGGGGGTGGCTAACGCGATTGCTTAGTTGAAGCTCCCTTTTCTTCTCTTCCTCTTCCGTTCCCTTTCCATTGCATTTCATCCCCTTCCAACGCCCTCCAGTCCCCTTCGGACTGGAGGGCGTTTGGTTGATAGAAATTGAATTGATTGGAGGGGGATCTAGCCTACACAACCGATTGAAGCCAAAGAGTGGAGCACCGAGGCGAAAAAGGAATCTTTGGCTAAATTGCCCAATCCCAAAAATCCGCTAAGTTTCTGGAAACTTCTCAAGTTCCCGCACGAGAGGAACGATAAAGAACAAGCGACGCGAGATGGAGGACGTCGCGGAGATCCAGGATGGCGACCCGTTCGTGGTCTCGATGGGACTGATCCGATCGAGTCCGTTTCGTCGTGATGGCGGATTCCGGCAGGTCCGGAGTTTGACGTGGCGTATTGAAGGCGAGTGGGGACCGCGAGACCGCGAGCGCTTGCGGGCGGTGGCGACGCCGTCCGTTGGGTGGGGATCAGGTGATCGTCCCAAACCGGGAGTGGTTTGGGCAGTGGGGATGAGTCACGCCTGCTGAGAGAGTCGAGCGATTCCATAGCACCAGTTGAATCGCATCCAACTTGGCTCGGGAGGTGGATCGAATTCCCCGTCACGAACACGCCAGGGATGGCCAACCGCCGCTTCGGCAACGGTTGAGGGCGCTCATGGCTCGGATTCGCCGTCATCGACGCGACACGGTGCAAAGTCCATTGGAAACGTATCTGCGCGAGATCAACGAAATGGCGTTGCTCTCGGCCGAGGAGGAGAAGGAACTTGCCGCACGCATCGCCAAAGGAGACAAGACCGCCCGCGAACGGATGGTGCGGGCCAATTTGCGGTTGGTCGTCAACATCGCGCGGGGATATGTTGGCAAGGGCCTAGCGCTTCAGGATTTGATCGAGGAGGGGAACCTCGGCCTGCTTCGGGCGGTGGAGGGATTCGACCCCAAGGTGGGCACCCGGTTCAGCACTTACGCGAGTTACTGGATCAAGCAGTCGATCAAGAGGGCCTTAGTCAACACCGCTAAGCCGATTCGCATTCCAGCCTATATGGTCGAACTGCTCTGCAAGTGGCGACGGGCCGCCATCGAACTCCAGGATCGTCTGGGCCGCACACCGACGACCGACGAGATTGCCCACGAGTTGCGGATTCCCAAAAAGAAGCTGGCCATCGTCAAGAAAGCCATTAAAGTGTACAACCTCGTGCCTCAGTCTGATCAGCCCGAGAGCGGTTGGAGCCTGGGTGATATGCTCATGGACGAACGGACCCGTCCGCCCGACGTCGAGATGGTCGAAGCCGATAACCTCAAGTTGGTCATGCGGCGTCTTGAAGAGATGGACAAGCGTGAGGCCACCGTGTTGCGCATGCGGTTTGGGTTGGACGATCAACCGCCTTGCACCCTTAAGGAGATTGGCGAGCAGTTGGGTTTGACCCGGGAGCGGGTCCGCCAAATCGAAAATGAGGCCCTGAATAAGCTGTCGGCGACTCTGGCCGATTGAGCCGCCATTGTTTGGTTCGGGAAGCGGGACGACGCGGTGGACGCCCGGTGAGTCGGGGACGTCCTCTCCGTGGCCAGCCATCCGGCCCGCCACCCGACCAACCAATCACCCGACCGACACTCAAGACCGCTAGACCGACCAGCACGGCCCAAAGCAACGACGGCTCCGGAGCTGGCACTACCAACCGGCGATTGGCTTGAGCTAATAAACTGGCCTCGACTCCCCGCGCCTCAAAATTGCGAGTCGGTAGTCGCCCTTGTTCCGCCAGGATGCTTTGAATCCCGTCGATTCCCAAATCCAACACCAGTTCCGCCGAAGCGCCAAAGCGATCCCGCAGTGGTCCCTCGATCCGATCTAACTGGACCACTGCTAGACCGCGCGACGAGTTCGAACCCCCTTGGTCTCCCAGCGCGTCCTCAATCGCGGTACGAAACTCCACTGAGCGGGGCACGCCCCGCAGCAGCACCCCTTCCAAAAGCTCGCGAGGTGTTTGAATCCGCCCACGAATCTCGAACCGATTAGCTTCGTCACCATCTTCCGGCGAGTCAAACGGATCGACCTGACCGTCAGGTCCAATCCGGGCCAGTAAGGTCTGGGACCACTCCCGCTCCGGTGTCGATTCAATCCGCACCCGTTGGTCGCTTCGCGGTCCCACGCTCAGCAAATACGGCGTGCTTTCGACTCGCAACAGCCCTAGGTTGCGGCGCGAGTCGTAATGGTAGCTTGCCGAGCCGCCAATCCCGCTCGAAAGTCCAGGATATCCTTCGGGGAGCGCATCGCCCCAAGCCGGAGCTGCCCCCAACGCCCCGATCAACACCAACCCCGCTATCCACCACCGACACCGATGCTTAAGCCCGCGCCCGGGGCAGGCGTAGGTGGAGCAATGCGTCGTGGGACTCAGCCCCATCCATCCTGGGTGGAAAACCATGCGTGACATGGACGCGATCCTTCGCGTTGATGAGCATTCGTCCGGCCAGGCCGATCGCTTCGAACCAATCCCTTGAGTCCGCTTCGGTTTGGTCAAGGCTGTTGGGATTGTAACGGTTTTCGAACCCCAATCAAGAGTGAACTCAAGAGTGAAACTTGGCAACACAAGGTCGATTTGTCTCGTTGATTGGTGGAAGAATCAAGATGCGGCGAACCCGAGGCCGATCGTGGGTTCGAGGTTGTTGAGTTGCCTCCCGTCTTCGACACCCGGGCGGAAGTGTGTCGCAAACCGCGGGGCGAACGAATCAAGCGGTTGGCGACATGATGAGAATGAGAGGGTCTCGACTGACGGAGTTAGACTTCCAGGAACAACGTTGACAGCGAATGATCAAAATTCGGCATGATGATCAAAATTCGGCATGACCAGGAGTGCGGGGGAAGGGGATGACGTCGCGGATGTTGGACATGCCGGTGGCGTAGAGGATGGTTCGTTCAAAGCCGAGGCCGAAACCGGCGTGAGGCACGGTACCGTAGCGTCTCAGGTCGCGGTACCACCAATACTCATCCTTGGGGAGGTTCAATTCTTCGAGTCGCGCGTCCAGCACGTCGAGCCGTTCCTCGCGTTGGGAGCCGCCGATGATTTCGCCGATGCCGGGGGCCAACACGTCCATCGCGGCGACGGTGCGGCCGTCGTCATTGAGGCGCATGTAGAACGCTTTGATCTGTTTGGGGTAGTTCATCACCACCACGGGTCGGCCCACATGGGTCTCGGTGAGGTAGCGTTCATGTTCGGACTGGAGGTCGGCTCCCCAGTGAATGGGAAATTCGAAGGAGGCCGACTTGCGAGTTTGAGCGTCTTCGAGGATGCGAATCGCTTCGGCGTAGTCCATGCGTTCGAATTGGGCGTTGGTCAGTGTCTCCAGACGGTTGACACAATGCTTGTCGATGCGATCGGCGAAGAAGGCCAGGTCGTCAGCACGTTCCTCCAGCACCGTGCGGAAGAGGTACTTGAGAAACTCCTCGGCGAGGTCCGCGTTGGCGGCGAGGTCGGCGAAGGCGACTTCTGGCTCGATCATCCAGAACTCCGCGAGGTGTCTGGTGGTGTTGGAGTTTTCGGCTCGGAAGGTGGGGCCAAATGTGTAAACTTTGGACAGCGCCAGGCAGTAGGCTTCAACGTTGAGTTGACCCGAGACGGTCAAATGAGCCGGTTTGCCGAAGAAGTCCTGCGAGTGGTCGATCTGGCCTTGGGCGTCGCGTGGCGGATTGTTCAGATCGAGCGTCGAGACTTTGAACATCTCGCCGGCTCCCTCGCAGTCCGACGAGGTGATGATGGGGGTGTGGACCCAGAAAAAGCCGCGTTCGTGGAAGAAGCGGTGAACCGCCATCGAAAGGCAATGACGCACCCGTGCCACTGCGCCGAAGGTGTTGGTGCGGGGTCGGAGGTGGGCGACAGTGCGCAAGTATTCAAACGTATGATGTTTGGCTGAAACGGGGTAGGTGTCGGGATCTTCGACCCAACCGACGACCTCGATCCGATCGGCCTGGATTTCGTGGGTTTGTCCCTTGCCTTGGGAGGGGACGAGTTTGCCGTGGGCGATCACGGCGCAGCCGGTGGTGAGACGGACGACTTCGGTGGTGTAGTTTGGGAGGTTGGCCGGGGCGACCACTTGAATTGGCGCAAAGCAGGAGCCGTCGGACACATGAAGGAACGAGAGACCGGCCTTGGAGTCCCGGCGGGTTCGGATCCAACCCTGCACTGTAACGGAACTCTCGAACGGAACGCAACCCGCGAGGAGGTCGTGGATGGAGTGAGAGCAGGCCATGAGTGGATGTCTCGACAGAGGGACGGAATCGAAGGCGATGGACAAGACAAGGCCAAACAAACCGGGACAGGACGACCCAGGGCGAGGTTGCGAGGGCGTGGGTCGGTGGCGGACGGTGGTTGAATCCGATCGGACCTATCCCATCGACGAATCCAAGGCATGGTGGTTCTGGCGGCGACCTTCACTGCGTGGTGTCGCGCCTGGGTTCAACCGCGTCGTTTTTTGACGTCGGCTTTGCGTTGGGCTTCGCGGCGTTGGTCTTGGAGTTGTTCGGCCAACTCCTCGAAGGGCGCGTCGCTCAGGTGGGAGTCGATGAGACCCTGCACGTCGATGAACCGTTTTTGAACCATGCGGGTGAGGATCGTTCGGCGCTGGGTGGGCGGCTTCTTGTTTTCCTGGTTTTGACGCTCGAGGCATTCGGCTTTGAGTTGGGCGAGTTCGTCGCGGAAGGTTTTGGGGGAGGGGAGTTGGGCCAGTTCCTCCAGCAGCGCTTGGGTTTCGTCGTAGCGATCTTCGGCCAAACGAAGGTCCATCAGCGTTTTGAGACGGTTGCGTTGGGCGACGAGATCGACGATGCGGTCGGTCATTCGATTGAGTCGCGCGTGGACTTCCATCGCTTCGAGTTTGGGATCGACTTTGAGGGTGCGGAGATTTTGGGTTTCGCCGGGGATGAGGACGAATTCGGCCAACGGTTCGACCTCGCCGGCGACGAGCTGAAACCGCCAGAGGCCGGGAAAGAGACGGGGCGAGATCGGAACGATGCCGTCGCGTCGGGATTGGCCGACTGGCTGGGTGATGCCGCGTTGGATGTCGAGGGCTTGCAGCTTGTAACCGGCCAAGGGTTGACCGCTTTGGCGATCGACGAACTGGATTGGGGTCGGTTGGTCATTGGCTTTGACTCCCAGCCCCACGAAGCTCAAGCGAGTCCGCGAACGGCCCGAGAGAGGATCGACGAAGGCGCTGACTGACTTCGCGGTCGCCCCGGTGAAATCGACCTGTTCGACATTCAGATACGAATAGGGGATTTCTTGAATCTGTTTGATCGACTTGTCGGGGTTGAGGAAGACGCGGAAGGGTTGAAACGGGGTGCCGCGGGTGACGAACCGTCCCAAAGGGCTGGCTGGGGTGATGCCAGCGGCTTGAATGGTCAGTAGCGCAGAGCCGCCACGTTGGCGTTTGACCTGAGCGAAGGGGGCGAAGATGGCCACCGAGGCGTTCATCAGAGCGCGTGCGGCATCGGGCATTTGAAGACAGGAGCGTCGGAAAACAGGACCGAAGCGTCCCGTGGCCAAATCAAGTTCCCGCGCTTCAATCCCCAGACCCGCTCCGAGAGGCGCGGCTCGCATGACCCAGATTTTATCGAAGCGGTCATGGCGTTGGGCCGAGTCCGCCGAGGCCCAAACGGCCGCTTGCGACCAGAGGGGGGGGGTGGGTTGGGGTTCGACTGGGGGGGGTCCATCGGCGGAAGCGGCTTTGGCCGCGACGTCGGATTCCGGGGAGGCAGGATGGGCGAACCAAACGAGCCGGGCGGGGTCGAGGGTGGCCAGATCGTCGTAACCGGCGAGTGGTCCGGGGTCGGGATCGACCACGACTTGCCAGGGGGATCCGATGAAGCGATCGATTTGGCTCATCCAGTCGTCGAGCAGGCGGCGACGTTGGGCCAGGCCGAACCGCAGGGCCGGGTCGAAGCTGATCCAGGCGCGGATACGGTACGGTCGGAGGTTGATCGGCATCTCGCTGGAGGAGTCCGCCGAGGCCGACTCCGGTGGTTGGAGCGCGGGGCTGGTTATCTGAGGAGGGATGGCCCGATTCGACGGCGTGGCAAGGACGGGGGCGGCCACACTCCCCATCATCAGCGCTCCAGCCAGGACGACCGGGCCGATCGCCCAACGACGCCGCAGGGCGCGGGGGATGATCCGGGCGGGGTGCCGCGAGGGGTTGGCGATGTGGGGGCGGAAGGCGGCGGGCATGGTGGGCGGTCTCGATCTCGATCTCACAGGACACGGGCCGGCGGGGGGGCGACGGGGATTGTCCGGTTGGCGGACGGAGCGGGGCGCGGTCAACGTTCGCGGGGGTTCCAGGGTTGGACCTCCCAGGTGGCGATACCCTGGTAGAGGCTGGTCATGGTGGGTTGGGGCCCTAGCAGACGTTGATGCCAGGCATAGTGGCGGTTGAGTTGCCACAATGGAAGGACCGCGAGTTCGTCGCGGCATTCGATGTCGAGACGTTGGGCCAGTTGGGTGGCGGTAGGCAAGTCACCAGCTTGTTCTAGCGTGAGGAGGAGCTGGAGGATCCGGGGACTGACGACCGACTGGAGGGCGTCGGTCGAATCGGGGGCGTCGAAGCCGGGGCAGAGGATCGGGCCGGCGTCGAACATCGCGTCGCGGCAGGTGGTTACGCGGTAGGCCAGGTCGAAGCGTTCGCCGCGAGCCAGGCGTTCCTCGAGGTCGGACCACGGTTTTTCCAGGGGCGTGACCTGCACCCCAGCCTTAGCCCAGGCTTCCACGATCCGGGGGATCACCACCCGGACCTCGGGAAGGGCGGGATATTCCAGGGTGAGCCGCACGGTTTGCCCGGCGAGTTCCCGTTTGCCTGCGGCCACCAGCATCTTGGCCAGCAGTGGGTCGTATTCGAGGGGATCGACCTGATCTGGAGGGGCGTTGGCGTAGCTGACGGTCGGGAACGGCCCGTCGGCTGGTTGTTCCCGGTTGGCGCGGGGACGCCGGAGGATCGTTTCCTCCATGAGGTTGGCTCGATCCAACGCTAGGGACATGCCGCGCCGCAGGGTCCGGTTGCGCAGCACCGGGTTGCGACCGTCCAGAGCGATCAGGTGGACCACCGGAATCTCGTAGGTGCCCAGGCGAAGTCGAGGATGTTGGGCCACTTCGGTGGTGAGGTCGGGAGGGAGGTGTTCCAGCAGCACGGCGCGGCCGGTTTGCAAGGCGGCAAGGGCTTCGGCGGGGTCGGTAGCAACGGTTTCCCGCACCCGGGCGATTTTGGGCGCTGGGGTGCCCGGCGGCGGCGTGGCGGCGTCGGCGGTGAGCAGCCCCAGGTCGCGGGCGGTTTGCTTGAAGACGCCGTTGGTGATGGGCGGCGGGCGGCGCGACAGTGCCACACGGGACTCGTCCTTGATGGAACGGTCGGAGTGCGCTGGACCAATCCAGGTGGTGAGCCACCATTCCGGCTTGAAGGTAGTCCGGGCCAACCGGAGTTCGACCTGGCGGGGGTTGAGGATCACCGCGCGCTCGAAGATCCGCGCCCAGCGGGCATTGCCTGTGCCGCCGATGGTGGGATCAGCAAGATCGGCCAGCGCCATTGCCACGTCGTCGGCACTGACGGGACGCCGGCCGTCGGACCATTCCAGGCCGGATCGAAGCGTGATGAGCAGTTTGCGGCCGATTTCTTGCTTCTCGACGAGTTCGGCGAGTTGGTCGCCGCGTTGGCCGCGGGCGGCTTCCTCGCTGGCTTCGGCCAGCAAAGGCCGATAGAGGAGGTCAGCGACCCGCTGACCGGGCGGCGAGGTCGGAAACGGGGTAATGATTCGGGGGTGGTCGATCACCAGCACGTCCAACAGTGGCGCGACCTCGAAAGCCTCCCGGAACAGCTCTGGTCCTCCCTCCAGGTCGGGCCACAGCTCTAGGGCTTGCGAGATGGTGTCCAGCTTGGCCAAGCCGGTGAGTCCCCGCGCTTTGGCGGCGAGTTCCTGGGCGCGTTTGAGAAACCGTTGTTCGGTTTCGGCGATCTGAGGGGCCTGGGGGTCGATCGAGCGGGCGAATTCCAGCAGGCGACGGCTTTCGGCGTAGTCCTCCGCCTCCAACAAGCGGCTGATCCGCACTCGGTAGGCGTTGGCGAGTTCGTCGCGCAGACCGGGGTAATCCGGCTGGCGGGACCGCAGCTCGAACAGGAGCCGCACTCCCCGGTCAAGTTGGTTGGTACGGGCGCATTGCACCCCTTCCTCGAACAGCAGTTGGTTGTAAACCTGATCCAAGCCTTCCCAGTTGGGCGCGAGCCGTTTTAATCTCATCAAGAGTTCAAAGGCACGGGCAAAGTCGCGGGCTCGAAGGCGACTCCGCGCTTCGTCGAGGATGCGGTCTTCAAAGTAGATCAGTTGCTTGATCTTGGTGCGGTCGGTCTCGAAATCGCGCACCTCGCCTTCCTTGAGGCTGATGACAAGTTTCACGTCGGGCAGGGGAATGCGTTGGGCTTCGGGCAGGTTTTGGTTGCGGCGTTGGAGGCGGCGGTATTCCTCGAGGTCGAAGGGGGGAAGGGGGCGGGGATAGACCGGTTCAATTCGAACGGTGACGTTGTCAATCAGTGTCAACTCGTCGAAGGGTTCAGCGGTGATCAGATCGAGGGGACCGGAGGCGGCCGAGGCGGTTTGTGCTTGAGCGTTGGAGGCCAGCGGGGCGAGGCCGGGTCCGACCGCGATTGCGACGAGGGCGAGCAGGGCCGTCAGGGCCGGGATGATCGGGCAAGGGCTTGAGTTCCGCGGGGGTCTGGGAGGCAAGCAAACGGGCATGGTCGCGGTCTCCCCGAAGTGGAACGAACGCCATTCGACGTTGGAGTGGGGTTGGAGAAGGCCGGCGTTGGGTTGGTGGTGGCTGGCGAGCGAGGGATCGCCGTCGCTGGGCGAGGGGACGGGGCGACGATTCGCCGGGGGATTGTTTAGTTCAGGGTTGGGGCAGCAGCCGAAGCGATCCAGGGGCGATGGGAATGACCAGTCCGGCAGGGTCGGACGAGGGAACGAGGTTGCCGGCGGGTCGGAGTTGGAGTTCAGTTCGATCGACGACCGCACCGTTGACGGGGTCGAGACGCTGCAGAACGCCGTCGCGTCCGAGAACCACCAAGAGGCCGGAGGACTCGGCGGTGTCGCCGCCCAGTCGAACGGGGGGACCAACCGGCGGTTCGGAGCGAAGCTTGGTTGTCCAGAGGCGTTGGCCGTCGCCGCCGTAGGCCAGCAAATTGCCGGCGGCGTCGGCCACAATCGCCAGGTCGGGGGTGATGGCCGCAGGGCCGACCGCGAGCGGGGCTTCCAGGGGGGTCTTGGCGATCGGTTCGAGGTCGGCCGCGTTGCGAACATGGAGGGTTTGGTCGTTGGTGATGGCCAAAACCACTTGGCCAATCGCAGCGCAGTCGCTGGCCAGGGGGCGGTTGAGG
>Ga0209017_10002869_pt1 | contig 10357 bp, 9 predicted proteins | sample YNPBryunderm2012_FD_185812 | JGI IMG/M metagenome (GOLD analysis project Ga0209017, IMG submission 185812) | Anoxygenic and chlorotrophic microbial mat microbial communities from Yellowstone National Park, USA - YNP Bryant MS undermat 2012... ... | reverse complement strand
GGCAGGGTGCTGGCGACCCTGTGCGATCACACCGGTCACACCAAGCATAACGCTCCAAATCACGAACGCATCTCTGGCGCGGATTGACATCTCTCTATGACCGGTTAACCTACTCGCTATGAAGATCACCGACATCAAGGTCTATCCGGTCTGGGTCGGCAACCGCAACCAGCTCGTCGTGAAAGTGGAGACGGACGAGGGGATCCACGGTTGGGGCGAGGCCGGCCTGAGCGGGCGCGAGCTGGCCGTGGAGGGCGCGATCCGGCACTACCGCGAATTGCTGATCGGCCACGATCCGATGCGCATCGGGTTCATCTGGCAATTGCTCTACCGCTCGCAGTACTTTGAGGGTGGGCGGGTGTTGACCGCCGCGCAGAGCGCGATTGACATCGCGCTCTATGACATCAAGGGCAAAGCCCTAGGGGTGCCCGTCTATGAGTTGCTGGGAGGCCGGCAGCGCGACGCCGTGCCCTGCTTCGCTACGCTGGATGCCGCCGACGCAGAGCAGGTGATCGCGGGTTGTCGCCTGCTGCTCGATCAGGGCTGGGAGGTGATCCGCCTGTTGCCGGCCCATACGGACTACGCCCAGGCCGGCAAGCACGTCTGGGATCCATGGCGCTCTATCGGGGTCACCGCAGAGCAATGCGCCCAGGTGCGCGCTGCGCTGGGCACGCGACCGATCCTCGGCCTTGACTACCATCATCGCTTGAGCGTGGCCGAGGCGGCGTCGTTCTGCCAGCGCATGCCCAGGGGGACGCTTGACTTCCTGGAGGAACCAATTCGAGATGAAACCCCTGCCGCCTATGAACAACTGCGCCGCATGACCGACGTGCCCTTCGCCATTGGCGAGGAGTTCAGCAGCAAGTGGCAGGCGCTGCCCTACATCGAGCGCGGGCTTACCAACTACATGCGCCTGGACGTTTGTAATATTGGCGGCTTGACCGAGGCGATGAAGGTGGCTGGCTGGTGCGAGGCCCATTACATTGACCTGATGCCCCACAATCCGCTCGGCCCAATCTGCACGGCGGCGACCGTGCACCTGGCCGCTGCTGTGCCGAACTTCTTCGCCATGGAGGTGCGCCGGTCGCCGACCGAGGACCTGGGGTTTTACGAGACGGATATCTTCCCCGTGCAACTCCAGCGCGACGGACCGCGCTACCTGGTGCCGAGCGGCCCAGGGCTAGGGGTGGAGTTCAACGAGCGGGATTACGCCAATCGCCCGTTTCGCTTCTGGGAGCCGCCCAAGCTCTACCGCAGCGACGGCAGCGTCCAGAATTGGTGAAGCCTAAACGGGCAACACCTGGCTGAGCTGCTCGCGCGCCAAAACCGGTTGTTTCTCATACAGGTAACACGCGGCAGCCTGTTGCGCGGCCACCTGATAGAGCGGCGGCGGTGCCTTGCGGCAGGCCTCCATGACGAATGGGCAGCGCGAGGCGAACTTGCAACCGGTCTCGACACTGCCGTGATCCTGCTCGCGCGCTTTGATCTCGGTTTGTCCCCACTTGCGGTTGACGTCCGGCCAGGGGATCGAGTCAATCAGCAGTTTGGTGTAGGGGTGCTGTGGGTCACGGATCACGCGGTCAATGTCGCCGGCCTCCATCACCGAGCCGCGATACAGCACGATGATCGAGTTGGCCACATGGTAGGCCGTGGTCAGGTCGTGGGTGATGTAGATGATGGAGACGCCGTATTCGCGGTTCATCTTGCGCAGGCTTTCTAGGATCGTCGCGCGCAGCGAGGCATCCACCATCGAGACCGGCTCATCGGCCACCAACAGGCGCGGCTTGAGCAACAGCGCCCGCGCCACATTGATGCGCTGGCGTTGGCCGCCGGAGAGCTGATGCGGAAAGCGCCCCAGCACATCCTCTGGCCGCAGGCCAACGGCGCTGAGCGCTTCATCCATCTTGTCGCGCGCTTCGCGCTTGCTGCGGGCCAGCTTGAACTTCTCGATCGGCACGCTCAGCAGATGGTCAACCGTATAGAACGGGTTAAAGACAGCGAACGGATCCTGGAAGACAGCCTGCACCTCGCGGCGGAAGGCAAGCCGTTCTTCGCCCTGCAACTTGGCGATGTCTTTGCCTTTGTAGAGGATCTGCCCGTGGGTGGGCGAGATGAACCCGAGCAGCAGCATGGCCAGCGTGGTCTTGCCGCTGCCGCTCTCGCCGGCCACGGTCATGATCGTGGGCTGGTCGTCCTCGATCCGCAGCGACACGTCGTCCAGCGCCACCGTCATCGCCCGCGAGAGCAGCCCTTTGCTGTAGATCTTCGTGACGTTGCGGAATTCAAGTAGGGGGGTCATGGTGAGCGCATCGTCTTATCTCGCCGAGACGGCTGCTGGTTCGTCGGCGCGCCGGCCATCGTGGTCGTATAGATAACACGCCACCTGCCGGCCATCCCAACGATGAATCAAGGCAGGCGGCACAGATTTGCAGATCTCCATTGCTTCTGGACAACGGGGATGAAAGGTGCAGCCCGGCGGCCGGTTGATGAGCGAGGGGGCCAGGCCGGGAATGCCCTTGAAGACCCCTTTGTTGTTCAGCGTTGGCAGGCTCTCGATCAAAGCGCGGGCGTAGGGATGCAGCGGGTTGGTGAAGATGTCGCGCACCGGGCTGATCTCGGTGAACTTGCCGGCGTACATCACCGCGACCTTGTCCACGAACTGCGCCATCAGCCCCATGTCGTGGCCAATCAGGATCATCGCCGCACCGAGTTGTTTCTGAATGCGGTCGAGCGTCTCCATCACTTGACGCTGGGTCACCACATCCAGCGCGCTGGTGGGTTCGTCGGCGATGATCACCTTTGGGCCGAGCAGGATGCCGATCGCGATGCAGACGCGCTGTTTCATCCCGCCGCTCAGCTCGTGTGGGTACATTCGCGCCACCTCGCGCCGCAGCTCCACCGATTCCAGCGCTTCGTAGATGCGGGCCTGCACCTCGGCGTCGCGCATGGTCGGCAGGTGTTCTTTGATCGCGTCGCGCATCTGCGCCTCGATGCGCAGCACTGGGTTGAGCGAGTTCATCGCGCCCTGGGGGATGTAGCTGATCAAGCTCAGGCGCGCCTTGCGCATCTTAGCCTCGGGCAGCGTCATCAAGTCAATATCGTCAATGAAGACTTGGCCGCCCTCGATACGGCCCGGGGGCTTGATCATGCGCATCATCGCCAGCGCCATGGTGGACTTGCCACAGCCCGATTCGCCCACCATGCCCAGCTTCTCGCCCGGATAAAGCTCCAGGCTGGCGCGGTCGAGGGCCAGCGCGCGGCCAGCCTCGGTGTAGTAGCTGACCTGCAGGTCAATCACGCGCAGAACGGGCTTCGTCGAGGTCATTCCGTCCTCCGCACGCGCGGGTTGGCCAGCTCGTCCAGCCCGATGTTGATCAGGGTGAGTGAGACGAAGATCAAGATCAGCGCCAAGGTGGGCCACAGCGGCCACCACCACCAGCCGTTGAAGAACGCCGCCTGCTGCTGCGCAAACCAGATTGTGTTGCCGATCAGCGGCTCGCGCAGCGGGCCGAGGCCGAGCACCGAGAGGCCAAACGAAGAGAAGATGCCGGCGAACACGCCGCTGACGAAGCTGGCCAGGATGAACGGCAGCATGTTCGGCAGGATCTCCTTGAAGACGATCTCCAGGTTGCCCATCCCGGAAAGCTTGGCGACGTTGACGAACAGGCGCTCTTTGAGCGAGAGCACCTGAGCGCGCATGATGCGTGTGGGGCCCATCCACGCCAGCAGCGACACGATCAACGCCATGGTGTAGATGGTCACCGACCTGCGATCAATTGAGCCGGCGATGATCACCAAGATAAGGAAGGCTGGGATGGGCAGCAGCACTTCGGTGATCCCGCGGATCAGCGTGTCCACTGCGCCGCCGTAATAAGCGGAAAGAAAGCCCAGCACCACGCCCACGCCCGTGCCGATCGCGCCGGCGATCAGGCCGATCACCGCCGTCTGCCACACGCCGCGCACCATCACTGCCAGCATGTCACGCCCGAAGAAGTCTGTGCCCAATGGATACTCTGGGCTGGGCGGTTGCTTGGGCTTCACGGCCAGCGGATAGGCCAGCTTCTCTGTGTCTATGGTGAGCGAGCCGACGATGCTGAACAGCGCCAAAGCGAGCGCGATCGCCAAGCCGATCACCAGGCTTTTGTTCCGCCGCAAATAGCGCAGCGTCAGCGTCAACCGCGAAGGGTGCTGATACCGCTCAGATCGCGTCTGAGCTTGGGGTGAGGCAATGGTAATCTGAGTCATCACGATTCATAACGTATGCGCGGATCAAGCAAAGGATATATCAGGTCCATCAGGAACATCAGGATGGCTATCGCGAGTATCACGAAGAGCGTGATACCGTAGATGACGAAGTAGTCATTTTTCAGGATCGCATCGCCGAGCACGCCGCCCAGACCTGGAAGGCCATAGAGCTGCTCCACCAACACACCGGAGACGATGATGTTGCCGAAGGCCAACGCCAAGCCGGTAATTTGCGGGAGCAGCGCGTTGCGCATGTAGTAGCGCGTGAAGATCGTGAACGGGTTCAACCCCTTGTGCTCGGCAAAGGTCACATAGTCTTCGCCCTGGATGGTCACGCCCATCCCGCGCATGCCTAAGGCCCAGAAGCCGACCGACGAGAGGATCAGCGAGATGGCCGGCAAAATCTGATGGCGCGCCGCGTCGAGGATGAACTCCAGGGTGAACGAAGGCAGGACGCCCTGCGAGTATGCGCCGCCCATCGGCAATAAGCGCAGCCGGAAGGCGATGAAGAAGATCAACAACAGTCCGAGCAGGTAGGCCGGGATGGCCTGGAGCATCATCAGCGGGGCCATCAGGCCTTTGATGAACGCAGGACTGCGCGGCCAGGAGGCCAACGCGCCGAGCAAGTTGCCCAGGGCAAACGCGATTAGTGTTGTGACCACGAGCAGGCCGATCGTCCAGGGCAACGCCGTCAGGATCAAGTCGAGCACCGTGACCGGAAAGCGGGTGAGCGATGGCCCCAGGTCCCCGCGCAACACGCCTCCCATGTATTCGACGTATTGTTCAAGCAGCGGTTTGTTCAGGCCGAACTTCACTTCGTAGGCTGCGATGATCTGCTCCAGGTCCTTCGGCGCGAAGCCGGTGCTGCGGGCGATCTCGGCGAAGCGCTCGCGGATCGGATTGCGCGTCGAGAGGCGCGGGATGAAGAAGACAAGGGTGGCGGCCACCCAAACCACAGCGAATAGGAAGAGCAGCCGCCTAATCAGATATCCGATTTTCATCTGGCTGGATGTCTAAGCATATCAAAACGCTTGTGCAGTGCGCTGAGAAAAATCAGAAGGGTAAACGCGCAGCGCAGCATATGCCGTGCTGCGCTGCGCGTTGATTGAGAGCGAGGCTTGGCTTAGCCGGCCTTCTTGAGCGCGGCGATCACGCGCGGCCCAGTCCAGTGCCAGAACGCGCCGTTGTAGCCCTCGCCGACGTTAGTCTCGGTCGGCCAGTTCACCCAGTAGGTCTGGTTGTAAGCGATGCGGTGCAGCCACTGGATGATCGGCACGTCGATCATGTCTCGATAGTAAATCTCCAGGGCCTTTACCGCCAGGTCGTCGAAGCGCGGGTCGCCGGAAGGATACTTGGCCATCTCCAGCACCAGCTTCTCAAATTCCGGATTGTTGTAGCGCGAGAAGTTGTTGCTGCCGGCGACGTTACCGGTGGGTTTGGTGTTGAACAGCTCGAAGACGGCGAACGGGTCGCGCAAGCTTGCGCCGTGGCCGAACATATACAGGCCGGGCCGCCCTTCGGCCATGTTGTTGTAGGCTTCTGGCCCGAAGTCTGGGCCTTCGCCCGTGTCGAAGCCGGCCTGGCGCAGCATCTCCGAGAGCACCGGCACGATGTCGCCGTGGATCTGCGGGAAGCCGCTGATCTGGCAGGGCACCGTCTTGCCGTCCTTCTCCCACAGGCCGTCGGCGTTCTTCTTATAGCCGGCCTCTTCCATCAGCCTGGCCGATTCTTCCAGGTCGAACTTCCTGGGCTGGTACTTCTCGATCACGGCCTTCACCGCCGGCGAATCGGCGAACTTCTGGAGCGCGGGATAGAGCGGGAAGGGGAAGATGGTGCTGACCTTGGCGCCGTCGTACACCACCTCGTCAATCTTGTCGCGGTCAATCGCGCGGTTGATCGCGCGGCGCACCCGCACGTCGCTGAACCATTCAAGCTCGTGGTTCATCCACAGCGAGTTCGGCCACCAGTCCAGGTAACCATACGGCTCCTTATTGCCGGTGTGGGTGGTCACCTTGGGGTTCTGCCGCAGGATGCTCTTGATCGTGTCGGTGCGGAAGTCCACCGCGGTGTCCATCTCATTGTTCACGATCCGCTGGGCCACCACGCCGACGTCGTCGCCGATGCGCTGCATGATCACGCGCTTGACCTCGGGCACGGGCTGGAAGCCGGTCTTGATCGCCCACCAGTCCTCGCGCAGGTCGAAGATCTTCTGGTTGCTGGTCCAAGACACTACCTTATAAGGGCCGGATTGGGGCATGTCCAACCCGCCACGGAATGCGGTGACGTCATCTACCTTCTCCAGGACGTGGGCGGGGACGATCGGCCGGCCGGTGTCGAAGTGGGCCGTCAGCACGTCGAACACAAAGCGCGGCGACGGCTGCTTGAAGATGATCTTCACCGTCTTGTCGTCAACCGCCACCGCCTCTTTGACGTAAGGCGCGACGCGGCTGTGATAGTCCAGCTTCTCGTTGTCGCGCCACGTGTTGACGGTGAAGACCACGTCCCTGGACGTGATCGGCGTGCCGTCGCTCCACTCGATGCCGTCGCGCAGCTTGATCGTCACCTCGGTAAAGTCGGCGTTGTACTCTGGCTCGCTGGCGGCCAGCCAGGGATAGACCGTGTCGGAGAAGGCCGCCCAGTAGTAGAGCGGATCCCACAGCGCAGAGTTGAAGTTTTGGTGGTTGTGCCCCGCTGCGAAGGGGTTGGTCAAGCCGGTGTTGTCGAAGTCGCTAATTGTCCAACCCATGATGATGGTCTGGTCGCGCGGCACAGGCTTGACCGTGGGAGCCGGGGTGGGCTGTGGTTGCTGCGGCTGCTGCTGCTCGGCAGGGGCTTCGGGCGCGGATGGGCCACTGGGCGCAGCCGGCGCGCAGGCCGCGATGACGGCGCCGGTGCCGGCCCAGGCCGATAAACGAAGCAGTTGTCTTCGGGTGAGCTTGTTTATTCTCTTCATGTCCTTTTCATCCTCCTGGATTAAGCGCGAGCGTTGACTTGCTCTAGCAAAGATACTCTTTAGCACATCCCCTTCAAATTGACAAGTGCATAGGCGCGCGCCACTTGAAGGTGATACATGCGCCGCGGGGGACGCCAGAGGTTATTTCTCTGCGCCTCGGCGGTTTAAGTGTCAGCGAGCCAACTCACCCTAAAGTTTGGACACTCCCCAAGCGCACGATGCGCAAGTTAACTGTGGCGGGAAGCGCTCAACGCCTGGCTCAGCCACACCCCCCCAAACCCTAAAACATAGAGGAACAGCGGCATACCCAGCGGCCAATGACCGAAGCGCAGCATCAAGAGGATGATGACGCCGGCATATATCGCCAGCCCCAGCTCCAGCCACATCGTCCAGTCCGGTCGCAGCGCATAGGTGAACATGCTTTGGTGATCTTTTGGGGTGCGCGCGAACTCCCCGACCTGCTCGTGCAATAGCCCGCGCAGCATCGCCAGCGTGTTTGAGAGCGACACGCCTATCCCCAGCAGCAGCGCTGCCGGCAGGTCGCGCAAAAAGTGGATCAGCGGTCGGCGGCGCGCCAGGTGCGCAACCAGCATCGAGGCGATCGGCACCAGGGTTAGCCCGCTGATCGCGTTGACCCATACCGGCATGTTGACCAGATTGCCGCGCAGGGCGACCGCGTCTAGCACCAGCAGCGGGGTGGTGATGCTCAAGATCAGGATGAGCGGGTGAATGACGTAGCCGCTCAGATGCACCAGCGCCGCGAGCTTTTGGTGAAACTTCAACGAGGAGCTTAATAATTCAGGCAGCAGCTTGCGCAAGGTCTGGATCGTGCCGCGCGCCCAGCGGGCCTGCTGCTGCTTATAGGCCAGGATGTCGGCGGGCAGCTCACTGGGTGCGCCTTGATCAACCAAATACAGGCCGCGCCAGCCGCGCAGGGCTGCCCGATAGCTCAGGTCGAGGTCTTCGGTCAGCGTGTCGGCTTGCCAGCCGCCGGCGTCCAGGATGCACTGCCGCCGCCAGATGCCCGCCGAGCCGTTGAAGTTGATGGGTAAACCACAGAGGCTGCGCGCCACCTGCTCGATGAGGAAGTGCACATCCAAGATCATGGCCTGGGCGCGGGTGATCGGATTGAGGTCACGGTTGAGGTAGTCCCAGCGCGCCTGAACAAACCCCACCTGTGGATCGGCAAAGGGGTTCCGTTCGTAGATGACTCGGCGCAAAAAGTCCGGCGGCGGCGAGAAGTCGGCGTCGAAGATGGCGATCAGCTCGCCCTTGGCGTGGGTCAGCCCCGCGGCGAGCGCGCCGGCTTTGTAGCCCCGGCGCTCGTTGCGGTGTAGCACGTCCACCGACAGACCGGATGAGCGCGCCTGCGCCGCTGCGCGTCTGGCGATCTCCGTCGTGTCGTCGGTCGAGTCGTCGAGTATTTGAATCTGTAGTTTGTCTTTGGGATAGTCCTGTGCCGCGGCTGCGGCGATGACCCGCGTGGCGACGTAGCGTTCATTGAACAGCGGGATTTGAATGGTGACGACTGGCCATTCAGCCGCCGGCTGATATGTCTGACTTGAGCGGCCTCTCAGCAGGTAGATGAACAGTAGCGCACCCTGATGGACAGCGTAGGCGCAAAGCAAGAGTAGGCAAGCCGCGTGTAGGGTGACGATGATCTCCATGCAGAAGGCTGCGGGCTATGGCCGGTCACCGTTTTCAGCACGCGCTGTGCCTACTTCTTGTCTAGGTCATCCAGATCGAGCGTGCTCAGAAAGTCCTTGAATGCCCCCAGGTCTTCTTCTTGCTGTTCCTCAGCGCTCTCTTCTTCTGGTTTATGCGCATGCTGCGCCATGACGTCGTCGTCCACGTAGATGGGACAATCAACGCGCACTGCGATGGCGATGGCATCGCTGGGGCGGGAGTCAATGCTCAGGTCTTTGCCGTCGCGGGTGCGTAGCACAACGCGCGCATAGAACGTCTCGTCCCTCAGGTCGTTCACCAGCACATATCGCACCGTAGCACCAAGCGCGCGGATAGCATCTACGATCAAATCATGCGTGAGCGGACGGGGGAGTTTTGTATTGGTGAGCTGGAGGGTGATCGATTCGGCCTCTGCTTGACCGATCCAGATCGGTAGATATCGTTCGGAGTTAAGGTCCTTTAGGATGACGACGCGGTGCGAACCAACCAAGTTCACACGCACGGAATCCACTTTTACCTCTACCATAGAGAATGCTCCCTCCAAATAGCTTACACCAGAGCCTTGCGCTTATTTATCCTTGTCCAGGTCGCTAAGGTCAAGCGAACTGATGAAATCGCTGAAGGCGCCGAGGTCTTCTTTGTCTGGCGCGCCGCTCAGCTCTACTGGTTCGACGCCGGCTTCTTCCAGAACGCGCTCGTCGGCGAAGATCGGACATCCCAGACGAACGGCAAGCGCGATGGCGTCGCTTGGGCGCGCATCCAGCGTGATCTCCTCTTCTTCATCCCCTGCTGGATGCAGGACGAGGAGCGCGTAAAAGTGCTGCTTGCGCAGGTCGCTGATGAGGACGTGGCTGACGTCTGCTTCAAGGCTCTTGAGGATGCTGGTGGCCAGGTCGTGGGTGAGCGGCCTAGGGGCGACGATGCCATTCAGGTGGAGGGTGATGGCGTCCCCTTCTGGTTTGCCCACGAAGATCGGCAGCCGGCGCTTGCCTTCCACCTCTCTAAGGATAACCACTTGGCTATTGGTCATCAAGCTCACTCTCACGCTCTCTAATTGCATCTCTATCATCTCGTGCTTGCCTCCACCTGCCTTTGCTAAATGTCCAAGGATTATACTCTGCCAGATGGCGGCGCATTCATCAGGGGAGTGCGCCACTTGAAGGTGATACAAGAAACTTGAGAGATGCCGAGGACGCAAAGGTTATTTCTCAGCGCCTCGGCAGTTTGAATGTCAGTGAGCCAAGTCACCCCAAAGTTGAGCACTCTCTGCACCTTGCTTGCGCGTCGAGGGTGATATACTTTGCGCTGTCACAGCGCCGAAGTGGCGGAACTGGCAGACGCGCGCGACTCAAAATCGCGTTCCCTCGGGAGTGTGGGTTCGACTCCCACCTTCGGCATAATATTGGTAGTAAGCTCAGGTGGCGAGGTAAGGATAGGCTCAAACGCCCGCCTTACCCACGGCTTCACTTCCAC
>Ga0209017_10002868_pt1 | contig 10357 bp, 11 predicted proteins | sample YNPBryunderm2012_FD_185812 | JGI IMG/M metagenome (GOLD analysis project Ga0209017, IMG submission 185812) | Anoxygenic and chlorotrophic microbial mat microbial communities from Yellowstone National Park, USA - YNP Bryant MS undermat 2012... ... | reverse complement strand
GACAAGCGCTTGATCGCGATCCGGAGCCGTCCATCAGCGTCCTGGACTCCCAATCCGTCAAAACGACCGAAGCAGGCGGAGAGCGCGGCGACGATGGGGTAAAAAAAGGTCAACGGGCGCAAACGGCAATGCTGGGTTGACGCCAATGGGTTCTTGGTGCGCGTGTTGGTACATCCCGCCGATATTTCGGATACCGAAGGCGCCGAGTGGCTTCTCGCCGCGCATCATCAATCATTTCCCCGGATGCGCGAGATTCGCGTGGATGAGGGGTAAAAAAAGGGTTAGATGAAAGGATGCAACAGGACGATACGCCTGAATAGTATTGAAAAACCGCCCGGACAAACGGGATGTGCGGTTATTCCGAAGCGCTGGGTGGTGGAACGCTCGATTGCGTGGGCGGGACGCAATCGGTTGGCGAGCAAGGAATACAACCGCAACCCAGAATTAAGCAAAGCCTTTCTTTATCTTGGTTCTATTGCAATGCTCCTGAATAGGCTCTATCCGAGGTTTTAGTTTTTGATCACGCTCTCACAGACCCGGAGAAAAACGCTGAAGATTTGTCGTGTCGAAACATAAGTCTGTAATATAGAACAGATCTCACTCATCAACAATTCGGAGAAAGAAATGAACCAGCCAGAAATGTCCACCGTTTTGCTCCACGGTGATATCGATGCTATCAAAAACTATGTCTTTGAAACCTCGTCACTACCTCAAATCCGTGGTGGCAGTCAATTGTTGGTAGAGTGCGAGGAAGAGATTAAAGAGAAGCTAAAATATCTGGAAGAGAGTGAAATATACTGTTCTGGTGGTAGTTTCCTTTTCGCTATCCCTAAAAATCAGGTCAAAGAAGCGAAACAAGAAATAGAAAGGGTATGCTTGGAAAAAACAGGTGCTGCTACATTGACAGTAGTCTACGAGCAAAACCTGCCTCCCGATTCTCCCGATACATCCCCCACAAATTCATGGGCTCAGCGCCTCTGGCAGGCATACCTGGTCCAGGACGGCAACAACAAGACCTCCCCCAAGCCATTTGCCCGACGGATAGCCTTCCTGGCCGGCCAACTGCGAGAGGCCAAAGCTCAAAAAACCCGAGCTCCTTTCTGGGAAGCCCCGCCTTTTGGCCTGCGTTGTGACCTATGCGGCAAGCGGGTAGCAGCCCGGTTATGGCGCTCGCCAGAGGGAGAAGAGAAGCGGTTGTGTCTAGTCTGTTGGATCCGCTATGAAGCAGGCAAGGGGGGAGGGCAGTTCAATAACCGCTTTAAGCAATGGGCGGGATCCAAGGAACTAACCATTTCCGCACATCACCCGGTTGATCTAGACCATTTAGTCCAGAGTGCTCGCGGTCACCAGTACCTGGCTTTCCTCTATGCAGACGGCAATGACATCGGCGGGCTGTTACAGCGCGTAAGTGATGAGAAGGAATTGCGAGGTCTGTCAAAGATCCTGCGCCGTGCGGCAGAAGAGGCGCTCTTTGAGGCCCTTAGAAAAGTCTGCGGACAGGCCCTCCGTGATGCCGATTACTGGCCCTTTGAGATTGTCCACATCGGCGGTGATGATGTGACCCTGCTCATCCAGTCCGGCTATGCCTGGGAAGTAGCGGTCGAGTTCCTGGATCGGTTTGAGCAGAAAGCCAACCAGGAATTGAGAGATGGGTTAGAAAGGCTGGCAGATTGGAAAATCACCGCTTCTGTCGGCATTGCTGTGGCAGATTCCAAGTATCCCATTCGTTATCTGGAAAAACTGGCCGAAGATATGCTGAAAAAGGCCAAAAGAAGGGCCAAGGAGGATCCACAAAACCCTTGTAGTACAATCAACTTCCTCTGGCTTCCCAGTCCAGTAGCAGCCGAATCGGCAGATCCGTTGCTATCGTACTACGAGCCTCGCCAGAACGTGGTCCTTACGGGCCGGCCCTATACATTGGAGGAAGCCGGGTCCTTGGTAGTCCTGATGGAGCAGGCCACTAAAATGCCACGTAGCCTCCGTCATCGCTGGGCTGGAGCTCTGGAAAAAGGACTTTTTGTTTCCCTCAACACCATTTACTACGATATTGCTCGCCGTAAAGAAGGGGAACGTCACATATTCCAGAACTTTTTGCAAGCTCTGGGAGATCTCGCATTCGTCCGAGGCATGACAAAGCTACCGGCGCCGCTGTGGGCGTTTGATAAATCTACTGGAAAGTGGCGTACTGCTCTCCTTGATGTTCTAGAATTGACCGAACTACGCGCTACGCGCCCCGATGTTGAGGAAATTTCTGAGGAGTCAGTCTAATGAGCCATGTCAAAATAACTATTCGTTTCCCATTGGCAACTTCATTTCATACGACCGGTAACCGCCGACGATTGGGAGTAGACAAGACTCTAGCTCTAAGCACTGAAGGAGTACCAGTGCTTCCAGCCACAACGATCAAGGGCTTTCTACGAGATTGTGCCGAGACTCTGTTGCGAACTTGGGCACAGAGGGTCTGCTTGCCTCCTACCCCGATGACGATGTGTTCAGAGAAGAATCTTTGCATGGTCTGTCAGATCTTCGGTAACCCGCGCCATACCTCGCCACTGCGTTTTCGGGACGGCCAATTTGTCCAGAAACCAGACATCATGGAGCGAAGTGGAGTAAGCATCAGCCGCAGCCGGCGAGCGGCTCTGCCCCAGCGTCTCTTTTTTCTGGAGACTACAGACCCGCAGCCGGGAGAGGTGGTTGCAACTATTGAGGGTGACTTTGCCGATACCGAGTTGGCACGGCAGGCGACAGCCCTGATTGTCCTTGCAGCCCGGTCAGGGTTTGCTATCGGCGCGGGTCGTACTCGTGGTCTGGGATGGCTGGAGAGAGACAAGATGCGGGTAGAGTCCAGGATCGATGATGAGCAGGTGGAAAACAGCCTTATAGAGCAATATGCCCATCTGTGGAGCGAAGGCAAGCATGTGGTTGAAAATCAAACCTGAAGAGCCCTTGATCATCGGTGAGGTACGGGCTGGTTCGCAGTTTCTTACGAGCCTTCCCTTTATCCCTGGTCGCCTGCTGCGAGGCTCCTGGGTTGAGCGACTTCTAATTCAGGGCGAAACGGAGATCCTGCCCAAAGTGCAATCAATTCGGATAGGTAATTTCTTTCCTACCACAGAATGGCGGAGTATGGGCTATGCGCTTCCTCTGCCGCTTACTGCTCTGACATGCAAACGGGAAGGAGGATTTCACAGCGAAACTTACCCCCAGCGGCGCGGTCATGGGATTGTTGACACTCTCTTGCCTCACCTGGCATATGTTCTGTTGCAGGAACGTGGTGCCCTCTTTGCAGCGCCCTTTGGCATCACGTGTCTCACATGTGGAAGCCGCATGGAACCGGTATCGAGTTTTTATACCGTGTACCAGAACGGCGGCCGATCTCACTATGTTCGTACGCGCTTACAATATCATGCTCAGACGAAGGTGTCCTTGAGCCGCCACCGCCGCGCTTCGACCGAAGGGATGCTCTATACCGCCTCTGCGCTCAGCCCTCGGTCGTCAAGTCCTGACGGTTCAGCCAATGAGGCTCCTTTGGTCTTTCTGGGGCGGGTATACGGCGATGAGAAAGCGGTAAATGACCTGTGCCGGGCCGTGAACGGCGCGGCTATCGGTGCCCTGCACACTCGAGGCTACGGACGCATCCGGGTAGAGGAAGCTGAGGTCCGGTTGCCTTCTTTGCGGGAGCGGGTGAAGGCCTTCAATGAGACCCTGAAAAGGCTGTGGGCCGATTTGCGCACTTTGTCCGTCAACGATGGTGACCTCCCATCAGAACCGGAGGGGCTGTACTTTTCCGTAGATCTTCTCTCTCCGGCCATCTTGCGCGATCCTGTTGGAGTGCCCACCCTGGTTCTCTCGCTGAGTCTCAACGGCCAAGCACTTACACCGATCTGGTATCAGGCCCGGCCCGATTTCGCCGGGGGGTGGGCTGAAACCTGGGGATTGCCCAAGTCTACAAATCTGGCCGTCCGCATGGGTAGCGTCTATGTCTTCCGCTGGAACGGCGGGTTGGAGGAATTGATTGCCGCTCTGGATTCGATGGAGACTCAGGGCATCGGTGAACGTTGCGACGAGAGTTTCGGCGAATGTCTGATCTGTCATCCATTTCATCAGGAGATACAGGAAAGATGAGAATGCTACCCCCTCGTATTCGCCACGCAATTGCAAAACAGGATGATGAGCTGGTACAGATGGCTCACGAGCTAACCAAGAGTCTAAGTGGTGACAAGAGACGCCAACTGCGCAACATCCAGGACATTGCCGAGAGCAGCGACTCCTGGAAGGCACTGGAACTCTTCATCCGCTATCAGGCTGCTCGTGGCGAAATAGACAAGGCGTGGGCCGAAAGCGCGATTCAACATCTGGGGGATCTCCAGAGGAAAGCAAAAGGTTTGGTCACTCAGGTGGCTGGAGTAGATGCCGGGGCCGTCCATCTGGCTCTGGTTTCTCGGGTTCTGGGTTATGCTGTACGCTGGCATACCTGGGACACGAAAGGCAGGGAGGTAACCCGATGAGCATTTTTGACACGTTTCGCAGCCGCCTGCAAGTGCAGGCTACACTCGAAATGCAGACAGCGCTCTCTGTAGGAGCTCGCCTCTCCTTAGAACCGACAGGTACCGATTTACCGGTGGTGAAAAGACCTGATGGCCTGCCCTTCATTCCCGGTTCGTCCATCAAGGGCACCGTGCGATCCCAGGCGGAGCGGATTCTGCGCACGGTTAACCGCAGGCCAGACGTGTGGGCCTGTGACCCTTTCGCCGATCCTTGTGTGTCGGGCAGTCGCAAAGCAGAACTCTGGCAGCAGGCCGAGCAGCAAAACCGCCAGCAAGCCGACATGATCTTTGCTGAATCGGTCTGGAAAGAAAGTTGTACTGCCTGCCGCCTCTTCGGTTCCCCCTGGTTCGCTGGTCGGCTGGCCTTCAAGGATGCTTATTTGGTCAACGCCGACGACTTGCTCGTGGTCACCCAGATTCGGGATGGTGTGGGTATTGATAGGGACCTGGGGGCCGCTCGCTCAAACATCAAGTACGACTTCGAAACGGTGGTACCCGGCGCCCGCTTCGGTGTTGAGATCTTATGCGAGAATCTGGAGGACTGGGAGGTGGGCTTCCTTCTGGCCGTGCTTCGCCAGTGGGAAGAAGGAACGCTTTCACTGGGTGGCAAGGTCACCCGCGGGCCGGGCTGGGGAGCGCTCCACGAAATTCGGTTGACTCAGGTAAACCGGCAGAATTTAGTAGGCTACCTGATTCAGGGGCAAACCCAGCCTGTTGAACGAGCTTCGTTCTTACGGGCTTTTCAGGAGCGGTTGAGATAGGGAGGCTGGCATGCATAAGACACGCTACAATGCCCTGCGTCTGACTCTGGAGATCCGCCCGTGCGGTCCCCTGCTCATCAAGGCGGGCGGTCTGTCGGCAGATCCCACCCTGCCGGATATGCAGTTTGTTCGCACCTACCATCCTGGAAAGGGAGAGACAGTCTACATACCCGGGTCTTCTCTAAAGGGTGTAGTACGAGGTTTCACCGAAAAGGTGCTGCGCACGGTAAACCAAACGAACTCCTGGCGCTGGGCCTGTCCTACGTTTCCGGACGAGCGCGGGAGTTGCGCCAAGCGTCTGGAGGAGGAAGAAGACAGCACGGCCGTCTACCGTCAATCTTGTGGAGCGTGCCGGATCTTCGGTCATACCCGCCTCAAGGGCCGGGCCGCGTTCACCGACTTCTTGCCCGCTACCGAGATCAAAACCGAAATTCGTTATGGGGTGGCCATCTCTCGATTGAGCCATGCTGTGGCCCAGGGGCCTTTCGAGATGGAAGTTGTAGTAGATGGCGCCTTCATTGGACACCTCTTCCTGGAAAATTACGAACTCTGGCAGCTAGGTCTTCTGGTGTTGGCTCTGAAGAGTATGAACAATGGGCTGGTTAAGGTAGGCTTTGGTAAGAACCGTGGGTTTGGCGAGGTGGAGGTGACCGTTAAGAAAGCTCAAGTGGAAGAAGCTGGATCCCAGGACAATCCGAATATTTTGCGAGGCCTTGCTGCCTTCGTTGCCGAAGAGGAGGGAAATCGGTATGGTCTTTATACTCCAATTCAATTGAACGGGTTGCCTGCACCCACTCAAAGCCTGAACCTGGGACTCTATCAGCGGCGAGTATACGATAAACAAGGATGGCAATCTATTGCCAGAGTGGCTATAAGCGCCTTGCAAGCAGGCTAGAAGAGAAGATATGGGACGCCAGCAAGTTTATGTCTATTCTCTGAATGGTTCACTGGACATTCTGCAAGGCCAGTCCGCTGCACTTGGCAATCCTCTATGCCACTGGGTTGCTGATCCTCTCACCTTTCGTATGGGTAATGGTATTCCTCAAGACTGGTTGGAGACCGGGGCGCTCTTCGGCCCCCAGGGCGAACTGCGCTGGTGGCGAGAGGGAGCAGAGTACCGCGGCCTTCTGCTCACAGAAACACCAGTTCCAGGGTTGCCCTCTCCCCCCGGAGAGTGGGAAGGTGAAGAACAGACCTTCTTCCTCCAATCCCTGGATGACCGCCGCCTCCGTCCGTCCTTTTCAGCTTACCCTGGGCTAGGAGACGAAGGTCGTTGGCGGGGGATTGTGTATTACCGGGATGGAGTTCCTGTTTTTCTCAGCCCCCGAGTACTGATGTCTGGGAAAGGAGACAATTGATGAGTCCACAACAGCAGCCTGAGCCCAAACCCTTCTTCTGGGTAGCACTGAATAAGGCAAAGCCGCCAAAAAGAAGCCCCCACTTGCACGAACGCTTTTCCGGCCTGAGTGGACGGATGGTGCTGCAGATTGAGGTATTTTCCGAGTACCTCTACGTGGGCAGCGGCATCCTGGACCTGTTCACACCGCTCGGCCAGAGCCAGAAATACGCCTATTACGCTTTTGCCCGACGGAATGGTCAGCTAGTCATCCCCGGCACGGGAGTCAAGGGAGCTGTGCGCGGGGTGTACGAGGCCCTCACCAACTCGTGTGTCTCCCAACGGGGGCGTAATGAGCGAATGCCAGGGTCTCACCAGGCCTGCAAGGGAGTAGAAAAAGGAAAAGAGGGGCAGACGCCTCTTTGTCCAGCCTGTCGGCTCTTCGGTATCACAGGTTATCGCGGCCGGGCACACTTTGCCGATGCGATCCCAATAGGGGAAGTGCAGACTACCCGCATCAAAATCTCCGACCTGTGGCCGCCGCGGCAGAGCAAAGGGCGTAAGTTCTACCAGAGCAAACGCTTCCAGGGCCTGGATATGCGACCCGAAAAGAGCCACCGCTACCTGGAGGTGGTACCTAAAGGAAGCCGCTTTGAGACCACCCTGGTCTTTGAGAACCTGGAGGAGGCAGAAATGGGGGCCTTATTGCGCGCTTTGGGCCTCGGTCCTCATCCTCAGAAACCGGACGAGGTGGATCAGGCCTTTCCCATCAAACTAGGAGGAGCCAAACCGCGTTGCCTCGGGAGCGTGCGGTTTGTTCCACAGGATATCTACCTGGTGGACGCAACAGACCCCCTGAGATCTCTTGTCCAGGGAGGCCGACTTCTGGATGGCTTGACTGCACAGCTACGCCAGTGGCTTAAGAATGTGGGTAGTCTGCTGGATCAGAAAGCCTGGGAAAGGTTCCTTCAGGAAGCCAAATCCAAGGATGAGTTATGTCCTACGGAGGTGTACTGATGACAACAGCAGACGACCACATCCAACTTGCTGAACAGATTGCCAGTAAACTGCCTGAGGTGTCGCGCAACGAGTGGATGCGTTGGATGCAAATGGCTGAACGACAGGGTCTGGATCGAGCAGTGGCTTATGCCGAACGACTAAGCACAGATCCTACCCTGCGCCCGGCCGTGCAAAGGGACAACCGACTCATTGCTCAGGCGATTCGGTCTCATTTGCCGACCCTCAAACGTCTCCCTGAAGATAGCCGAGAGAAGATATTCGGTTATGTCGGTTGGCTTTTGCGTACACGTACCGTCCGTGGTTCGCTTCGGGGGTAGGACCGACGATGAGATTTGTGCTGGATACCAGCGTTCTTATCGATTACCTGCGCGATGAGGAGATTGCAGCCAGTGCTATCATTGTGGCCTCCAACCGTGGAAGCATTTTGGTCTCCCAAATCAGCCTGATGGAACTTTATGGCTTTCAAAATCGAAGCAATGCCGATATCGAGAGAGAGGTGAGAAGCATTCAAAAGTTAGTACAGATATATGGCCTTCGTTTTGTTCCTTGCTCGTGGTCTGCTCAGAAATGGGCTTTCGAGCTCATGAAAGCCTTCCGCTCCCCTTTAGGAAGAAATGCTTTACCTGATGCCCTTATCATCGGGACGGGTATTGCCTATCGAGGGTGGCTGGTTACTTCTGATGGACACTGGGCACAGATCGCACAGGAGAACGAGCGACGCCAATTGCTCACTATCAGGCTCAAAGTGCTATCGCCAGCAGAGCTTGTACAGAGGTTTGGATAATGTCTAAGAAACTACTCATTACAACGCTGGGCACTGCTCCAGCAGTGGTGACCGAGGCCGTGGACTTGCTGACCCAACAGAACTGCCGACCGGACGGTATCATCTTGCTCAGAACCGAAGACCATGATGTTCGCGAAGCCTATGAGTTGCTGGCAACTCATCTCCCTCAACACGACAACTTGACCTGGGTGGAGTCTGTGTCCATCGGCCAGTACGGAGACGTGGATACCCCTGAGGCCGCTGTGGAGTTTATGCAGGAGGCGTGCCGCATTCTGAAGACCTACCGCGATGCAGGCTACCGACTTTTCGTGAGCATTGCTGGCGGTCGCAAAGCGATGTCGGCGCTTCTGGCCCTTGCCGTGCAGTTCTACGGTGCCGAACGGCTGTTTCACATCTGGGTGCCGCCGTGGTTGGAAGCGGAGGGCGAGATTGCCCAACTGCGCAATCTCCCCGAAGACGTTTGCATCCAGAAGCTGCATCCGCCTCTGGATACGGATGACCACCCACGCCTGGTAGACCTGCCTTTCATCGGCCTCTTCCCGTGGCTGGAAGATATCCGGGATGCACTGAAAGGTATAGTTTCCCCTGAACGCTCCTTAAAGACTCTGTTGCAAGCCAATAATTTGTTGGACTCTCAGGCAAGGCCTACTAAGCTGGGAACTGCCGTTTTGACTATTCTGGAGGGTGTGGAGGGGTTACCCCCAGCACGTCAGGAAGAGTGCAAAATTGCTATCGCCAAACATCACCACCGCGATCGCCTGAAGCGCTTTGCCTGGGAACTCTGTGGCCGCTTTCCCTTCATCACTCAGATACAAAGCGGGGAATGGCGCTCCGGTGAAGCGAAAGTCAAAGTCGAGCAGCCCAATCGCCTGCGAGTTTTTGAACCTTTGGGCCTGGATTTTCCCCTGCAACTGATCCTGGAAACGACGGCCACCACCTCTGGCCAACTGGAAGCTGCCAGACGAGCCGTAGAGCGCTACCTGGAGCAAAGGAGATAATCCGAATGGGCATCTACCATCTCATGGGCCTGGGCCGTTCCCCCGGCACCGTCATTGGGCCGTTGACTTACCTGGCCCACCGCTACAACTGCTGGAATGCCGACGACCAACGTTTCTTCGCCCGCTCCGGCGAGGTCCGCCAGCGCCAGGCCGGCGAAAAGGTCGGCGATGTGCAGGCGCTGGTCCTTTTCACCACGCCGGAGGTGCTGGGCGGCCAGGTCGCGGCCTTTAGCTATGTGGACAACCCGCCGGGTAGGATCGCGACGGCTCCGCAAATGCCGGCTGAACCGATGAAACAAGTCCTCTGCCGCCTGCTCAGTTGCGAATGGCCGGCCATCAGCGGTGGGCGGAAGCAGGGTACTGTCTTCTGGTGCGAAGTTGACCGCCGGGACATCCGCATCACCTACGAGCGGGTGATACACGTCGTCGCCGCCCTGTCCGGTGTGGGCGGGCAGGGCAAGGAGATGTGGGCGAACCTGACCGGCGGCAACAACGTGATCAATCTGGCGCTGGAATTAGCTGCCATTCTTTCCGGTGATATAGCCCGTCTCTACTACGTTCAGGCTGAGAACGAGGCTGCCGAAAAGTGCGTGCGCTACACTGCCGAGGACGGTTATTGGGTGGACTTGCCGGTGATGCCCCTGGCCTTGAGCCGATTGAGCCAGGCGATCATTGACCTGCTGATCGAATTCGGTACTATCGCTTTGGATGACCTGTACAGCATCTTGCGCAACGACTACTGGGACCTGTGCCGGGGGCTGACTTCTTTGGAGGTGCTCAGAGAGGAATATTTGGCATCACTATGGAAGCAGGGCCTCATTGCCGAGGCAGAAGGCGGCTATGTCGTCGGTCCGCAATGGGAGCTGATCCGACCTTACCAGGAGCTTTTGCAGAAAGCGCGAGATGTCACA
>Ga0209017_10002867_pt1 | contig 10358 bp, 3 predicted proteins | sample YNPBryunderm2012_FD_185812 | JGI IMG/M metagenome (GOLD analysis project Ga0209017, IMG submission 185812) | Anoxygenic and chlorotrophic microbial mat microbial communities from Yellowstone National Park, USA - YNP Bryant MS undermat 2012... ... | reverse complement strand
ATGCGGTGGGATGTGCACCCCCTTGTCGATGATCGCCCGGCGTATCCGGGCGTGCCGGCCCACATTCACCCCTTCAAAAAGGATCGAATCTTCCACCTGGGCGTAGCTGTTGATGCGCACGTTGGGGCCGAGGATCGACCGCTCCACCTGACCGCCCGAGATTATGCAGCCGGCGCAGACCATGCTGTCCAGTGCCTGGCCGCGTCGGGCGGAAGGGCCCTTTTCGGCGAAGACGAACTTCGGCGGGGGCAGGTCGGGCTGATAGGTGCGGATCGGCCAGCGCTGGTCGTAAAGATTCAATTGCGGATCGACGGCGATCAAGTCCATGTTCGCCTCGTAGTAGGCATCCACCGTGCCTACGTCGCGCCAATAGGTGGCCTTGGTCCCCTTCTCGTCGAGGTTCTCGTCCATGAACGGATAAGCGAAAACACGGTGCGTGCCGATGACCGACGGTATCACGTCGCGACCGAAGTCGTGCGTGCTGTCCGGCCGCGTGGCGTCCAGGCACAACTGCTCGAACAAAAATCGCGCCGAGAAGACGTATATGCCCATCGACGCCAAAGCGTGCTGGGGATCGCCGGGGATGGGGGTCGGGTGGGCCGGCTTCTCCTGGAAGCCCACCACCCGGCTGCTGCTGTCGATCTGCATCACCCCGAACTGCCTGGCCTGCGACAACTCCACCGGCAGCGTGGCGATGGTCAGGTCGGCCTTGTTCTCGATGTGGCTGCGCACCAGGTTCATGTAGTTCATCTTGTAGATGTGGTCCCCAGAGAGGATTACCACATACTGCGGGCGCTCCTTTTCGATGGTGTAGATGTTCTGATACACCGCGTCGGCGGTGCCCTGGTACCAATGCTCGTCGATCCGCTGTTGCGGGGGCACCACGTCGATGAACTCCCCCAACTCCCGGCATAAATAGCGCTGCCACCCCAGACTGATGTGCCGATCCAGGCTCATCGCCTTGTATTGCGTGAGCACCAGTATCTTGCGCACTCCGCTGTTGATGCAGTTGGAAAGCGTAAAGTCGATGATGCGATACACGCCGCCGAACGGGACGGCGGGTTTGGCGCGGTCGCGGGTAAGCGGCTCCAGCCGCGACCCCTTCCCTCCGGCAAGTATCACAGCCAGTACGTCCTTCATGCTGCTCCTCCTGCAATATGCTACCGCTGGGCGCACAACCCCCAGGATAATGTAGTCTAGCTCACCAGCTTTGCAAAAATACTGCAAGCGGGTGGGTCAGAATTCTTGGTACTTTCGAGGCGCCCGGGCCAACACCCAGAGCCGACAAGCGGCCGATAGCCGACGGCGACTTGGGCGGCCATTTTGTCGTCGGAGCGCCTCCACACCGCGGCGGCGCTACCGCCGGGGCAGCACTTTTTGTGTCTCTTGTGTCAAATCCGGGCGGCAAAAACGATCGAAGTCGGCTTCGGGAACCGGCCGGGGCCAGCACGCGCTGTAATCGACTATCCGCGAGCACTTCAGTGAGTACTACTAATAATTTGTCAGGATTGACATTAGAATGCCTAATGATAGTATTCAGGTAGCAGTTTTAGTCGGGGACGTTTTGTAGCTGGCAACTCCGCATCGTGCAACCCCGCCACGCCGCTGGCGCGTCAGCAGAGTCTGTTGAGCTTTAGCCGGGTTGACCAGCTGGCCTCGAGACTGCGCGGTTTGCGAGGCTGAACACTGCACACCTATGAATAAGATGAATAAGACCGATTTCGATCAACGGTATCCTTCGCCACAAGGGCTTTACGATCCACAGTACGAACACGACGCCTGCGGTATTGGCGCGGTGGTCAACATCGCCGGTCAGCCCAGCCGCACTATCGTAGAGTACGGCAAGCAGGTGTTGTTGAGTCTGATGCACCGCGGGGCGGCCGGGGCCGATGAGACCACCGGCGACGGCGCAGGCATACTGGTGCAAATCCCCCACCAGTTTTTCCTCCGCCAGGCGGAGCTTTTGGGACTTTCCTTGCCTGCACCGGGAAGCTACGGCGTGGCGATGGTGTTCCTGCCCAGGGATGCCGAATCGCGCCACCTGTGCGAACAGGGGTTGCTGACCTTCATCGTCCAGGAGGGATTGCAACCCATCGGCTGGCGCGATGTTCCCTGCGACAACGCTTGCCTGGGCCAGTTGGCCCGGGAGTCGGAACCGCTGATTCGCCAATTGCTCATCGACGGCAACGGCCTGTGCGACGAGGCGCTGGAGCGCCGGCTGTACGTGGCCCGCAAACGAGCGGAACGCTATGTGCTGGACATGCTGGGCCAGGCCGGAGCGGACTTCTATGTCGTCTCGATGTCTTGCCGGACGATCGTTTACAAGGGGATGTTCCTGGCGCCGCAGTTATTCTCTTACTATCCCGATCTGGCCCAGCCGGATTTCATCTCGGCCCTGGCGCTGGTTCACCAGCGCTACAGCACCAACACATTTCCCAGTTGGCGGCTGGCACAACCGTTTCGCCTGATCGCCCACAACGGCGAGATAAACACGTTGCGGGGGAACGTCAACCGAGTGCGGGCTTACGAAAAAAACATGTATTGTCCCGCACTGGCCGATGACCTTAGCGACCTGTTCCCCATCGTCCAGCCCGGCGGAAGCGACTCGGCCGCCTTCGATAACGTCATGGAACTTCTGGTGCGTGCCGGCCGCACCCCGCCGCACGCCCTGATGATGATGATTCCCGAAGCCTTCGGGCCGGCGTACCACATTTCGACCGACAAGCGGGCGTTTTACGAATATCACGCGGCGATAATGGAGCCATGGGACGGCCCGGCGGCAATCATCTTCTCCGATGGCCGGCTGGTAGGCGGAACCCTTGACCGCAACGGCTTGCGCCCCTGCCGTTACACGGTAACGACCGACGGTCTGGCTGTTCTGGCCAGCGAGGCGGGAGTGATCGATATTCCTTCGCAGAAGGTCAAGCAAAAGGGGCGTCTTCAGCCGGGCAGGATGTTCCTGGTCGATACCGTCCAAGGCCGGATCGTGATGGACAACGAGGTAAAAAGCCGTATTGCGCGGCAAAAACCATACCGCCGCTGGTTAGAGCAGAACCGCATCGAGCTGCGAGGCTTGTTTCAGCCTGCCCAAATTCCACCGGTCGATTTTCGCACCCTGCCCCAGCGAATGCGCTGCTTCGGGTACACCCGCGAGCAGTTGCAGATGATCCTGGCGCCGATGGCGCTGAGCGGCCAGGAACCGGTAGGCTCGATGGGTTGCGACACCCCGCTGGCCGTACTGTCCGACAAACCCAGGCTGCTTTTCGATTACTTCAAGCAGCTTTTCGCTCAGGTTACCAACCCGCCGATCGACCCGCTGCGGGAAGGGCTGGTAATGTCGTTGATGAGCTTTACCGGCAAGCAGCGCAATCTGCTAGACGAGACGCCCGAACATTGCCGCCAGTTGAAACTGCCGCATCCGATACTTACCAACGAGGACATGGCGCGGCTGCGGGCTGCCGAGCGAGACGATTTGCGCGTGGTCACTTTGCCAATGCTTTTCGATGCCGCCAGCGACGATCCGGCCCAAGCGTTGCGCGACGCCCTTGCCCGACTGGTCGATGCCGCCGAGGAAGCCATAGCCCAGGGAGCCTCGCTGCTGGTGATCAGCGACCGCGACGTCGGACCGGCCCGAGCGCCTATTCCATCCCTGCTGGCCACTGCGGCACTGCATCATGGGCTGCTGGAGCGGCGGCTGCGGAGCCAGACCGGCATCATCGTCGAAAGCGGCGAGCCGCGCGAAGTGATGCACTTCTGCTTGCTGTGCGGCTATGGGGCAAATGCGGTCAATCCCTACCTGGCTTTCGAGACGATAAGCAAACTTCATCACGACGGCGAGCTTCCCCGGGGACGCCGCGTCGAGGAGTACATCGACGAGTACATCATCGCCATCAAGAAGGGATTGCTGAAAACGATGTCCAAGATGGGCATCTCCACTTTGCGGAGCTATCACGGCGCGCAGCAGTTCGAGGCCGTCGGATTGGATCGCAAGCTGGTTGACCGATACTTTACCGGCACCGCCTCGCGCATCGGCGGCGCCGACCTGGCCGTGATCGCCCAGGAAACTCTTGCCCGCCACCGCGCAGGCTTTCAGCCGCGCGAGCCTGGCCAACTGGAACTGGACTTCGGAGGCGACTACCACTACCGGCTCGACGGCGAAGCCCACTTGTGGAACCCCACCACCGTCACCCGCCTGCAACATGCCGTGATGTACAACGATCCGCGGGCGTACGCCGAGTATGCAGCGGCAGTCAACGATCAGAGCAGGCGATTGTACACCATTCGCGGGCTGCTGGACTTCGTACCCGGCCAGCCCGTGCCGCTGGAAGAAGTGGAACCGGCCAGCCAGATCATCAAGCGGTTTTACACCGGGGCTATGTCGCACGGCTCGATAAGCAAGGAAGCCCATGAGACTTTGGCGATCGCCATGAACCGGCTGGGGGCGATGTCCAACACAGGCGAAGGCGGCGAAGACCCGGCCCGTTACCGGCCCTCGTCCGACGGCGACTCGCTCAACAGCGCCATCAAGCAGGTGGCCAGCGCGCGGTTCGGAGTAACCATCGAGTATCTGGCCAACGCCCGGATGTTGCAAATCAAGATGGCCCAGGGGGCCAAGCCCGGCGAGGGCGGACAACTGCCCGGCGAAAAAGTCACCGAAGAAATCGCCCGGCTGCGCCACGCCATCCCCGGCGTGTCGCTGATCTCCCCGCCGCCGCACCACGACATATATTCCATCGAAGACCTTGCCCAACTGATCTACGACCTGAAGTGTGCCAACCCCGAAGCGCTGGTCTCGGTGAAGCTGGTTTCCGAGGTCGGCGTGGGCACGGTAGCCGCCGGGGTGGCGAAAGCCAATGCCGACGAGGTGCTCATCAGCGGGCACGACGGCGGCACAGGCGCCAGCCCGTGGTCGTCGATCAAGTACGCCGGCACCCCCTGGGAATTGGGACTGGCCGAAACCCAGCAAACCTTGGTGCTCAATGGCTTGCGCGACCGGATTATAGTGCAAGCCGACGGCCAGATGAAAACCGGCCGCGACGTGGTAATAGCCGCTCTGTTGGGCGCCGAAAGATTCGGTTTCGGCACTTCCGCGCTGGTTTCCCTGGGTTGCCTGCTGATGCGCAAGTGCCACTTGGGCACCTGCCCGGTGGGCATCGCTACCCAGCGTCCCGAACTGCGCGCCCGCTTCGCCGGAAAACCGGAATACCTGATGCGCTTCCTGATGTTCGTGGCCGAGGAAGTCCGCCAGTTGATGGCCCAGCTCGGTTTCCGCCGCTTCGAGGAGATGATCGGTCGCGTCGATCGGCTCAACGTGCGGGCGGTTATCGATCACTGGAAGGCCAGCCGGCTGGACCTGACGCCGCTGCTGACTGCGCCCAAAGCGTCCAACGGCTGCGCGATCCGCTGCGTGCGACAGCCCCCGGACGTTCGCCGCAGCAATCTCGACTGGTCGATATTGCCGAAACTTCGGCCAGCTTTGGAAGACAAACAGCCGGTGCGCCTCGAGCTGCCGATCCGCAACTCGCATCGCACCGTGGGGGCGATCATCAGCTATCACATAGTTAAACGGCACGGCGCCGCCGGCCTGCCCGACGGAACCATCGAAATCAGCTTCACCGGCTCGGCCGGGCAGAGTTTCGGCGCATTCTTGGCCCCTGGCGTTACCCTCCGGCTGATAGGCGAGGCGAACGACTACCTGGGCAAAGGGCTATCGGGCGGGCGGATCGTCGTCCAGACGCCACCAGCAGCTCCTTACGATCCCAGGGAAAACGTGATCGTGGGCAACACTGTGCTGTACGGCGCCACCTCGGGCGAAGTGTACATCAACGGCCTGGCCGGCGAGCGGTTCGCCGTGCGCAACAGCGGGGCAGTCGCGGTGGTCGAGGGGGTCGGCGACCACGGCTGCGAATACATGACCGGCGGCGTAGTGGTCGTGCTGGGACGCACCGGCAGAAACTTCGCCGCCGGCATGAGCGGCGGAGTGGCCTACGTACTGGACGAACACCAACTGTTCGATACCCTCTGCAACCTGGACATGGTGGACCTGGAATCCCTCTGGCAGGAAGAAGACCAATTACTGGTACGCCAGTTGATCGAGCGCCACTACCACTGGACCGGCAGCCAGCAGGCCAAGCACCTCCTGGAAAGCTGGGCGGAGGCCTCCGGCAAGTTCGTCAAGGTCATGCCCATCGACTACCGCAAGGCGCTGCTGCGCATGCGCCAGCGCGAGCAAGTGCGCAGCGAGTCCACCCCCGCCACCGAGGAGGTGTTCCATGGCTGACCCCCTGGGCTTCTTGAAATACCAGCGCGTCGAAGTGGAGCACCGACCGGTCGCCCAGCGGATAGCCGACTGGCGCGAGGTGGACTGCCCCCTGCCGCCGCGAGTCCTGCTTCAGCAGGCCGCACGGTGTATGGATTGCGGAATTCCTTTCTGTCATGGCGCAGGATGCCCTGTGGAAAACCGCATCCCCGAGTTCAACGATCTGGTCCACTCCAACCGCTGGCGCGAAGCCGCCGAAAACCTCCACTCGACCAACAACTTTCCGGAGATTACCGGCCGAGTATGTCCCGCCCCCTGCGAGGCGGCTTGCACGCTGGCGCTGAACGACCGGCCGGTGAACATCAAGCATATCGAGTACCAGATCGCCGAAAGGGCGTTTCAGGAAGGCTGGGTGCAGCCACTGCGACCGGCGGTGCGCACTGGCAAGAAGGTAGCGGTGGTCGGCTCCGGGCCGGCCGGTCTCGCCGCCGCCCAGCAGCTTGTCCGCCGCGGCCACGAGGTGGTGCTGTTCGAGAAAGACGACCGGCTGGGCGGTCTGCTGCGCTACGGCATTCCCGACTTCAAACTGGAAAAATACGTAATCGACCGCCGCCTGGAGCAGATGGTCGCCGAAGGGCTGAAGTGCGAGCCAGGCGTAACGGTAGGACGCGATGTCTCGGCCCGACAATTGCTGAAAACCTTCGACGCCCTGCTGCTGTGCACCGGCGCCGGCAAACCGCGCCCCCTCGGAGTCCCCGGCGCAGAACTCAAAGGCGTACATTACGCGATGGACTTTCTCACGCAGCAAAACCGCCGGGTGGCCGGCGACAAGGTGCCCAGCACCCCGGAGGCCGAAATCCACGCGCAAGGCAAACACGTGGTCGTCATCGGCGGCGGCGACACCGGCAGCGACTGCGTGGGCACGGCCGTCCGCCAAGGGGCACTGTCGGTAACGCAACTGGAAATCCTTCCCAAGCCGCCGGAAGGTTCCAACCCCGAAACCCCGTGGCCCATGTGGCCCAAGATTCTCCGCACCTCTACATCGCATGAGGAGGGATGCACGCGCCGCTGGAGCGTGCTTACTACGCACTTGAGCGGACACTGCGGCCGAGTGACCACGCTGCATGGCGTGGAAGTCGATTGGCTTCCAGGCCCCAAAGGCTGGGAAATGAAAGTCCGGCCCGGCACCGAGTTCTCCTGCCCGGCCGATCTGGTGCTCATTGCCATGGGCTTCCTCCACCCGGTTCACGAAGATGTAATACAAGAACTGGGGCTGAAGCTCGATGCCCGCGGCAACCTGGCAGTCGACAGGTGGATGACCAGCATGCCGGGAGTATTTGCCGCTGGCGATGCCGTGCGCGGGGCTTCGCTGGTGGTACACGCGATCTATCAGGGACGACAAGCGGCCGCGGCTATCAACGAGTTCCTTCTTGGCCAGGGGAGCAGGCGCGCCGGATGACGTCGCGCCAGGATGACATCCCCCGTTTCCACCCTCCAGCGGTGAACCTGCTTTTCAAGCCCGGAGCCGACTCTCTTTTCAACACCGGGGCTAGCTCTGTATCATGGGGTCTCTGAGTCTCCAATCGCCCCGTTCATCCGCCACCGCGCAGGCTCCGTAATGTCGACCAGCACTATTTGTCGAAGCTGCGGGGCGGTGGTATCTCTGGAGGCCTGCCACCTGAAGCAGGACACGCGCTGCCCCCAATGCGGCAGCCTGCTGATTGCATCCGATAGCCAGCCAGACCCCGTTATACCGTTGGAACCTGTTGAACCGCCCGGGCGCGAGCTGCACGACTCGTCAAACATGGCTCACGATGCAACCGCTGTGTCTGCGCCGTCTGTTGACCAATGGGCAAGCTGCGACCGGGCGGAGTTGCAAGCCCGATTGTCAGACGCTTTCCAGGGCAACATCCAGCCGGTCAAGACCACGCTGGCCTACAAGCTGGGCTTGATCCTGGTCTGCGCGGTCATGGTACTGCTGGTGGCGGTGTACATTGGGTTGATTCTGGCGGTGGCCTACCTGCTTTACCGTTACGCACTGTCGCCCCAGTTGTTCTTGGTACAATACGGCGGAATATGGTTGTACCTGGGGTTGGTTGTGGGCGGACCGGTGCTGTTGCTTTTCCTGGTCAAGCCGCTTTTCGCGCCGCCCGCACGGACACATCGACTTCGATCGCTTGTGCCTCAGCAGGAACCGGTGCTGTTCAGCTTCCTGGAGCGAATCTCTGCGGCTTTGGGAGCGCCCAGGCCAAAGCGCGTCGATGTCGATTGCCAGCTTAACGCATCAGCAAGCTTTCGTCGCGGCATCTGGAGCATTCTGGCCGGGAACGATTTGGTGCTGACCATCGGCGTGCCAGTGGCCGCCGGTCTGAACGCCAGCCAGTTTGCCGGTGTGCTGGCACACGAGCTGGGCCATTTCGCCCAGGGAACCGGTATGAGGATGACTTCGTTGGTCAGGGCAATCAGCTTCTGGTTCACCCGAGTGGTCTACGAGCGCGACAAATGGGACGGGCGGTTGGCGCGCTGGGCCCAAGTCGGCTGGGTCGGTCAGGTACTGGTCGTGGCCATCTTTCTGGTGTGGTTGACGCGAAAGGTGTTGTGGGGGCTGATGATCCTGGGTCACGCAGTCGCCGCGGCGATGATGCGCCAAATGGAACTGGACGCCGACCGGCACGAAATGCGACTGGTCGGCAGCCGCACCTTCCAGGAGACCTGCAACAAGATGACCTTGTTAGGGCTGGCAGAGCACTGGGCGATGTCCGATTTGGACCGTTTCTTCAGCGACGGGCGGCTGCCGGACGACCTGCCCAGGCTGATCCTGGCCAACCTGAAACTCATCTCGTCCGAAGACCGTCAAAACGTGGATCAGTTGATCAACAACTCGACCACCGGATGGTTCGACACGCATCCCAGTCTTCCCCAGCGCATTGCCGCTGCCCGGCGCGAAAACGCACCTGGCATTTTCCATCTGGACATGCCAGCCAGCGCATTGTTCAGCGATTTCGACGCCCTGTGCCGCAATGTCACGCGCGACATGTATCAGGTTGCGCTGGGCGAGAAATTCAAGCCGGAGAGGCTGCATCCGGTCGAAGAACTGCTCGCCCGCCGCAGCGTCGATCTGGATGCCTACGACTCCCTGAAACGGTTCTTCCAGGGTTCGTTCTACCCGTTGCGGCCGCTGCAAGTGCCCAGCGCGGAACAACTGCACCAGAACGTCGCCGTGGAAGAGGCCGTCGACCGGCTCAAACAAAGCCGAGAGGCGATGCTCGCCGAGAAGACCGCCTACGATGAGGCTTTTCGGCTGTTCGACCAGTGCGATACTAGAACCCTCGAGATTGCCCAGGCCGAGGCGCTCTTGCAGGCCGGATTCACCATCAACAAAAAGGTGTTCGGCTTCGCGGTGGGGGGGAAGTCCGACATCGACATCGCGCTCTGGGACGCGCAAACACGGATCGAAGAACTTCTCCCGCGATTGCAGCCGTTTGAACAGGCGAGTGAACAACGAATACTGGCTGCATTGCAGCTACTGCACAACGAGGATTTCGCCGCCAAGATGGACGATCCGACTGGCTGGCAGCAGGAAGCCGCGGCGATAATGCCGGTGTTGCAGACCATTGCCGAGCGGTTTTCCGACATCTTGCAGTTGCGCAACCAGCACGCCGCGTTGGCGGTGCTATTGGGGCAAGTACACGCACACCAAGACAACGCACTGCTGATCAGGACGATCCAAGCGCAGATGGGGCGCGTTTACCAAACAGCTTTCCAGTTGAGCGACGTTTTCGAGGCACTGCCATATCCCTTCGACCATGCCGCCGGGCAGATCAGCGTCATCCAGTACCTTGTTGAAGCGCCAGCAGTGGAAGGCGATTGCCAGTCGATTTACCAGTGGGTAGACAGTTTCATGCAGAGACTCTGCGGGCTGCACGTGCGGATGATGGCCCGGCTGTGCCTGATCGCCGAGCAGGTGGAAAGCGCAGCAGACCTCCCGCTGTTGGCCGATCCACCCCAGTCGGAAACGCCCTCCTAGCCCCGCCGCGCGGTGATAGCCTCTAACGCAACCCGCGTCCCCTTCCTGGATCGGGCAATCCCGCTGCGCTCT
>Ga0209017_10002864_pt1 | contig 10371 bp, 11 predicted proteins | sample YNPBryunderm2012_FD_185812 | JGI IMG/M metagenome (GOLD analysis project Ga0209017, IMG submission 185812) | Anoxygenic and chlorotrophic microbial mat microbial communities from Yellowstone National Park, USA - YNP Bryant MS undermat 2012... ... | reverse complement strand
CGGAAAGGGCGGGCACAGGGGGCTCTGCTTTGGGGCCCCCTTCCCCCAAATGAACCGCCTCTTCCTCCCCTTCCCGGCCCCAGACCTTCAGGTAGCCCTCAAACTTCAGCACCGACCCCGAGGCCCGGAAGAGGAACCGGGGCCCTACCCGGCCCTCGTCCTGAAAAAGCACCACCGTCTGCTCGTAGAGGGCCTCCCGCATCTGGCTGGCCAGAAAGCGCCGCCAGATCAGCTCGTAAAGGCGGTACTCCTCCTCGGAGAGATGCTGGCGCACCGCCTTAGGGGTGCGCCTGGGGTCGGTGGGGCGGATGGCCTCGTGGGCGTCCTGCACCCCCTCCTTCCGGTTCCTGTAGACCCTGGGGGCCTCGGGCAGGTACTCGGGGCCGAAGACCTCCCCGATGACCTCCCGGGCCGCCTGGAGGGCCTCGGGGGAGACCCGCACCGAGTCCGTGCGCATGTAGGTGATGAGGCCCACCGTGCCCTCGGGGAGGTCCACCCCCTCGTAGAGGCGCTGGGCGATGCGCATGGTGCGGCTCGCCGTGTAGCCCAGGCGGCCACTGGCTGCCTGCTGCAGGGTGGAGGTGGTGAAGGGGGGCGGGGGAGCCTTGCGGCGCTCCTTGGTCTCCACCTGGGCCACGCGGTAGGGGAGGCCCCTCGCCTCCTGGGCCAGGCGCTGGGCCTCCTCCTCTGTGGCGATGTGGAGCTTGCCTTCCTTCTCCCCCTGGCCCGTCCAGAGGCGCTTCCCCTCCACCTCGTAAAGGCCAGCCCAGACCTCCTTCCCTTCCGCCAGGAAGCGGCCCAAGAGGACGAAGTAGGCCTCCTCCTGGAAGTCCTCAATCTCCTCCTCCCGCTCCACCACCAGCCTCAGGGCCACGCTCTGGACCCGGCCGGCGGAAAGGGCCCGCTTGCGGAACTCCAGGGAGAGGAGGGGGGAGAGGTTGTAGCCCACCAGGCGGTCCAGAACCCGTCGGGCCTGCTGGGCGTCCACCAGGTTCTGGTCTATGGGCCTGGGGGCCTCCACCGCCTGCCGCACCACCTTGGGGGTGATCTCGTGGAACTCCACCCGGATGGGCTCCTTGGGGTCCCGCCCCAAGAGCCTCGCCACGTGCCAGCCGATGGCCTCCCCCTCCCGGTCGGGGTCGGTGGCGATGAGGAGCCTCTTGCCCTGGGCGGCCCGCTTCAACTCTTCCAACACGGGCTTCTTGTCCTTCTTCACCTCGTAGGTGGGGGCGAAGTCCCGCGCCACGTCCACCCCCAGGGTCCTCTCGGGGAGGTCGGCCACGTGGCCCTTGCTGGCCCGGACCTCGTAGCCGGGCCCCAGCATCTTCTGGATGCTTTTGGCCTTGGCGGGGGACTCCACCACCACCAAGGTGGCGGCCCGGCTCTCTTCCCCCTGGGTCTTGGGCTTCCTCGGCATCGCCCCCTATTTAGGGGGGTGGGCCGGGCCTTGTCAAGCCCGGTCCTTCCCTTTGAGGTCCACCCCGGGGTAGCTCCGGGGGAGGAGTTTCCGCTCCCAGGCGGCCTTGTGGAGCTCCTCCCGGAAGTCGGGGTGGGCGATCCCTATGAGGGCCAGGGCCCTTTCCCTCAAGGAGCGGCCGAAGAGCTCGGCCACCCCCCACTCGGTGACCACGTAGTGCACGTCCGCCCGGGTGGTGACCACCCCGGCCCCCGGCTTCAGGTAGGGGACGATGCGGCTATGCCCTTTGGCCGTGGAGGGGAGGGCGATGATGGGCTTACCCCCTTCGCTCCGGGCCGCCCCCCGGATGAAGTCCAGCTGGCCGCCGAAGCCGGAGTAGATGCGGGTGCCGATGGAGTCCGCCACCACCTGGCCGGTCAGGTCCACCTCAATGGCGGAGTTGATGGCCACCATCTTGCGGTTCTGGGCGATGACGAAGGGGTCGTTCACGTAGTCCGCGGGGTGGAGCTCAAAGAGGGGGTTGTCGTGGACGAAGCGGTAAAGCCGTTCCGAGCCCAGGACGAAGGTGCCCACGATCTTGCCCGGGTGGAGGGTCTTCCTGCTACCCGTGATGAGCCCCTTTTCCAGGGCCTCCACCACCCCGTCGGAGATCATCTCCGTGTGGATGCCCAGGTCCCTGCGGCCCTCGAGGCTGGCCAAAACAGCGTCCGGGATGGCCCCGATGCCCATCTGCAGGGTGGACCCGTCCTCTATGAGGCCCGCCACGTGCTCCCCGATGCGCCTCTCCACCTCCCCGAAGCCCTCCCGCCGGAGTTCGGGCAGGGGGTAGTCCATCTCCACGATGGCGGTGAAGCGGGAGACGTGGACGAAGGTGTCCCCTAGGGTCCTCGGCATCCTGGGATTCACCATGGCGATGACGATGGGGGCCACTTCCAAGGCCGCCTTGGAGGCGATGACCTCCACGCCTAAGGAGCAGAAGCCGTGCTCGTCGGGCGGGGAGACCTGGACGATGGCGGCATCCAGGGGCAGGACCCGGCGCTTGAAGAGCCAGGGGACCTGGTGGAGCATGATGGGCACGTAGTCGGCCCGGCCCTGGTTCACCGACTCCCGGTCGGCGGGGCCCACGAAGAGGGAGCGCCTGCGGAAGTGCCCCTCCATCTCGGGACTGGCGAAGGGGTCGTGGCCCAACTGCAGAAGGTGGATGAGCTCCACCCCTTCCAGTTCGCCCTTGCGGGCCGCCAGGGCCTCGAGGATGGGCGTGGGCGTGGCGGCGTTGCCGGAGACGAAGACCCGCATTCCCGAACGGATCAGGGTGACGGCGTCCTCGGGAGAGGTGAGCTTCTTGCGGTAGCTCATTCTAGGTGGCCTCCTTTCTGGCCCAGGATCAGGTAAGCTCCCTGGCGCAGGGCGGGGACCTGGAGAGGGTCGTCCTCCAGCTCCAGCAGGAAGGGCAGGAGGGTGGCGGTGAGGGCGTGGCTGGCGGTGCGGGGCACCAGGGCGGGGACGTTGGGCAGGCAGAAGTGGGTGACGCCCATCTCCTGGTAGAGGCCCACCCGGCTGGTCTCGGCGATGCCCCCCTGGTCAATGGCGAAGTCCAGGAGGACGCTCCCCGGGCGCATGCGGGAGAGGAGGTCCCGGGTGAGGAGGAGAGGGGTGCGCTCCCCCGGCACGGCCACCGCCCCCACCAACACGTCGGCGAAGGCCACGTAGCGCTCCAGGCGGCTTTGGGTGATGAGGGCGGTCACCGCTCCCGGGGCCTCCTTGGCCGCCTCCTCTAGAGCGGGGAGAGCCTTGTCCAGAACGTAGACCGAGGCCCCTGCCCCCAGGAAGGCCCGGGCGGCGGCCCGGCCCAGAACCCCCGCTCCCAGGATCACCACGTCGGCGGGGGGGATGCCGGGAAGGCCGGAGAGGAGAACCCCGGGGCCCAGGGGGGCCTCGAGGAGCCGCCCGGCGATCTGGGGGGCGAGCCTCCCGGCGATCTCGCTCATAGCCTTGAGGACGGGGCGCTTTTCCCCGTCCCCGATGAGCTCATAACCGATGGCGGTGAGACCCTTCTCCGCCATGGCCTCAATGAGGCCCGACTCCGCGGTGGCCAGGTGCAGAAAGCCCATCAGGGTGGCCTCGGGGCGGAGGAGTTCCACCTCCTCGAGGGTGGGCCTGGCCACCTTCAGCACCACCTCGCCCCGGCCGAAGGCCTCCTCCCGGCTCACCAGCCTGGCCCCGGCCGCCTCGTAAAGGGCGTCGGGGAAGCCCGCCCGCTCCCCGGCCCCCCGCTCCACGTAGACCCGGTGCCCCTTGGAGGAAAGCTCCCGCACCCCCTGGGGGGTGAGGGCCACCCGGCCTTCCCGCACCTCCTCCCCGAAAGGAGGGAGGGTCTTGAGCCCTAGGCGTTCCTTGGGCAACCCTATGTCCATACCCACCTCCCACCCGAGCTTACGCCAGGGCGCAAAGGCGGATGTCCCTTTTCCTTCTCATGGGCCTCCCCCTTAGGCTTTTCTCGTGGAGGCCTTTGCCGACTGGCTCTTTGTGGTCCTTTGGGTCCTTGGGGTACTCCTCACCTTCGTTCCCTTCGTCCCGGCCACCCTGGTCGTCCTCCTGGCGGCCTTTTTGCACGAGCTCCTCGTGGGCTTCCGGGAGCTTTCCTTGGGAACCTGGCTCCTCCTTGGGGTCCTGGCCCTTTTGGCCATGACCCTGGACAACGTGGCCGCCCTTCTCGGGGCCAAGCGCTACGGGGCGGGACGGGCTGGGCTCTGGGGGGCGTTTATCGGCGGCCTTTTGGGCCTTTTCTTGGGCGTATTGGGAATCCTCCTCCTCCCCTTCCTCCTGGCCTGGCTCTTTGAGTACCTCTCGGGCCGGACACCTGGGGAGGCCTTGAGGGCCGCCTGGGGCACCCTGGTGGGCCTCATGGGGGGCGTGGTGGCCAAGGTTCTGGTCCACCTGGCCATGGGGCTTTTGGTGGTGCGGGCCATCTTCCAGTAGGCTTAGGCCCATGGGCTTGGTCTTGGTCACCCGGGAGGGGTGCGGGCTTTGTGAGAGGGCGGAGCGGGCCCTTTGGACCCTGGGGGTGCCCTACGTGCGGCGGGACGTGGACCGGGAGCCGGAGCTTTCCCCCTATGGCCTCCGCGTGCCCGTCCTCCTTTGGGAAACCGGGGAGGTGCTCTTAGAGGGCGCTTTTGGCGAAAGGGAACTCTTGGCCCTTATGGAAAGACCCTTAGGAGGTGAGGCGTGAATCCCACCATGATAGAGATCGGTCCTTTGCGCATCCAGTGGTACGGCTTTCTCCTTACCCTGGCCATCCTCATCGGCTTTGAGCTGGCCAAGCGCAGGCTGAAGGCCTGGGGCTTTGACCCGGAGAAGTTTGAGACCGTGGCCTTTTGGGCCGTGGTCTTTGGCGTGGTGGGGGCCAGGCTGGGTTACGTCCTCACTTCTCCCGGATACTTCCTGGAAAACCCCGTGGAGATCCTCTACATCTGGCACGGGGGCCTCTCCTTCCACGGGGCCGTTTTGGGCGGGGCCTTGGTTTTCTTCTACTACCACAAGAAGAAGGGTTACCCCCTCTGGCCCTACCTGGACGCCACCGCCCCGGGGGTGGCCTTGGGCATCCTCGCCGGGCGCATAGGCAACCTGATGAACGGCTCGGACACCGCAGGCCGCCTCACCACCTTGCCCATCGGCTTCACCTGGCCGGAGTGGGCCAAGGGCTTTCCTGGGGTCTGCCCCGGGATTGACGACATCACCCAGGTCTACCAGTGCGCGGAGCTCCTCAGAGGCCCGGTCCACCTCACCCAGGTCTACGGGGCCTTGGTGGGGCTCATCCTCCTGCCCCTGTCCTACTACTGGCTCAGGAAGAAGCCCTTCTACGGCTACGCTTTCTGGCAACTGATCCTCTGGTACAGCGTCTTGCGCTCGGTTTTGGAGGAGCCCTTCCGCCTCAACCCCCTCTGGCTCCCGGTTTACCGGAACGAGGAGCTGGGGATCGGCCTCTTCACCGCCACCCAGGTGGTGAGCCTCCCCCTCATCCTGCTTTCCCTCTACATGCTGAGGCGGCTTCGCACCCAGACTGGCTAAGATAGAGGCATGCACGCCCACGTGATTCTGGCCGCGGGGCAGGGGACCAGGATGAGGTCCCGCCTGCCCAAGGTGCTCCACCCCCTTTTGGGTAAGCCCATGCTGGCCTACGCCGTGGAGGCCGCCTTGGCCTTGGCCCCGGAGAAGCTGGTGGTGGTGGTGGGCCACGGGGCCGAGGCGGTGAAGGAGGCCCTGAGGGGCTACCCCGTGGTCTTCGCCGAGCAGAAGGAGCAGCTGGGCACCGCCCACGCCCTCCTGCAGGCGGAAAGCCTCCTGGGGGGTTTCCCTGGCCCCTTCCTGGTCACCCAGGGGGACACCCCCCTCCTCCGCCCCGAGACCCTGAAGGCCCTCCTTGAGAGGGTGGAGTAAGGGGCCGGCATGGCCCTCCTCACCGTGGAGCTCCCTGACCCCACGGGCTACGGCCGGATCCTTAGGGAGGGGGAGGAGGTCCTGGGCAACGTGGAGGAGAAGGACGCCCCTCCCGAGGTCAAGGCCCTGAAGGAGGTGAACGCTGGAGCCTACGCCTTGGATGGCTTCCTCTTCCAGGCCCTCAAGGGGGTGCAGAACGAGAACGCCGCCCGGGAGTACTACCTCCCCGACCTCATCGCCATCTATCGGGCTCATGGGAGGAAGGTGGTGGCGGTGCGGGGGGTGGCGGAGGAGGCCTTAGGGGTGAATACCCGGGAGGAGCTCGCCCGGGTGGAGGAGGTCCTGCTTCGGACCCTCCGTGCCCACTGGATGCGCCAGGGGGTCAGGATGGTCCTGCCGGAGAGCATCTACCTGGAGCCCACGGTGGAGCTTTCCCCCGATGTCACCCTCTGGCCTGGGGTGATCCTCAAGGGGCGGACCCGGATTGGGGAAGGGTGCGAGGTGGGGGCCTATAGCGTCCTGGAGGACACCATCCTGGAGGCAGGGGCCCGGGTTCACGCCCACACCGTGGCCCAGGGGGCCCACCTCTTCCCGGGGGCGGAGGCTGGGCCTTTCGCCCGTTTGCGCCCCGGGGCGGTCCTCAGGGAAGAGGTCCACGTGGGCAACTTCGTGGAGGTGAAGAAGAGCCTCCTCCACAAGGGGGTGAAGGCGGGCCACCTCGCCTACCTGGGGGATGCCGAGGTGGGGGAGGGGACGAACATCGGGGCTGGGGTCATCACCGCCAACTACGACGGGAAGCGAAAGCACAAGACCGAGATCGGCAAGAAGGCCTTCATCGGCTCGGATAGCGTCCTGGTGGCCCCGGTGAAGGTGGGGGATAAGGCCATGGTGGGGGCAGGGAGCGTCATCACCCAGGACGTGCCGGAAGGGGCCTTGGCCGTGGCCCGGGGGCGGCAGCGGAACCTCGAGGGCTACGCCCTCAAGAAGTTGGGCGAAGAGTAGGGCCTTTCATCCTCCCTTCAGCCTGCGGGTGCTAAACTGGGAGGCATGAACCTGGGCATGCCGGAAATCCTGGTGATCCTGGTGGTGGCCCTCCTCATCTTTGGGCCCAAGAAGCTTCCCGAACTGGGGCGCTCCCTGGGCCAGAGCATCCGCGAGTTCAAGCGGGGGGCCCAGGAGATCCGCGAGGAGCTGGAGAAGAGCGTGGAGGTCAAGGAGGTTAAGGAAGAACCCAAGCAGGGGGCCAAGCCCCAGGAGGAGACCAAGGCTTGAAGGAAGCCCCCCTGGTAGAACATCTAGAGGAACTCCGCACCCGCCTCATCTGGGCCCTCCTTTCCTGGGCGGTGGGGGTTGGGGTGGCCTGGACTTTTAGGGTGGAGCTTCTGGAGTGGCTGAGGCGCCCTTTGGACCTGGCGGCCAAGGCCAACAACATCCAGGTGAACCTCATCGTCCTGGACATCACCGAACCCTTCTTGGTCTCCTTGAAGGTGGCCGCTTTTGGGGGCCTCGTCCTCGCCCTGCCCTTCATCGTTTACCAGGTCTGGGCCTTCATCGCCCCGGGGCTTTACGAGCACGAGAAGCGCCTGGCCGTCCCCTTCCTGCTGGGGGCGGGCTTCAGCTTCGCCCTGGGGGCCCTCTTCGCCTACTACGGCTTTTTGCCCTTCGCCATCCCCTTCCTCCTGGGCTTTCTGGGGGACGTGATCACCCCCCAGATCTCCATCGGCCGCTACATGGGCCAGGTCCTCATGATGATGACGGTCTTGGGCCTGGTCTTTGAGATGCCGGTGGTGAGCTACCTTCTGGCCCGGCTGGGCCTCCTTTCCTCGGCCTTCCTGGCCCGCAACTGGCGGATCGCCGTGGTCCTCCTCCTCACCCTGGCGGCGGTCATCACCCCCACGGTGGACGTGGTGAGCCTCACCATCGTCACCGGGCCCCTCCTGGTCCTTTACTGGATCTCGGTCCTGGTGGCCCGGGTGGCGGAAAGGAGGAGGCCCAAGGAGGAGACCGCTTGACAGCCAGGGGGAGCTTTCCCCATAAAATAGCCCATGGACGAGCGCATCCAGGCCCTTAGAAGGGAGGTGGACCGGGTCAACCGGGAGCTCCTTCGGCTCCTTTCCGAGAGGGGCCGCCTGGTGCAGGAGATCGGCCGCATCCAGACCGAGCTGGGCCTCCCCCACTACGACCCCAAGCGGGAGGAGGAGATGCTGGCCTACCTCACCCGGGAGAACCCGGGCCCCTTCCCCAACGAGACCATCAAGAAGCTCTTCAAGGAGATCTTCAAGGCGAGCCTGGACCTCGAGGAGAAGGAGGACCAGAAGAAGTTCCTCTACTCCAAGAAGGCCAAGCCCGAGCCCACCCAGGTGCGGGTGAAGGACGTGGTCTTCGGGGAAAGCCCCCTCCTCATCGCCGGGCCCTGCTCCATAGAGGGCGAGGAGCAGATGATGGAAACCGCCCGCTTCCTGGCGTCCAAGGGGGTGAGGGTCCTCCGGGGCGGGGCCTTCAAGCCCAGGACCAGCCCCTACGGCTTCCAGGGCCTGGGGGTGGAGGGGCTGAAGCTGGGGAGGAGGGCGGCGGACGCCTTCGGCATGGTCTTCGTCACCGAGGTCATGGACACCCGGGACGTGGAGGTGGTGGCGGAGTACGCCCACATCCTCCAGATCGGGGCCAGGAACATGCAGAACTTCGCCCTCCTCAAGGAGGTGGGGCGGGTGGGAAAACCCGTCCTCCTCAAAAGGGGGCTTTCCGCCACCATGGAGGAGTGGTTCTACGCCGCCGAGTACATCCTTTCCCAGGGGAACGAACAGGTGATCCTGGCGGAGAGGGGGATCCGCACCTTTGAGCGCTGGACCAGGAATACCCTGGACCTCTCGGCCGTGGCCCTGGCCAAGCAGGAGACCCACCTCCCGGTGGTCGTGGACGTGACCCACGCCGCCGGGCGCACCGACCTCCTGGCCCCCCTGGCCCGGGCCGCCTTGGCGGTGGGGGCGGACGGGGTGCACGTGGAGGTTCACCCCAACCCCAAGGTGGCCCTCTCCGACAACCAGCAACAGCTGGACTTCGCCCAGTTTGAGCGCTTTTTGGAGGCCATTCAGGACCTCCTCAAAGCCCCCACCCCGAGCTCCTAGACCCTTTTTAAGCCGCCATGGGCCTCCTGGACAACCTCTTAAGCGCCTTCCTCAAGGCCACCGACCCTCGGCCCCGCTACACCGAGGCCCGCTGCCTCCTCTACAAGAACAGCGTGGGGGGGTGCGACCGCTGCTACCAGGCCTGCCCCAGGGGGGCGGTGCGCCTCGAGGGGTGGCGGGTGGAGCTGGACGAGGCCCTGTGTACGGGGTGCGGCCTGTGCACCGGGGTCTGCCCCGGGGTGGCCCTGGAGTACCCCTTGGGGGGCATCCAGGAGGCCCTGATCCGGGGGAAGGGGCAGCTAAGGTGCTCTAAGGCGGAGGGCAAGGGAGAGGAGGTCCTCTGCCTGGGCCGCCTCACCCCGGGGCTTCTGGCTGAGGCGGGAAGCCGCTTCGGCAAGGTGGTCCTGGCCCGGGGGGCCTGCGTCTCCTGCCGGATCGGGGGGCCCTCCGTCCCCGAGCACCTGGAAAGGATGGCCGAGGAGGCCAGGCGCTATCACCCCCTGGAGGTGGAGGTGGTGGAGGGGCCCTTGCCGGGGGAGCCCGTGGGCCGACGGGAGCTTTTCCAGGCCCTTCTGGGGAGCGCCAAGCGCACCGCCGCCGACCTGGTCCCCGAGTTGCCCCTCCCCGCCCCTGAGGAGGAGAAGGGCCTTCCCCCCGAGCTCCGCCTGCGCCGCCTGGCGGCGGAGCGGGCTTTTGAGGTGCGCTGGCCCCGGATCCGGGTGGAGGAGGGGTGTACCCTCTGCCCCGTCTGCACCAACGTCTGCCCCACGGGGGCGGTCCGGCGGGTCAGGGAGGGGGAGGAGTACGTCCTCTACCTCCAGGTGGAGGCCTGCACCGGGTGCGGGGCCTGTGTGGAGAGCTGCCCGCCCCAGGTGATCCGCCTCGAGGAGGCCTCCAAGGAGGAGCTTGGCGAGTTGGAACTCTTCCGGGGCAAGCCCCCCTGGTACGACCTTTGAACCTAGTATAATCCCCTTAAACCTATAGATGCGGATAGATGCGGATGTCCTTGTGGTGGGTGGGGGCTTGGCGGGCCTGGTGGTGGCCACCGAGGTGGCGGCAAGGGGCAAGCGCGTCCTCCTCCTGGAGCAGGAGCCTTACTTGGGCGGGCAAGCCTTCTGGTCCTTCGGGGGGCTTTTCTTGGTGAATTCCCCCGAGCAGAGGCGGCTTGGCATCCGGGACTCCCTGGAATTGGCCCGCCAGGACTGGTTCGGCTCGGCGGGCCACGATCGGCCCGAGGACGCTTGGGGGCGGCGCTTTGCCGAGGCCTACCTGGAGTTCGCTGCCTCGGAGAAGCGGGCCTGGCTCCGTGCCTTAGGGGTGGGGTTCTTCCCCGTGGTGGGCTGGGCGGAGCGGGGCGGCGGGCTGGCCACGGGCCACGGCAACTCCGTTCCC
>Ga0209017_10002861_pt1 | contig 10387 bp, 13 predicted proteins | sample YNPBryunderm2012_FD_185812 | JGI IMG/M metagenome (GOLD analysis project Ga0209017, IMG submission 185812) | Anoxygenic and chlorotrophic microbial mat microbial communities from Yellowstone National Park, USA - YNP Bryant MS undermat 2012... ... | reverse complement strand
CCGGCTTGGGCCCTTGCCAAGCGCCGGCAACCGGTCTTCGGAAACAGTCCATCCGACGCGCCTCAGCGTGGGCTTCCTTCGGGTTTGGGACGCAACCAACTTCTTCGGGGCGTCGGTGCATGGAAGGTAAAGATCATCGTGGGGCTGAGATTTGCCGGAGGGAGCCGAGCTCAACCCTGGCTTTCTTCCACGTAATAGCGGTAGCGGTTGATCCGGTAGACCCAAGCCAGAATTTCCGCCACTGCGGCGTAGAGCGTGGTGGGAATTTCGCCGCCCAGAGGTGTGTACTTGTAGAGCATCCGGGCCAGAGGGGGGTTCTCCACGATGGGCACGTGGTGTTGTTGGGCGAGCTGGCGGATCTGGAGCGCCTGCAATCGGAGGCCCTTGGCCACCACGCGGGGAGCGCGCATGGTTTTGCGGTCATAGCGCAGGGCCACCGCCACGTGCGTGGGGTTGGTGATGACCACATCGGCGCGGGGCACCAGGGCGTGGGATTGGGCCCGGGTCAAAGTACGCCGCCGCCGGCGTGCGGCCTTGATCAGGGGATTGCCCTCGGTGTGTTTGAGTTCCTCCTTGAGCTCTTCCCGGGTCATCATCAGGTCGCGGTGGGTACGCCAACTTTGGTAGGCGTAGTCCACGGCCGCCACCGCCAACAGAGCCAGTGCGATGCGCAGCAGGAGCCGCAGGGCAGTTTCTCCGAGGAACTCAGCCAGCCGCCCCACGCTGACCGCGGTGGCAAAGATTGGGTCGCTGAGCACAGCCCGGATCTCGGTCACCGTCAGGCCAAGGATGATGCCGAACTTCAGCAGCACCAGGCCCGTAACGGGCAGTTGACGCACCGAGAAAATGCGTCGGAGACCGGTGAAGGGATTGAGTCGTGACCAGTTCGGTGTGAGGGCTTCGGAGGCGGTGTTGAACCGGTTTTGGATGGCACCGGCCAGCAATCCGGCCAGGACGCCCCCCACCACCAAGGGACCCGCACACTGGACCAGGTACCAGGCCCCACTCCATGCATAAGCGGGCAAGGCGGCAGGGCTCAAGGGTGTGTCGTGCAAGTGCCCCAGAGTTCGGGCCGTGGCGGCGACGAGTCGGCCCCAGGCTTCGCGTCCGGCGAAGCTGAGGGCCACGGCCCCTCCCAGCAACACGAAGGCGGTCTGGAGCTCGGCGCTGCGGGCGATCTGCCCGCGTTTGAGCGCTTCCTCCATGCGCCGCGGAGTCGGTTGTTCGGTCTTTTCGCCGGTCGGTTCGGCCATGGGCGGATTCGTGTCAGACCGGTTCTTTGGGGCGAGCCAGACTCAGGCGCTGCCCAGCAATCGGGCTACCACCAACAGATCGTCCGGCAACCGGTGCAGATAGTTGAACACGTACTGGGCCGTCAGGTGGAGTGTCAGCCCAAAGACCAGCAGTCCGCCGCCGATGCGAAAGGCGAAGCTCTCGGCAAACACGTTCATCTGCGGCACTGCCCGGCTGAACAGGCAAAACACCAGCAGAATGACCACCGAAACGGCAATCACGGGGGCAGCCATTTGCAAGGCCACGGTGAAGATCAGCGCCGTATGCCGCACCAGCGTCTCGAACAAGGGGGCGTTCAGATGCGCCTGCCCCACCGGCAACACGCTGTACGTGCGCCAGAACCCGGCCAACATCCAGTGATGCAGGTCCAGAGTGAGCATGACCACGGCTGCCAGCAGGAACAGGATGAGCCCGGGCGCCCCGACGCTCTGCCGTTGGAAGGGATCCAGCAGGTTGCCCAGATGCAAACCGGTCTCCAGCCCAATGATGTTGCCGGCCAGGTCGACGGCGTAAAAGACCATCCGCGCCACAAAACCCAGCAGCAGGCCCATACAGACCTCCTGCGCCATCAAGGCCATTAGCTCGCCCAGGCCCAGCCGGTCCAGGTCCATGGGCGGCAAAAATGGTCCCAAAAACAACGCCACAAAAGCGGCCATGGCCAGGCGCAACACCGGCGGGAAATTCACGGCGGAAAAGAAGGGCAACACCTGCAGAAATGCACCCACCCGCAGGAACACCAGCATCCATGGGACGACCTGAATTTCGAGGGTCGAGGTCATGCCTCAGAGGGTCATCTGGGGGAGCCTCTCGATCACGGCCGTGGCGAAATCCACCAGGCTGCGAACCATCCAGGGCAGCAGCACCAACAATACCCCCACCACCGCCAGTGCCTTGGGGACAAAGGTCAGAGTGTGTTCATGGATGGTGGTGACGGCTTGGAAAAGGCTGACCGCCAGGCCGACCCCCATGGCCGCCAACAGCACCGGTGCAGCCAGGACCAGTGCCTGGAAAATCATCGTCCGGAGCAGTTCCACAGCAAATTCCGGGTTCATGGCTTCCTTTCTAGAGGCCGAGGCTGCGCACCAGCGACTGCACCACCAGAGTCCAGCCGTCCACCAACACAAATAGAAGCAACTTCAGCGGCAGGGAAATCATCATGGGCGGCATCATCATCATGCCCATGCTCATCAGCACCGTGGCCACGACCAGGTCAATCAGGATGAAAGGCACGAAGATTAGAAAGCCCATCTGGAACGCCGTACGCAGCTCGCTCAATACGTAGGCGGGGATGACCACCCGCAGCGGCAACTGCTCCGGTTCCATGGGGCCCAGGCGTGCCATGGACATGAACAGCTCGACGTCCTTGGGCCGCGTTTGTCGCAGCATGAAGGTTCGCAGGTGTGCGCCGGCCCGGTCCATGGCTTCCGCTGCGGTGATCTGGCGGGCCTGATAGGGCGCCAGGGCCTCCTGGTGGATTCGCTCCCAAACCGGAGCCATGACAAACCAAGTGATGAAGAGGGACAATCCCACGATGATCTGATTGGCCGGGGTGCCCTGCAACTGCAGGGCAGTACGCACGAAGGAAAGCACGATGACCACGCGCGTAAAGCAGGTCATCAAGAGAAGGATGGCCGGTGCCAGCGACAGGAGCGTGATGACGAACAATACCTTTAGCGCCACATCCACATCCTGGGGCGCGTTTTGCGTGCCCACCGTGATCTGGATGGGGCCAAAGCCGGTGACCAGATTCGTGGTTTGCGCGCAGGCGGCGCCTCCGGCCAGCACCAGCCCGGCCGCCAACAGCCCGCCGATCCAGCGGCCGGCGCCGAAGGAACGCCGGCGGACTGCGTCCGCACAGGTGCGGCTGGCCGGATGACGTGTCATCTGCAACGAAAGTTGCGAGTCAGCACCTGCAGAAAGGGCATGGACGATCCATTGCCCGGCGTGGGATGTGGTGTTTCGCTGGTCTCGCGGCCTTCGGTTTCTGCCGGCAGGTGGGTCAGCAAGGCAATGCCCTGGGGCGAACTCGCGAGCAGCAATCGTTCCTGTTCATAAGCCACCACGTAAAGCATCTGCCGGCCTCCAAGGGAACGCGCTTCCAAGACGCGCAGCCGCGGCGGACCGGTCCGAAGCATCCAGCGCTGTCCCTTGCGGTACGCCCACACGCCCAGCCAGAACAACGCCAGGACCATGGCCAGCGCGCCCAGCACCCGCAACAGGGCCAGGCCCGGATTGGGCAGATCTGCCGTGGTAGCGGAACCGGTCGTCAGCGAGTCTCCTGCGGCGCCGCCCAGCGTGGCTGCCGCCATCAGCCCGGCCGTGACCAACCGGACGGGCACGCCGGCCCAGGCCCCGGATCCAATCCACCCCTTGGAATGCGTCGGAGTCATGGGGAAAGCCCGTTGGAGGATCAGCCCGGATGAGAGCCCGAGAGGACCTCGGTGATTTTGACGCCGAAACGGTCTTCGATGACGACCACCTCGCCTCGCGCGATGAGTTTGCCGTTGACGGTGAGGTCCACGGGGGCATCGGCCGGTTTGTCCAACTGCACCACCGACCCGACATTGAGCTGAAGCACCTCACGCATCGGCAACTGACATCCACCCAGCTCAATGGTCAGATTCACCGGCACGTCCAGCACCAGATCCAGATTCTGCGGAGGGGAAGCAGAGGTATTCATGGTACGGATCAGGAGGAGACAGGGGCCGTCAGTTCCACGGCCCAGCGACCTGCCTGTAGTCCGGGCCGCCCCAGGAACCGCGGCACTCCGTTGAGCTTCAGGCATACGGAGACCCCGGGCTGGTCCCACACCAACACACTGCCCGGTTGCAGACGGCCCAGGTCGGCCACGTCGATTTGGAGGCCGGTCCATTCCACCGACACAGGCACGGGCAGATCATCAAACTCGGTTTTCCAGGCCGGTGTGGACGCGGCGGCAGTCCCGGTACGCGTCTCGCTCAAGGGCGGCATCAGCAGACGGGTCAAGGGTTCGACTGTGGCATAGGGAAAGGCCAAATGCAGGGTCTCGCGGTATTCGCCGGGACCGCCCTTGAGGCTGAGCACCATGACGGCAGCGTCCGGCGGGGCCGTTTGCAGAAATCGGCTGTTGGTTTCATGGCCCAAGATCAGCGGCCGTAATTCGCGCATTTCTGGCCAGTGGAGGCACCATTCGTTGAGGAGCAACTGGTGGATCTGATCGAGCAGGGCAATCTCGATCTCGGTCAGTTCGCGTTCGGCCTCGGGTGGGAGTCCGGGCCCGCCCAAGAGCCGGTCCACCAGCGCCAGGCCCAGCCGGGGCGGCATGACCACCAGGCCGACCCCTTTGAGCGGCTCGGTTTTGAACAAGGTGATGTGAGTAGGTTGGGGCAGGCTGTCGGTAAATTTCTGGTACCCGACGATGGTGATGCGGTCCAGGTGCAGGGCAAATTCGATGCGCAGCAGGACCGCCAGCCGAGCAGCCAGCGACCGGACGAATTGTTCGTGACGGAGTCGGATCCGGCGCAGTTCGCTGGGGGCCAAGAAGCCGGACTGACGAAAGTCGTGGGGACGGATGGTGTCGGCGCTGCGGCGTTCGCGGCGGCCCTGCGGGGTCAGAACCTCCACGGACTCGGCCCTGGTGTCGGCGCGTTTCGGTTCAGGCTGGGCGGTTTCCATGACGATCCTAATTGGCCCCTGGGCGGGCTACTGGATGGCGAACTCGGTCAGGTAGATCTCCTCGACCATGGCTTCGCCCAGGACGTTGTTGAAGGCAGTGATCAGCTCGGTGCGCACCAGGTTGCGGGCCCCGGGCTTTTCCAGGTCGGCCAGGGTCTTGGTGGCCAGGATGCCGCAGGCCACGTCCCGCAATTGGGCGTCGTGTTCCTGCATTTTGCCCCGGAAGTCGGGGTGTCGGCTGACGGCGGTCAGGCTGACCAGGAGGTAACGAGCGCCCATGGTGCCGGCCACATTGACCAGCAACTTGTTCATGGACACGCTCTCGCGCGGGCCCTGTTTCTTGGAGCCGGAACTTTGTCTCTGCTCGGCCCCCGCGGGCTGGAGACCCAGCCCCTTCTGCAGTTGGGGCACCAGCACAAAGGTGGTCATGGCATAGGCCAGGACCGGCATGAGCACCACAACAGCAATCAAGGGCAGCCACGCCTTGAGCCCACCGCCGGCTGCCGTCGCCGCTGCAGGGGTCTCCCCGCCGGGAGACATTTCGGAAGTTCCTTCCGGTTTGTCTGCCATGGCAATTTCAACGCTTCAGGTTGACCACTTCGGCCAGGATTTCGTCGCTGGTTGTGACCACCCGAGCGCCGGCCTGAAACGCACGCTGGGTGGTGATGAGGGTGGAAAACTCCTGGGCCAGATCGACGTTGGACAGCTCGAGCGCTCCACTGATCACCGTGCCCAAGCCTTCGGAACCCGGCGCTTGGGGTTGGGCCAGCGGCCCGGCCGCCAGGACGTTGGAATAGAGGTTTTGCCCCTCCTTGGCCAGCGCGTGCGGATTCCGGACATTTTGCAGCAGGACCTGGCCGCGTACGAATTCGGTGCCGTCGGTCAGACGGACCCGGATGTAACCTTGCGTGTCGATCGTGAAGGACGCCACCGCGGCGGTGCTGCCGCCCGGAGCCCCGGAATTGTCGATGCGCAGATCTCCCACGGTCGTGAGGCCTGCGTCCGCATAGCCCTGGAGCCGCAGCCCTGTGCTGGTGACCAGATAGCCGTTGGCATCCAATTGGAAGGCCCCGTCCCGCGTCAGGTACTGGGCGTTGCTGGCGGCGTTGCGCACCACGAAGAAGCCCTGACCCGAGATGGCCAGATCGGTGAACGAGCCGGTGCGGGCAATGGCGCCCTGCGAGAACTGATTGCGGATGGCACTGGTGGCCACGCCGGTGCCGATCTGCAGCGTGCTGCCCCCCACGTTCCCGAGGGTTTGGCTGAAGGTGTCCGCAAAATCCACCCGGGCACTCTTGAAGCCGGTGGTGTTGACGTTGGCAATGTTGTTGCCGATGACATCCATGCGCTCCTGAAACTGTTGCAGGGCGCTAACGCCGGAATTGAGGGATCGGAGCATAGCTCGTGTCTGGGTTTCGTTACGCGTTGGCTGAGGTCAGGACCGCTATTACCTGGTCCAAGCTGTAAAGCTGGCCGTCCACCACCAAGCGCGGTCCGCTGGTATCCAATTGAACGGCTTCCACCACGCCTTCGAGGCGGGTGTTGGCATCCGCTTGCACGGCCACGGGACGGCCCAAAAGCGCAGCGGCCTGCAACCAGGCCTGCTGGCTGCGCAGTTGTTGCAGGTCGCTTTGCATTTGCCGGGCCTGTTCCAGCGCGGTGAACTGCGCCATTTGGGCAATGGAGCTGAGATCCGCGCTGGGTTGAAGCGGGTTCTGGCTGGTGATCTGGGTCACCAGGATCTTCAGAAAGTCCTGCTGGGAAAGGGTTTTGGCAGGCAGGCGGTCGGCTGTGGGGTCCCCGGCCCGCAGGAGGGGGTTAGCAACCGATGGAGCAATCACGCTCATGGCAAGAACCGGGTTTAGGCCCAACTCTCCCAGCCGCGCTGTTGGGCCGTCCGGAAGGCGCGTCGGCCGGGCGGTTCGGTCAGGGAACCGGCCAGGGCAAACTCGGCGAAGGCGCCGGCCATCAAGGGGTCGGCCCATTCTCCCTCGGGGGGCCGATAGGCGGACCGCTGCGAGCCGGACTGGAAACTGGGGTGGCGCTGCAGATCTCCCAACTCGAGGCCGCGCGACTCAAACCGTTCCTGCAATTCCTTCCAGTGTCTTTGGAAGAAATCGAAGTCGCCCCGGTGCATCCACACCTGCACCTGCACACGGCCTTCGTGCTGGCGCAGCTCCATGGACAACTGGACTCCGGCGCCGGGTTTGATGACGACGTGAAGGTGATCCGTGCCCGCATCGCGGATCCGCAGGGCGTGCAACGCCACGATGTCGTGCGTGCGTTCCAACGCCTGGAAAAGCAGTTGCAACGAGGCTGGCGAAGGCTGAGGAGCAGCGGCAGGAGCGGCTGGGGACGGGCCGGCGGGGCCGGGAACGGGTCCGCTCTCAGGCTGGTCCGGCAAGTTCTGCTGGTTCAGCTCGGCATCTTTGGACGCGTGCACGGCGTTTTTCATGGCGGTTATCTGCAGAGCATGGGGTGTGCCATGCCCGCTGTTGCTTGACGGGTCGTTTTCATCTTGGAGCGCAAGCCTCCAAGGTCCTTGTAACTCGAGAGCCCCCTCGCCCGGTTCTGGGGTCGGGCCAGACGCCGCAGGGGTGTCCAGCGTTCCCTGCGAGGCCACCGAGGCGGGATCTACTACTCCACGAGCAGGCTTGGCGAGGCCAGCACCGGAGGTATCTCGGTCCACTGGCGACTTCGTGCCCAAGCTTTTGACCGGATCAGTGGCGGAGGTTCCCGCCGGAGGGCCTGTCGGTGAATCGGAGGCAACCTCCGAATCGGAGGTGACCTCCAGCAAAGGAACGTTTGCGACCTGCTGCCGGCCCTGCTCCGGGCCCGCTTGGACCGATGAAGCCAACAACTGGCTGGACAGTCCGGCCGCGGACCTGAGGGAAGCAGAAATGGCAGGTGATGGACTCACAGACGGGGCGTCCGCACCTACGGTGGTCTGGGGCCGATCCGGCTCTTCGAAAAAGGACGCGGTGGCGTAGGCACCCGGAGCGGGCCCCGCGGGCGAAGCGGGGGCCGGTCCGGCCAGGGTCGGCTCAGGAACCGTGGGGATCGGACAACTGGCAGACAAAACCACGGTCTCGGGCACTGCGCCACCGGATGTTCGCGGGGCCCGTGACGGGGTCACGGATCGGTCCTTGACCTGTGGGGCCTCGTCCATGGACACGAGGCTGCCGGCGTCGACGAGCGCCGCTATCAGTTGGCCAAATGGGTACAATTGCCCGGACCGCTCGCCGCTGGAAGGATCCGTGCCGAGCCCAGGCCGCTGCATGGGCACCAAGCCGGCCCCACCTGAAACACGGGTCTGCCATTCGAAAGCCCCTGATGTCATGGGAACCTCGAAGTGGCGCGGGCGCTGGTGGAGTTGGTGGTGCCGGGCGGCAAAGCCCGCCGCATTTGCTCTACCAACATGGCCGCTCGCCGTGCGTCTTCCCCCCCGGCTTTGCTCAGCGCATCCAGCAATTGGCTGACATCGTCATTTTTCATGAGGGTGAAAAGTCGCACGACATCGGCGTCCGACATCTGTTGGAGCATACCGAGTTGGCCTTCCAGGGACATGCCGGTCAATAGCTTCGCCTGACGTCGAAAATGCTCCACCTGCGCCTCCTCGAGTCGGATCACTTGGCGGTCGAACTCGGCTTGGAGTCGGGCCACGGTCTGGGTGAGCGTGGCCAATTCCTGTTGCTCGGCGCGCAGTCGGATTTCCCATTCCCTGAGCTGCTGCTCGCGCAGGGCCAAGGCTTCCCGCTCGCGCTGCAGTTCGGCAATCCACTGCTGGAATTCCGGGTTGCGGAAGCGCCAGGAGGGGAGATCTTCCGGCGGGCGCTGTACCCGGGCGCGTTCGCTGGGGAAGGGGCCTTTCAGCACCCCCAAGCGTGAAGGCGAGAGCAGGGCCAGTGTAACCCCCAGGTAGAGCAGGCCGCCCAACAGCGCGGCCATCCACGGAGCTTGCAACACACGGATCATGATCAAGAAACCGATGGCGATGGGCCGAGCGGCGCCTGTGGCTCCATCCACGGGCGCTGCCGCCGGCTCAGTTCATCCAGTTCTTTTTGTTCCAGTCGCTGGCAGACCAACTGCCAGCTTTGCCATTGGCGCTGGCGATACCGATCGAGGATCTCGCGATGGCGCCGGGCTTTGAGAAGTTCCTGTCCCGCGCGGGCCGAGGTTTCGCACGCCGCCCGCCAAGACGCCTGGCGCTGGCGTAGCAGCGCTTGAAGCTGATGGAGCCAGAGCCGGTACTGTTCCAGCTCCGCCGCCGACACGGGCCGGCTCACGTATTGAGCAAAGGTGTCGGCCGCCTCCCGGAGGGCGACTTCTGCGTGACGGACCTGCGCTGCGGCGGCCTCGACGGCCCGAAGGCTCTCGGCATACCGGCGCCGGGCCAGCTCCTCCTGCTGGCCTCGCAAAACCCAGAGGGCGTGCAGACTGAATCGGAAGCGTCTCATGAGCTGGGACCGGTGTCGAGGTCAGGTCGGAAGAGCGCAGGCCAGACCGGCGAGCCCGGCAGGGCCGCGGAGGTCGGGCTCGGCGGGGCCGAGCCTGGACCGGGTGCGAGGGTCGCCGGACGGGTCAGGGTTTGTTGCAAGAGGCTCCAGCTTGCGTCGAGGCTGAACCCTTCCGAGACGGCCTGCCGCAGGAAGTTGCGCAAGGGCTCGTGGAGGGCGATGGCCTGGTCGATGGCCGGGTTGCTACCTGCTGGATAGGCGCCCACGTTGATGAGGTCCTGGTTGCGCCGGTAGGTGGCCATCAGGTCGCGTGCCCGGGCCGTCAGCTCGAGTTGTTCGGGGGTGAGCAGATCGCGGTTGAGGCGGCTGACGCTCTCCAGCACGTCGATGGCCGGGTAGTGGTTCTGGGTAGCCAGCTCACGGCTCAGGACCACGTGGCCATCCAGAATCGAGCGCACAGCGTCGGCGATGGGATCGTTCATGTCGTCCGCTTCCACCAAGACGGTGAACAGGCCCGTGATGGTGCCCTGTTCGCCGGCTCCGGCTCGCTCGAGCAACTGCGGCAGCAGGGAAAAAACCGAGGGCGTGTAACCTCGGGTGGCGGGCGGCTCACCCACGGCCAGACCGATTTCGCGCTGGGCCATGGCGAAGCGTGTCACCGAGTCCATCATCAAAAGCACACTTCGGCCGCGGTCCCGGAAAAACTCGGCGATGGCCATGGCCAGGAAGGCGCCCTTGACCCGAAGGAGCGCCGGTTCGTTCGAAGTGGCCACCACAACCACGGACTTGCGCCGCCCCTGCTCATCCAAGTCGCGTTCGAGGAACTCCCGCACTTCGCGTCCCCGTTCGCCAATGAGGGCGATGACGTTGACATCCGCTTCGGCGTGCGAGGCGATCATGCCCAGCAAGGTGGATTTGCCCACGCCACTGCCGGCGAAGATCCCCAGCCGTTGCCCCCGGCCCAAGGGCACGAAGGTGTCCAG